>Ga0306921_10001081_pt1 | contig 25948 bp, 25 predicted proteins | sample sta12Cox44000080_FD_203760 | JGI IMG/M metagenome (GOLD analysis project Ga0306921, IMG submission 203760) | Lab enrichment of tropical soil microbial communities from Luquillo Experimental Forest, Puerto Rico - statoxic.12C.oxic.44.000.080 (v2)... | ecosystem: Environmental > Terrestrial >...
TGCTCGATGTGCTGCCCGATTCGCGGCGTGCGGGAGCAGGCTTGGCGCGCTTCGAGCTGCAGCTTCTGACCGAGCTGGGCTTCGGGCTCGATCTGGCAAGCTGCGCGGCAAGCGGAGCGGAATCTGATCTGGCCTATGTCTCGCCAAAATCGGGACGGGCTGTGTCGCGGCAGGCGGGCGAGCCCTGGAAGGACAGGCTATTGACCCTGCCGCAATTTCTCCTGCAGCCATGTCAGGATCAGGCATCCTGCGACGACATCATCGCCGGGTTTTCGCTCACCGGCTTTTTTCTCGCGCGTCACGTGCTCGAGCCGCGCGGGCTCAAGCTTGGCGATGCGCGTTCGAGCTTCATTGCCGCGATCCGGAACGCCGAGAAAAACGTGGCCTGACGGGCTCGCTGTCGAGGGGTCCGAGCCGATAGGCTGCGAAGTTTCGCGGCAGATCCGCGCTCGCTCCCTCATCATGAGACTTGTTCGGGAAAACGCCCGGCATTAAGCCCTCATCATGGTCAAGCAACTGATTCCCTCCCGAAATGAGGGCGCGGAAGAGATCGCGCTGCATGAAGCGCTCGAAGAGCGCTATCTTGCCTATGCGCTCTCGACCATCGTCAATCGTGCCCTGCCGGACGCCCGCGACGGGCTCAAGCCGGTGCATCGGCGGCTCTTGTATGCCATGCAGCAGTTGCGCCTTGATCCGGGCGCCGCCTTCAAGAAATGTGCGCGGGTCGTGGGCGACGTGATCGGCAAGTTCCATCCGCACGGCGACCAGGCGGTATACGATGCGCTGGTACGGCTGGCGCAGGATTTTGCCCAGCGCTATCCGCTGATCGACGGGCAGGGTAACTTCGGAAATGTGGACGGCGACAATCCGGCCGCCATGCGCTACACCGAGGCCCGCCTGACCGAGATTGCGCATCTCCTGCTGGACGGCATCGACGAGGACGCAATCGACTTCAAGCCGACCTATGACGGCTCGGAGAACGAGCCGGTCGTTCTGCCCGGCGCATTCCCCAATCTGCTGGCGAATGGTTCGCAGGGCATCGCCGTGGGAATGGCGACCTCGATACCGCCGCATAACGCGGCCGAGCTTTGCGACGCGGCCCTCCACCTCATCGCGACGCCCAATGCCAGAAGCCGTACGCTTCTCAAATACGTCCCGGGCCCCGACTTTCCCACCGGCGGCGTGATCGTCGACCCGCCCGAGCTGATCGCCGAGGCCTATACCACCGGGCGCGGGTCCTTTCGGGTGCGGGCGCGGTGGCACAAGGAAGATACCGGCCGGGGAACCTATCTCATCGTCGTGACCGAGGTCCCGTGGCTGGTGCAGAAGGGACGGCTCGTTGAGCGGCTCGCCGAGCTGATCAACGAGAAGAAGCTGCCGCTGGTGGCCGATGCGCGTGACGAATCCGCAGAGGACATCAGGCTCGTGATCGAGCCCCGCTCGCGTACCGTCGACGCCGCGCTGCTGATGGAATCGCTGTTCAAGCTCACCGAGCTCGAGAGCCGCATTCCCCTCAACATGAACGTGCTGGTGAGGGGCCGCGTTCCCAAGGTCGTCGGCCTCGCCGAAGCGCTGACGGAATGGCTCGCTCACCGCCGCGAAGTATTGCAGCGGCGCTCGAAGTTCCGCCTCAACCAGATCGAGCATCGCCTTGAAGTGCTCGGCGGCTATCTCGTCGTCTATCTCAACCTCGACCGGGTGATCAGGATCATTCGCAGCGAGGACGAGCCGAAGCCGGTTTTGATGAAAGCCTTCAAGCTGTCCGAGGTGCAGACCGACGCGGTGCTCAACATGCGCCTGCGCAACCTGCGCAAGCTCGAGGAAATGCAGATCAGGCAGGAAGACAAGGAGCTACGCGCAGAACGCAAGGCCCTGAAAGACCTGCTCGCTTCCGACAAGGAGCAGTGGAGCAGGATTGCGGACGAGATCAGGCAAGTGCGCGCGAAGGTCGGGCCCAAGACCGCGCTCGGCAAACGCCGTACGAGCTTCTCCGAGGCGCCCGAGCACGACGAATCCGCGATCGAGCAGGCGCTGGTCGAGCGCGAGCCGATCACCGTGGTGGTTTCGGACAAGGGCTGGATTCGCGCGCTGCGCGGCATCGTCACGGACCTCTCCGGCATTGCATTCAAGGCCGATGACGGTCTGAAGTTTGCTTTTCAGGCGGAAACGACCTCGAAGTGCCTGGTGCTGGCCACCAACGGCCGCTTCTACACCTTGGAAGCGGCGAAGCTTCCCGGCGGTCGCGGACACGGGGAGCCGATCCGTCTGTTCATTGACCTGGAGCAGGAAGCAGATCTCGTGCGCGTCTTTTCCTATCAAGGCGCGCGCAAGCTGCTTCTTGCAAGTGCGCACGGCCGCGGCTTCGTGGTGTCGGAGGACGAATGCGTCGCCAACACCCGCAAAGGCAAGCAGGTGCTCAATGTGGCGCCGCCCGACGGGGCGCGGGCCCTCGCCGTGGTTGAGGGCGAGCTCGTCGCAACAATCGGCGAAAACCGCAAGCTGGTCATCTTTCCAATCGACCAGGTACCCGAAATGTCTCGCGGGCGCGGTGTGCGGCTGCAACGCTACAAGGATGGCGGGTTGAGCGACATCAAGACTTTCAAGGCGCAGGAAGGGCTCTCATGGACGGATGCGGCCGGTCGCGCCTTCTCCTTGACGCTCAAGGAGCTTGCCGATTGGCGCGGCAATCGCGCCGACGCCGGCAGATTGGCGCCGAAGGGCTTTCCCCGCAGCAACAAATTCCGAGGCTAGTAATGCCGGGGAAGGGGGGGTCTTGGGCCTACTCAGCCGCCACCACAAGCTGACGCCGCGTCAGCACGGTGGTCTTCAGGCATGCGGCAAGCTCGTCCATCTCTTCGCGCGTAAGCGCCGCATAGGGCGGATAAGGCGCGCCGACCGGGATGCCGATTTGATTCATTGCCGCCTTCATCACCGGTGCAAGCCCGCGATGCATCCATTTTGCCGGGAACAGCGCGAATTGCCGCTGCACCTGCGCGGCGCGCTCATAGTCCCTGGCGACGAAGGCATCAACGATATGCCGCGCGATCTCGCAGGCGGGAGGCGGCATGGTGGCACCGGATCCCCCCAGCATCAGGCTGATGAGCAGCATCTGCATGGTTGTGAAATAGCGGGCATGCCCGGCTGCGTCGATCTCGGCAATCAGGCGGGAGACCCGTGCGAGATCGCGTGAGCTTTCCTTGATGAATTGCACGCCCGGCAGCTTGGCAAGCGCGATCGTATCGGCGATGGAGACCTCGGCGCCCGGCCCCGGATTGAGATAGAGCGTAATCGGAAGGCTGGTCTCGCGCGAAATAGTCTCGAAATAGGAAACCAGATCATTCCGCGTCGGCGGTCCGGCGAAAGGACGCAACGGCGCGAGCAGCTGCAGCGCGGCCGCACCCAGTCTTGCGGCGTCATGCGCGAGCGCGATTGCCGTCTTCAGCGCGGGGTGGGACACCCCGACCATGACCGGCACGCGGCCGCCGACGAGGTCGATGGTTCGCGCAATGAGCGCCTTTCGCTCCTCCAGGCTCAGATAGGTGTATTCCTGCGTCTCCACGCCGGCTGCGACCACCATGTCGGCGCGGCAGTCCTCGACCACGTAATCGATCTGGCGCCGTAAGCTTGCTTCATCGACATTCAATTCATGGTCGAATGGCGTAAGCGGCGCGACAATCAGTCCAGGGCGTTGCATTTGCTGCCTCCCGCTGGCTCCGCGTGCGGCCGCACTGATGCGAGGGCGCTTCACCCGTTTATCGGATGAAGCTCAAGCCTGCACGAGCTTCCAGCCGTCAGGCGAGAGCCGTTGTTGCGGTAGGAAGCGACCCTTGTAATCCATCTTGCGCGAGCCTTGCACCCAGTAGCCCAGATACACGTAGGAGAGGCCCATGCGGCGGCAGCGTGCGATGTGATCGAGGATCATGAAAGTGCCGAGCGATCGCGATGCTTCCTCCGCATCGAAGCACGAATAGACCATCGACAGACCATCGCTGAGCACATCGGTGAGCGCGACCGCGAGCAGCTTGCCGGTGCCGCGCCCGTTGATGGCGCTGTCGGGCCCGCGTTGCCGATACTCAACCATGCGGGTCTCCACGTGGCTGTCCTCAACCATCATGGCATAGTCGAGCACGCTCATATCCGCCATGCCGCCATCGCGGTGGCGGGCATCCAGATAGGAGCGGAACACCGCATATTGCTCGGATGTCGGTACTGCGACCCGCATCTCGCCGACGAGATCATTGTTGCGTTCGAGGTTGCGCCGCATGCTGCGCGTGGGCCGAAAGTCTTCCGCCACCACCCGCACCGAGATGCAGGCACGGCAGGTCTCGCAAGCCGGCCGATAAGCGATGGATTGGCTGCGGCGGAAGCCCCCATGCGTGAGCAGGTCGTTGAGCTCCGCGGCCCGCTCACCGACCAGGTGCGTGAACACCTTGCGCTCTTCCTGGCCCGGGAGATAGGGGCAGGGGGAGGGAGCGGTGAGATAGAATTGGGGAGTATTGCGGGAGTGTTGGGTCACGGCGGTCTCAAAGCGGGCGGACTCGACTTGCTCGCCCCCCAAGAATTGCCCGCCGGCTGCGTTCCGTCAAACCCTATTGTTCTGTCAGGGCGTCCACTGCAGACCGCGCAGCGCGCCGGCGCGCGCCGAATTATTTATCACGATGGTGCCGACCAGCATATCATGCAGAAGCCGCTTTCTCTCGTTGAAAAAGGCGACCAGCAGCACAAAGGGTGTCAGGAATGATATCGAGATCCAGTAGACTATTGCGTGTACCGCACCCAGGACAAAATAAGCCGGCGCTCCGTACCAAGTGCGCATTTCGAGGTCCACGACCCGCATGCCTATGGTCGCGGAAGCCGGGCTGCCGAAGGTAAGGCCGTAATAGGCAATCGCCCAAATCACCGCTGCCGGCGAAAGCAGCGCATAGAGGGCAAACCCGAGGCCAAGCGTCACAACGCCGAAAATGAAGATGAAGACCGCCGCGAGCAGGACAGGTATGGTGATGATCGTGAGGTCGATGAGAAATGCGACGCAGCGGCGCGCGAGCACGCCTTCGAACAGCTCCGGGTTGGCCACCGGATCGTAGGCATGCGGCTTGACGTCGATCGACACGCCGATCTTTCTCGGTCCGCTGTCGGTCATGGCGGATGCACCCTTCGTTCAAGTCCAGAAGCACATGGCGTGTAAATGGTCCCGTCGCAAGAGGCACGGTACTATTACCGGCGCAGCATGGGAATCGCACACGGGGAAGAGCAAAGGCATGAGCGTGACAATTGCAGACGTCGAGCTTGCACGCCGCACCATCGCGGGGCAGGTGCTTCGCACGCCCATGCTTCCGGCGCCCAAGCTTTCTGCTCTGACTGGCGCCGAAGTATTCGTGAAATACGAAAATCTGCAGGTCACGCACTCATTCAAGGAACGCGGCGCCTTCAACAAGCTGGCGTCGCTTGGCCAATTGGAGCGGGCGCAGGGAGTGATCGCGATGTCGGCGGGCAACCATGCGCAGGCGGTTGCCTACCATGCCGCGCGCCTGGGTATCCCGGCCACCATCGTGATGCCGGTGACCACCCCGTTCGTGAAGGTCGAGGCAACCGCCGCCTATAATGCCGAGGTTGTGCTCGAGGGGGAAACCGTTGCTGCGGCGCAGACGCGTGCTGAAGCGCTCGCGCAGCAACGCGGCCTCACCTGGGTGCATCCCTATGACGATCCGCTGGTGATTGCCGGCCAGGGCACCATTGCGCTCGAGATGCTGGAAGAGATGCCGGCTCTCGACATGCTGGTCATTCCCATCGGCGGAGGAGGATTGATCGCGGGCAACGCCGTCGCCGCGCACGCGCGCGATGCTGCGATCGAGATCATAGGCGCCGAGGCCGCCCTCTACCCTTCGTTCTGGAATGCCCTGCACGGGGAGAAGCGCCCGTGTGGCGGTCCGACGCTGGCGGAAGGCATTGCGGTGGAGAATGTGGGCCGCATTGCGCTGCCGCTGGTGCGCGATCTCGTTTCCGAGATCGTGCTCGTCGACGAGGCTCATCTCGAGCGCGCAGTCAATGCCTATCTCACCCTGCAGAAGAGCATGGCGGAAGGCGCCGGCGCTGCGGGGCTCGCCGCCATGCTGGTCAAGCCGGAGAAATTTCGTGCCCGCAAGGTCGGCCTGATTCTGTGCGGGGGCAACATCGATCCGCGCATCCTCGCTTCCGTGATGGTGCGCGAGCTCGAACGGGAAGACCGGATTGTCTCCTTCCGATTGACCATTCCGGATCGGCCCGGCGTGCTTGGCCACATCGCCACCCGGCTGGGGGAGCTTGGCGCCAATATCCTCGAAGTCGATCATCGAAGGCTCTTTCTCGACGTGCCGGCCAAAGGTGCCAAGCTGGATGTGACGATGGAAACCCGTGATCAGGCGCACGCCGAGGAGATCTTCCGGGCGATCGAGGCGGAAGGCCTGCATCCGGTCTGGATCGACACCGCAAGCACGATGGAATAGCCGGAAGGGGAGGCGCCACCCGCCGCCTGTTCATCGAGTAGCCCGCGGGGCATTGCCGGCTGGAGGATCACTCACTTGCGCGAGAAGGAACTGCGTATTGCGCTGGTTTGTTTCGGCGGGATTTCACTCGCCGTCTACATGCACGGAATAAGCAACGAGATATTGAAGCTTGTGCGTGCCTCCGGCGCGCTGCACGCGATCCGGAATCGCTCGCAACGCGCGCAGGCAGCATTCCTCGACCATGCCGACAGAAGCGATGCGCAATACGATACCGAGCAGGTCTATTTTGAGCTTTTGCGGGACATTGGCCGCGATGTCGAGCTGCGCGTCATCGTCGACATCATCGCAGGAGCGTCGGCGGGCGGGATCAACGGCACCATGCTGGCGCGCGCGCTCGGCCACGACCTCACGATGGACGCGCTGCGCGACCTGTGGCTCGAGAACGCCGACGTCAGCGTCCTGCTTGCGTCCGAGGCGCGCGCGGGCGCCTGGAGCAAGGTCTTTCTGCTGCCGCTCATCTGGTTGGCCGCCGCCACCGGCTGGATGCGGTCGATCCAGGATATGGAGGTGCGGCAGAAACTGTCGCTGTTCGTGCGCTCGCGCTGGTTCAAGCCGCCGCTCGACGGCCGCGTCATGGCCGGGTTGATGTACGACGCTGTGACCTCGCTGGGAACGCCGCGGCATCCGCAGACGTCGTTGCTTCCCTCCGGTCAGGCGCTCGACCTGTTTGTTACGCTGACCGACTACCATGGTTATGAGCAGCTGGTGCAGATTCATGACCCGCCGCTCATTCACGAGCTGGAGCACCGGCACATTCTGCATTTCAGCTACCGGCGCGACGCGAGCGGCAAGGTCGAGAGCGACTTCGATCTGGGCAACGCAGCAGCTCTTGCTTTCGCCGCGCGTGCAACTTCTTCGTTCCCGGGCGCCTTTCCACCGGCCCGGATTGTGGAAATGGATGAAGTGGTGGCGCAAAGAAAGAGCAGCTGGCCGCGTCGTGCCGCGTTCATCACGAATTGCTTCCCCGACCATATCCGCGCCGGCATCGACCCGTCCGTTGTATCGTTCATCGACGGCTCCGTGCTGAATAACCGACCGTTTCAGGAGGCGATCTCGGCAATCCATGGCCGGCCGGCGTATCGCGAGGTCGACAGGCGTGTCGTCTATATCGATCCGCACCCCGTGCCTCCGGTCTTGAATCGTGCGCAAGGCATCCCCGGCTTTTTCGCTACGCTGCGCGGCGCGCTGTCCGATATTCCGAGCTCGCAGCCGGTGACCGAGGAGCTTGGCCGCGTGATAGAGCTCAATGACCAGGTGCGGCGGCTGCGCGCGATCGTCGATAGCGCACGCCCGCACGTCAGCGAGCTGGTGGCCAACGTCGTCAGCACTGCGTTCGACCGGGAGATTTCAAGCGACAGCCTGCGCGCCTGGCGCGAGCAGGTGAACTCGCACGTGGCGAGGGATGCCGGATTTGCCTATCAGGCCTACGTTCGCCTCAAGCTCGCCTCGGTCCGCGCCTTCGGCGCCGAGCTGATCGTCAAGCTGCGCGGCATGCCGGCACAGTCGCCGTTGGCGCGCGTGGTGGGGGAAATCATCGAAGCCTGGGCCGTGCGCAAAGGTATCGTGTTCGAGAACGCGGATCGCGGCGGGCTGGAATTCGAGGCGCAAAGCGGGGGGTCCTTCCCCCCTTGGGTGGATTATCTCCTTGCCTTCGACGTCAGGTACCGACAGCGGCGCCTGCATTTCATGATCGAAGGCCAGAACCGGCTTTATCAGCTGATCGGTCTGGAACGTCTCGCCGGGTTCGACCCTCTGGCTGTCGATCGGCTCAAGCGCCAGCTCTACGACCGGCTCGACTCGCTGCGGCGCCGCGAGAGCGCCGATTTCTACAGCGAGGAAGCCCGCAGGCTGGTCACTGAAATTTTTCCGAGCGTTCCCTCGACTGGCCAGGTCGAGCATATCGAGGCTTATGCCGGTTCATTCGCTGCGCAGCATTCCGACAAGCTCGACCAGTTGATCGCACGACTGGGAGCGGAAATAGATCTCAATTCCAGCACGCGCGACCTCGATGAATTGCTGGCGTCGCTTGACCGGGCGCAGTGGCATGCGGAGGCGCGCCGCGAAGTCCTGATCAACTATCTCGGATTTCCGTTCTGGGATGTCTTGACGTTCCCGATTACGAGCGCGCGCCAGATCGGCGAGTTGCGTGAGATTTTCATCGATCGCATCAGCCCCGGAGATGCGCGCACATTGAAGGGTTTCGACACGATCGAAAGCCTCAAAGGCGCCGGTTTTGGCCACTTTGCCGCATTCCTGTCGCGGGCCTACCGCGAGAATGATTACCTGCTTGGGCGCCTCCACGCGCTCGATCGCCTGATCGATATCGTGTGCGACGCCGCAGGGCTCGACTCGAAACAGCAGAAAATCGACGTGCTTGCTTTAAAGAAGCGAGGATTTGCTCACATTCTCGACCGGGAAGAAGCGAATCTCGTCCACAGCAAGGCACTGATCGAGGCGCTGCGCCGCGCCGTCGGGGAGATCGGGCGCCCCCCGTTCAGCCCACCTTGACGTCGTTCCAGAAGCCGAAGCGCCCGGCGACCTGCTTCATCGCGGGAAGCGGTGCCTCATAGCTCCAGGCAGCGCGGGCGTGGCGCACACCATCGATCACCACGTCGTAGAATTGAACCCCGTGCGGACATTCGAGATCGGAGGATGTCTTGGGAGCCTTCTGCAGCCATTCCATATGCACGGATGAATCCGGGAAGTAGTGGTAGCCGCCGCGCTCGACGATGTCGTCGCTTTCGGCGACCACATGGCTCTCCAGCATTGCCTTCATTTCGACTCTCCTTCAAAGGGGTGCGGTGCTCCGTGCCCGCAAGCGCGCCTGCACCTCGAAAGCCTGGCAGACCGAGGGCTTCGCGTTTACGAGACGCCCTGGTGGTGAGATATGCACGCGATATTGTAAAGCCACTGGTGGTTGCCCCGGGGAGGGAAGAGATGGACGGGAAAAATCTGCTGCCGGCGCTCGCGGCCGCCCTTGTCCTGGCCTTGACCGGCGTTGAACCGGCCGATGCGCAATCGTTCCCCGAGCGGCTCGTCAGAATTGTCGTACCGTACCCGGCAGGCGGACCGGCCGACGTGGCGGCACGGCTTGTCGCCCCGCCGCTCTCCTCGAAGCTTGGACAAAATGTCGTCATCGAAAACATGCCCGGCGCCGGCGGACGGACCGGCGCGAAAGCGGTAGCGCAGGCGCTTCCCGATGGCTACACGCTTCAGCTCGGCGGCACGAACCCCAACGCCATTGCCCAATCGCTCTTCCGGCATCTGACGTTCGAGCCGATGAAGGACTTTGCCGCGGTCGCGCCCATCGGAGTGGACTCGAATGCGCTGGTTGTGAACCCGCAGGTGCCGGCCGCAACGCTCCAGGAGCTCATCCAATACGCAAGGGCAAATCCAGGAAAGCTGACTTCCGGCGCCACCGCGGGGATCGGGCCGCATGTCAGCCTCGAGCTGCTGCGGGTGAGGACCGGCACGAGCATCGTTTTCATTCCCTACAAGGGAGCTGCTCCGGCCGTGGCCGATCTGCTGGGAGGTCAGATTCAGATAGGCATGACCTCCAAGGCGGTTCTGCTTCCGCTGATCAAGGAGGGCCGGCTGCGGGCGCTCGCCGTGACCAGCGAGGAGCGCTGGCCGGAGCTGCCGCAGGTGCCGACCCTGCATGAGAGCGGGTTCGATGGCATCCCCCCGTATCTTTGGTTTGGGCTGCTTGCTCCGGCCCGAACCCCCGCGCCGATCATCGAGCGGCTCAACACGGCGGTCACCGAAGGCCTCGCCTCGCCCGAAACGCGAGCGAACATCGCAAAGCTCGGTATCGAGGTAAGGCGCATGACGGCCCGGGAATTTGCGACTGAGCTCGATGAAGAGGCGCGCCGCTGGGAGGCGGCGGTGCGGGAGTCCGGGGTAATAATGGATTGACGCAACCGGAGTTCGGCCTCCATTTTTTCCGTTCACTGTGGCATGCGGGTCACAGTCAATTAGTGAAACGCTCGTATGATGCGCTCATTCACGACTGGTAATCGGAGCGCCTTCAATGAGCTTGGGTTATCTCTCGCCCATCCAGCGTGCCACGTTCGTCAGCGTGCTCGCCCTGTCGCTTGCCGGGCTGAGCTGCGAGCGTGCCGCTGCGCGCGCACCTCACCACCAGAATGCCAAGCATGAGGGAAAGCATGAAGGCAGACATCATGTAGTGCACGGGCCGGACTACCGGCCACCGTATGCAGCCATCGTGGTGGATGCCAATTCCGGCCAGGTGCTGCATGAAGCAAACGCGGACGAGCCGCGTCACCCGGCGTCGGTCACCAAGATCATGACGCTTTATCTGCTGTTTGAGCAGGTCGAGGCAGGCAAATTCAAGCTGGATACCCCGTTGAAGATCTCAGCGCAGGCCGCCATCCAGCCTCCCACCAAGCTCGGCCTCAAGCCTAATCAGACCATTACGGTCGACGATGCGATCAAAGGCCTGTGCACCAGGTCGGCGAATGATGCCGCGGTGGTGGTGAGCGAAGCGGTCGGCGGCAGCGAAGGCGAGTTCGCACGGCTCATGACTCTGAAAGCAAGAGAGCTGGGAATGGCGAACACGACCTACGTCAACGCCTCGGGATTGCCCGCGGAGGAGCAGGTTACGACCGCCCGCGACCAGGCCATCCTTGGTCGCGCAATCCAGGAGCGCTTTCCGGAATTCTATCGGTATTTTTCGACGGTGAGCTTCCGCTATCGCGGCGCCGACATCCACAATCACAACGCCCTGCTGGGACAGGTGCCGGGCGTGGATGGGATCAAGACCGGCTACACCGAGGCCTCGGGATACAATCTGGTGGCATCCGTCCGGCGCGAGCCGCGGCACATCGTTGCGGTGGTACTGGGCGGAAACTCGGGTGGCATGCGCGATTCCCGCATGCGCCAGCTGATCGAGGAATATATCCCGCAGGCAACGGCGCAGCGCGCTGCGCCGGTCATGCCGGCTGCGGCTCGCGACGCTACACCGCCCGGCGGTGCCGTCGAAAAATCCGAGCCGGCGGCAGTTCCGGCACCGGGTCCGGTTGCGGTTCCGAGCGAAACCGTTGCGCCGGCAGTTCCGACGCCGACTCCGGTTGCTGCGCCGAGCGAAGCCTTCGCGCCGGCAGTTCCGACACCGACTCCGGTTGCTGTGCCGAGCGAGCCCGTGGCGCCGACGCTTGCAATAATCAAGCCCGATCAACCCGAGAGCACAAGGCCGCAGCCTTCGGCTGCAAAATCCAGAGGACAGGCCCGGCGGGGGCCCGCGTCGACCACGACCGGCAGGGGGGCAGCTTCACTTTCGACGGTCGCTCGCCCGTCGCGCAGTTCATGGTGGTGAGCGGCGGAGCATCTCAGCAACCCGCGGCGCGAAATAGGTCAGCACTCCGCATGCGCCCGCCCGCTTGAAGGCGATCAGGCTCTCCATCATTGCCTTCTCGCCGTCGAGCCATTCGTTCTGCGCCGCCGCCATGATCATCGAATATTCGCCGGAAACCTGATAGGCGAAAGTCGGCACCCCGAAGGCTTCCTTCACCCGGCGCACGATGTCGAGATAGGGCATGCCGGGCTTGACCATCACCATATCGGCGCCTTCCAGGATATCGAGCTCGACCTCGCGCACGGCCTCATCCGTATTGGCCGGATCCATTTGGTATGTGCGCTTATCCCCACTCAGGGTGGCCGAGGAGCCGACCGCGTCACGGAACGGGCCGTAGAAGGCCGAAGCATATTTCGCCGCGTAGGCCATGATCGAGACGTCCATGAAATCGGCACGATCGAGCGCCGCACGGATCGCGCCCACGCGCCCGTCCATCATGTCCGAGGGCGCGATGATGTCGCAACCGGCCTGCGCCTCGACCAGTGCCTGCCTGACCAGGATCTCGACCGTCTCGTCATTGACGATGTTGCCGTCGCGCAGCAATCCGTCGTGGCCGTGACTGGTATAGGGATCGAGCGCGACATCGCACAGGATGCCGATCTCCGGCACCGCCTTCTTGATCGCGCGTATGGCGCGGCAGACCAGGTTCTCGGGATTGACGGCTTCGCTGCCGCCTTCGTCGCGCAGCTTCGGATCGGTATATGGAAAAAGTGCAACGCATGGGATGGCGAGCTTGGCTCCGCGCTCGGCATCACGCACTGCCTCGTCGATGGAAAGTCTCTCGACGCCCGGCATCGAGGCCACCGGCATGCGTGTTTTTGATCCCTCCACCAGGAACAGCGGCCAGATCAGATCGTCGCTGGTGAGCACATTCTCCCGTACCATGCGCCGCGCAAACTCGGCCTTGCGGTTGCGCCGCAGCCGGGTCGCAAGGTCGAGACGCAGCGCTGATTTGCTCTCGATCGCCGCGAGGCGGGCTTCGATCGGGCGGCCATATTTGATCGCCATGCAGGCACCTTAACAATTGATCGCACGATTGCTTGGGCTTGACGTCACATTTCGCGTTATGCCGAATTCTGGCGTCTTTTTCCGCAAGTCGGATATATCCCCTCGGCGAAGTCAAGCCCGGAACGCAAAAATATGGATTTCGAGCTTTCCGAAGAGCAACGCGCCATTCAGGAAACGGCACAGGCGTTCGCGCGTGCCGAGATGATGCCCTACGCCCGGCAATGGGATGAGGAAGAGATTCTTCCAGTCGATACGCTGCGCCGGGCCGCGGCGCTCGGCTTTGCCGGAATCTACGTGGGCGCCGATGTCGGCGGCTCCGCGCTGTCACGGTTCGACGCGACGTTGATTTTCGAGGAATTGGCGAAGGGCTGCCCCTCGACCGCGGCCTACATATCGATCCACAACATGGCGGCCTGGATGATCGACTGCTTCGGCGGCGCCGAGCTGCGGCGGCGCTTTCTTCCCGATCTCTGCAGCATGGCAAAGCTTGCCAGCTACTGTCTGACCGAGCCTGATTCCGGCTCGGATGCGGCCAGTCTCAAAACGCGGGCGGTGCGAGAGCACGATCATTACGTGCTCCACGGCGCCAAGGCTTTCATCTCCGGGGGCGGCGTCTCCGACATCTACGTCGTCATGGCAAGAACAGGGGAGGGCGGTGCGCGCGGCATCTCCTGTTTCCTGGTCGAGAACGGCACTGCGGGACTTTCGTTCGGCAAGCCGGAGCAGAAGCTCGGATGGCATTCGCAGCCCACCGCCATGGTGATGTTCGATGGCTGCCGGATACCGATTGCAAACCGCGTCGGGGTCGAGGGCCAGGGATTCAAGATCGCCATGAGCGCTCTCGACGGCGGCCGTCTCAATATCGCCGCCTGCTCGCTGGGCGGCGCGCAGTTCTGTCTCGACCGCGCCGTGAGCTACATGAAGGAGCGCAGGCAGTTCGGTGCCCGGCTCGCGGACTTTCAGGCTTTGGGCTTTCGGGTGGCAGACTATGCGACCGACCTCGAGGCGGCGCGGCTCATGCTTCGCCGCGCTGCGGACGCACTCGATCGCAAGGAACCGGCCGCCACGCGACTGGCGGCGATGGCCAAGCGGTTCGCAACCGATGTCGGCTTTGATGTCGTTAACGGTTGCCTGCAGCTGCATGGCGGCTATGGCTATCTGCGTGACCATCCGATCGAACGTGTCCTGCGCGACCTGCGCGTTCACCAGATTCTCGAAGGCACCAACGAGGTGATGCGGGTGATCATCAGCAGGGATATATTGGGGAATTGACAGCCTCCGAACCGGAAATTCTGTTCGAGCGTAGCGGCGTGGCGGGCCATGTGATCCTCAACCGGCCGCGCGCGCTCAACGCCGTCACGCACGCCATGGTATGCGCGCTCGCGCAAAAGCTCGCGCAGTGGGACAGCGATCCGACGGTTACCCGCGTGGTCGTGACCGCCGGCGGCGGGCGCGCCTTCTCGGCGGGCGGCGACCTACGCGCGCTCTATGACCTCGGTCGCGCCGGGCATCATGCGCAGGCGCTCGAATTCTTTCGTGCGGAATATGCACTCAATGCCCGCATCAAAAACTACCGCAAGCCGTATGTGGCGCTGATCGACGGCATCGTGATGGGCGGCGGCGTCGGCATCTCGGTGCACGGCTCGCACCGCGTGGCCGGCGACAGGTTCGGATTCGCGATGCCCGAGGTCGGCATCGGCTTTTTCCCGGATATCGGAGCAACCTGGTTCCTGCCGCGCCTGCCGGGCGAGCTTGGCACCTATTGCGCGCTTGCCGGGGAGCGGCTTAACGCCGCTGATGGCGTAGCCGCTGGCATCGCGACGCATCGGGTCGCCTCGGCGCGCTTTGCCGAGCTCGCCGCCGCGCTCGGCCAGGCGGAGCCGGTCGACGCCGTGCTGGCCGCGTTCGCGCAGCCGGCAGGCGAAGGGCCGACCCTGGCTCGGCGGAGCGCCGTTGATCGCCTGTTCCAGCCGGACCGCGTCGAAGACGTGCTGGCGGCGCTCGATGCGGCAAGCTCCGAAAGCGGCGCCGACGCCGCCTTCGCGCTCGCCGCCGCCGCCGCGATGCGACCGAAGTCGCCGACCAGCCTCAAGAAAGCGCTCGCGCAGATGCGACGCGGCCGGCGCCTCGACTTCGCCGGGTGCATGCGCACTGAATTCCGCATAGTCTCGCGCGTCATGCGCGGACACGACTTCTACGAAGGGGTCCGAGCGGTCATCATCGACAAGGATCAGGCGCCGCGCTGGCGGCCGGCGGCGCTCGAAGCAGTGGCCGCCGCCGAGGTAGAGCAATACTTTGAACCGCTAGCGAGCGAGCTTGAGCTGCCATGACCCACCGCCACGACCCGCAGACGCTCGAGCCAGTGCACGCCGGTGAACGCGAGGGCGAGGTCAGGCGATGGTCGTCATGGCTGGTCCTGTTCCTGCGCGCGATGGCCGTGCTGTCGCTTTGCAAGGGTCTCTACCACTGGGCCATCATCTGCGGGATCGGAGCGCCTTTCCCTTCCGGGTTCGACTCCTATCCGACGCCGTACCAGGTTGCCACGATCTTTTTCGCGGTGATCGATCCGGTAGCGGGAGTAGGGCTGTGGTTGGCGGCGCCATGGGGCGCGGTGGTATGGCTTACCTCCGTTATTTCCATGGCCGCGGTGGAGGTCTTGTTTCCGCAGGTCTACGGCGGAAACATAGTCCTCGTTGTAGTCGAGATTGTCCTGCTCGCCATGTATCTGGGGCTGGTCGTGCTGGCAGCGCGGGAACAGCCGCAATGAGTGAATTGTTCAGTGAGCGAGGACCGCGATGGGAACCATCGGCTTCATTGGGCTCGGCAACATGGGGCTGCCCATGGCCCAGAATCTGGTCAAGTCCGGGCATGCCGTCACCGGCTTCGACCTGAGCGAATATGCCGCCGAGAGGCTGGCTGTCGGCGGCGGACGGCGCGCGAATTCGCTGCTCGACGCGTGCGGCAACGCCGAGATCGTCATCACCATGCTGCCTGCGGGCGAGCAGGTGCGGGACGTTTATCTCGGTGCGCAAGGCGTGCTCGCGGCCGCGGCTGCCGAGACGCTGTTGATCGATTGCTCGACCATCGATGTCGCCACCGCGCGTGAAGTTGCATCGGAAGCCCAAGGCAAGGGCTTGGCCATGATCGATGCGCCGGTGTCGGGGGGTGTCTCCGGCGCACAGGCCGCCTCACTCACTTTCATGGTGGGAGGTCCCGTGGAGGCCTTCCGGCGCGCGCGTCCGGTGCTTGAGAAAATGGGCAAGACCATTGTGCATGCCGGGGGAGCCGGGAACGGGCAAGTTGCAAAAATCTGCAACAATATGATCCTCGGTGCGTCGATGATTGCCGTATCCGAGGCGTTCCTGCTGGCCGAAAAGCTCGGGCTCGACGCACAAAAGCTGTTCGAGATCTCGTCCAAGTCATCGGGCCAATGCTGGTCGCTGACCAGCTATTGCCCGGTTCCCGGACCGGTGCCGAGCTCGCCGGCAAACCGAGAGTACAAGGCGGGCTTCACCGCGGCCATGATGCTCAAGGACCTCAACCTCGCGCAGGCTGCCGCCCGCGCCGCCCGCGTGGCCACGCCGCTCGGCGCGGGAGCCGCCGCAGTTTACGAGCGTTTTGTGGATGGCAACGGCGGCAGCGACGATTTCTCCGGCATCATCCGCTATCTGCGCGGGTCGTGAAAGGGCAGGACCGGCCTCAGCGTGAACGGACGGTTACGGCGATTGCTGCAATTAGCCGGGGCTCTGTCTTTCAGCCGGTTGATCGTACGGACCGAAGAGAGCCCTGGCAGCGGCACTTTTTGGTGTTTGCCAGGGCTCTCCGATCAGGCCGGGGTCAAACACTATGGCCCGATCACAAATAGAATTGCTTCGCTTCGCCGGCAGCGTCGAGAAAATTTGCCGTAAAGGCGCGAAGCAGCGAGCTGCCTTGAGCCACGAACGATGCTGCCTATGGAGTTGGGCCATGACTGGGAGTTGGGGTTGGAAGACCAGCACGAGCAAATCGGGGCAGTATCATCTCCATACCGCACGCGACGATCCAACTTCTGCTAGCTTTGCAACATTACCCCTGCCGGGCCTGTTTTGCGAGAGGGCTAAATGCTCGAAGATCGTTTGCTTGTTATATCCGCCGAAAGACTAACCTTTGCTACGTATCCGGACGGGAAAGTGCTGGTGAATCTTGATTACCCAAGTGAGAAGCTTGGGTTTCCTCCGGATATTCATCTCGCATTGGAATTTACGCCCGCCGAAGCCCGTTCGGTTGCAAAAGCACTACTGCGTAAGGCCGACGAGGCTGAGGCACCAGAGCGCATGGTTTCACCCTTTTTGGTGGCGCCGGCATAGAACCGCGCGTCCTGCAGGGTGCCCAAAATACCCGGCGGCCCGAAACGGCTTTTTGAAGAACCGGCACGATTGGTTTTTAGGCATGCCGGCCTGACGATCGTTTATCAGGAAACTGATCGGCGTCTTCGAAAACGTGACGAGTCTGAGCAGAGGGGCCATATTAGTCACGAGACTTGGCCAGATCTTGAAAGCGCGGCAAGGGCGTTTTGGGTTGGTCGGGTCACGTGGGCGGAAATTTCGGAGCCCACCCCCTAACGCTGAGGAAGAAGGGTGGGTGGGGCAAATGAAACCGTCATCGATCTTTGTTAGGGGGTTTTAACTGGACCGTGGCGCGCCTGTTGCGCAATGTCGGCAACCTGCTCGGCGGCGGTGGCGACCTAGGACAGGCGATCATTGGCGGCGGAGCCGGCGTTGCGAGTTACGAGACCGGCGATCCGAGATATATGGCGCTGCCGCTCGCCGGCTTGGCTGCGAAGAAGCTCAGCGGCATCTCAACTGCTTGGCAAGCGAGAAAACTCGATGAAATGGTGCGGGCTCGCTCTCCGTTGGCCGCCGAAGCCGCGGCGAACGCCCCCACTATGCCGCCCTACGCGAGAGATCCGATCCTGAGGCTCGTTGCCAATCAGGTCCGACTTGCACAGTCGGCATTTGCGAAGCTGCCCGACGAGAACGATTGATGAATGCGGGCTTACAAACTTCGCTCAAGCTTGTAAGTTTCGGAGTCCTAAACGTTTGATGAAATAGAGAATCTTTACCGTTCCAAATAAACCTTATCTTTATCCTGTTGTTTAAATCGATTTTAGACCCTGCGACGTAGATTGTCCGGCGAGCGGGGAGACAGGGCCTCGCCGTATAAAAACGAAATCGTAGGAAGGCGTCATGATGAAAGCCGTTGCCAGGGCGGCGGAGCCCGTCGATCGCGAAATGCGATTCGACGCGATCCGGCCGCTTTATCTCGAAGCCTTGACTCTCGTCGAGCGACTGCATCGCCGGCTGCTCGATGTCATCAAGGATGAATTCGACCGCCGCAGCCGCGCCGACATCAATTCCGTGCAGGCTCTGCTGCTCTACAACATCGGTGAGAAGGAGCTTACCGCCGGAGAGCTGCGTACGCGCGGCTACTATCTCGGATCCAATGTCTCCTATAATCTCAAGAAGCTGGTCGAGATGGGGTTCCTCGATCACCAGCGCTCCCGCATTGATCGCCGCTCGGTGCGCATCAAGCTCACCGACAAGGGTCATGAGGTGCGCAACATCGTCGATGGCCTCTACCAGAAGCATGTCCGCACGGTCGAGCAGGTCGGCGGCATCAATTCCGACGAGTTCACGACGCTCAATAAGTCGCTGCACCGGCTGGAGCGGTTCTGGACCGACCAGATTCTGTATCGGCTGTAGTCGTCGTCAAGCTCGAAAGCGCTATTCCCCCCGGGCTCACCCCGGGGGGTTCTTTTTTGACATGAATGCCCGGGGGCGCGGCAAATGAGCCTGGGTATTGTCGCGATTCCCGCTCCCGCCGGGACCGTAGGGTCCGGCGCTTGGCGTTCGCGAACGGGTATGCTATCGCGGCTGCGTCCTCCTTCGGCGCACCTTCCGCAGACCCAGCGAGGCGGCGGCTGCGCCGGCCCAGAAATCTGTCAAACGAAACGATGCTCATCGGATCGCAAGGCGGTCCCAATGCAGGCTTGAAGACAATGACCAATCCGGCCACCGTACCTGCGAAAGAGGCGGGCCTCCTTTCGGCATCGCTCGCGCACAGCGACCCTGAGGTTGCCGATGCCGTGCGCCGCGAGCTTGGCCGTCAGCGGGACGAGATCGAGCTCATCGCTTCGGAGAACTTTGTAAGTGCGGCAGTCTTGGAAGCGCAGGGGTCGGTCCTCACCAACAAATATGCCGAGGGGTTGCCCGGCAAGCGGTATTACGGCGGCTGTCAGTTCGTCGATATTGTGGAAAGCTTGGCAATAGAACGCGTTACCAAGCTTTTCGGATGCAAGTTCGCAAACGTCCAACCCCATTCCGGAGCCTCCGCCAACGCCGCGGCGTTCATGGCGCTGATGACGCCGGGGGACACTTTCATGGGGCTTAATCTCGCGGCCGGCGGACACCTCACTCACGGATCCCCAGTGAACATGTCGGGACGCTGGTTCAAGCCGATTGCCTATGGCGTGCGTCGCGACGACCATCGCATCGATCTCGACGAGGTGGCGCGGCTCGCACGCGAGCACCGGCCCAAGGTCATCATTGCCGGGGGGTCGGCCTATCCCCGCGTGATCGATTTTCGCGGCTTGCGCACCATCGCCGACGAGGTCGGAGCCAAGCTCCTGGTCGACATGGCGCATTTTGCCGGTTTGGTTGCCGGGGGCGTGCATCCCAGTCCGTTCCCGCATGCCCACGTGGTCACCTCGACGGCGCACAAGACGCTGCGTGGACCCCGCTCGGGCTTCATCCTGTGCGACGACGAGGAGCTTGCTAAGAAGATCAACGCCGCCGTGTTTCCAGGATTGCAGGGCGGCCCATTGATGCATGTGATCGCCGCCAAGGCGGTCGCCTTCGGCGAGGCGCTGCGCCCTTCGTTCAAGCTGTACGCCCGCAACGTCATCGCCAACGCCAAAGCACTGGCCGAGCTCCTCAAGTCGAGGGGATTGGACATCGTGTCGGGCGGTACTGACACCCATCTCATGCTGGTGGACCTGCGCCCCAAGCGCCTGACCGGCAAGGTTGCGGAGGCCGCCCTCGGCCGCGCCCACATCACCTGCAACAAGAATGGCATCCCGTTCGATCCGGAAAAGCCGACGGTGACCTCCGGGATACGTCTTGGCACGCCGGCGGGGACGACACGCGGCTTCGGCATCGGCGAGTTCCAGGAGATCGGCGATCTGATTGCCTTGGTGCTCGATGCTCTCTCGCAAAAGAAGGCGGAGGCTGATGCGACGGTCGAGGCCACGGTGCGCGAAAAGGTGAAGAGGCTCGTCAGCCGATTTCCGATCTACTGATCAGCCGATGTCAGATGTCGGATGTCAGATGTCAGATGACTGAGATCAAGCATCTATCTGACATCAGTCCTCTGGCATCTGTCCTCTGACAGGTGCCCCTCATGCGCTGTCCGAATTGCGGCAGCCTCGACACGCAGGTGAAGGACTCGCGCCCGACGGAGGACAGCTGCGTCATCCGTCGCCGTCGCGTATGCCTTTCCTGCAATTTCCGCTTCACCACCTTCGAGCGGGTACAGCTGCGCGAGCTCTTGGTCATCAAGCGCAATGGCCGCCGCGTGCCGTTCGACCGCGACAAGCTCTTGCGGTCCGTACAGATCGCGCTGCGCAAGCGACCGGTCGAGCCCGAGCGCATCGATCAGGCAGTGTCGAAGATCGTGCGCGAGCTCGAAAGCCAGGGCGAAAGCGAAATCTCTTCCGAGACCATCGGCGAGATGGTGATGGAGAGCCTGCGTGCGCTCGATGACGTGGCCTACGTGCGCTTTGCCTCGGTCTACAGGAACTTTCGCGAGGCCAAGGATTTCGAAGCGGTGCTGGACGAATTGGCGGGCGAGGAGGATGGCAAACCGGCCGCTGCGAGGAAATAGGCTATTGCACGCCGCGGGTCGGAGCATCGCAACTAGACCGAATCGCGCCTTCCCGCTCACATTCGCTTGCCCAAGCTGGATCGATCACCGGCCGTCGGATAACGTGGGATCATAAAGTCTGACACTCTCCATGCCGCGGACCGCGCTCTTTCCCGGATCATTCGATCCCCCCACCAATGGCCATCTCGACCTGGTGCGCCAATCCGCGCGGCTTGCGGATCGCCTGGTGCTGGCGATCGGTACGCATCCGGGAAAAACGCCCCTCTTCGACGCGCAGGAGCGTCTGGCCATGCTGGCCGAGACCTGTGGGCCGATCGCGCGCGCGGCAGGGTGCGAGCTTGCCTGCGTCACCTTTGCCGACCTGGTGGTAAGCGCTGCGCAGCGCGAAGGCGCAACGCTCCTGATCCGCGGTTTGCGCGGCGCCACGGATTTCGACTATGAGATGGAGATGGCGGGGATGAACGCTGCCATGGCCCCCGGCGTCCAGACGATCTTTCTGCCGGCCTCTCCCCACGTGCGCCCGATCACCGCCACACTGGTACGTCAGATAGCCTCCATGAGCGGCGACGTGTCGAGCTTTGTTCCGGATGTCGTCGCCGCGCGGCTGGCGGAAAAATTCTCCCGTCAGTCGAACCGCCCGTCGTCATAGCTGCACGCGAGATAGAAGGCGCCCCATGCGAATGAGTGAACCAATCCGCCTCACCGGAACCAACCGGACCAAAGCGCTCAGAAGGAATGCAATGAAAACCAATCGGTCCAGCCTGATCCTCTTTCTCGCGCTGCTCTTTGGTGTGCCAGCGTCGATCGCGCTTGCGCAAACGGGCAATCTCGGCAATCCCGCGGCGCTCAGTGAAAAAGCCCCGGCGGTTTACAAGGCTCGCTTTGATACCAGCAAGGGTGCATTCGTTGTCGAGGTGCATCGCGACTGGGCGCCCAACGGCGCCGACCGCTTCTATAATCTCGTGAAGAACGGATTCTATGACGACACCCGCTTTTTCCGCGTCATCAACGGTTTCATGGTGCAGTTCGGCATCAACGGCGATCCCAGGGTCGCCGCCCCGTGGCGTGAGGCGAAAATCCAGGATGATGCCGTCAAGCAGAGCAACAAGCGCGGATACATCACCTTCGCCACCGCTGGTCCCAACACCCGCACCAGCCAAGTGTTCATCAATTTCGGCGATAATTCCCAGCTCGACCGCCAGGGATTCTCGCCGTTCGGCCAGGTCATTTCGGGGATGAACGTCGTCGATACGCTGTTTAGCGACTACGGCGAGGGCGCCCCGTCGGGCCGGGGACCGGAACAAGGCCGCATCCAGCGCGAGGGCAACGCCTACCTGAAGCGCGATTTTCCAAACCTGGACTACATCAAGAAGGCGACCATCGAAAAATAGCTGCTCCTGCGGTGCGGTGGGTTGGCGTTCCAGCGAACCCTGCCTAGATCATGAAAGGAACCCAGGGACAAGCCAATGACCAACACTGACAACACGCTCGTTCTTGAGACCACCCAGGGCCGGGTAGCAATCGCCATGCGCCCCGATCTTGCTCCCGATCATGTTGCGCGCATCAAGGAGCTGGTCAGCGACGGGTTCTACGACGGCCTTGTGTTTCACCGTGTCATCGACGGGTTCATGGCGCAAACGGGTTGCCCGCACGGGACCGGAACCGGGGGCTCGGGCCGAAAGCTCAAGGCGGAGTTCTCCAAGGAAAAGCATGTACGCGGCACCGTCTCCATGGCGCGCGCACAAAATCCGGACTCGGCCGACAGTCAGTTCTTCATCTGCTTCGCAGAGTCACCCTGGCTCAATGGGCAATATACCGTCTGGGGTCAGGTCACGCAGGGAATGGAGAACGTCGACAAGATCAAGCGCGGCGAACCCGTCAGCAATCCGGACCGCATTATTTCCGCGAAGCTGCAGCAGGATCAGGCCTAAGCGATCGATTCCATGAAACGTGTCATTCCGGGGCGCCGCGAAGCGGCGAACCCGGAATCTAGTAACCTACATCATTGATTACTAGATTCCGGGCTCTCGGCCCTTCGGGCCTCGACCCGGAATGACGTGCCACATGATTCGCATTTCGAAATCGACGCACTAAGCGACCGCCCGCTCCGGCGGCTCGCTGACCCAGGCGTCCTTCGCGAACCATTCATGCTCGCTCCGGCAGATCGGGCAATAGGCGCGCGCAAAGAATACCGGCGTGGTTTCAAAGCTCCTGCGGTCGGCGGTCATGCCGGTGCGGATATGTTGCCCCGTCCGCGGGCATTTGATCATCACGGCACCCATTCGCTGCTCCCTGCATGGCCTCCAGCCGGCGCGTCATAGCAGGAGGGTGCGAAGATTGTTTGACATGCTGACCTCCATATCGACACGAAAGCGCTGCAAATCTTCACACTTTGTTTATCCGCAGTGAATTTTCCCCTCCGGGAACAAGCTGGCGCGCTCTGACGTTAAGGCAGACATTCTTAGTCAGGAGGGTACCGGTATGCCGCGACCTCTCATGCAGGAGCCTGCCCCGCAGGCGAGCACTTCCGGGGCTCGGGGCCGGCGCTACCTCGTGATGTGCTGGCAGAACCTGTGGTTCATTGCCTTCGAGCGGGAGGAGTTCGGCCCCTACCAAAGCAAGCGCGAGGCAACGCTGTTCGCCGTCGATGCGGCGCATCGGCTCGGCGAGCAGGGCGAGGAGACGCAGGTCCTTGAGGTCGACGAGACGGGGCAGGCGGCGCCGGTATGGACCTATGGGCTCGATTCCTATCCGCCGACACCGAGGTGACGGCCTGTGCCCCATGACCTGCCTACCCGCTCCCTGTATGAGGGGGCATGCGAACGGATGCGTTCGATTTTGAGCTGCCGCCGGAACGGATCGCGCTGCGTCCGCTCCCGGCGCGCGATGCCGCCCGGCTGCTGACCGTTCATCCCCGAGCGCAGGCGGAGCTTGCGGATCATAGGGTGGACGAGCTTCCCGAGTTGCTGCGCGCCGGCGATGCGCTCGTGGTCAACGACACCAAGGTGATCCCGGCGCGGCTTGATGGCCGGCGCATCGGGCGCGGGACAGTTGAGCCCCGCATCGAGGCGACGCTGCATCGGCGGCTTGACGGCTCGCGCTGGCGTGCATTCGTCAAGCCGGCAAAGCGGCTGGCGGCGGGCGACGTCGTGCGGTTCGGCGACGAAGGCAAGGTCTGCTTTCTCGGTCAGCTCGATGCGACAGTCGAGGCGAAAGGCGAGGATGGCGAGGTCACGCTCGCGTTTGCCTTCCATGGGCCCGTGCTCGACGAAGCGATCAACGAGCGCGGTGCAGTGCCGCTGCCCCCTTATATCGCCACGCGGCGGGCACCCGATGAGCGCGACCGGCTCGATTATCAAACCATGTTTGCGCAAAGCGAAGGCTCGGTGGCGGCTCCGACGGCGGGGCTGCATTTCACCGATGCGCTGGTCGCGCGTCTGCTGGCAGCGGGGATTTCGCTGCACAAGATCACCCTCCACGTCGGGGCCGGGACATTCCTTCCGGTCAAGGCCGCTGATACCGACGAGCATCGCATGCACCCCGAGCGGGCACTCGTGAGCGCGCAGACTGCGGTCGGGCTCAACCGCGTGCGAGCTGGCGGAGGACGCGTTGTGGCCGTCGGCTCGACTGCGTTGCGCGTTCTCGAAAGCGCAAGCGATGATGCAGGCACCATCCGTCCCTTCGCGGGCGAGACCGCGCTGTTCATTGCACCGGGTTATCGATTCCGCGCCGTCGACGTGCTGATGACGAATTTTCACCTGCCGCGCTCGACCCTGTTCATGCTCGCGGCCGCGTTTTGCGGTCTCGATGCCATCAAGCGCGCCTATGCGCATGCGATCGAAACGGGATATCGTTTTTATTCTTACGGCGACGCCTGCCTGCTGTTTCGGGACTAAAAGCCCGCTAGTCACCTGACGTTTCGAAATACCTCTGGAATTTCCACGCCTTGAACCAGGTCGAAAGCGACGATTAATCCCCGTTTCATCGACGTTTATTGACTTCTACCGTGTCTTGTTGTCCTCTGCTGTCTCGACACCAGATAACACCCCTAGACAAGCGGTTTTGTTATCTAGATAACACACAGATAACGGAGGGGCAAACATGGCCAAGAAGGTACTCACCCCACTGGCGGTCCAGAACGCCGCGCCGCGACGGCTTCACGGCGAGCCGATCCTGACCGAGATCAGCGACGCTCAAGCCAAAGGATTGCGGCTGCTCGTTCACCCCACGGGCAGCAAGGTTTGGATTTGCCGCTACCGCTTCAGCGGCAAATCACGCAAGCTAACGCTCGGGCCAGTGGCCGCTCTCCGCAAGGGCGACCGTAATCCCGAGAACGCCCTGACGCTGGCGGTCGCCCGCATTCGCGCCGCCGAGGTGCAGCACCGCGTCGAGCAGGGGCATGATCCTGCCAGCGAGAAGCTGGTCGAGCAGCACGAGCGGCAGCAGCAGCAGCAAGCCGACGCCGAGACCATCCAGTCGGTTGCCGAGGGCTTCTTCGCCCGCGAGGTTCGCAAGAAGCGGGACTTCCGCAGCGCCCATCGGCAGCTGCGAGACCTCAAGCGGCTGGCGTTCCCCGAGCTTGGCAAGCTGCCGATCAAGAGCATTCGGCGATCCGATATCGTACGCCTGCTCGACAAGATCATGGAAAAGAACGGGCCGACCATGAGCGACGCGGTGCTATCGCATATCAGCAAGATCATGGATGACCACGCCCGCCGCTCTGACCACTTCCACAGCCCGATTGTGCGAGGCATGCGGCAGACCAAGGAAAGCGAGCGCGCCCGTGAGAAGATTTTGGACGATCACGAACTTCAAGCGGTGTGGACAGCGAGCAAAGGGGCAGGGGCCTTCGGAGCTTATATCCGATTTCTGCTGCTGACCGCGGCGAGACGCAACGAAGCGTCACGCCTGACGTGGGGCGAACTCAGCAACGGCAACACGGTGTGGACTTTGCCCGCGAGCCGCAACAAGGTCAAAAAAGAACTGATCAGGCCGCTGTCCAAAGCGGCGCAAGAGGCGTTGTCGGGAATGCCACGCGGGGCCAGCAATGATCTCGTATTCCGTGAGAACGGGAGAACGGTGCGCAGCAATCTGGCCGCGATGA
>Ga0306921_10001082_pt1 | contig 25944 bp, 33 predicted proteins | sample sta12Cox44000080_FD_203760 | JGI IMG/M metagenome (GOLD analysis project Ga0306921, IMG submission 203760) | Lab enrichment of tropical soil microbial communities from Luquillo Experimental Forest, Puerto Rico - statoxic.12C.oxic.44.000.080 (v2)... | ecosystem: Environmental > Terrestrial >...
GCGACGAGCGAGGACCGCAAGGAAGGTTCCGCCGCCTTCCGCGAGAAGCGGCCGGCACGATTCAAGGGGCGCTAGCTAGAGAGCGCCGGGAGAAAGCACATGGGTAAGCTGCTGCTGGTCGGATGCGGCAAGATGGGTGGCGCCATGCTGGATGGCTGGCTGACGCGCGGCCTTGCGGCGGCCGACGTCCTGGTCGCCGAGCCGGTCGAGGCCTTGCGGCCGAAGAAGCCCGGCCTGCGCGCCGTCGGCTCGACCTCGGAGATCAGCGACACGCCCGAGATCGTCGTGCTGGCGGTGAAGCCGCAGACCATGGATGGCGTGCTGCCCGATCTCAAGCGCTTCGCCGAGGCGGGCTCGGTGTTCCTGTCGATCGCCGCCGGCAAGACGCTGAAGTATTTCGCCAGCCACCTCGGCGCCGCAGCCAAGGTGGTGCGCTCCATGCCCAATACGCCCGCGGCGGTGCGCCAGGGCATCACCGTGGCTTGCGCCGCCAAGGGCGTGTCGGCTGCCGAGAAGCAGCGCTGCCAGCAGCTGCTCGAGGCTGTCGGCCAGGCGCTATGGGTCGAGGATGAAGCGCTGTTGGATCCGGTGACGGCCTTGTCGGGCAGCGGGCCCGCCTACGTCTTCCTGCTGGTCGAGGCGATGGCGGCGGCGGGCGCCAAGCTCGGGCTCAAACCGGAGATGGCGATGCAGCTCGCGCGGGCCACCGTCGCGGGCAGCGGCGTACTGCTGAAGCAGTCGAGCGAGCCCGCGCAACAGTTGCGTGTCAACGTCACCAGCCCGGGCGGCACGACCGCCGAGGCCTTGAAGGTGCTGATGGCGGCCGACGGCATCCAGCCAGTGTTCGACAAGGCATTGGCGGCGGCGTCGCGGCGCTCCAAGGAGCTGGCGGGATGAGCGAAGCGTCCAACCGAGCGCTCGATGCCTTTCTTCGCCTGATCGCCGACAAGGGCTTTGCCCAGGTCTCGTTGCGCGAGGTGGCCGAGGTGGCGGGCCTCGGCGTGGCGGAGCTCTATCGCCTCTATCCCGACAAGGTGGCGCTCGCCTCCGCCTTCATGGCGCGCATCGATGCCGAGGTGCTGGCAGGGACGTCGCGGCAAGGCGACCCCGAGGAGACGGCGCGCGATCGGCTGTTCGACGTCCTGATGCGCCGTTACGACGTCCTGCGTCCGCATCGCGCGGCGCTCGCCGCAATCCGCCGCGCCGCCACGCGCGATCCGCTGCTGGCGATCGAACTCGGGCCGTCGCTCCGGCGCTCGATGGCGGCCATGCTGGAGGCGGCCTCGCTGTCGAGCGAAGGGCTGAGCGGGGCGCTCCGCCAGAACGGCCTGCTGGCCATCCACTACGCCGTCTCGCGCGTCTTCGACCGGGACGAGACGACGGATCTTTCCAAGACCATGGCGGCCCTCGACGGGCGACTGAAGATGGCGGAAAGATGGGCACAACTCTTTGAAAAATATACGGTTTCGCGCGCTGCGTGAATATTTTGTGCGGCGCACAAAATTGTCCCTTGACTTGCTGCAGCGCATACATAAATTGAGCCTCGTTGTGCACCGCAGCAAAAGCGGCGCAGCCGAGTTTCAGCCTCTACCCGTGACCTCAGGAGATTTTCCCATGTACGCCAATGGCGCCTTCAAGAATCCATTCGCCGACTTCGACTTCACCAAGATCGCCGGCGAGTTCAAGTTCCCGGTCGTTCCGGTCGAGACCATCGTCGAGACCAGCCGCAAGAACTTCGCCGCTTTCACCACCGCGTCGACCGCCACGGTCGAGTCGATCAAGTCGATCGCCCAGCGTCAGGGCGACATGATCCGCGCCGCGATGGAGGACCTCTCCAAGCATGGCAGCGAAGTGTTGGCCGCCGCCACCGTCGAGGAGAAGGCCGCCAAGCAGATCGACTTCGCCAAGAAGAGCTACGAGCTCGCCGTCGCCAATGCCAAGGAGATCGCCGAGCTCTACAGCAAGGGCCACGCCGAGGCTTTCGCGACCCTGAGCGAGCGCGTCTCGGAGCTGACCGACGAGGTCAAGGCCGCGATCGTCAAGAAGTAAGCGTCAGTACCAAGCGCTGTCCGCGCCGGGCCGCTTCCGAAAGGGAGCGGCCCTTTTTATTTCGACCTCCACCCTTCCCTCCCCCTTAGGGGGAGGGTTAGGGAGGGGGTATGACCATCACCTACGATGATTTCGCCAAGGTCGACATCCGCGTCGGCACCATCCGCGCTGCCCAGCCGCTCGAAGGCGCGCGCAAACCGGCGCTTCGGCTCGAGATCGATTTCGGCCCGGAAGTCGGTGTGAAGAAATCCTCGGCCCAGCTCACCGTGCACTATACGCCCGAGAGCCTGGTCGGCCGCCAGGTGGCGGCGGTGGTCAATTTCCCGCCGCGCCAGATCGGCAAGTTCATGTCGGAGGTGCTGACGCTCGGCTTCCCCGACGGCGACGGCGCCGTGGTGCTGATCGTGCCGGACAAGAAGGTCCCCGATGGGGGCAAGCTCTTCTAGAAGACTCGGTGGATCCACTTGTGCGGATCGGGCGCGCGGCAGCGCTGGATGTCGACCAGCGCGCCCTTGAGCTCGGCCGTGCGCACGCCCGAGCCGCCGTTGCCGATCACGAACTCGCCTTCCGGCGCGCGCACCGTGCCAATCGGCGTCACCACCGCGGCGGTGCCGCAGGCGAAAGCCTCGCGTAGCCGGCCGCTGCGGGCATCGGCCTTCCACTGGTCGTAGGAATAGCGTTCCTCGCGCACCGGGATGCCTTTGTCCTTGGCGAGCGTGATCAGTGACGAGCGGGTCACGCCGGGCAGGATGGTGCCGCCGAGCGGTGGCGTCGACATCGAGCCGTCGTTGAACACGAAGAACACGTTCATGCCGCCCAGCTCCTCGATCCATTTGCGCTCGACAGCATCGAGGAACACGACCTGGTCGCAGCCATGGCGGGTTGCCTCGGCCTGCGCCAGCAGGCTGGCCGCGTAGTTGCCGCCGCACTTGGCGGCGCCGGTGCCGCCCGGGGCGGCGCGCGTGTAGTCCGGCGTCACCCACACCGACACCGCGTCGGCCGCTGACTTGAAATAGGAGCCGACCGACGAGGCGATGACGATGAAGAGATAGTTCGACGAGGGCTTCACGCCGAGGAAGATCTCGTTGGCGAACATGTAAGGGCGGATATAGAGGCTGCCGTCGCCGTCGGGGATCCAGTCGCGGTCGATGTCGACGAGATGATCGATCGCCTCGAGGAACAGCTTCTCGGGCAGGACCGGCATGGCGAGCCGCTCGGCCGACTGCTGGAAGCGGCGGGCATTTTCCTGCGGCCGGAACAACGTGGCGCCGTCGGCCGTCTTGTAGGCCTTCAGGCCCTCGAAGATTTCCTGGGCGTAGTGCAGCACGGCGGCCGCCGGATCCATCGAGATCGGCCCGCGTGGCTCGATCCGCGCGTCGTGCCAGCTTTTGTCTTCGCTGTAGCGGATGGTGACCATGTGATCGCTGAACACCCGGCCGAAGCCGGGATTGGCCAGCAAGGCGGCGCGCTTGTCGGCCGGCGTGGGCGAGGGGTGGGGATGGCGGACGAATTTCAGGTTGGCGGACATGGCTCTCTCGAATGGACGCGGGACTGTAGCAAAGTTTCTTCAGATAGGAATTCGCACGATCACCCGCAGCCCGCCCAGCGGCGAGGGTGCCAGCGCCACGTCGCCGCCATGGCTGCGCGCCACGTCGCGCGCGATGGTGAGGCCGAGCCCGACGCCGCCGGTGTCGACGTTGCGCGATTCGTCGAGCCGGAAGAACGGCCGGAACACGTCCTCGTACTTGTCGGGAGGAATGCCGGGCCCGTCGTCATCGACGGTTATCTCAATCGACGTGCGGCCGCGGCTGGCGCGCAGCTCGGCCTTGCTGCCGTGGCGCAGCGCATTGGACAACAGGTTGGTCAAGCAACGCTTGATCGCGATCGGCCGGAGCTCGACGTCCAGGTCGCCCTGCCAATCGACCGTGACGTTGGCGTTGTCGCGCCGTGCCCCGGCCGCCACATCCTCCAGGATCTCGCTGAGGTCGGTGGGCGTCGGCTCCTCGTCGCCTTCGCCGCGCGCGAAGGCGAGGTAACCCTCGATCATGCGTTCCATGTCGGTGACGTCGTCGGACAGTTCCTTGGTTTCGGGCGACTCCGGCAAGAGGGCGAGCGACAGCTTCATGCGGGTGAGCGGCGTGCGCAGATCGTGGCTGACGCCTGCCAGCATCTCGGTGCGCTGCTGGATCGACCGGCGCAGCCGGATGCGCATGGTATGGAAGGCGGTGGCCGCGTTGCGCACCTCGCGCGTGCCGCCGGAGAAGGCGAAGTCGGGCACGTCGCGGCCCTTGCCCAAGGCGTCGGCAGCGACGCCAAGATGCTCGATCGGCACGAGCTCGCGACGCATGAACCAGATGGCAAGCCCGAACAGCACCAGACCGAGGCCAAGCTGTGCCAGCACGTAGGCAAAGCTCGAGCCGAAGGTGAGTCGTATATAGGGCACCAACACGTCCATGACGTCGTCGGGCGTCAGCTGGATCTCGATCATCAGCTGCTCGCCGCCGACGGCGTTGTCGATGTAGTAGGGCCTCTTGAGGTCGGCATCGAGCGCGCCCTGGACCTCGCGCGCCACGATGTCGAAATAGGCCGGCGTCTGGAACTGCCGCACGATGCCCTTGCGGAAGGTGACGAACAGCAGCATGTCCGAGCGGGCGTGGCGCAGGATCCAGGCCTTGTGCTCGTCGTCGGGAAAGTCGGTGCGCAGCGCGATCAGCGTGCGCAGGTCGCGCACCAAGAGCCAGGCCAGGCGGTTGGTCACGTTGTCGCCGCGCTGGCTGTAGAACCACCAGGCCGACAGCGCCTGCAAGAGCAGCATCGGTACCACGATGATGATCAGGGCGCGGGCGAACAGGGTCTGCGGCGAATGCCGGTCGGCCCAACGCGCGATCGTCTCGAATTTCTCGGCCAGCCAGTTCATTCACCGGCCCTCAAGCGTCCACCAGCCGGTAGCCCTGGCCACGGACGGTGCGCAGGTAACGCGGGAAGCCGGGATCGGGCTCGATCTTGCGGCGCAGCCGGGTGACCTGCACGTCGATGGCGCGTTCGTTCACGCCACCGCCGACGCTCTTGCACAACGCCTCACGGCTCAGCACGTCGCCCAGTCTGGTCGTCAGCGCACGCAACAGCGCGATCTCGGCGTCAGTGAGCGGTACGCGCTTGCCCTTCTGCGTCAGCTCGCCCAGGGCCAGGTTGAACTGAAACGGCCCGAACTTCACCTGCTCGGGCGGCGCGCCGGCGTCGGCTGGCCGGCCGCGCCGCAGCACGCTTTGGATGCGCAGCAGGAGCTCGCGCGGCTCGAACGGCTTGCCGAGGTAGTCGTCAGCGCCCGTCTCGAGGCCGGCGATGCGGTCTTTGGGATCGCCCATGGCCGTCAGCATCAGGATCGGCACATCGTTGCCCTTGCGTAGCTCGGTGGCAAAGTCGAGCCCGGTCTGGCCAGGCATCATCACGTCGAGCACGATCAGGTCGAAGCCGAGCGATTCCAGCCTCTGACGCGCTTCGCTGGCGCGGCTGGCGGTGGTGACGCGAAAGCCGTTGCGCGACAGGAAGGACTTCAGCAGCTCGCGCAGGCGGGTGTCGTCGTCGACGACCAGGATGTGCGGTTTGTCGGCCGGGGCCTCAAGCGCACTCAGCGGCCGCCTCCTCGCACCCGCTTGTCGACCTGGGCCCGCTCCGCCGGATCGAGCAGCCCGAGCAACACCTTGCGGAAGCCTTCGACAGACTCGGCGCCGGTCTCGCGATAGGCGCGGGCAAAGCGCTGGCTCTGACGGTCGGTCAGCTCGCGCTCGAGCTTGATGCCGCGCTCGGTGAGCCACAGTCGCCGCTCGCGGCGATCGCGCGGGCCGCTCTTCTGCTCGACGTACTGCTGCTCCAGGAGATCCTTCAGCACGCGGCTGATCGACTGCTTGGTGACTTTGAGGATCGACAGCAAGTGGCCCACCGTCTGCCCGGGATGGCGGCCGATGAAGTAGAGCGCGCGGTGATGCGCGCGTCCGAGCTGATAGCGCTTGAGCTGCTGGTCGGATTCGAACGTGAAGTCGCGATAGGCATAGAACATGAGCTCGATGCCCTGGCGCAATTCTTCATCGCGCAGGAACAGCGGGTTGGCGGGGGACTTGGTTTCAACCATGGGACAATGACGATTGAGGGGGCCGCGCCGACTCCTTGCGGATTGGGCGCGACTATAGTCCGGCGGCGTCGCACGGCAATCGACTGCCGGACATCCTGAATGTGTCGTTGCGTTGCTTGACCTGCGAATCGGTCAATTCGATCTGTTCTGGCAATACCATTGACAAGGTCAATATTATTGTCCTATTTAGACCTAAAGTTGCGTTCACTGGTCACTTAACAGTCGTTTTGGAATCATTCGAGGAGGTCACCAGCAATGTCCTTAACGATGGCTGATCGCGACGGTTTCATCTGGCTCGACGGCACGCTGCTGCCCTGGCGCGAGGCGAAGACCCATGTGCTGACCCACGCGCTGCATTACGGCTCCGCCGTCTTCGAAGGCGAGCGCATCTACGACGGTCGCGTCTTTCGTCTTTCCGCGCATAGCGCGCGTCTCCGCAATTCCGCACGTCTGCTCGACTACGAATTGCCGTGGACGCGGCAAGAGATCGACGAGGCGACGCGCGCCGTCGTTAAGGCCAACGATCTCAGCTCGGGTTACGTGCGGCCGATCGCCTGGCGCGGCTCGGAGGTGATGGGCGTGTCGGCGATCGGCACGAGCGTGCATCTCGCCATCGCGCCGTGGGCGCAGGAGGGCCGGCTGTCGGTCCAGGCCAAGCCCGGCGGCATCAACGTGACCATGGCGAAGTATCGCCGGCCGGCGCCCGAGGTGGCGCCGGGCGAAGCCAAGGTGGCCGGCCTCTACATCATCTGCGGCATCGAGAAGGACCGCGCGCTGAAGGCGGGCTTTGACGATGCGCTGATGCTCGACTGGCAGGGTCGGCTGGCCGAATCGACCGGCGCCAACATCTTCCTCGCCATGGGCGGCAAGCTGGTGACGCCCAAGCCGGAGAACTTCCTCGACGGCATCACGCGCCGCGCGGTGATCGGCATGGCGACCAAGCGTGGCTGGGCGGTCGAGGAACGCGCCGTGATGCCGGAGGAGCTGGCCGAGGCGAGCGAAGTGTTCCTGTGCGGAACTGCCGCCGAGATCGTGCCGGTCGGCGCGATCGACGAATGTCGCTACCAGGTCGGCCCGATGACCCGCACCCTGATCGACGACTACGCCAAACTGGTGCGCCAGCCCGACTGCGAAGGCTTTGGAGAATCGGCGCATTTTGCCACCGCTTGACAGGCGGGGCGGCGCGCAGTCTCTTTCGACCACGTCCGAGGGGTGTCCGGTCTCCGCGAGGAGATCGGTCTGAGACAGCCGGTTTGGCTGAACCCTTTGAACCTGATCCGGGTGATGCCGGCGAAGGAACGGGAGTTTCGGTTGAGCCATTCCAGGATCATCGTCATCGGTGCAGGCGTTGCAGGACTGACTTGCGCGCTCGAGTTGCACGAGCGCGGCCTCGACGTCGAGGTGGTCGAGCGCGGGCCACGGCTCGGCGCGGGCGGCTGCTCGTGGATGGCGGGCGGCATGCTGGCGCCGTGGTGCGAGCGCGCTTCCACCGATGCCGCAGTCCTCACCCTCGGCGAGCCCTCGATCGACTGGTGGGCCCGTCGCTTCGCCGGCACGGCGAGAAACGGCACACTGGTCGTCGCCCCGCCGCGCGATATCACTGAGCTGACGCGCTTTGCCGAGCGCACGACTGGCCATGAATGGCGCGATGAGACGGGTATCGCCGACCTCGAGCCCGATCTTGCCGGCCGCTTCCGCCGCGCGTTGTTCTTCGCCGGCGAGGCCCATCTCGATCCGCGTCGCGCCCTGCCTGCGCTCGCCGACCTGCTGGCCAAGCGTGGTGTGCCGGTTCATTTCGGTATCGAAGCGCCGCCGAGCGGCATGACCGTCGACTGCCGCGGTCTCGCCGCGCGCGATGTCCTGCCCGACCTGCGCGGCGTGCGCGGCGAGATGGTGATGGTGCGTTCGCGCGACCTCTCGCTGTCGCGGCCGGTCCGGCTGCTGCACCCGCGCATCCCGCTCTACATCGTGCCGCGCGGCGATGGCGTGTTCATGATCGGCGCCACCATGATCGAAAGCGAGGTGCGCGGCGGCGCCAGCGTGCGCTCGACGGTCGAGCTGCTGAACGCCGCCTACACGCTTCACCCCGCCTTCGGCGAGGCCGAAATCCTGGAGATCGGCGCCGATCTGCGGCCGGCCTTTCCCGACAACCTTCCGGCCGTGCGCCGCGGCCCGCACGGGCTGCTGGTGAACGGCCTTTATCGTCATGGCTTCCTGCTCGCGCCGGCAATGGGCCGGCAGGCGGCCGATCTCGTGGAGATGGACAATGCGGATCTTCGTCAACGGCGATCAGCATGATGTCGAGCCCCGGACTCTGGCGCTGGCGCTGGAGGAGCTGGGGTATCGCGGCAAGAAGATCGCCACCGCGGTGAACGGCCGCTTCGTCGCTGCCGTTGCGCGCCCCAGCACCACCCTTGCCGACGGCGACCGGATCGAGGTCGTGGCGCCGATGCAGGGAGGTTGAGCCATGCCGTTCTATGGCGTCGAGCTTTCGTCCCGCCTGCTGCTCGGTACGGCACGCTATCCCTCGCCCAAGATCCTGGCCGAGGCGATCGAGGCGTCAAAAGCCGAGGTCGTGACCGTGTCGCTGCGCCGCGAGGCGGCGGCCGAGCGCGGCGGCCAGAGCTTCTGGTCGTTCATCCGCGGTCTCGGCGTGCGCGTGCTGCCCAACACCGCCGGCTGCCACACCGTTGCCGAAGCGGTGACGACGGCGCACATGGCGCGCGAGCTGTTCGACACGCCGTGGATCAAGCTCGAGGTGATCCGTGACGACGAAACCCTGCAGCCCGACGGCTTCGGCCTGGTCGAGGCGGCGCGCGTTCTGTCGGAAGAGGGCTTCGAGGTGTTCCCGTACACGACCGAAGACCTCGCGGTCGCCGACCGGCTGGTCGAAGCAGGTTGCCGCGTGCTGATGCCGTGGGGCGCGCCGATCGGCTCGGCCCGCGGCTTGAACAACCTCTATGGATTGCGTGCGCTGCGGGCGCATTTCCCGGAAATCCCGCTGGTGGTCGACGCCGGCCTCGGCGTGCCCTCGCACGCGGCCGCGGCGATGGAGCTGGGCTACGACGCCGTCCTGCTCAACACCGCCGTCGCCGAGGCGGGCGATCCCGTCGCCATGGCGAGGGCCTTTGCGCTCGCCATCGAAGCCGGACGCACGGCTTTTGCCGCCCGTCCGCTCGAACCGCGCGACATGGCTGTGCCCTCGACGCCGGTGCTCGGCCGGGCGGCGCTGGGAGAGTGACGTGATCGATCCGTTCTATCCCGTAGTTCCCGATGCCGGCTGGGTTACACGGCTGGTGCCTGCCGGCGCGAAGTTCGTGCAGCTGCGCGTCAAGGACAAGCCGCAAGACGAGCTGCGCCGCCAGGTGCGCGAAGCGCGCGATGTCTGCACAAAGCACGGCGCCGACCTGATCGTGAACGACTATTGGAAGGTTGCGATCGACGAGAAATGCAGCTGGGTGCATCTCGGCCAGGAAGACCTCGTCGACGCCGATGTGAAGGCGATCCGCCGCGCCGGCCTGAAGCTTGGCGTCAGCACGCACGATCACGCCGAGCTGGAGAAGGGCCTAGCGGCCGATCCGGACTATGTGGCGCTCGGCCCGATCTGGCCGACCGCGCTCAAAAAGATGCCGTGGGCGCCGCAAGGGCTCGACCGGCTGCGCGAATGGAAGAAGCTGATCGGCAACCGGCCGCTGGTCGCCATCGGCGGGCTGACGCTGGAGCGCGCCCTGCTCTGTCTGAAGGCCGGCGCGGACTCCGCCGCTGTGGTCGGCGACATCGTGAACAACGCCGATCCGATCGCCCAGGCGAAGACGTGGATCGCGGCGACGAGGCAAGCCGCATGACCGATCGCTATGCCCGCCAGACCGTGCTGGGCGAGGTCGGCGCCGCCGGCCAGCAGCGGCTGGCCGCGTCGTCCGTGCTGGTGGTCGGCGCGGGAGGGCTGGGCTGTCCCGTCCTGCACTATCTCGCCGGCGCCGGCGTCGGCCGCATCGTGATCGTCGACCATGATTCGGTCGAGGAGACCAACCTTCATCGCCAGCCGCTCTACGCCATGCCGGATATCGGCAGGCCGAAGGCCGAGAGGGCGCGGGCGGCTCTGCTGCGGTTTAATCCCCAGATCGCGGTCGAGGCGGTGGTCGAACGCCTGACGCCGCAGAACGCCGCGCACCTGGTCGCTCGGGCCGACGTGATCGTCGATGCCGCCGACAGCTTCGCGGTCACCTACATGCTGAGCGATGCCTGTCATGCCGCGGCCAAGCCGCTGGTGTCCGCGTCGGTGATCGGCCTCACCGGTTATGCCGGCGCCTTCTGTGGCGGGGGGCCGAGCTACCGAGCGGTCTTTCCCGAGGTCTCGATCGATGGCGGCACCTGCGCCACGGTCGGCGTGCTAGGGACCGCCGTTGCCGTGCTCGGCAGCTTGCAGGCCCATCTCGCGCTTCATCTCCTGCTCGGCCTCGAGCCGACGGTGCTGGGGCGCGTCGTCACCTTCGATGCCGGACGGCTCGCGTTCGGCGGCTTCGGTTTCGACGGTAGCCCCGAACCCGAGGCTGCGGTGCCTTTCATCGCGCCGGCTGAGGTCAGAGCCGACGACCTGGTCGTCGACCTGCGCGGCCTCGACGAGGCGCCGGTGTCGCCGTTTGTCGGCGCGCGCCGGCTCGATGTCGATCACGTCGAGGAGATCGTCACGCAACCGCCGCCATCACGGCGCATTGTCTTGTGTTGTCGCAGCGGCCAGCGCTCCCTTATGGCCGCCGAGCGGCTTCGCGCGCGAGGTCTCCACGACCTCGCTCTGGTCGCTCTGGGATGACTTCATTCGAGGAGGGCAGCATGACGCAACACACGACTGACCAGACGGTCCTTGCCCATATCGAGCGCCTCGTCGCCGAGGAAAAGAAACTCTATGCCAAGGGCGAAGTGTCCGACGGCGAGAAGGTGCGGCTCGGCCAGATCAACATCGAGCTCGACCGCTGCTGGGACCTGCTGCGGCAGCGCCGTGCCCTGCGGGAGTTCGGCCGCGATCCCGACCAGGCCGAGGAGCGGCCCGCCAGCGTGGTCGAGAACTACAAGGGCTGAGCGGGCGGCCTCAGTTGAGGAGCGTGCCGGCCGTCGGCGCAAGCGGCAGCGTGGTCTGGTCCGAATCGACCCAGACGCGGTGACAGGGACGGCCGGTGAGCTCATGGAGCTTGGCCGGCTCGATCTTGAAACCGAGCAACCTCACCAGCTCGACGGCGCGCTTGTTGCCCGCATCGATGATGCTCTCCAGGCGCCGGTAGTGCGACAGCATCTCGGGCAGGATCATGATCGACAGCGCCACCATGTCGGCCGCCTGTGCGCCGATCTCCTCGCTGGTCAGCAGCCAGAAGCGGCCGGTGTCCTCGTCCTGCGACACCGGTCCGACACCCCACAGGGCGCAGGGCTGGTCCTCGCGGTCCCGAGCGGCCCAGACATGGCTGCTCGACACGAAGGCATGCAGCAGCTGGTCGCCTGACTCGGCGGCGTCGTCCTCGCCGGCGTCGACGTCGCATTCGTGCTCGTTTTCGTTCATGGCAATCGCCAGCAGTGCCACGTCTTCCGCCGTTGCCGGCTGAACGCAGTATCGCATGACGGCCTCCGTCGCCGTAACTCTTCCCACGGGGAGTCAATACGTGCCGGCTCGAGACGTTGCCTGTGACTTTCGGGTGATCCGCGTCAGTTCTTGTTTTTGTCCCAGCGCCTCGCCGCTTTGTCGTCACCCTCGTGCGCGCCCACCCACTTATCACCGGCAGGCGTTTCCTCCAGCTTCCAGAACGGCGCCTTGGTCTTCAGCCAATCGACCAGGAACTCGCAGGCCTCGAAGGCGGCTTCGCGGTGCGGCGAGCCGACGGCCACCAGCACGATGCGATCGCCCGCTTCCAGCCGGCCATGGCGATGCACGATCAAAGTCGCCTCGAGCGGCCAGCGGCGGCAGGCTTCCGCCTCGATTTCCTGCAGCGCCGTCTCGGTCATGCCGGGATAGTGCTCAAGCGTCAGCGCATCGACGCGATCGCGATGATAGCCCTCGCGCACATGCAGCTCACGCACCAGCCCGACGAACACCGCGAGCCCGCCGATCCTCTTGTTGCCCCGGGTGAGGGCATCGAGCTCGGCACCGGTGTCGAAGTCGGCCTCCTGCACGCGCACCGTCATGGTCAGCCTCCCGTAAAGGGCGGGAAGAACGCCACTTCGCGGGCACCGCCGATGACGACGTCCATCGTCGCCGTGCGCTTGTCGACCGCGGCGCCGAACGCCGCACCTTCGGCCAGCGCCTCGGCATGGCCGCCACTGCGCCCGCGCAGCCAGGTGACGAGATCGCCCACGGTGCGCACGTCGGCCGGCGGCGTCACGTCTTCCTCGGCGACGCCGACCGTGCGCTTCATCCAGGCGAAGTACTTCACCTTCATTCGGCGCTCCCGGGCGGAGCGTCCTCGGCCATGTGGCGCAGGCCGGTGCGCAGATAGTCGTAGCCGGTGATCAGCGTCAGGCCGGCGGCGATCCAGATCAGCCAGATGCCGAGCGTGGTGACCACTGGCGATGCCGCATCGCCCACCAGCAGGAAGGCGATGGCCACCATCTGCACGGTGGTCTTCCATTTGGCGAGCTGGCTGACCGGCAGGCCGACGCGCAGCTCGGCCAGGAATTCGCGCAGGCCCGACACCAGGATCTCGCGGGCGAGGATGATCAGGGCGGCAAACACGTTGACGCCGTGCAACGGGCCGCTCTGCACCAGCATGACCAGCACGGCGGCGACCAGGAGCTTGTCGGCGATCGGATCGAGAAAGCGGCCCAGCCGCGAGATCTGGTGGTAGCGCCGCGCGAAATAGCCGTCGAACCAGTCGGTGATCGCGGCGGCGGCGAACAGGACGACGGAGACCCACGGCGACCAGCTGCGGTCGAGCCACAGGCACAGCACGACCAGCGGAATGGCCGCGATGCGCGACAGCGTCAGGATGTTGGCAGTGTTGAGCATGACCGGTGAAATCGACCTTAACGGCCGCCCCGGAAGTGGTCATGGATTTTCTGGGCGAGGGCGTCCGAGATGCCGGCCACCGACTTGATGTCCTCGAGCGTCGCCGCACCTACTGCACGGGCGCTGCCAAAATGGTGCAGCAGCGCGCGCTTGCGCGCCGACCCGATGCCCGGCACCTCGTCGAGGGCGGAGCGCGTGATGTCGGCGGCGCGCCGCGTGCGGTGGGTGCCGATCGCGAAGCGATGCGCCTCGTCGCGCAGGCGCTGCAGGAAATACAGTACCGGATCGCGCGGCTCGAGCGAGAAGGGCGGTTTGCCCGGCATAAAGAAGCGCTCGCGGCCGGCATCGCGGTCGGGTCCCTTGGCGATGCCGACCACGGCGATGTCCTCGATGCCGAGCTCGATCAGCACCTGGCGCGCCACTTCGAGCTGACCCTGGCCGCCGTCGATCAGCACCAGGTCGGGCCACTGCGCGTCGTCGCGCTCGGGATTTTCCTTGAGCGCCCGGCCGAAGCGGCGCGACAGCACTTCGCGCATCATGGCGAAGTCGTCGCCCGCCGCGCCCTCGCTCTTGATGTTGAACTTGCGGTAGCTGTTCTTGATGAAGCCGTCGGGCCCGGCGACGATCATGGCGCCGATCGGCGCGGCACCTTGGATGTGGCTGTTGTCGTAGACCTCGATCCGCTCGGGCGGACCATCGAGGTTGAACACGCGCGCCACGCCCTCGAGCAGCTGGCGCTGGGTGCCGCGTTCGGCCATGCGACGCGCTAAAGCCTCGCGCGCGTTGGTCACCGCTTGGTCGAGCGCATCCTTCTGGTCGCCGCGCTTGGGATTGCGGATCTCGACCTTGTGGCCGGCGGTGATCGCCAAGGCGCTTTCCAGCAGCTCGGCCTCCGGCACGTCGTGGCTGGTCAGGATCAGCTTGGGCGCCGGCCGGGCTTCGTAGAACTGGCCGATGAAGGCCGACAGCACCTCGGCTTCGCCGAGCTCCTTGGCGTGGCTCGGGAAGTAGGCGCGGTTGCCGAGATTCTGGCCGGCGCGCAGGAAGAACACCTGGACGCAGACCTGCCCGCCCTCGGCATGGGTGGCGAAGATGTCGGCCTCGTCGATCGAGTCGAGGCTGATCGACTGATGCGACTGGATGTGGGCGAGCGCGCGGATGCGGTCGCGCAGCACCGCGGCTTCCTCGAAGTGCAGCTCGGTCGAGGCCTTGTCCATGCGCTGCGACAGCGCCTGCTGGACCTCGCGGTTCTTGCCGCCGAGGAAATCGCGCACTTCTGCGACGATGGTCGCGTACTCCGGCTTGTCGATGCGGCCGACGCAGGGCGCCGTGCAGCGCTTGATCTGGTACTGCAGGCAGGGCCGGGTGCGGGTCGAGAACACGCCGTCGGAGCAGGAGCGCAGCGGGAAGGCGCGCTGCAGGGCGTAGAGCGTGCGGTTGACTGCGGTCGCCGAGGCGAACGGCCCGAAATACTCGTTGCCGGCCTGGCGCGTGCCGCGGTGCTTGGCGAGCTGCGGCCATTCGGTGTCGCGCCGAATCACGATGTAGGGGAACGACTTGTCGTCGCGCAGGAGCACGTTGAAGCGCGGCCGGAAGCGCTTGATCAGGTTGTTCTCGAGCAGCAGGGCCTCGGCCTCGCTGTCGGTGACCACGAATTCCATGCTGCGGGTGGCCTGCACCATCCGCATCAGCCGGGTCTCCAGGCGGTTCGGCTGGGTGTAGGCGGTGACCCGGTTACGCAGGGATCGCGCCTTGCCGACATAGAGAACCTCGCCGTCGGCGGCGATCATGCGATAGACCCCGGGCTTCTTGGGTAGGGTGCGGACGAACTCGGCGATCACCCGCATGCCGTCGGCGAGCGAGCCTTCGCTCGCAAGCGAGCCCTCGCTCGGTTTCTGGTCAGACTCGAATTCGTCGATCACGGGTGTGGGGAAGTCTGTGAAAAAGCAACTTTGACGCTCGGCGTTACACCGACGTCACGATATTGACTCAATGTAGGCAGGGTGGCAGTCGGCCGCCACCCCGAGGCTAGCGCCTTGTTCGCGCTTTCTTATTCGGAACGCACGAAGTTTGCATATTTAACGTGCGGACCCATACGTTCCCGCTTTGGTCTGATCGTCTGAAACACTGCGATCTGTGGATGAGTCCGGCCGGTTTACAGCACCGAAAGCATGCGCCCAACCAGAGGATGACGGACGACGTCCTTGTCGCAGAGCCGCACCACGGCGACGTCCTCGAAGCCCTCGAGCCGCTGGGCGACGGTGCCCAGCCCCGACAGCTCGGGCAACAGGTCGGTCTGGTCGGGATCGCCAGTCATCACCATGGTCGAATGCCAGCCCAGCCGGGTCAGCAGCATTTTCAGCTGGCCGTAGGTGCAGTTCTGCGCCTCGTCGATCAGCACGAAGCTGTTGTTCAGCGTGCGGCCGCGCATGAAGGCCACCGGGGCGATCTCGATCGTGCCGTCATCGAGGTTCTGGCGCAGGCGCTTGGCACCGAGGCGGTCGTTCAGCGCATCCCACAAGGGGCGGAGATAGGGGTCGAGCTTCTCGCGCATGTCGCCGGGCAGGAAGCCCAGGTTCTCGCCGGCCTCGACGGCCGGCCGGGAAAGCACGATCCGCGAGACGCTGCCGGCCTCAAGGGCCTCGACGGCAGCGGAAATAGCGAGATAGGTCTTGCCGGTGCCGGCCGGGCCGACGGCGATGGTCAGCGGTTTCGAATCGATCGCCTCCATCAGGACGCGCTGGTTGTCGCTGCGGGGCCGTATTTTTCGGAGGTAGCTCTGGTCTCGGTCGTTGGCCGGGGCGTGATCGAAGATGTTGTGGACGCGGGCGCTATCGATGGCGTGAAGCTTGGCACGGCGAGCGGCGCGTTTGGCCATTGGCGAACTCCGAAGTCTGGGAGAAACAAAAAAGCCCTCGCAGGCAGGTGCGAGGGCGATCCACGGTAGCGTTGCAGAAGCGGCCCTGAGGCCGCTGGGCGGTCCTCGAACGGATGAGCACCTCCTTTAGCTACCAACCCAAGGGTAGCGCGATTGTGGCGGTCCGGCCACAATATTTATGGCTGGTAGCCGAAATTTCACACTAGCTGGCTAGGGGCTGGTCAGGCGGCCTGGCAATTGTCCGCTGCCGCTCAAACTGTTGCCCATGGGCCACAGCGAGCGGGCCAAAACGCCGGCCGGCCGCTCCCGGCGCAACGCCACACGCATAAGCACCGTTGAGGTTCCGTCACCTTTGCGAGGGAAATTGTGCGTATGAAGAAAATCCTGTTGGGCGCCGCGGCGCTCGTCGCTCTGCCGATGGCTGCTGCCAACGCTCAACTGTTCACGCCGGGTCAGTCCTATCCCGGCATCTATATCGGCGCCGAGGGCGGCCTGAACTGGCTGCTCAACAACGGCAGCAACACCTACAACACCGGTTACGCCGTCGGCGGCAAGATCGGTTACGACTTCGTCGGCCCGCGCATCGAGGTGGAAGGCCTCTACCGCAACAACCAGGGCAGCGGCGTCGTGCCGTTCGGCCCCGGCTCGGCCTTCGCCAATGGCCAGATCAACCAGGTCTCGGTCATGGCCAACGTGCTCTACGACTTCGCCCCGGGCGCCGTGATCACGCCGTATGTCGGCGCCGGCGCCGGCATCGCCTTCGTCGATCCCTCGCTGGCCGGCGGCTGCACCATGTGCTCCACCCAGTTCGCCTACCAGGGCATCCTGGGTCTCGCCTGGAATATCGACCAGAGCTTCCGCCTCAGCCTCGATGGTCGCTACTACGGCACGACCAGCCCCGGCACCTATCAGAACAACAACATCGGCCTGATGCTGGGCCTGACCTACAAGTTCGGCGCCCCCGAAGTCGCCCCGCCGCCGCCGGCCGCGCCGGCGCCGTCGGCACCGTCGTACATGGTGTTCTTCGATTGGGATCGCTCGGACCTCAGCCAGCAGGCGCTGCAGACCATCTCGCAGGTCGCGCAGGCTTATAAGCAAAAGGGCAGCGCCCGCGTCACCGCGACCGGCCACACCGATACCTCGGGACCGGCCGACTACAACATGGCGCTGTCGCTGCGTCGCGCCAACGCGGTCAAGGACGCCCTGGTGCGCAACGGCGTGCCGGCGACCTCGATTGCCGTCATCGGCCGCGGCGAGAGCCAGCCGCTGGTGCAGACCGGCGATGGTGTGCGCGAGCCGCAGAACCGTCGGGTCGAAATCGTGATGCAATAGGCTCACCCCCGCCTGTTGCAGGCACGGACGAGGAACGGCCGGGTGTGATACCCGGCCGTTTTCGTTTGCCGGTCATCAATAGACCACACGCCACGACCGCCGGAGCCGGCCACAGTTGCAGGCATGGCCGCGTCGCTTCACGCCCTGCCGGGCGCTGACCGCCCCACCAGTGCCGCGAGCGCGCTCGCCGCCGCGCGCCTGCAGACGGCGCTGCCGCGGCGCCGCGTCACGACGTTCGGCGGCATCGACATCGCGCTGATCTGCCTGTTCCTGGCCGGCATCTACACCAACTACACCATCCAGATATCGACCAAGGTGCCGTTCCCGTCGGTGCCGGCGGGCGTCGCCGGCTTGGCTCTGCTGTGGCGCTGGCGCGACCGGGTGACGACGGCCGCCTTCACCGGCTTCATCGGCGTGCTGCTGCTCTATGTGATCTCGATCCTGTGCGCGACCGACGTCGGCTTCCTGCCGCGCCGCTTCAACGGGCTGATCCAGCTCACCTATTCGCTGACCGTCGGCTACGGCCTGTTCATTGCCGTGACCCAGGCCAGCCGGCGCCAGATCGCCAACCTGTTCCTCACCTTCTCGCTGGTCATCCTGGTCGGCTGCCTGCTCGAGAACTATGCCGGGCTGCGGCCGGTCAGCGACGCCGTCCGCAAGGTGCTCTACAGCTCCGGCATCTACGAGAACGATGTGCGCGACGTCGTGTTCTACCATCGCGTCCGGCCGAAGTTCTTCGCCTCGGAGCCCGCGAGCGTCACTTTCTGCTTCGCGTTCTTCACCTTCATCTGGATGGTGGTCAGCACCTGGCGCTGGAAGATTCCGATCTATGTCGGCTTGTTCGCCATCGGCACCTTCGCCATGCCGGGTCCGACGCTGCTGCTGATGCTGTTGCTCATCCTGCCCTACATGCTGTTCTTGGCGAGCCGCAAGGACGGCAAGCTCGACTACGCCCGGGCGGTCAGGGTGTTCTGCATCGGCGCGCTGTTCCTCGGCGCCTTCGTCGTGCTCGGCCAGTCACTGTTCTCTGCGCGGCTCAAGGAGGCGACGTCGGGCAACGACCCGAGCTTCTTCTATCGCGTGCAGGGACCGTTCCTGGCGGCGCGCGACGTGGCGCGCAGCTATCCGCTGGCCGGCGCAGGCCTGACCGGCGAGCCGTTTATCGAGCGCGAAGTCGTCAACATCTACGTGCGCTCGCCCGACTACTCGGCGCGCTGGGAGGTCGTGACGCCGGCGACCGAGCTCTTGATCAACTACTTCTGGCTGCACTGGATCTACCTCGGCGTGTTCTGGGGCCTCATCCTGACGACGGCGGTCACCGTGTGGCTCGTGGTCCTCGGCACGCCGAGTCCGGCGTTCTGCTGGCTCGCCTGGGCGATCCTGGGCCAGGCCTCGGGCGCCTATGTCGGTCCGAAATGCTGGGCCGTGCTGTTCCTCGCCGCGGCGGCGGCGGTGCTGAACCAGCGGGCGCCCAGCATTGCAAACAACCTCGCCGATTCGCGCCGCTTCCTCGTGCCGCAGGCCCGGACCTAGACTGGCAACCGCCGAGGCGGTGTGCTGCGGGACGGGATGAGGGTGGTTGGGGGCATGAGACGAGGAAGGCGCCTGCTCGCGTTGGCGGGTGTGGCGGTGGCAGGCCTGGCGATGGCGACATCGCTGGCAATAGCCCAGGGCGTGGGCTTCCTGACCGAGCAGGAGCGGCTGGCCAGCTACTGCGCCGGCGTTTCCGAAGCGCGCATGCGCGAGCTCGACGTGTTCCTGAAGAGCAAGTGCACCGGCTCCGACCGCAAGGAATGCCGCGACAGCCTCGATGAGCTGGAGCGCGCCCAGAAGATGGACCGCCGGCTGTGGGGCTACCTGACCGGGCAGATCTTCACCTCCAAGGAGCACGGCGCCAAGGAGAAGCTGCTGTCGCAGACCGAGATGGCGCGCGGCAGCGACGACTGGCTGGGCTGCAAGCGCCGCAGCCCCGACAAGCGCGCCGAGGATTTGCTGATCTGCCGCGAATCGCAGGGCTGCCTGATCGACGCGCGCTTCTCGTTCCTGCCGCCGTGACTGCTGAACGCGGCTGACGAACGCGATGGGCGAGCGCGTTACATCCGTTACATCGCCCTACATGAAATACAACTCTCGCCGCGGCAGGCGTTGGGTTTGCGCTATCGTTCGCCCGCCAGGCAATTGCCGTGAGTCCACGGCAATCACCTGAATGGCGTTCGGGGGAGCGCTTAAGAGCGAAGCGGGCGGCCGGGTGACTGGTCGCCCGCTTTTCGTTGGCAGCCTTGCATCGGCGACACAGCACATAAGCGTGAGTCGGAAATCGTTTCGCGCGCCCGCGTGTGATCGAGCAGCGGTTTCGCGCGCCGAGGTGTGATTGGGCAATTCATCTCGTTAGCGGAAATTTATTCGTCATGACCGTCTTTGGTCGTTTGGAGGAATGTCATGACAAGAGCCCTGATTATCACCGCCGCCCTGATCGTCGCCGCGCAGACAGCCTGGGCACAGACGCAGATCTCGACGCCAGGTTCGAACGGCGGAAATGCCGTGGGTAGCGCGCTCACGTCGCCCGGACCGGCGTCGGCCACCACGTCGGCTCAGACCAGCGCGCCGCAGATCTCTACTCAAGGATCGAACGGCGGCAATGCCGTGAGCGGCGCGTTCGCAGCGCCGGCGCCGACGACCGGCAACGCTTCGGCGTCGGCCGGCGCGCCGCAAATCTCGACCCCGGGATCGAACGGCGGCAACGCTGTCGGCTCAGCCGTGCCAGCGCCGGTCTCGTCGAACTCGGGCCAGCTTGGCCACAGTCAGTAGAGTAGCGTCCTTGTAGCGTTCAGCGTAGCAGTCGCCGCCACCTTCATCGTCCGAGCGAGAGGGAAGGGGGCGGCGACCCGTGCGCGGTGTCGCGGCGCGAGCCGCTGGTGGTGAAGACCAGGACGGCCACCGCGATGACCAGAATCAGCAGCGCCAACGCCACGAACCCCGAAGTGTGCATGCCGGGACAATGAGACTCGTGCGCGGTGGAAGTCACCCCGCGGCGTCGCCGGTCACAGATATATCGCGCCAGGATTCCTTGTCAGGGCTCGCGGCGCAGCCGCTCGAGCAGGCTGAGGTCGACGGCGCCGGTCGGCTCGCGGCCGGTCGCGACCTCGTAGCGCTTCACCGCCGCCACGGTCTGCGGCCCGAAGATGCCATCGACCGGTCCGGGATCGTGTCCCAGCGCCTCGAGCTTCGCCTGGATCTCGCGGACCTCGTCGTTGCCAAGACGCCGGGTCGTCGATGGCGCGACCGGCGGCGGCGCGATCGCCGGCGCCAGTGCAGTCGCCGGCTCGGTGGGCGGCGGAGCCGGCGCCATCGCCGCGACCTCGCGGGCCGGCGGTTGCTGGGCCGCCGTGCCGTAGGCCGGCTCGGCATTCGACCAGCCGATCAGGTAGGCGCCGTAAAGCGCTGCCGCGGCGCCGGCCAGCTTGAACCACAGCGGCTGGCGGTCGAGGAACACGCCTTCGTCGGACGCCTCGGCGTCGCGCTCGAGATCGATCAGCGGCAGTTCGACCGGCGGAGGGAGCGCCGGCAGTTTGGCGGGTGGCGTGTTGTCCTGCAGCCCATCGCCGCTGCCCGGGAAGCGGACCAGCTCGCGCGTCTGCCGGAACACCGGCGGCTCCCTGCCATTCTCTGACTAGCCGGCGGCGCCACGGTGTGTCGGCGGAGAAGGCAGTCGCCGCACACCGTGGCTGCCGCCGCCGGTGCCGCGGGGTGACGGCGCCAGTCGAAAGGCAATGTCCTTGTCGGTCGGAGGGAATGGATCCTCGCCGAACGTCCAGATGATTCGGTATGTCGGGTCGAGGCGCTGCACCAGCACCTGCGTGCCGTCGGCCTCTTCAGGACCGGCCTGTTGGGCCGCCTCGATCGCGGCGGCGACGGCCTCGGTCTGGCTCAGGTAGGGGCCGAGCTCTTGATCCTCTATGCGGATTTTCCAACGGGCCCCAACACGCTCAACCAGATAACGACGGCGCGGCATGACCCAAACCCCTCTGACCTTCAATATCTTCCCCGGTTGCATCGGTAGCCCTCCGGCAATCGAGAGTCGAGCCAAACAAGAGCGGCCACGCTCTTGTCACAGTTGCAAGACGCGAACCAGTTCGAGTGTCAGTTGGGTGAAGTTGCTGCGACGCAGGGCGGGATTACGTGGATGGATTTGCCCAGCGCCGTTCGCCCTACCGGATGCGGTGCGCGTCGTTTCGCCTCCCAGCGGCGGTAGTCAACGCCGGCCGTCACCTTGCCTGTCAACGACGGTGCGATCTCGCACGATGAGACGGTGCGATCTCGCACGCTGACCATAGGCCCGCCCGTCAGTGCCGGCCGCCGCCGTGATGATGGTGATGATGATGGACGGGCGCCGGACGATAGGGCGCGGCCACCGGATAGGAGACGGGATAGGACACTGGATAGGACACTGGATAGGACACGGGCGCTGCTGCCGGCGTTGGCGGCGGCGCGGCGGGCGGCGTGTAGCTCACCCGGGTCGGCGCATTGCTCTGCGGCGGCGGCTGCACCAGCTGGGCCTGCTGCACCGCGGCCGGCACGGGTATCGCGGCATCCTGCGTGCGCTGCTCGGCGGCACGGCGATACCATTCGCCGGCCATCGCCGGGTCCTGCGCCACCCATTCGCCGCGCTCGTACATGCGCGCGATATTCTCCTGCGCCCGCGCTGAGCCGGCTTCGGCGAGCGGCAGCCAGAGCTTGAAGGCCGTGGCGTAGTCGCCGCGCTGATAGGCTTGCTCGGCCTCGGGCTGCGGAACGGCAAACGCTGGCGTCGCGGCGATGGCGGACAACGTGAGAATAAGTGCAAGCCTGCGCATGGCGGCTTCCCCCGAAGCCAAGTCTGCCATAAGGCCGATCGCCTGGCCTGTCCGGCGGTGTTCAAATATCGGTGTGTCAGCCAGACGAAAGGTCGGATCCTAGGGCAGCTTCGCGGTCTCTTTGCCGGCGCCATCGACGATGACGACTTTTGGCTCGCCGCCGCGCGCCATGATCTGCACGTAGGCCGGACCCTCGGCCGCCGAGAGCGCTGCGCCCGCGCCGTCCTCGGATGAAGCGATCTTCACGACCGGCCGCCCTGCCGCCGTGATCATCCGCAACAGCACCGTTTCAGGGTAGGTCGAGCCATCGGCTTGCCGGGCGGCGGGCTGGATCGTGACGCTGGCGCGCACCCGGCCCTGGTCATCGACGATCTGCAGCCCGCGGCCGCGCAGCATGCCGTCCGATGGGGCCGAAGGAGCGATGGTCGCGCGCTCGCGCACGGCGACCACGCCCAGGATGCCGAGATTGACGAGGGTGAGAGCAATCGACACTGACAGAGGCAGCGACTGTATTCGCATGGCGGACTCCCTTTCGTGCCGGCCGGTCGTCTTTTAGGCTAGCGCCATGCACGACCATTCACACGGCCACGACCACAGCCACGACCATCGGGGGCACAGCCACGCGCCGGCCTCCTACGGCCGCGCCTTCCTGATCGGCATCGTGCTGAACGGCGGCTTCGTGATCGCCGAGGCGGCCTACGGCTTCTTCGCCAATTCGCTGGCCCTGCTGGCCGACGCCGGCCACAACCTCTCCGACGTGCTGGGCCTGGTGCTGGCCTGGGCCGCCGCCACCCTGGTCAAGCGCCAGCCCTCGGCGCGCTACACCTACGGCCTGAAGCGCACCTCCATTTTGGCCTCGCTGGCCAACGCCATGCTGCTCCTGGTGGCGTCGGGCGCCATCATCCTGGAGGCCGTGCGCCGCTTCAGCGAGCCGCAGCCGGTGGCCGAGACCACGGTGATCTGGGTGGCGCTGCTCGGCATCCTGATCAACGGCGGCACGGCGCTGGGCTTCATGGCCGGCCGCAAGAGCGACCTCAACATCCGCGGCGCCTTCATGCACATGATGACCGACGCGCTGGTCTCGGCGGGCGTGGTGGCGAGCGGCCTGGTCGTGCTCTACACCGGCTGGCTGTGGGTCGATCCCGCGGTCAGCGTCACCATCGCCGTGGTGATCGTCGCCGGCACCTGGTCGCTGCTGAAGGACTCGGTCAACCTCGCGCTCGACGCGGTGCCGGCCAACATCGACCGCCAGAAGATCCATGACTACCTGCTGTCGCTGCCCGGCGTCAGCGAGGTGCACGACCTGCACATCTGGGCGATGAGCACCACCGAGGTGGCGCTGACCGCCCACCTGGTGCGGCCGGGCGCCGGCCTCGACGACCAGCTGCTGGCCGAGGCCTGCCGCGAGCTCAACCACCACCACGGCATCGGCCATGCCACCCTGCAGATCGAGGCGGGCGATCCGGCGCATCCCTGCACCTTGGCCCCGGCCGAGGTGGTTTAGCGATGAAAGTCGGCATCATCGGCGTCGGCACGGTGGGGGCGGCGACCGCGATGGCGATGGTGCTGCGCGCCCGCGCCCGCGAGATCGTGCTGGTCGACGCCAACCGCGCCCGCGCCAAGGCGGTCGCGACCGACATGCATTATGGCGTGCCGCTGTCGCCGCTGGTCTCGATCACCGACGGCGACTACGCCGACCTGGGCGGCGCCGGGCTCGCGATCATCTGCGCCGGGGTGAACGAGAAGGCGGGCGGCGCCACCGACCGCAGCGACCCCGCCGGGCGCCTGCGTCTGCTCGAGCCCAATGTGAAGGTCTTCCAGGACATCGTCCCGAAGCTGGTCAAGGTGGCGCCCAAGGCGGTGATCCTGATCGCCACCAACCCGCCCGAGCCGCTGGTCGAGATCACCCGCCATCTCGCCGGCCACGATCGCGTGCTCAGCACCAGCACCACCTTGGACAGCCTGCGCTTCCGCCTGCATCTCTCCGAGCGGCTGAAGGTCAGCCCGCAATCGGTCGAGGCCTACGTGGTGGGCGAGCACGGCACCTTCAGCGTCTTGCTGTGGTCGTCGGCCCGCATCGGCGGCATGCCGGTGGCCGAGCTGCTAGCCCGCCGCGGCCTCAGGCTCGACGAGTTCCGCCAATCGATCGAGCGCGACGTGCGCTATGCCAACATCACCATCATCGAGGGCATCGGCGCCAGCCAGTACGGCATCGGCATGGTCGCCGGCCGCATCGCCGAGGTGGTGCTGCGCGACGAGCAGGCGGTCTATCCGGTGGGCGCGCACAATCCGCGCTACGGCGTGGCGCTGTCTCTGCCCAGCGTCATCGGCCGGGCCGGCGTCAGCGAGGTGCTGTGGCCCGAGATGTCGGCCGACGAGACGGCGGGCGTCGAGAAGAGCGCCGAGCGGCTGAAAGAGGTCGTCGCCACTTACCTCAAGTGACGTACCTCTACTTCGCGGCGTCCCCGCCGTGGCCGTGGACCTGCATGCCGTGGATGAAGTGCCGGCCGCTCGGCCCGGTGCCGCTCACCTGCAGCACGACGTCCTCCTCGACCTCGATGAAGTGCGGCACGTCCGACGGCTCGGTGTAGTAGCTGCCGGCCTTGAGCTTGCGGAGCTTGGTGGCGTCGAAGGTGTCGCCATAGCCGTTGGCGAAGGTGCCCGACAGCACGGTGACCTCGCGCGAATCGGGATGGGTGTGCGGGGCGATGCGATAGCCCTTGGGGAACTTGAGCCGGATGGTGTAGCGGCCGGGCAGCGCCGGATCGCCCATCAGGTTGACCTGCTCGAGGCCCGGCATGGCGTAGGCCGCCAGGGTCGACCATCTGAGCTCCTCCGGCGTCACCACCATGGCCGGCAGCTTGAGCGGCTCGTTGCGCTCCACCAGGACGACAGCGATGCTTATTCCGAACGCCAAGCCCAGAACGGCAAAGCTTGCTTTGTAGTCGGCGAGAATTCTCACGGAAACCTCCATCAACGCGCGATTGGACAGCCGTGCCCGGCGGCAAACGGGGAGGGCGTTTCCAACCGTGGTGCGCCGGCGCGCCGAAGCGCCCGGACTGCGTTGAGTGGAGTTATGTTGCACAAGACCCGCACCACTTGCATGGTCACGGGTAGGCGCTAATTGCCCGAGATTCGCCGGTGAAACAAGCGCCCCCCGAGGATCAATTTAGGATCAGTTTTGCTCATCCTTCCATGACCAGAATTGGCTGGATTGCGCCCGCGTTGGCGCTTGCTGCGGCCTTGGCCGCCTGCTCGACCGAGGCCGAGCGCGAGGTGGCGCGCATGAACCAGGCGACCACGGTGGCGCTCGGCGAGATGGCCGCCTGCTCGGCCCGCGCCGAGGCGTCCGACGCCTTCCGCCGGCTGAAGACCCGGCTGCCGCCGGTCGACGGCACCCTGCCGTCCGCCGCGCTGCTCGCCGACCGCAGCCGGCCGACAGTCGCCGAGGCGGCGCTGCTGGTCGAGCTGCACAGCGGCTACATCGCGCCCTGCCGCCGGCTGACAATCGAGCGGCTCGCCACCATCAACCCGGCTTTTGCCGAGGTCGCGGCCAAGAGCTTCGCCGAGGCCGATGCCGCGTATGCCAGGCTGGCGCGCCGCGAGGAGAGCTGGGGCGACTACGCCGCCGCCTCGGTCGCCCGCCGCCAGGCCTTTGCGCTCGCCTTCAGCCAGGCCGGCGAGCGCATCAACCGCGGCCTGGCCGTACGCCACG
>Ga0306921_10001088_pt1 | contig 25830 bp, 25 predicted proteins | sample sta12Cox44000080_FD_203760 | JGI IMG/M metagenome (GOLD analysis project Ga0306921, IMG submission 203760) | Lab enrichment of tropical soil microbial communities from Luquillo Experimental Forest, Puerto Rico - statoxic.12C.oxic.44.000.080 (v2)... | ecosystem: Environmental > Terrestrial >...
ATTCAGACGGAAAGCGATCCGGAAAAGAGGAGGACCTTGTGCGCGGAGGTACAACAAATTGTGGCGGAGGAGTTGCCGTACCTGCCGCTGTGGTATGTGGATGTGGTGAGCGTGCACAGGCGGGATTTACCGGTGGAACTGACCCCTACGGGGGATTACGATTTCTTGATCAGGGAAGAGTAGAAAAGCAGAAGAGAAGTAGCGGCAAAAGTCAAAAGCTCAGAGAGAAAGCTCAAAGGCAAAGGCCAAGAGTTCACTGTCCGGGCTGAGTGCTCTAAGAGCACCGGCAGGTGTCCCTCATTCATCAGGCGGGCACGGCATCGTCGCCTTCAAGAGCTTCGCGGATTTGGTCTTCGGCGACGGCTCCCTGACGGCCGATGCACCAGTGCTCACCGCGGAGTTCGACGATGGTAGAGGGCAAGGAGTCGTTGGTGTCACCGGCATCGAGGATCAGCGGGAGACGATCGCCAAGTTGCGTGAAGACTTCGATGCCGCTGGCACAGGTGGGGGAACCGGAAAGATTGGCGCTGGTGCCCGTGAGAGGCACGCCGAGTTCGGCGATAAGATCGATAACGATTTTGGATTTGGGCCAGCGAAGAGCGACGCGGCGGGTGTTGGCGGTGACTTTCAGAGGCAGGCGGTTGGAGGCTTCGACAACGATGGTGAGCGGGCCGGGCCAGTAGGCTTGCGCCAGACGAAAAAAGTTGTCGGGAAGGTTGGCGGCGAGCACCTGGGCGTGGATTAGCGAACTGATAAGGATAGGAAGGGCGCGGGATTCGGGACGTCCTTTGACGCGAAAGATTTCGTCGACGGCGGCCAGATTGACGGGATCGGCGGCAAGAGCGTAGAGGGTATCGGTCGGAATGGCGACGACGGCACCGCGGTTTAGCCAGCCCGCAGCGTAACGAATGATACGTGGGTCGGGATTGGCTGCATTGAGCTTCAAAACCTCAGCAGACAATAGATGATACCTAGCCTGTTCTGGAGCGCGCGGCGGCGAAATCCCTGCGCCAGTCTGAGCGAAAGGTACCATAGGAGGAGGAGGGGCGCAATGAGGTTAAAGGGTGGAAGAGTGCAATCTAGACGCCGAAGAGAGGAAAAGAGCGCAACAGGACAAAAGTGAAGAGGCACAGACCGTCACGACCGGGGTAGAGGAAAAAGTGCTAGAGTGCGTGGAGAAAAAGGCAGGAACGGATGGGCTTGTAGGCGATGGCAGAGCGGATCAGGAATGGGTTGTTCGAAACGAAGAGCAGGCGGGGCGGAGCCCCTGGCCAGCGTGGAGGCGACGCTTCAGGTTTAGAGGTGTTGACGAGCCGTGACAACAAGTGGCTGAAGGAGTTTCGTGTGGCATTGCGTGGGGGAGTGCCGACGGACGGAGGAGCGGTGGGCGTGGAGGGCCTGCGGTTGGTGGAAGAGGCGCTGAGGTCGGGGAGCAGGATTGAGGCGGTGCTGTTCAGCGAGAGTGGCGCGAAACACCGCGACAGCCTGGCGCCGATGATTTCGCGTCGGCAGATGGCCTTTCCGGTGTTGCGGACCACGGATCGGTTGTTCGAGGGGATTGCGGATACAGAACATCCCCAGGGAGTGGCGGCGCTGGTGGTGCCGCGGAAATATGAGGTTACCGACGTGATGGCGAGGCCCGAGGACGCCTGCGCGCCGTTGCTGGTGGTGCTGGCGGGAGTGCAGGATCCGGGAAATGTCGGAACGATTTTGCGTACGGCGGCGGCGTTTGGGGCAACGGGAGTGGTGACGGCGGCGACCGGGCAGAGTGGGACGGCGAGCCCGTTTGCACCGAAAGCGATGCGGGCGTCGGCAGGAGCGGCGCTGCAGATACCGATCGTCAGCGGGATGGCGTTAGGAATTTTGCTGACGCAGTTGAAGCTGAATGCGATTCGAACGCTGGCGACCTGTGTGGGGACGGAGATGTCGGCCGCGCAACCGGAGGGCCCTGGCCTATCCCTCGGCGTTCGCTCGGAGCAAGCCGCCAGCGCTACAAGTGCGGCGAGGACGCTAGCGCCGTGGGAAGTGGACTGGTGTGAAGCGAGCGCGTTGCTGGTGGGAAATGAAGGCGCGGGGCTGCCGGAGGATGTGGTGAAGGGCGCGGACCAGTGCGTGCATATTCCGATGTCGACCCTTCCTTCGTCAGGACAAGCGCGGGTAGAGTCGCTGAATGCCGCGGCGGCAACGGCGGTGCTGCTGTACGAGGCGTACCGGCAGAGGAAGAGCAGAAAGTAGAACCCTGGAAGGTGGAAGAGCGGAAGTGTGGCGACAATGAGGACGCGGCGCAGAAGTGCGTACCTTTTCCCAGCCATCTTGTTGGCTTGGGTATTTCCTGCCAGCGCACAGCAGCCCGACTCGCGAGCAACGGGCAGCAGCAATCCGGAGTTGGTGATTATCGATACGGACATTGGGGACGATATCGATGATGCGTTTGCGATCGGGCTCGCGCTGCAAAGTCCGGAGCTGAAGATTTTGGGAATCACAACGGCGTGGGGGAATACGCCGTTGCGGGCTCGGTTGACCGAGCGCTTCTTGAAGGAGACGGGGCATGCCGATGTTCCCGTTGCCGTGGGAATCGAAAAGTATCCCGCAAAGGGGACGCTCCATTTTACCCAGGCGCAGTATGCGCAGCGCGGGCCGCAGCACACCTGGCCGGGCGCGGTGGATTTTTTACTGGCGGCGATTCGCGAGCATCCCGGTGAGATCACGCTGATTGCCATTGGACCGGAGACGAATTTGGGAGCGGCGATTGAACGGGATGCGGCGACGTTTCGGAAATTGAAGCGCGTGGTGTTGATGGGCGGATCGGTGTACCGGGGGTATGACGGATTCGCGTATCCGACCGTGGCGCCCCATCCGCAACCGGAATGGAACATTGGCTGCGATGTAGAGGCGGCGAAAAAGGTGTTTGCGTCGGGAGTACCGCTGTACGTGATGCCACTCGATTCGACGCAGATCCAATTGCAGGAACTGGAACGTGCGCGGATCTTCAGCAACGGGAGTGCGCTGACGGATGCCTTGACGGTGCTGTACCACCAGTGGTCTTACGGGACCAAGCAGCAAACGCCGACGCTGTTTGATGCAGTGGCCGTGGGGTATGCCATTCGCCCGGAATTGTGCCCCACGAAGCCGCTGCGGCTCAGGGTGGACGATGACGGAAGCACCAGGGTGGTGACGGGCGACGCGAATGCCGAGGTGTGTCTGACGTCGGACAGCGATGCGTTTTTGGGTTTTTATGCCGGGAGAGTCGTGAGGTGAGAAAAGGCAGGAAAATGCAAGAGTGTAAACGCGAAAGAGTAAAACCGTTGAAAAACAAAAAGCGCAAAGTCTAAAGGCCGGGCGCTAAAAGAGCTTGCTGCAAAGTGACGGGCGGCCGGGCGGACGAGGCGGATTCGATTTTGGGTGGGAAAGGAAATAGACTTGGGGCATGGGACTGTTTTCGGGATTGCCGGAGCCGGAAACACCCGCGGGACTGCAACCGTTAGCGGAACGGATGCGGCCGCGGACACTCGATGAGTTTATCGGACAGGAAAAGTTGCTGGGCCCCGGGAAACCTCTTCGGGTACAAATCGAATCAGACCAGCTGAGCTCGATGCTCTTTTGGGGCCCGCCGGGGTGTGGGAAGACGACGTTGGCGCGGCTAATTGCGCGGTTGACCAAGAGCGAGTTCGTGGCGTTCAGCGCGGTACTGAGCGGGATCAAAGAGATTAAGGAAGTGATGGCCGACGCGGAGAGGCGTTCAAAGGGCGGCGTGCGGACGATTGTGTTTGTGGACGAGGTGCATCGGTTCAACAAAGCGCAACAGGACGCGTTTTTGCCGCACGTAGAGGCGGGACACATTTTGTTTATCGGTGCGACGACGGAGAACCCGTCGTTTGAGGTGATTTCGCCGCTGTTGTCGCGGACCAAGGTGTATGTGCTGGAGGCGTTGACGACCCCGCAGATTGTGGAGTTGTTGCGGAGGGCGTTGAAGGACCAGGACCGCGGGCTTGGTGGTGAGGAGGTAGAGGCGCGCGAGGAGGTATTGTTTCGCATCGCCGCGCATGCGAATGGAGATGCGCGGGCGGCATATAACACGTTGGAACTATGCGTGAAAAGCGCGCAAGGAGCGAAAAGCAATTCCTTAGGGGCTAAAGCCTCCTCTTCCCCCAGTGCAATGTCGGAGCTGAGCCTCCGGCCCCCGAAAGAAAGAACGCAAAACGAGCAACCGCAAGCCGCTGAAGGCCGCCACAAAAGCAACGACGCAGTGAAGCGGATTACCGTGGAGTTGCTGGAGGACGTGCTGCAGAAGAAGGTGCTGCGCTACGACAAGGCGGGCGAGGAACATTACAACCTAATTTCGGCGCTGCACAAATCGGTACGGAATTCGGATCCGGACGCGGCATTGTACTGGCTGGCGCGGATGATCGAGAGCGGTGAGGATCCGCTGTACTTGGCCCGGCGGATGGTGCGGATGGCGAGCGAGGACATTGGATTAGCGGAACCGGGAGCCTTGGCCGTAACGCTGGCGGCAAAGGATACGTTTGATTTTCTGGGCGCGCCGGAGGGGCATTTGGCGCTGGCGCAGGCCGCGGTGTATTTGTCGTTGGCGCCAAAGTCGAATGCGTTGTATGTGGCGTATGGAGAGGTGTTGGAGGATGTGCGGAAGACGGAGGCGGAGCCGGTGCCGTTGCATTTGCGGAATGCGGTGACGGGATTAATGAGGAATATTGGATATGGCGAGGGATACAAGTACGCACACGATTTCGAGAACAAGGTAACGGAGATGCAGTGTCTGCCGGCCAATCTGGTGGGGCGGCAGTATTACCGTCCGGGACACGAGGGGTTCGAGGCAAGATTACGGGCGAGAATGGCGGAGATTGCGACAGCCAAAAAGAAAGTGCCAAGTGATTGATGGCCAGTGGCTAGCGAAGAAAGAACTTGAAAGCGGCATACAAGAAATGAGATGCCGAGGATGGGGAGGCTAGGAGACCGAATGAGAACACTCGGGCGGGTGGCGGTGCTTGTGGCCGGGGCAACGGCAGCGTTCGCGGCGGTAGGGCTGGCGGCACGGGCTGGGAAAGTGACCGGGCGGCCGAGGATTTTGGGACTCGCGGGAGTGGAAATCCTGTCGACGAACGCGACGGCGACGAATCTGTTCTATGGGCGGCTGGTGGAATTGAACGGGCCGTGCAACTGGTGCGAGAGCAATCCATACAAGTTGATCGAACTGCCGAGCACGCAACTGATCGGGGTGTCGTCCGTGCGGGGAACGCCGCCGAAAGACTTGCTCGAGAGTGTCACGTTTATCGTGGACAACGAAAAGGCCATGAAGCAGTGGCTAGCGGCCAACAATACGGCGGTGCGGGAGTCATCGGGACCGTATCAGGATCGCGGGTCGTATTTATCGGTGACCGACCCGGAGGGGCACACGATCTATTTTCGGGGAACCAATGGGGACAAGACCGACTATAAGCATATGCCGATGATTCATGCGGGATGGGTGGTGAAAGACCGTGCGGCGATGGATAAGTTTTACAAGGATGTGCTGGGGTTTCACGTGTATTGGAGTGGCGGGATGAAGGACGGGGTGACGGATTGGGTCGACATGCAGGTGCCGGACGGGACGGACTGGATCGAGTACATGTTGAACGTGCCGGAGAACGCAGACAAACATACCCTGGGGGTCATGAATCATATTGCATTGGGAGTGCCGGACGTGCGGACCGCCGCAAAGGAGTTGGAAGCGAAGGGAATAAAGCTGCCGGAGCAACCAAAGATTGGACGGGACGGAAAGTGGCAGCTGAACCTGTACGATCCGGACGATACGCGGGTGGAGTTGATGGAGTTTGCGCCGGTGGAGAAACCGTGTTGCGCAGAGTTTACGGGACCCCATCCGAAAAAGCCGTGATTCCCGGCGAGGGGTCAAAGAGTAACAGCAAAAGCGTGTACGGTCAAAAGTGCAAAAGCTAACATTTGGCAGACTGGGGTGCTCGTGAACAAGACTGCGGTGCTGGCGAGAATCGCGCTTGCGGCCCTTACGTTGATGCTCGGGGTGGGATGGAGTGCGGACACCCCGGCGCGCGCGAAGATTTTGGGAATTGCGTACGTCCGGGTGCGGGTAACGGATTTGCAGAAGGCGAAGGCGTTCTACGGCGACGTCTTGGGACTAAAACCGGGGACGGTGCGGAGTGGAAATGCGGCGGCGGCAACGTACGTGGTGAATGGGAATCAGTGGGTGGAATTGAGCAACGTGGCAGCGGGAACGAAGGGATCGTATTTGGAAGAAGTCGGATTCGCTACAGACGATTTGCACGGGTTGGTGAAGTACTTGACAGCCCAGGGCGTGGTCACAGGGGAGATTCTGAATTGGCCGGATGGGACGCCCTACGTTGAGGTACGAGATCCCGAAGGAAACAAGGTGGCATTCATCGAAAAGAAGTGGGGCGCTGGGAGTGAGGACGGGACCGCGGAGGCGATCGGACGCAAATTGCTGCATGCTGGATTTGTGGTGAAGGACTGGAAGGCCGAGAACCGATTTTACGAGGATGTGCTGGGATTCCGGCAGTACTGGAAGGGCGGGTTTAAGGATGACGGGCTGGACTGGTATGAGATCCAGGTGCCGGACGGGGACAATTGGATTGAGTACATGCTGAATATCCCGGAGAACGCGGACCACAAGGAATTGGGAGTGCAGAATCATTTTTCGCTGGGAGTTAAGAGCGCGGAGGCCGCGGCGAAAACTCTGCGGCAGCGCGGGCTGCAGGACTTCGATGGGCCTGAAGTTGGGCGAGACGGAAAGAATTCGTTGGATGCGTACGATCCGGACGGGACGCGTGTGGAAGTGATGGAGTTTGTGCCTACCGGGAAAGTGTGCTGCGGGGAATATCAAGGAGAGCATCCGATAGGTAGTAACCGGTGACAGATGGAAGACTGGAAATTGGAAAATTGAAAATGGGAAATAGGAATTCGCCGTGCAGCGAGATCATTCGGACAGGGACAGAGCGGTGAGCGTCGACGCAAAGTGTCCAAACACAGAAATCCCCACACCTTTAAAAGGCAAGGGTGGGAAACCCCGGCACACAAACACCGCGTGCCGGAGAAACCCGCGTCGCTCCGGTTGGGATGAGCGAACCACACCCAGATGCAAAGCTGCAGGCGGCGTAAAGCCGCCCCTACAAGGAATCATTTGGAGCTTGCTGTTGCTGGTGGCGGGTTCCTTTCCTTGGGGACGCACGGCAGCGGCGCAGAATCCGAACACGGACAAGCCGGTGATGAATGTGGACGAAGAGGTCACCGCTTTCGCGTATGCGCCCGACGGGCGGATCGTGTTTTCGGTACGGCGGATGTTTAAGACCAAGAAATACGACTTGCAGCGGGACGATATCTGGCTTCTGGAGTTGAACGGGAAGCGGCGGCGGTTGCTCGAGGGGCAGAAGTTCACGAATGGGGATAAGCCGTTCACATACCAGGTGGAGTCGTTTACCTGGTCGCCAAACGGCCACATCGTGGCGATCCAGCTGTTCACGACGACGGTGGATCCGGAAGATGATCATCGCGACGATGCGCGGGCGTTGTTGCTATTGGATGATGCGGGGCGGGAATTGCATCCGGCAGGAAAGGATCCGCTGGTCATGGACGCCGAAAACCCCATGTGGCTGCGGGACAACGGCACGCTGGTGTACCTGAAGGCAGAACTCGAGCGGGAACTGTTTTCGCTGCAGTATCTGTACATGTCGAGCGGGCCGTCGACGAAGGTGTTCGAAGGGCGAACGTTCATGGCCGCAGAGCGGCTGCCGGGAAGCAACTCGGCGATCGCGGTGGAACGCGACACGCATATGGACGGGCCGCCGCGTTTGCAGAAGCTGGATTTGCTGAGCCAGGACGATAAGGAATTGGCGACGCTCGAGGAGTTCGCGGGCGGGCTTTCGATTTCGCCGACGGGAACGAAGGCGGCGTATTTTATTGATCGCGAGGTGCTGGAGATTCGCGATTTGGAGGACCCGCGGAAAATTGCACGGATGCGCGTGGGATTGGGCGTGTTGCAATGGACGGCGGACGAGTCACGGTTTTATCTGAAGCGGACGGTGGAGAAGAAATCGGCCGATTTGGTGAGTTTCGCGGTGCCGAAGCTGGTGGCGTATGGAAAAGGGCAGACGCCCCCGGTCTTGGAGCCGGAACCGGCACAGTTGCTGCATGGATTGGCGATTCGCGAGTATGGATTGTCGGCGGACGGGAGATTTCTGGCGGTGGTTTTGCCGGGGAAGAGGAATTTGCAGGTGTTTGGGTTTTAGAAGCGTCGAAGAGTTCCAGAGAGTCAAAGAGTGGCAGAGTCTAAGGCGTCCTGAGGGGGCGCCTTTTTTGGTGTTCCACGAGAAGGCAGGCGTCTTCGATGACCGTGAGGCCGGCGGCGTGAGCTTTCGCGGCTGCCGCGGCGTGGGTAATTCCCTGCTGGAGCCAGAGGACTTTGGCGCCGATGGCGACGGCGGAGTCCGCGAGCAGGGGAACATTTTCGGGACGGCGGAAGACGTCGACGATGTCGATGGGTTCGGGAACGTCTTCGAGGCGCGGGTAGGATCTCTGGCCGAGGACTTCGGTTTCGTTGGGATTGACGGGAATGATCTTGTACCCGGCGGCTTGGAGGTAGGAGGCGACGGCGTGGGAGGGACGGAGACGATTGGAGGAGAGGCCGACGACGGCGATGGTTTGCAAGGAGCGAAGGATGTCGGCGATGGGGTCGGGGAACGGAGAGACGTTGGGGGCAAGGTGAAAAAGCATGAGCATTGGATGAGGAAAGGACAGCAGAGGTGATGAGGGCCGTCGGGAATGGCGAGTGGCGAGTGGTGGACCCTCGGGCCAACGGCGCGCTCAGCATGACAATCACATGGGGTGGCGCGAGGTACTGGGGACCAGGATGGCTTTGGGGGATGGCAGGTAGCGGGGGAGGGTGTAGCCCAGGGCGGCGAGGAGCTTGGTGTTTTCGGAGGGGCTGCCGACGGAGATGCGGATGGCTTCCGGGAAACCCATCCAGGCCATGGGACGAACGATGACACCTTCGTGGAGGAGTTCGTCGCAAAGCGCTTTGGCGTAGGGGCCGAGGGGGATGAAGAGGAAATTGGTCTCGCTCGGAACCGGCGAGAGTTGGAGCTTGCTAAGCTCGAGGAAGAGCCGGCGGCGTTCGAGGCGATTGGCTTCGACGGAGCGGCGGACGTGCTCGGTGTCGTCGAGCGCGGCAAGCGCGGCGGCCTGGCCAACGCTGGTGACATTGAAGGGAGTGCGGAGCTTGTTCATTTCGGCAACGAGCGTGGGATGGCCGATGCCGTAGCCAATACGGAGTCCGGCGAGACCGTAGACCTTGGAGAAGGTACGCAGGGTGAGGATGTTGTTGTATTCGCGGAAGAGATCGAGAGTGCGGGGGAGATCGCGGCGCTCGGCGTATTCGTGATAGGCCTCGTCAACGACGACAAGGACATCGCCGGGAACCTTGTGCATAAAGGTGGCGAATTCTTCGTGGCCGAAGGCGGTGCCGGTGGGGTTGTTGGGATTCGCGATGTAGATGATGCGGGTATGTGGCCTGACCGCAGCAGCGATGGCGTCGAGGTCGAAGGCGTAATTCTTCATCGGGGTCTGGATGAGATTGCCGCCGCTGGCGCGAATGGCGATGGCGAATAGGGTGAAAGACCCTTCACTGGTGATGCCGTCGAGGCCGGGGCGCAGGAGAACGCGCGAGGCGAGATCGATAATTTCGCTGGAGCCCAGGCCGACAAAAACCTCCTCGAAACGGACTTTGTTGCAAGCAGCGAGGACTTCGCGGAGGCGCTTGCTGCCACCATCGGGATACCAGTTGGCTTCGCCGAGAGCGCGGCGAGCGGCTTCCATGGCTTTGGGGGAGGGGCCCAGGGGGTTTTCGTTGGAAGCGAGTTTGACGGCGTGGATCTTGAGTTCCTGTTCCACTTCCTCGACCGGCTTGCCGGGAACGTAAGCGGGAAGACCCTGGATGTAGTCGGGGATGAGTTCTTCGAGAGTGTGGGTCATGAGAATAGTTTATGACGGGGATAAGGGAAAATCGAGAGGAGGGTGTGGAAGAGTAAGAGCGGGGAGGTGCCAGAAAGGAAACCGAGAACGTTGAAGAGGAGTAGAAGAGTGCGTAGCGAGTAGGCCTCGGCGCGGGCGTCGCGGCAGCTTTTTTCGGCGTGCCGGGGAATCTGTTATTCTTCTAGATTCAGCATCGAGAAAAGTGCCAGGTTGCTCGCGGAACGCCGCTCTCTATGGCCGAACGCTGCTGGTTGCTGAACCCATTTAGGTCGAGGGGCACTCTTGTCCACTGCCACAAAACGCGTTCTGTCGGGTATGCGCCCGACGGGCCGTCTGCACATCGGTCACTACTTTGGCGCGCTGCAAAACTGGGTGCGGCTGCAGTCCGACCCTTCCTACCAGTGCTTTTATTTTGTTGCCGATTGGCACGCGCTGACCAGCGACTATGCGGACACGGCGGCCATCGCAGAAAATTCGCTGCAGATTGCCATTGATTTTCTGGCCGCGGGTCTCGATCCCGCGAAGTCGGTGATCTTTCTGCAGTCGCTGGTACCGGAACACGCGGAACTGCACCTGCTGCTGTCGATGGTGACGCCGCTCGGCTGGCTGGAGCGGGTTCCCACGTACAAAGAGCAACTCGACAACATCAAGAACAAGGATTTGCACACCTACGGATTTTTGGGTTACCCGACGCTGCAAACGGCGGACATCGTGATGTATTCGGATCCGGGCAAGGCGCTGTTTGTTCCGGTAGGCGAAGACCAGGTGTCGCACGTGGAGTTTTCGCGGGAACTGGTACGGCGCTTCAATTTGTATTACGGATTCAACGTGAATTCTGAGATTTTCACCCCGGAAAATCGGAAGCAGGGGCGCAAGATTCTGTTCACGGTGCTGGATATTCCGGCGAACGATCCGATTATTCCCGAAGGAGTGGAACTTAGCGCGGAGCAGCAAACGATCGCTACGGCGTACATCCGGCAGCGCGTGCTCGAAATGGGGCAAGCGAATTTTTTTGCGAAGCTTCCGGAAGGATGGAAGCCGTTTTTCTCGTTCACAGGCGTCCTGGAAGAGCCCGATGTGTTGCTGACACCGACACCGCGGATTCCGGGGTTGGACGGGCGGAAGATGTCGAAATCGTACGGTAACGCGATCATGCTGTCGGAATCGGATGTGGACATTCGTGCAAAGACGAAAGTGATGGTAACCGATCCGGCGAGGAAACGGCGCACCGATCCGGGCAATCCGGACGTTTGCCCTGTGTACGACTGGCATCAATTGTTTTCCACGCCCGAACGCGATCCGGGGCGGCTGGAATGGGTGCGGAGGGGTTGCACGACTGCGGGGATCGGCTGTATCGAGTGCAAAGCGGCGATGGCGGAGAACCTGATCCAGTGGATTGCGCCAGTGCGCGAACGTCGGTTGGATTACGAGCAGAGCCCGAAGAAGGTGATGCAGAGTTTGGACGAAGGGTCAGCGAAGGCGGGCGAGTCGGCGCGGATGACGATGCACAGAGTGCGGGAGTCGGTGTTTCACTGGCGGGAGAAGCGGGCTGCGCTTTGATTTCGCGCTGCTGGATGCTGAACGCGCGCCCCTCGAAGCCTGGTCTCCGGTAGGTTCTTCGCCTACGCGGCCGCGACGATGTGCACGAGGCCATCCAAGCGGATATCGATTCTGGACGTCCACGGCGGGCGCCTTCTGGCTGCGTGGAAGGGGGACTCCGGCGCCACCGCGCCAAGCTGGCGCACGGGCCTTCACGAACAGGAGCCGCGCCTTTCGAACTCCCCTACTTTTCCACCGCCCCGTATTTCCGCTTCTTTTCTCTTCTCGCGGTTGACGATAAACTGTCGACGAATGGCGTCGCCGTACAAAATTTCTATTCCTATTTTCGAGGGCCCCCTCGACCTGCTACTGGATCTGATCAAGAAGCAGGAGATGAACATCCACGACATTCCGATTGCGAAAATCACTTCGCAATACCTCGATTACCTGCACCAGCTGGAAACGCTCAACGTGGATGTATCGGCCGAGTTCATCTACATGGCTGCGACCCTGATCTATATCAAATCGAAGATGCTGCTGCCGCCGGACCCTTTGGCATCTCCCGAGGAGCAGGCCGCCGACCCGCGCGAGGAGTTGGTGCAGCGATTGCTGGAACACGAGAAATTCAAGAACGCGGCACAGTTGCTGTACCAGAAGCAGCAGATTGAGGAGAACGTTTGGTCGAAGCCCGACAAGTCGCTGTACAACGACGAAGGAACCGAAGGCGAGCTGGTGGTGTCGCTGGTGGATCTGGTGCGCGTGTTCCAGCAGGTGCTGGAACGGAAGAAGGAAGTCTCCCGCATCGAGCTGCAGCACGAAACCTTTACCGTGGCGCAGATGATCGGGCAATTGCGGGGACAGATTCTTGCCAGTGACACGAGTTCGGTGAGCCTGATCGAGTTTTTCGAGGCTTGCCCGTCGCGGCACGCGATGATTGTGGCGTTTCTGGCGGTGCTCGAAATGGTGAAGCTGCAGGCGGTGGCGCTGGCGCAGGAAAAACAGTTTGGCGACATCGTGATCAAGAAAGCCAAAGCGTTCGACGCGGCGTTCGATGAATCCGGGGCGTTGCGCATCGACGCGGAATACCAGTGACCCGGGGCAGAAGGGATTTGAGCGTTTCCTTTGGTTCCCCGACCTCCTATACTTGCGTGACGCCCTTTTTCGAAGGCTATCATGACCGAATTCGACCTGAAACCCGCGCTGGAAGCCATCATTTATGCCGCCGACGATCCGGCGACGCTGGAGCAGCTCGCAGCGGCGCTTGGCGAAGACAAACTGCCCGTCAAGGCGGCGCTGGACGAACTGATCGCGTCGTACTCCTCGGAGGAACGAGGGATTGAGATTCGCGCGGTCGCAGGCGGCTACAAGATGTACACCAAGCCGCAGCATCACGACGTGGTGCGCCGGTTCATCAAGTCGCTGCGGCCGCCGCTGCGGCTGTCGATGCCCGCGCTGGAGACGCTGGCGGTGATTGCGTACAAGCAGCCGGTTACGGCGCCAGAGATATCGGAAATTCGCGGAGTCAACACTTCGGGCGTGATCTCGACGCTGCTGGACAAGAAGCTGATCGCCACGGCAGGGCGGAAAGAAGTGATTGGGCGTCCCATTTTGTACAAAACGTCGAAGGAATTCTTGATGCGGTTTGGACTGAGCGATCTGGATGAACTACCGAGCCTGAAGGAGTTTGAGGCCCTGGCGCGCGAAGCCCTCGGGACGGAAGAAGGAATGGCGTCAGCGGACATTTCCGAAGAGCAACCCGCCGAACCGCATCCGGAGTCGCACCCGGCGAGTGTTTCGGAAGCGATCCATCACGTTGCGGAGGAACTGGCGAACGCCGAAGCGCAACGGGAACATCAGGCGCTGGCGACCTCGGAAGGGATGCCATCGGGGCAACTGGACGAGGACCCGCCGTCCCCTTCGGCGAAGTCCACCTCTGCCGACTAAGCGGAAATCCTGTAGCGGTAGGTTGTTCACACGGTGCATCGCGAAGAAGGATTTCTCGCTCCGCCCGGAATGCCGAGCGGTTGAAGGGCGATCGGTGTCTTCCACCGCAACTCCGTTGTTTCTCCCCCTTGGCAGTCTTCCTGTTGGGTAAACATCTGCTATCCTTATCCCTCCCCACATGCTGGAACGCCTGCAGAAAATTATTGCCCGCGCGGGGATCGCTTCGCGCCGGCACGCCGAACAATTGATTTTGTCGGGACAGGTGCGGGTCAACGGCAAAACGGTCACAGAATTGGGGAGCAAAGCCGATCCCAAGGTGGACAAAATCGAAGCTGCCGGGCGGACCATCGCTGCGGACGAGGAACGGCAGGTGTACCTCATCCTGCACAAACCGCCGGAGGTGGTCTCTTCGCTCGCCGATCCGGAGGGCCGCAAGACGCTGCGCAATTTTCTTCGGGGATTTCCGCAACGCGTGTACCCGGTCGGCAATCTGGAATACGCCGCCGCAGGGCTCGTGTTCATGACCAACGACGGCGACCTGGCAGCTCGACTGTTGAAGAACTGGAATCGCCTGGAGCAGGTGTACCAGTTCAAAGTGAAGGGCATGCTGACGCTGGCGGACCTCGACCGCATGGGCAAAGAAACGCGCACGAAAATCAAAACGCTGCGGCAACCGGATGCGATGCGCGGGCACGCGGCGAACTACTGGTACGAAGCGCGATTTCAGGGCGCGAAGCTGGAGCCACTGCGGCGCGTGTTGTTCCGCGAGCGTCACCCGGTAGAGAAGGTGCACCGCATCGCGCTGGGACCGCTGAGCCTCGAAGGGGTGCCGCGCGGGCGGTACCGGCTGCTCGAGAAGAAGGAAGTGGACGGCCTGTCGAAGCCGCCTCGACCAGCGAAGACGAACCCGCGGTAACCATGCCCGAACGATTGCAGAAAATCCTGGCTGCTGCCGGAGTCGCTTCGCGTCGGAAGGCGGAGGAGTTGATCAGCGCGGGGCGGGTCACGGTGAATGGAAAGACCGTGACGGAGCTTGGGACGAAAGCCGACCCGTCGCACGATCGCATTTGTGTGGACGGCACACCGGTGCAGGCGGCGGAGAAGCGCGTGTACCTGCTGCTGCACAAGCCGAAGGGGTACGTCACAACGACGAGCGACCCGCAAGGACGCCCAACGGTGATGGAACTGCTCGGGGAGCAAGCCGAGCGACTGTATCCGGTCGGGCGTCTGGACTATGCGAGCGAGGGATTGCTGCTGCTGACCAACGATGGGGAGCTGGCGCAACAGCTGACGCGTGCGGCCTCGCACATTCCCAAGACGTACCACGTGAAGATCAGCAGACGGCCGTCGGGGCAATCGCTCGAGCGGCTGCGGAACGGTGTCACCATCGCGCTCGAGGATGGGCGGCGGGTGAAAACGGCCCCGGCGAAAGTGCGGTTGCTCGCGGATGCGCCGAATCCCTGGTACGAGATGGTTTTGATCGAGGGGCGGAATCGGCAGATACGGCGGATGTTTCACCACGTGGGGCACCACGTGGAGAAGATCAAGCGCGTGGCGATGGGGCCGTTGAGATTGGATGTTGCGCCGGGGAAATTCCGGGAGCTGACGGAGCAGGAAGTGGCCGGACTGAAGGGGCTGAGCGCATAGAGGTGAGCAGGACACCGGCCGGCGAGAAGGAAAGACCGCGGCGCAAAGCGCGCCCGCGGACGATCATTGGCGCGGGACGCGCCAGGGGCGGTCTTCCAAATGGCCTGGGATGGGGGAGCAAGACTCTCTTCAGGCCTCCCCAAAAGAAGCGTTTATGAGACGACGGACGACTTCTGGTGGGGGCGTTTGGATTTGCTTCGGGTGCGGGCGTATTTCAGGGCGATAAGGCCGCGCGAGTAGGTTTTGTTTTCGAGGAGCTTGAATTCGCGTTGGGGGAAGCCTGGCGGAAAGAGCGGGATGCCTTCGCCAATGAGCGTGGGAACGACGCCGAGATAGAGTTCGTCGACGAGATCGTCTTTGAGGAAGTCGCGGGCGAGTTCCCCGCCACCCATGAGCCAGATGTCCTTGCCTTTGCGCTGGCGGAGGGCGTCGACGATCTTCTTGGGGGGGTCGCTGGTGAAGAGGATGCTGTCGCGTTCGCCAGCGGGGAGCGAGCGGGTAAAGACGTACGTGGCGAGGCCATAGGTGTTGATCTTTTTGCCGCCGCTCATGCGCAGGCCGACCTCGTAAGTCTTGCGGCCCATGAGAGCGGAGTCGATGGTTTTGAAGAAGGGGCTCATGGAGTAGTCCTTGGGCATGAAAAGGAAGTCGACCGAGCCATCGGGGCGGGCGATGTAGCCATCGAGGGAGATGCCGAGTCCGAGGACGACGTGGCGCATGACGGGGGATGATAGCAGAAGAATGGTGACACAGACACGAAGTGAAGAGAGTCGAAGAGTGGAAGAGTTGAAAAGGAAACGCCTCAGAAAAAATAAAGGCGGCGTAAAGCCGCCCTCCCGGGAATCGATCCGGTTGGCGCGTTTTGCGCCCCTAGGCGCGAAGGAGATCGCGGGCGATGATGGTGCGCTGGATTTCGGAAGTACCTTCGTAAACGGTGAGGACGCGAGCATCCCGGTACATGCGTTCGACGTCGGATTCGCGGGAATAGCCGAGGGAGCCGTGGATTTGGACCGCTTTGTAGACGACGCGATTGGCCATTTCGCTGGCGTATAGTTTGGCGCGGGAAGAAGAGGACCCGCCCTTGGCCAAGGAGGAGCTACCCGAGGAGTCCTTGAGATACGCGGCGTTATAGAGGAGGGCGCGGGCCGCTTCAATTTCGGTGTGCATGTCGGCGAGCATCCACTGGATGCCCTGGAATTCACCGATGGATTTGCCGAAGGCTTTGCGGGCGCGCGCATATTTGACGGATTCGTCGAGGGCGGCTTGCGCAAGGCCAACAGCTTGCGCAGCGATGCCGATGCGGCCGTTGTCGAGAGCGGAGAGCGCGATCTTGAGGCCCTGGCCCTCTTCGCCGAGACGGTTTTCGCAGGGGACGATGCAATCGTTGAGGACAATCTCGACGGACGGGGAGGAGCGCTGGCCCATTTTGTCTTCGTGGCGGCCGATTTTGAACCCCGGCATCGAAGGTTCGACCAGGAAGGCGGTAATTCCCTTCCCGGCGGCGGCCGGATTGGTTTTGGCGAAGACGATATAGACGCCGGCGGCGGAACCGTTGGTGACCCAGGTTTTGGTGCCGTTGAGCTTGTATTGCGCGCTGTCCCGGACGGCGCTGGCTTGGATGCCGGCGGCGTCGGAACCGGCAGCGGGTTCGGTGAGGCAGAAGGCGCCGAGGATTTCGCCGGAGGCGAGACGGCGGAGGTAGCGGGATTTTTGGGTGTCGCTGGCAAATGAGAGAAATGGAATTTGCACCGCGGAATTGGTGACGGAGAGCGCGGTGGACATCGCAGTGTGAACGCGGGCGACTTCCTCGAGCATCAGCACGTAGGAGATGGCGTCGAGTCCCGAGCCTCCCCAGTTTTCGGGGATGAGCATACCGCAGCAGCCGAGGTCGCCGAGTTTGCGGATGGCGTCGACCGGAAAGTGGTCGGTGCGCTCCCATTCTTTGACGTGGGGGCGAACTTCGGTGTGCATGAATTCGCGGACGGTGTCGCGAATGAGGATTTGCTGGTCGGAGAGGGAGAAGTCCATGGCGGGAGAAGAGTTTAGCTCGTGCGGTGGCTGGTGACCAGTGACGGGTGCAAGAGAAAGACGAACCCAAAGGGAGAAAACCAAACATCCGAAGCCCCCCAGTTCAAAAAACGAACATTGGGCGCCCCCTCGGAGTGCCCTGTGCCACATCACTACAGGTTGAAGAGTTCGCGGAGGCGTTTGGTTTGCTGGCGCGAGACGGGGATCTCGGACTGTTTTTTGTCATTCATTTTGAGCATGAAGCTGGATTTGAACCACGGAACGACTTCCTTGATGTGGTGGATGTTGACGAGGTAGGAGCGATGGGGGCGCCAGAAGGAATCGTTGTCGAGGGCGGCGTGGAGTTCTTCGAGGGTGCGGTAGTTGGAGGTACCTTCGGCGTCTTTGGCGACGACGGAGATGACACCGCCATCGATGGAGGCGAAGATAAGGTCGGCGGAATCCACCAGAAGCATGCGCTGCTGGGCGCGAATAAGGACTTTTGCGGGCTGGGAGGAGGCGGGCTTTGGCGCGGAGAGCAGGTTGACGAGGTGTTCCAGGCGTTCCGTAGGGCTAGTTTCGGATTCGATTTCGCGCTTGACGCGCTGGATGGCTTTGAACAGGCGCGCTTTGTCGAAGGGTTTTAGGACATAATCGACGGCGTTTACGTCGAAGGCCTGGACGGCGTACTGATCGAAGGCGGTAGCGAAGACCACATGGGGAACTTTGAGCTTGCGCTCAACGAGCTTCTGGAGGACCCCGAAGCCGTCGAGGCCGGGCATCTGGACATCGAGGAATACGAGGTCGGGACTGTGTTCCTTGATCAGGTTGACGGCGTCGAGGCCGTTTTTGCCCTGGGCGAGAACGTGGATGTCGGGAAAGCCTTTGAGGAGGAAAGCGAGTTCCTCGCGAGCGGGTTTTTCGTCGTCCACGATGATGGTGTTGATCGACATGAGCGAGTGGAAAAAGTATAGCGCGAGCGCGAACTGGGGCCTAACGGATATCCGGAAGCGGATTACCGGAAGCGGCAAACCGCGACCAGGAGGCTGGAGGATCTGCGTCGGGTTCTCTAGAAGAGGAGAGGCATGGCCAAGGGGAAGCTGAAGGTTTTTCAGAGCGAGATGGTGTATGAGGGACCGATCTTCGGCGTGCGCCGGGACGAAGTGGTGGAACCGAACGGGGTACGAGCGCAACGGGAGGTGATCACGCATCCAGGATCGGTTGTGGTGCTGCCGGTACTGAAGGATGGACGGATTTTGATGATTCGCCAATACAGGTATGCCGCAAAGCAGTACCTGTGGGAGTTGGTGGCCGGGCGCATAGACAAAGGCGAGACGGTCCGAGAGGCCGCCGCGCGGGAGCTCCGTGAAGAGACGGGCTACCGGGCGAAACGGTTTCGGCTGATTTTGGAGCTGTTTCCGACGCCGGGGTTCCTGGAAGAGCGAATGCACCTTTTGTTGGCTGAGGGGTTAACAGAGGGGGAAGCGCAGCCGGAGGAGGACGAGAAAATATTTTCCCGTGCGTATAAGTTGCGTGAATTGAAACGAATGATGCGGACGCGGGAGTTGCGGGACGCGAAGTCGATCGCCGGGATTTTGTACTACCTTACATTTGTAAAGTAGGGTGAGGAGCGTTTGAATCGATTTATGTACATAAAAATGCACAAATAAGGATTATTTATGTCGCGAAAGTATTGACTCGTAATTCTATTTTGATAAACTCCGCGCAATTCGTGCTCATGGCGGCGATTCGTTTCTGATCCGCCCCAAGAGTAGAAACAGTTAGGTCACCTGCCAAAGGAGACACGAAGTGCAAGGAACAGTGAAATGGTTTAACAATTCGAAGGGATACGGATTCATCGGGAGGGAAGACGGGCCTGATGTGTTCGTACATTACTCAGCGATCGTCGGAGACGGTTACCGGACATTGCAGGAAGGAGATCCGGTCGAATTCGAGATCGTACAAGGCCCGAAAGGACCCCAAGCGTCGAACGTGACCAAATCCAGCTAGACACCAAGACATTCGAACGATAAGCACCGGCGGAGGCGCAAGCTTGCCGCCGGTTTTGTTTTTTGGCGCCGGCCAGCAGGCACAGAGGGCACAGCAGGAGAAAACGGAAAACCGAAAATCGGCCGGCTGACAGTCCCTAGGTCCGGGTGCAGGACGGGATATAATCGCGGGCATGGATAACAAGAAGATTGCGCGGATCCTGCGGGAGACCGCTGACTTGCTGCAGATCGATGGGGCGATTATCGGGCGTTACCGGTCGTATGAGAAGGCCGCGGATTTGATTGAGAGTCTGCCGCAACCGGTGGAGCAGATGGTCGAGACGCCGGAGAAGTTGCTGGAGTTGCCGGGAATCGGGCAGGGCATGATGGAGCACCTGACGGAGATCGTGAAGACGGGGGATTACTCGCTGCGCCAGAAGCTGTTGAAGAAATATCCGGCGACGCTGCTCGACGTGCTGATGCTGCAATCGCTGGGGCCGAAAAAGGCCGCGCTGCTGTGGAAGCAGTTCAAAGCCGGCTCGGTGGACGATGTGGAGCGGCTGGCGAAAGAGGGGAAGCTGCGGGACCTGGCGGGGTTTGGCGAAAAGAGCGAGCAGAACATTCTGCGGGCGGTGGAAGCGTTTAAAAAGCTGACCGGACGGTTTCTGATCAGCACCGCAGAATTGGCGGCCAGGGGGCTGAGGGCGCACATCATGAAGATGGGAAAGATGGTCGAGAGTGTGACGCCGGCGGGGTCGTTGCGCCGCGCCAAAGAAACCATTGGAGATTTGGATTTGCTGGTAACGATGGCGGATGGGCACACGAAGCAAGCGGACGTGGACTTGGTGGCCGAACACATTTTGAAGTACCCAGGAATTAGCCAAAAACTCGCGCACGGACCGAATAAGGTGAGCTTCACGCTGGAGAATGGGCTGCAGGTGGACGTGCGGCTGTTGGAGAAAGCCAATTTTGGGGCGGCCTTGTTGTACTTCACGGGGTCAAAGGAGCACAACGTGCGGCTGCGCGGGCGCGCGAACGATATGGGATGGACGCTCAACGAGTATGAGATGGCGGAGTTGGCGCCTGAAACCGCCAGGGACAGGAACGCGGGCGCAAAAGCCAGCGCCACAAAAGAAAAGGCGCACAGCGAAGATAGCGAGCCCGCAAAACCCGGGAAGGGCGGGAAGCGCGTGGCGGGACGTACGGAAGAGGAAATCTATCAGAAGTTGAAGATGGATTTTGTGCCCCCAGAGTTACGGGAGAATTGTGGGGAAATTGAGGCGGCGGAGAAATACCAGTTGCCAAAATTGCTGGAGCTGCGGGACATCAAGGGCGACCTCCAGATGCACACGAAAGCGAGTGACGGGAAAAACACGATCGAGGAGATGGCGGCGGCGGCGCGGGCATTGGGACACGAATACGTCGCCATTACCGATCATTCGAAAGCGGTTACGGTGGCCAATGGGCTCGATGAGAAGCGGCTGACGGAACACATCAAGGCACTGCGCGCGGCGGATGACCGGGGATTGGGAATACGGGTGCTGGTGGGTTCGGAAGTGGACATCCTGAAGGATGGGAAGCTGGATTATTCGGACGAAGTGCTGGCGCAATTGGATGTCGTGGTGTGTTCGATTCACTCGTACTTCAATTTGGACCGCGCGGCCATGACGGAAAGAATGCTGGCGGCGATCGAGAATCCGTACACGCAGATTATTGGACACCCGACCGGGCGGCTGCTATTGCGGCGCGATCCGCTGGACTACGACGTGGAGAAGGTGCTGGACGCATGCGCGAAGCACGGCGTAGCGATGGAGTGCAATTCGTACCCGGACCGCCTGGATCTGAAGGACGTGTACCTGCGGATGTGCAAGGAGAAGGGCGTGAAAGTGGTCATTTCGACGGACGCGCACCATACCGAGCATTTGGCGTTTATTCGATACGGGGTGGAGACGGCGCGGCGGGGGTGGCTAGAGAGGACGGACGTGATTAATACGTTGCCCATGAAGGATTTTTTGGGGGCGCTGCGCGCGAAACCTTCCGCTGCAGGTGAAGCTCAGGGCAAGCCAATCGCGGTGGCAGCACAGGGCAAGGGGCAGAAAAAAGCAGCGGGGCGAAAGTGAGCCGGCGTGACTTGTGACGGTGAAGAAGGACCTTTAAGAGCACTAGCCCTTGCTGCGAACCGGAATGAGGTCAAAGAGGGAACATTTTGGGGCTTGGATACGTTTCAGGGGATAGGACGTAGAGGACGGAGTTCACAGGGAGACGACAGGATGAGATTCGAGAGTGCGAGTGCTTCTCTGCCCCGAGTGACGGCTTGGGCGCCCCGCGAGTGGCGGAAAGGCACGATGATGGTGGTGGCGGGCGTACTGGCGCTGGGAATGGCGACCGCGATACGCGCGGAGGAATTGACCAAGACCTATCCGGTGAGCGGACGAGCGCGAGTACACGTGGAAACCGACGATGGATCGGTGCGGGTGTCAACGGGTGATATCAAGCAGGTAGAAATACGGGTGGACTATAGCGGGTACAAGCTGGACCGGGATTTGCAAGTGAACACGTCGCAGAGCGGCGATTCCGTGGACATTTCGGTGAAGACGCACGGGACGATTTTCGCCTGGGGCGCTCGGCATGCGAGTTTACGGGTGGAAATCCATATGCCGCGCGAGGCGGACCTGTCGGTGCGGTCGGGAGATGGATCGATTGAAGTGGACTCGATTAACGGGAACGTGGATCTGACCGCCGGCGACGGTCACATCACGGCGCAGGGCTTGCGCGGGAGTAGCCGGTTCCATACGGGCGACGGACACATCGAGGCACGCGGGCTAGACGGGCAGGTGGATGCGTCGAGTGGAGACGGACACATCAATCTCGAGGGACGTTTCGACAGCTTGAAGATCAAGACGGGAGACGGAAGCGTGACCGCGCGAGCCGGAAGCGGATCGCAAGTGAGCTCGGCGTGGTCGATTTACACGGGAGACGGGAGCGTGGACTTGGAGATTCCAGGTGACTTGCGGGCCAACATTGAAGCAAGTACGCACGACGGGCACATCAGCCTGGGGCTGCCGATCACGGTGGAAGGGACGTTTAGCTCTTCGCGGATTCAGGGGAAGCTGAATGGCGGCGGCCAAGCGGTGACGATTCGCACTGGGGATGGCTCGATCCACCTGAACAAATCGTAGCTTCATTCAGAGAACGAACAAGGAAAGTGCAGCACACAGATGACAGTGTGATTCCCTTTTGCCTCGGGTGATTTCGGTAGGCCACGGCTAAGTTATTGAAACTATTCCGGTGGTAATTGGAACTCCTCTTGCTGTTTCTAAGTGACGTTTGGGAGGTGCGAAGCCGTGATTGTGATTTTCCTGACTATAGCCGTACTAGCACTTTTTGTGATTACCCTGACAAGCTGGTTTGTGGGCAATCGGCGGCAGCGGATGTAGCCTTCCAAGCTGTAAGTTTGCGCTTGCAGCCCAACCCCTTACCCTCCGGCCGTCCGTTTTCCTCCTTTAGATTCTCCCGAGGTCGTGGCCCAAGAAAAATGCGGCGCCATGCCATAGCCGAAAATCGCGCTACGGTTCCTCATCTACTCCTCCCGCACGCATCCGTCGACGCCCATGCCCGGAAACCCCAGTGGACAGCGCTAGGCCAAGAGTGCCTACCGAACTTGGTCACTCTTCGTGCCGGTACGCCCCTTTCCCCGCTGCGGTCTGCTGCGACGCGGCAGGGAGATGGAGGGCAGCGCCAGCGTTCATGGCCATGGCGACGCCGAGCGCCTCGGCAATTTCTTGTTTGGTGCTGCCGGCTTGGAGGCCAGCATCGCTGTGGAAGGCGCTGCCGTGGTGGCAACGCGTAGTGACGGCCCTACCGACGGAGACGAGTTGCACTTTTTCGCCAAGAAGGGGGCGCTTGAAGTTCGCGGCGGAAAGGGATTGATAGTTCTGAGGGAGTCGGGCCAGAGTTTGGGGAACCCGGAAATGGATTTGGTGAGTTCGGCTTGCTAGTGCTCGCAGTCAAGCATGATGCGATCCTCCATGGATGTGGGATGCGGGTGGAAAGTATAGGCCTAGGGCGAGGGTGTGGCAAAGTTTGTCACTTTGCGTACCTGATTCGTGGCTCGTGGAACAGTGCACGGAGATTTCGGGGTCAGCATACGATGTGGTAGAGTTTGGGATTCGCAATCGCTCCGCGAAATACAGTGTGCCCCTACGCTAACACTCGAACGAGGAAAATTGCGCGCGGAGGAATGACGCCGCGGCGTCTCACCCATCGCAACCACGAACTGAAGGCGCCGCGAACATGACCGCCAGCGCTACAGGGTAGGCGGTCGAAAGCTTGCCCGCGACAAGCGGGCCGCTCGTACGCAGGACCTCATTCGGCACAGACAGGGAGCCAGGAAATGAAGACGACGTACAACGGAATAACGGTACCGACGGATGGGAAACCGATCGGGTACAGCAACGGTGAGTTGCAAGTGCCCGAGAATCCGATCATTCCGTTTATCGAGGGAGATGGCACGGGGCGAGACATCTGGAAGGCGTCGCGGCGTGTGTTCGACGCAGCGGTCGAGAAGGCCTACGGCAAAAAGCGGCGAGTGGTGTGGTTTGAGGTGTTCGCGGGGGAAAAGGCGTTCAATACCTTCAGACAGTGGCTGCCGGACGACACCGTGGAAGCGGCACGGGATTTTCGGGTGTCGATCAAAGGGCCGTTGACGACCCCGGTGGGCGGCGGGATTCGGTCGTTGAACGTGGCGCTCCGGCAGATCCTGGATTTGTATGCGTGCGTGCGGCCGGTACGGTATTTCACGGGAGTTCCCTCGCCGGTGCGCGAACCGGAAAAGATGGACGTGGTGATCTTCCGCGAGAACACCGAGGACGTGTACATCGGGATCGAGTGGCGCAGTGGGACGGCGGAAGCCAAGAAGCTGCTGGAATTTTTGAACAAGGAGATGCTCAAGGACGGGAAGAAACAGATTCGATGGGATTCGGGAGTGGGCATTAAGCCAATTTCACCGACGGGAACGAAACGGCTGGTGCGTCGGGCCATCAAGTACGCGCTCGAAAACGGACGCAAGAGCGTGACCTTGGTACACAAGGGGAACATTCAGAAATTCACGGAGGGGGCGTTTCGCGATTGGGGATACGAATTGGCGCGGGAAGAATTTCGCGCGCAGACCGTGACGGAGCGGGAGAGCTGGATTCTCGGGAACCTCGAAAGGGACGGCGGGCTGACCGTCGAGCAGAACGCGGCGATGATTGAGCCGGGGTTAGAACAGGCCACCGAGGAGTTCAAGAAGACGATTTATGCCGAAGTACGGTCGACGATCGAATCGATTGGCGGGTCTCACGGAAAAGGCCAGTGGAAGAGAAAGTTGATGGTGAACGACCGGATCGCGGATTCGGTTTTTCAGCAGATGTTGCTGCGGCCGGACGAGTACAGCGTGCTAGCGACACCGAATCTGAATGGCGATTACTTGAGCGACGCGTGCGCGGCCCAGGTGGGCGGACTGGGGATCGCGCCGGGGTCGAACATTGGAGACGGGTACGGCGTATTCGAAGCAACGCACGGGACCGCTCCGAAGTATGCGGACAAGGATGTGATTAATCCGAGCTCGGTGATGTTGAGCGGAGCGATGATGTTTGGGTTTATGGGGTGGAGTGAGGCGGGGAAGCTGCTCGAGGATGGGATTGCCAAGACGATTCAACAGAAGAAGGTGACCTACGATCTGGAGAGGTTGATGACCGGAGCAACCAAACTGGGGACCAGCGCGTTTGCCGAAGCGATTATTGGGAATATGTGAGCGGCAGTGGCGAGTGGCGACAAGCCAAGTAGACAGGTGAAACGGAGAAGGGTGCAAGGGGATCGGCGACAGATCGTGCTTCCGGATGACAAAATCGGGATTTGAGTTTGCCTGGCCAAGGAGAGCGAGATGGGACGGAAGAAGGTAACGGTGGTGGGTGGCGGGTTCGTGGGGTCCACGACGGCGCAGCGGATTGTGGATCTGGAACTGGCCGATGTGGTGTTGACGGATATTCTGGACGGCCCGCCGGCGGGGAAAGCGTTGGACATGGTGGAGAGCACGCCGATCACACGGACCGATGCGTCTGCCACCGGGATTTCGACGGCGAACGGGGATTATAGTGCGACTTCGGCAAGCGACGTGGTCGTGATTACGGCGGGATTTCCAAGGAAGCCGGGGATGAGCCGCGACGATTTGCTGAAGGCCAATTACGACGTCGTGAAAGGCGTGGTGGAGCAGATCGCCAGGCATTCTCCGCACTGCATCATTGTGATGGTGACGAACCCGCTGGACGCGATGGCGCAGGCGGCGTTGAAGGTGAGCGGATTCCCGAAGAACCGCGTGCTGGGGATGGCCGGGGTGCTGGATTCGGCGCGCATGAGCGCCTTTGTGGCCATGGAGTGCAAGGTCAGCGTGGAAAATGTGCACTCCTTTGTGTTGGGCGGGCATGGAGACGATATGGTGCCGCTGCCGCGGTATTCGACGGTGGCGGGGATTCCGCTGCCGGATTTGTTGCCGAAGGAGAAGATTGACGCGATTGTGGAGCGCACCCGGAAGGGCGGCGCGGAAATTGTGAATTTGTTGAAGACCGGGTCGGCGTATTACGCGCCGTCGGCGGCTGCGGTGGAGATGGTGGAGGCCATTTTGAAGGATAAGAAGAAGATTCTGCCGTGCGCG
>Ga0306921_10001092_pt1 | contig 25801 bp, 21 predicted proteins | sample sta12Cox44000080_FD_203760 | JGI IMG/M metagenome (GOLD analysis project Ga0306921, IMG submission 203760) | Lab enrichment of tropical soil microbial communities from Luquillo Experimental Forest, Puerto Rico - statoxic.12C.oxic.44.000.080 (v2)... | ecosystem: Environmental > Terrestrial >...
AGCCGGGACAACAACCTGTCAGCCCCTGTAACCGGTGCAAATGGAGACTGTGATGAAGCGGCAGCGAGCAATTGAATGAAATACTGGCGAAACTGCGAAACTTCCTGCGCAGTCGGTGACCGGCCAATGCGTGCCGTGAAAACATCGTGAAAGATGCCAGAATCCGTCGTGCATGGATAATGTGACCAATCGGTGTCAATGTCGGCGAAACCAAACACGTCCTTGAATGAGCGAACGAAGCACTCCTGGTCGACCTTCATGGTCTCAGTAAGCGTGCCGTCGATATCGAACATCACAAGATGCATGGAAGAGTGGCCTAACGAGACAGAGATAAGCCATTGCAGGGTGCCGTGGCAAGCACCCTGAGCTTATTTCGAAATGGGGCCGTTGGCTTCATCGGCTGGTTAGATGTTTCGTAGGCTACTGAAATTCGTCACCTTGTATCGACGGGTTACGGAAGTTCTATGACACTGCCCAACCCGGCGTAGAGATACTGGTCACCGAACGCTTTGCGAAAAGCCGCGAAAGCTGGTTCTCCGGTGCAATGGCCCGGCGCCATCCGAGCAACTTTCCTTTGATCGTGCACCGCCGTAGCAAGGCGTGCAATCTCTAGGTCTGGAGTTGTTACTAAATGAAGCCCTCCGAAGATTAGATGAACATGCTTGTCCACCGCCATTGATGCTTCTAGTATCTTCTCGATGCCGGGATGGGAACATCCCACTCCCAAGACGATACCGTTGGGCGACTTAATCGCTAGCGAAAGCTCGCGTAGTTCCAACGTGCCAGGCGTCTGCGACACTGTCGAAATCAAATAGATTCCTGGCGCAACTTCAGTTAAGCTATCAATCCAAACAAAGTTTGCACCTGGCCAAGGTGTGCCGAAAGTCATCTTTTCGGGAGGGTGCCCATCGTAGTAACGCATATAAGCGGGTAGCGATTCATCCTTGCGATAGAACGTCCCTGGCAATGCTGCACCGAATACTCCAAAGCCCTCCTTTGGAGCGTAGATTGTCACATTCGGGTTGACACTCAACAGATAACTCAGGCCGCTTGTATGGTCTCCATGCCGATGCGAAATTACGGCGAAATCTAATTTCTTAAGATCAATACCCGACGCTTTGACATTCTGGGCGAAGGTATCGGCGTTGTTACCAGTATCGAAAAGCATACGCTTGCCGCCATACTCGATAAATGCCGAAAATCCCCAATCTTTTTTTAGCTGGGAAGACTTGCCGAAAGCATCATAGATAATCGTGACACGATTTGCAGACTGAGCACTCAAAATGCCCGCGCCCGGTAGCAAGATAGATGCAGCTGCAAGACAAGCAGTTATCCGGAATCGCATTTTGTGTCCTTGCATCTACATATTAACGTGGGATACAGCATCTAACGAGATAGAGATAAGCCACGGCAGGGTGTTGCGGCAATCACGCTTGGCTTGCAACGTAATGGGCCGGTTGGCTTCATCGACCGGTTAGATCATTGATTCGGATTTGCTTCGCGAAACAACTTCGGAGCCGTGACTGTCTGTTGTTCCTGGTCAACATGCTTTGCAAACTCCTCATCGAACCAATGTGAGCATGAACGCCACCAGGCCTGAACGCCGGGATAAGCGTTGAGGTCGCGCATAGCCGCTTCCACGTGACGCCACAGGCGTGGCTCCAAGTGCCCTTCCAACCGCTGATAATATATTTCCTCGTAGATATCAAACAGCTGATCCATGAGTGAACTGAAACGTACCAAATCGGCGCCTCCGAGAGTTTGGAAGTTTTGAATACCACGATAATACAACTCACTCACATTAGGATGGACTACGAGTTGTCCAAGCCACCGATTAACGGTGTCCATCGAGGCTACTCGCGACGCGCGAGCATTGCTGCGGATTTCCCTGGCCAAATAAATCAAAGAAATGACGACGGCAAGCGCACCGACGAGTTGGCCGATTGCACTAATGGCTTCCCAATTCATAGCGGGATCTAACGAGAAAGAGATAAGCCACGGCAGGGCGTCGTGGCAAACACGCCAAGCGCATTTCGGAACGAGGATGTTGGCTTCATGGATTGATTATTGTCCAGGCAGCACTGGCATAGTTTCGGTATTCTGAGATGCGACGATTAGCCACGTCCCGCTCCGCTTCTCGACGACCCAGGTGAAAATACCCTCGCGCGGCTCGCCATGCTTCACATGTCGCACTTTGTCACCCGTGGTGGACCAAAGAACATGCGCGATCGCCAAATCGGGTCGTAGAAATTTGATATGCGCCTCCCTCGTCGTCCAGACGCTTTCTGTAAAGTACGTCTTATGCATTTTTGCGCGCACCGCGAGCCACTGCTGCCGCCCCTTAAGCCAGCCCTTCGGGCCGAGCACGGACACGAAATCAACATCCTCTGTCAACAGCAACGATAGCGCATCCATGTCGTGACGGTTCCAAGTGTCCTGCCAAGTCTTGCCGAGGGTTTCGATCGCCGTCCGATCCGCGGCATTGTCCGTGTCTTGGGCCCTTACCGGCAAACAAACGCAGATGCTTGCCAAAAGAAGTATTATTGCTGTCTTCATTTTTCTTTGTCCTTTCAATTGATTAGGTGCCGAAATCTGACACGTTGAATCGGTCTAACGAGACAGAGTTAGGCGTCGCTTTAACGATGATCATGGCCCCCGTCTGTCTAGGTTATTGCTGCATAATCCGTGAGGAGTAGTGGTTAGCAACCAACCGCCAGCGCCCCTGCTGCTTTACCCATACCCTGGTAAACCGAGTGTCACGGGGAACAGCTTTGCCTCTGTCTTGCCCACTCATAGTTGAGCGGCCAATCTCCACAGCCGTGTTTCCGTACACGCGCACTTGAACGTCGTCGGTGGTGATAGACTGAAATTTCAGGTCTCCCGATGTGAAATCTGAAAGCACCTGCGCCTTGGTTCTCACTGTGCCGCTTGGTCCCACGCCGATAAAATCATCAGCGTAGATGCGGTCAAGGGCTACCGCATCAGCACCGATCTGCGCTTGAATGCGCTCATTATCCAGTTGTCTTATAGCCTGCTCAACGCTCCTTCTTTCATCTCTCCTTGGGCTCTGCTTCTGCCCTGGGGCGAAAAAGGTTGCTGTAAAGATCAGGACGGCTATAACGAGTGTGCATCTCATTGAGAATTCTCCTTTGAAATAATCTGTTTAGAATGCCTCAAAGGAAGGCAAAGACTGACGCGATTGTCCAACCATCAAGATAGTGAGGAACTGTAACAGTCTTCATGTCTTGTCAATCAGACGCTTCCGAGTCCCGCTCGCGTTTCTTCAGCGCCTAACGAGACAGAGTTAGATCGTTTTGATTGCCCAAATGACAATGAAAAGGCCAATCAGTCCTCCTGTAATAATTCCGCTCGGGATCACATATGGGGCATCACCCGATGTCGGACCCCCTTTGGCGAGATAAATCACAAAGCCGAAGGCGAAACCATAGAGCGCGCCGATGGCCATAGCGGACCACCATCGGGTAGTTGCGGATAAGGAAAATCCTGTAAGAAGCGCAACCAGGACGCCTTTCAGTGTAGCCGCGCATAGGATTTGCCATTTGTACGGCTCCCTTGGTTCAAAAAAAATGCCCACGCCGTCCAATGCCCCGAGTACCGCACCAATGAGTATGACCGTCGGGAAACTCATGATTCCAGCGTCGGCTGCACTCCCTAAACAACTCACGCGATACGCCAAATCATACGATCTAACGAGAATTAGACGAGCGTTCATAATAAAAGGCGAACATTTTCGTCTAACATCACTGGGAATTCAGTTTATCGCACGATGCGGTGCGATTCAGAAGCTTCGGACTATGCCCGCACGGGCACGCTGGCGGTGCGTTCGAGTTTGCCCCAGCTGACCCAGGCGCCTTTGATGGCGCGCAGAATTGCTTTCCAGACGCAGTAACTGAGCATCGGGCGATAGATGAGTCGCATCGGCAGAATGCGCCAGGCGCGAATGATCGGCTCGCGCTCGAGCATGCAGGCTAGCGTCGCGAGGAGCACGTCCATCGCCAGAAATATTACGATGAACGGCAGCACGGCAGTCCACACACCAAATGGCAGCGATGCCAAAAGGAACAAATCCACCATCGGCGTGAGAGCCACGAGAATGATTTGGAAAAACCAGATGCTCGGCAAACTGAACCAGCCGAGAGCGCGATAGTTCCAGTTGAACACCATGTCGCGATGTTTCCACAGACACTGCAGCGTGCCGTAGGCCCATCGCGAACGTTGGCGCGTCAGAGCGCGCACGCTCTCCGGCGCTTCCGTCCACGCGATGGCGTCGGGCACGTACACCATGCGCTGATCGTGTCGATGCAAACAGAGAGTCAGATCGGTGTCTTCGGCGAGCGTTTCCAGACTAAGCCCGCCCGCTTCGTCGATTGCATCCTTTCGCACGGCGCTGATCGCCCCCGGCACCACCGTGATGCATTGCCAGCGATTATAAGCGCGCCGGTCGAGATTAAATCCGCAGGTGTATTCCAACGCCTGACAACGCGCGATGAACGTGCGCAGGTTTCCAACCTTGGCGTGACCCGATACCGCACCGATGCGTTTATCTGCGAAGGGCTCGAGTAAACGCGATAGCGTGTCACGTTGACATTGGGTGTCGGCATCGATGAAAACAATGATGTCGTAACGCGCGGCGGCCAGGCCTCGCTGAAGGGCGCGCGCCTTTCCGCGATTCTCCTGCTGAAACAATCGGACGCGCGAGTCGTTCCCCACAACGCGCTCAACTTCCGCAGCGGTTCGGTCGCGCGAACCATCGTCCACAACAACTACCTCTATTTCACCGTTGTATTCCGTAGCGAGAAGCGTTCGTAAGGTTTGCGCGATCACTTTCTCTTCGTTGTAAGCAGCGATGACGACGCTGATCGGCTCCGCGAAATCTGTTTTTGGTCGGCGTCGAAAACGAGATGCAAGCCAGATCACAATCAATGTCCGCACCACGACCAGCGCCGTCGCTACGATCGTGAACGCCCAGAGAAATGTCTCGATACTATGGTAAAGGCGAAACCCGGTGCTGCTCACGAGCCGGGTGAGCGATTGGCCATTTGCCTGCAAAGGCGGCATCACTGCGTCGCGCGTTGTTCCCAGAAGTGTGCTCAACGGCACAACGGTGTCGCCGCGCGTGTGCAGCCAATCCAAAATTTGCGGGAGCGCTTCGACCGTTTGAGAGCGATCGCCTCCGGCGTCATGCAGCAAGATCACGCTCCCTTCGTGCCTTTGTTGTTTGATGCGTCGCAGGATGATGTCTACGCCTGGCTTGGCCCAATCTTGCGGGTCGATGTTCTCGAGAACGACGAGATAGTTAAGATCTTCCGCAATTTTCAGCGGCGTCAGTTCACTGAGTCCCGTCGGACCGGTATCCGCAGCGTAGGGCGGGCGAAACAACGTCGTCGCACGACCGGTGATTGTTTCGAGCAATAGCTGCGTGGCATTCAGCTCCAATTTGATGTGCTCCGGCCAGCAGAGCGCCAGATTCGGATGGTAATAGGTGTGGTTCCCGATCTCATGTCCTTCATTTACAATGCGACGAACAAGCGCTGGATAACGCTCGGCATTTACTCCCACGACGAAAAACGTCGCCTTCACGTTTGCTTCTTTCAGAATGTCCAGGATCTTCGGTGTCCATCGCGGATCGGGGCCATCATCAAAGGTGATTGCCACCTGATGCTCGCCACCAGCGCCCTGGTGATACAACGTCGGAAATTCCGCAAACTTCACGTACTTGGCCGTCAGATACCCGTCGCCGTCGACGGACAACTTTCGCATTCCGTCGGTGCGATCTTCGTCCACGGTGACGATTTCGCCGTCGCCAACGTCGGTTATCGTGTCCGTCGATTTGACTATTTCGAGCGCCTGTCGCGTTTGATTATCCAATTTGAAATCGCGCGGCACGCTGAGAGCCTCCCAGATTGCCGGGTCTTCGCTGCCGAGCCGGTACAGCGCAAACCCGCCGGCCTTTTGATCCCGCACCTCGCGCACCTGGTTCAGGAAGGTCACAGCATCCAGGAACCAAACCCCGTGTTCGATGCCTTCATCCTGGAAATAAAAGTAAGGACTGTAGCCAGGTCCCTGCACGTCGACGCTTTCGATCTCCGCATCGTTGGCGCGGCTCATCGCTTCGGAAAAGCTGATCAGCTCGGCCTTCTTACCACCGATCGGCCAGTCATATCCGTAGTTGCCAATTGCGATAATCCATTGCTTCGCGTCGGATCCTTCCAGCAGCGCGTGCAGCCACCCTTCAAACCACGAGCGCGACGCCAGCGGTCCCGGCGGATCCGTCTCGGATGTTTCATCGAATAACATCGCCACGAACCGATCGACATTGTCACTGAGCGCATCGATGTCGATATAATCGAGTTCCTGCCCGGGCTGGACGCACAGCCACAGCTCCTTGTTATCGTCATGCAGCGCGTCAGCAAACCTGTCGATAAAAGCGGTGAGATCTTTTTTGTATACGGGATCGATTTGCTCCCAATCGACTACGACGCCGGCCGCCTTTGCTGTGCGCAAGACCGAAAGAACATCTGAGATAAAGTTGTCCTGCCGCTTAGTTGGCCCATGGGCAAGATTCTCAATCGCCTCGGGCTGCCACGTATCACCAAGGAGATTGTTTAGTAGCGGCATAAGCGCGATTCCCTTGCTCGCCGCCAGCTTGGAGACACGGCTGTCGGAATCAATTTGCAAGTTACCCATGCCATCGATGACCGTCATCCATTCCGGACACAGATGCGTAATCTGAGCTGCATGCTGCTGAAGCGACGCGTAGCAGTCCGAATCGCCATTCACGTAGAATGCGAGTCGTACTTCGTTATCAGGCGGTTTCTTCCGCGGCCGCGGCGAAGTAGCTGGAGCTGTTCCACCGAGCTTTTTCGCCGCTTGCCGAGCCGCGCCGAATTTCTGCCACACCAGCGACGCAGGAGACAACTGACCAGCCGGATTTTGCCGTTGCAGCGCGCGCAATTGACCTTTCAACTGCCGCAACGAAAAAGGCACGTTCATTTTTGGTGTGACAAAGAGCGTCTGAACGAAAAGCACCAGCGCAACGAAGAACAGAACACCGCCAATTAGCAGAATGAGACGTAGCCGCGGCCAGCGTTTACCGCTGGGATCGGAGAAAACGAACGGTGTAACCTGTTCGTGGGGAAGCTCGGGCATGTGACGCGTATAATCGCCCAAGTCCCGAAATAAAGAAAATTCCGATTCTGTCATAAGCCGATCTCAGCGCGCGCCGGTTGCAAATCAAACGTCAAACATCGAACATCAAACATTCCATGCATCTCGAAACAGATTCACTGCCGAGTGGACACGCAGGAATCGCTGCGCGTTTAAAAAAAGGCCCCTCGATCCATTCGAGCGCCTGGATCGTCCCGGGGGCAACCGTGCTTGGGGACGTTATTCTGGAAGAGGAATCGAGCATCTGGTATGGCGCGGTGCTCCGCGGTGATCTTAATCGCATCATCATCGGGCCGCGGTCGAACGTTCAGGACAACGCTGTCATCCATGTTGACACCGGTTACCCAACAACCGTAGGCGACCTGGTCACTATCGGCCACACCGCGATCGTTCACGCATGCAAAATCGACAATGAAGTGCTCGTCGGGATGGGATCCATCATTCTCGACGACGTCGAAGTTGGCGCCCGTTCTATCATCGGCGCAAACGCAGTCTTGACGATGGGAATGAAAATCCCGCCCGGTTCACTCGTGCTCGGCTCGCCCGCAAAAATTCGCCGGGAACTGACACTCGACGAACAAAAAGATATCGCTCGCTGGGCATGGGGCTATGTCGAAACAGCGAAGCAGTACCGTGAATTTTACTGACATCCCTTGAGCCACTGATCGAGGAAAGGACAAGCCATCTATGAAAATTATTTTCAGTTCTACATTGGCCATGCTCGTAGCCATGGCCTTCTCATCGACGCGGTTATCTGCCGAAGAAACGCAATCCTCCGAGATGCGTTTTTATCCTCCGACATCCATTGAGTGGAAACCAGGACCAGCGGCTATACCTCCTGGCGCGAAGATGGCCGTACTCGAAGGCGACCCAACAAAGGAAGGCCCGTTCGTAGTGCGCTTCCAGTTTCCTGACGGCTATCACATTCCGCCACATACCCATCCAAAAACTGAACGAGTCACAGTGATTTCGGGTAACCTTTATCTCGCCACTGGAGAAGCACTCGATCGCAGTAGCGCGAAAAAACTCGCCGCCGGGTCCTTCGGTTACTGGCCTGCCGGGATGAAACACGCCGGCTGGGCTGAAGGAGAGACGATCATCCAACTCCATGGGATTGGCCCATGGCAAATCAATTACGTCAATCCGGCAGACGACCCGCGGAACGCGAAGAAATCACCTTAAAAGGGCGTTTCACGCAGCGCTTCGAACGGCACGACAAAGGACCTATTATAGCCCAACGCCAAATGTGTCTGCCAACTCGCGCGCGTTTTCACGCAAAAGTTCGGCCGCCCGTTTCATGTTTTGTTCCTGGCTCATTCCTGGACGCGCGTTTTCGTAAACGCCGTCGAACAGTTCGCGAACTTCTCGATCTTGAGTGGCGCGCCCAACAATTGCGAACACCGGCTTATGAAGTTTTCGTGCCAGGCGTGCCACGCCAGCTGGCGTCTTCCCTTCGAGGGTCTGGCGATCCAGACTTCCCTCGCCTGTAATTACCAGATCCGCATCTTTCATCTTCGGTTCAAGCCCGACTGCTTCTGCGACAACTTCGAATCCTGGCTGGATTGTCGCGCTGCAAAAACTCAGCAGTCCGAATCCCAGGCCGCCTGCGGCGCCCGCACCCTCTTCGTTCCGATAGTCAAACCCGAATTCTGTAGCCATGACGTCCGCCAGCCTCGTCAGTGCGCGTTCTAAATTGTCGAGGTCGCTTGTGCTCGCCCCTTTTTGCGGGCCGAACACTCGTGTCGCACCATTTTCGCCCAGCAACGGATTCTTCACATCGACCGCCGCAATGATATTCAAGTGTAGAGGCAGCCGTGCCGGCTGCTTTTTCGAATTGGCAGGCGACACGCCTGCCACCACAGAAGGCTCTATTTTCGTTAGGCTCTGCAGGTCCCTTACAGCTCCCGTGAGCTCCCTTGCTTCGGAAAAAAATCGGTATCCCAAGGCGCGCGCCATTCCGAAACCGCCATCGTTTGTCGCGCTGCCGCCGAGGCCGAGGATGATTTCTTTCGCGCCGCGCTTGCTCGCATCCAAAATCATTTCGCCTACGCCGAATGTCGTGGCGCGGACTGGATCGCGTTCACTTTCGGAAAGGCGCCGCATGCCAGCAGCTTCGCTCATCTCCATTACCGCAAGTTTTTCCTGGTTGATCCATCCGTAGCGTGCGTCGATCTCGCGGCTGAGCGGATCGTGTGCCTTGCATTCGACCCAGGAACAACCACGCGCATCACACACTGCTTCCGCGGTCCCCTCCCCGCCGTCTGCCATCGGCACCAATTCGATCTGCGCGTCCGGCACTATATCGAACAGCCCTTTCGCGATATTTTCCGCGACGTCCCGCGCGTTCAGCGCGCCCTTGAATTTATCGGGAGCGATAAGAATGCGCATACCAATATTGTAGGGCGTCGGTATCAGACGCCGAGAGAGAAGGCGTTTCACAGAGACACCCTGCAACTCCGGACGCCGCTACGCGGCATCCTACTGTTTTAATTTCTTTTCCAAAATCTCTCCGACAATCTGCGGATTGGCTTTGCCTTTGGACAACTTGATCACCTGTCCCTTGAGAAAATTCAGTGATGCAGCGTTCCCTGCTCGAAAATCCGCTACCGGTTTCGGGTTCGCTGCGATCACTTCATCACACAGCGTTTCAATCGCGCCTGTGTCGCTCAGTTGTTCGATGCCTTTTTCTTTTACAATCACGGCTGATCTCTTTCCGGTCGCAAACATTTCCGCAAAAACTTCCTTGCCTTGTTTGCCGCTGATTTTTCCGCCGTCGATAAAGTTAACGAATTCATCAAGCGCCCCCGGCGGAATTGGGCACTCGCTTATCCCTTTGCCAGCGATGCTGAGCGCGTTCTGCAGATCGTTTAAGATCCAGTTAGCTATGTTCTTTGGCTTTCTTGCGCCTTTCGAAGCCGCCTCGAAATATCTCGCTAATTCGAGATCGTTCCCCAGCACGGCGGCATCGTACGGACTCACCCCATATTGTTGGACAAACCGTGCGCGCTTTGCCTTTGGCAACTCCGGCACGCGTTGCCGCACCGCGGCAACCAAAGCATCTGTTTTCACCGGAACGAGATCGGGATCAGGAAAATAACGGTAATCGTGCGCGAATTCCTTGGTCCGCATAAGGAATGTCTCACCTGCGGCATCGTCCCAGCCGCGCGTCTCCTGCTCCATCTGTTCACCGTGTTTCAGGATGCTGGTTTGACGGCGAATCTCGTAGGCGAGGGCGCGCCGGACACCGCTGATGGAGTTCAAATTCTTCAGTTCGATTTTTGCTCCCAGTTCGGTTTGGTCTTCAGGGCGCACAGAAACATTGCAATCGCAGCGGAGTTGTCCCTTCTCCATATCAGCCTCGCTCACTGCGCCGTAGATCAAGATTTGTTTCAACGCGCTTAAGAACGCGAACGCTTCGTCGGGCGAATTGATTTCCGGCTGGGTCACGATCTCCATCAACGGCGTGCCGGCACGATTGAAATCAATGCCAGTGCTATTCTCGAAATGGAAACTCTTTGCCACGTCTTCCTCGAGATGGATCCGTGCCAGGTGCACTTCCTTATCAGGCGTGACGATATTTTTTTGTGCGTCCTTGGGATAAGCGAGATCATGTAATGGTACGATGCCGTTTGTGCACAGCGGCATGTCGTACTGCGAAATCTGATAATTTTTCGGCATGTCCGGGTAGAAATAATTTTTGCGATCGAACTTGCTGACTGGCGCGATATCGCATCCGAGCATCAGTCCCGTTAGCACGGTCATGCGCAACGCCTCATGATTCATCACCGGCAACGCGCCTGGCAGCCCGAGACAAACCGGACAAGTGTGCGTGTTCGGCTCGGCGCCAAATTCAACCGGTGAAGCGCAAAACATTTTGGATCCCGTCTTGAGCTGGACGTGCACTTCCAGGCCGATTGTGGCGATGTATGAAATTGCAGCTTTCAAATTGTAGATCTCAAATTTGAAGATGCCGACTTACGCGAGGCTACAAAGATCGCGATTAATTCGGTCGCTTCTCCAAGTAAGGGCTCAACTCGGTTTCTCGGAAGCAATTTCGATTCGACGATCAATTCGAGCCACAGCTGAGTTTCATCTGCCTCCTCAAGAACCACGCCCATTTTGGCCACGAATTCACTCCGAGAGCGAGCACGACAAGCAGCGCGATAGTTTGCAGCGACGGACGTGCCGCAGCGAACGAGCTGGTTAGCGATTGCTCGGCCCTCAATTGTTTTTGGCAATGCGGCCACGAGCGGATAACTCGCAATGCAAACTGCTTCGTCCGCAGCTTTAATTCATCGGCTGTCACAACTCACAATCTGCAATTTGAAATTTGCAATTTGCAATCACTCTTGAATTGCGTTTTGCCGCAAAGCATGATCACAAAGAACGAGCGCAGCCATGGCTTCGACGATCGGCACGGCGCGGGGAAGAACACACGGATCGTGGCGTCCCCGGGCGGCAAGCGCAGTCTCCTCGTTTGAAGTGGTGACGGTTTTCTGTTCGAGCGCGATCGTTGCAGGCGGCTTAAACGCAACGCGAAAGTAAATCTCTTCGCCGTTGCTGATGCCACCCTGCACGCCTCCGGAGTTATTCGTGGTTGTCCGAACTCTTCCAGCACGGGTTTCGAATGCATCGTTGTGTTGCGAACCCCGCATCTGTGTCGCTCCAAATCCTGAACCAATCTCGAACGCTTTCGCGGCCGGAATGCTCAACATCGCTTTCGCCAAGTCTGCTTCAAGCTTGTCGAACACCGGTTCGCCAAGTCCGGCTGGGATGCCGCGCGCCACACATTCGATCACGCCCCCAACAGAGTCTCCTGCATCCTGAATCTGCTCGACTAGCGAGACCATCTTTTTCGCAGCAGCAGCATCCGGGCAACGGACAATATTTTTCTCAACGTCGTTCATCTTCACAGTGGAACGGTCAATCTTCGCCGTCACTCCGTGGATTTGAGTCACGTACGCGACGACTTCGAAATCCGTGTACAACACCGACAATGTTTTCTTTGCAATTGCACCCGCTGCGACGCGACCGATCGTTTCACGCGCAGATGCGCGACCGCCGCCCTGCCAGTTTCGGATTCCGTATTTGACCTCGTAAGTGTAATCGGCGTGCGACGGTCGAAATTTGCGTGCGATTTCGCTGTAATCTTTGGGCCGAGCGTCTTTGTTCCGAACAAGAATCGCGATCGGCGTCCCGAGCGTTCTGCCTTCAAAAACGCCGGACAGAAGTTCGCACCGGTCTTCCTCTTTGCGCTGAGTAGCCAGTTTGCTTTGACCTGGTCGGCGACGATCCAGGTCTCGTTGAATTTCCGCTTCGGAAATCTCTATGCGCGGCGGGCAACCGTCGATCACCACGCCAATGCCGCCGCCATGGGACTCGCCAAAAGTCGTGACGCGGAACAGCTGGCCAAATGTGTTGCCCATCAGAATGGCAAGCTTAAACGAGACGCGCCAAATTTGCAGGGCGTTTGTGTCAAACGTCGGCGGCCGGCAAAGCCGCCCTACAATTAAATCGCTTCCAGCGCGCTCTTTAAATCATCGATTAAATCGCGGACGTCCTCGACGCCGACAGACAGCCTAACGAGTGAATCGGTGATGCCGAGTTTTTGCCGTTGTTCTTTCGGCACGGAGGCATGCGTCATGAGCGCGGGATGATTGATCAGGCTTTCCACGCCGCCAAGGCTTTCCGCCAATGCAAACAAGTGCGTGTTCTCAAGAAAACGGCGCGTTCCGGCGAGGTCGGTTTTCAAAACGATCGTTACCATCCCGCCAAAGCCGCGCATCTGTTGCCGGGCCAGATCGTGTTGTGGATGCGATTTTAGTCCGGGATAATGGACCGATTTGACCTCACGCTGGTCCTCGAGCCAGCGCGCAATCTCCAGAGCGTTTGAGCAATGCCGCTCCATGCGAAGTGCCAGCGTTTTCAAGCTACGCAGAACAAGAAAGCTATCGAATGCGCCAGCGATTGCGCCGACTGAATTTTGCAAGAACGCAATTTGATCAGCGAGCTCTTTGTTCTTCCCAACAACAGCGACACCGCCCACCAGATCGGAATGCCCGTTCAAGTATTTCGTTGCGGAATGCACGACGATATCGAACCCCGATTCAATCGGTCGCTGGATCCATGGAGTTGCAAACGTATTATCGCTAACGGAAATCAATTTCCGTTTCCGCGCGATCTTCGCGATTGCGTCAAGGTCGATCAGCTTCAGCAAAGGATTACTCGGTGTCTCGATCCAAACCATGCGCGTGTTTGGTTTGACTGCGCGCTCGAGATCTTTCGCATCGGTCAAATCGACATAGGTAAAATCAAGATTCGCGGAGCGCCGGCGCACACGATCGAATAACCGGAACGTGCCGCCGTACAAGTCGTCGCTCGCGACAATATGCGAGCCGCTGTCGAGCACCTCCAGCACTGTCGCCATTGCCGACAGACCGGACGCGAAGGCGAACCCGCGCGATCCGCTTTCCAAATCGGCGATGCACTTTTCGTATGCCAGCCGGGTGGGATTGATTGAGCGGGCATAATCGTAGCCTTTGTGTGTCCCGGGGCTTTCCTGCACATACGTCGATGTGGCGTAAATCGGTGTCATCACCGCGCCGGTGGTGGGATCCGGCTGTTGGCCGGCGTGAATGGCGCGCGTCGCGAAGCCCTGTTCTTTTTTCATTGTTGATTTCTGAATGCGCTAGACAAACTCGCGTTCCGGCGGCGTGGCCGATTTCGGCATGTGAAGCCGGAGATAGGAAAGGAAATCGGTGCGCGTAATTAGCCCAAGAAATTTGTTGTCGTCCATCACGATAGCGACTCGGCCGCGATCGAATACCCCCAGTAAGTCTGTGATTGTGGCGTCCGGCGGCAGGGTTTCCAACTGATCCGTCATCGCCTTGCTCACGGGGTCGTTAAAATGCGACGGCTCGCGGTGCACTTTTACCAGGAGATCGGATTCATCGATGATCCCGACGGCACGCCCGCTTTTGTCGACCACCGGGAGTTGCGACACGTCTGAGTCACGCATTCTTTTGAATGCTGTGAGCAATGAATCATCCGGCCCCACCGTGATCACTTCGCCAGCTTCATATCGATGCGAGATCAAATCACTCAGATCGCCGTGCGGCGGGCGATGAATGAATCCCTGCTCGGCCATCCAGAAGTCGTTATACATTTTTGACAGATACTTGTTGCCGGTATCCGGAACGAGTGTGACCACGCGTTTGGGTTTTGTTTGTTCGCGGCAATAACGGAGCGCGCCTGCCAGAAGCGTGCCAGTGGACGACCCACCGAAGATTCCTTCCTTGCGCAACAACTCGCGACCCGCCGCAAAACTCTCCTCGTCATCAATCTCGAATGCTTCTGTGACTAACGACATGTCGGCGATGTCCGGGATGAAATCTTCGCCGATGCCTTCTACTGCCCAGCTGCCCGACTCAACGAGCTGACCTGTTTTAACATACTCGTACAAAACCGAGCCGGTCGGGTCGGCCAGAACCATTTCGATGCCGCGCCGCGGTTTCACGCGATTAAAAAATCTGCCGAGCCCTGTCAGCGTTCCACCTGAGCCGACTCCCACGACGACAGCATCCACGTCGTGCCGCATTTGCTCCCAAATTTCCGGACCGGTCGTGCGCTCGTGCGCGAGAGGATTCGCCGGATTACCAAATTGGTTCACATAAAAACCACCCGGAATTTCTTCGGCGAGCCGGAAGGCTACATCTTGGTAATACTCAGGATGGCCGCGCGTCACATCAGACCGCGTGATTCGCACTTCGGCGCCGAGCGCTCTCACGTGCGATATCTTTTCCTGCGACATCTTATCGGGAATCACGAGCAAGACGCGATATCCCTTCGCGCCCGCCACCAGCGCCAGGCCAAGTCCGGTGTTCCCTGCGGTGGCTTCAATGACCGTGCCACCAGGTTGTAATTTTCCCTCAGTCTCAGCTGCTTCGATCATCGATAGCGCGATGCGGTCTTTGATCGAGCCACCCGGGTTTTGATTTTCAAGTTTGAGAAAAAGCCGACACCGCCCAGTGTCGAACTGCGTTACCTCCACTAGAGGCGTATCGCCGATGAGCGAAAGAATCTCGGGCGGCTTGGTATGCCTGATGGCGGGCGCTGCGAAACTCTGACTCATAAGTTCACTCAATCTTTGGCTCACCCTTGTGTGACCACTCCGACTGGCTGTCTGTCAGAAATTGTTGGAGCACAGGAAAACGAACCTCGCCGTAATTCAATGCGTAGCGGAGATCGCCGCCTTTGTAAATCCAAGTCGTCGGAATCCAGCTCAGCGGCAAACCGCCAAACTGCTTGATCTTGTTTTCACCCCTACGCGGGCCTGGATCAGCGAGAATCGTCACGTTTGGCTGGTCGGCGATTCCGAATTTGTTCAGCATCGCGCGCCCGTCCTGCCCATCATTCCAAACCGAGACGAAATAAAACTTCACCTGGGGATTTTCATTGATCATTTTGGTCCACCCGCCGGTTTTGAGTTCGGCCTGGCAGTTGGAGCACCACGGCGCCCAGAGGTGAACTACCGTGAGTTCTGGCGCTTTGACGGCGTCGTGGATTTTTTGCTCGGCGGGAGATTGTGCGTGCAACGTACCAGCCAACGAGACGAATATGGCAGAGAATCGAACGATCGACATCCAAAAACACGATAAGGGAAAAGGGCGCGACGCTCAATCCTAATGCTATCATTCCGAGCGAAATTGAGAAACCCCGTGGCAGAATCATCGGCTGACTTCGCCGGATCCTTCGACTTCACTTCACTCCTCTCAGGACGACATGCTGTGGTGACCCATGCATGTCAGTTGACCAAAGACACAAAAACGCCTAGTATGCCGTCCCCATTCCGCTTCCGGCAGCAGCCGGATGCGCGGACATCGGCGTTCAATTTAGAGCGTCGCTGTAATGAAGAGGAGGCCTACTTACTTTATGATTCAAATGCAGGACGTGATGTCGAAGCCGATGCCGGACTTCCGTGAAGGAAGCATCATCAAAGGACAGATTTTGGAGGTTCGTCCACGCGAAGTGCTCGTCGATGTCGGATATAAGTCCGAGGGTGTTATTCCCTTGAGCGAATTTGAAGATCCCGAGTCGCTGCAAGTTGGCGACGAGGTCGACGTTCTCCTGGAGCGGTTGGAGAACGAAGAAGGTATGGTGGTGCTCTCGAAGGAAAAAGCAGCCTACCGTCAAAACTGGAACAAAATCGTTGCCGTTTTCCAAGGCGACGGCCTGATCAAAGGCAAGGTGAGATCGGTGGTCAAAGGCGGCCTGATGGTCAACATTGGCGTGGAGGCATTTTTGCCGGCATCGCAAATCGATGTCGTTCCGCCAAAGGATTTACAGCAGTTCGTCGGCAACGCCTACGATTTCAAAATCGTTAAGCTCAACGACGACCGAAAGAATGTCGTGCTTAGCCGGCGCGAAGTGATCGAACAGGAGCGCAGCGAAAAGCGCCAGAAATTCCTGGAGAGCGTAAATGTCGGCGATCGTGTGGATGGCACGGTCAAAAACATCACGGATTTTGGGGCGTTTATTGATCTGGACGGCATGGATGGTTTGCTGCACGTGACCGACATGACGTGGGGTCGACTGGGGCACCCCAGCGAGCTGTTGAAAGTGGGGCAGCAGTTGGAAGTCGTTGTGCTCGACATCAACAAGGAAAAGGAGCGCGTTTCGCTCGGACTGAAGCAAACACAGAAGAACCCGTGGGATCAGATCGAGGAGCGTTTTCCTGCCGGACAGCGCATCAAAGGCAAGATCACGAACCTTGTTCCCTACGGCGCCTTTGTTGAGATCGAGGAAGGCGTGGAAGGGTTGATTCACGTGTCAGAACTTTCGTGGACGAAACGCATCATGCGTCCTTCGGATATTCTCAGTGTTGGCCAGGAAGTCGAAGCCGTGGTTCTAGGCGTGAACAAAGAGGAACAAAAAATTTCGCTCGGGCTGCGCCAGCTCGAGGCAAACCCCTGGGATGAGATCGAGAAGAAGTTTACCATCGGTAGGCAGGTCAAAGGCACCATTCGGAACATGACCGCTTACGGCGCGTTCGTGGAACTCGAGGAAGGCATCGACGGAATGATCCACGTTTCCGATTTAAGCTGGACCCGCAAAATCAATCACCCCAGCGAGATGTTTAAGAAAGGCGATGAAGTGGAAGCTGTTGTCATCGACATCGACAAAGTCAATCAACGCATCAGTCTCGGAATTAAACAGCTGGCCGAAGATCCGTGGAAAACAATCGATGAGAAATATAAGATCGGTGACTTGGTCAAAGGTAAAGTGACCAAGCTCGCCAGCTTTGGCGCGTTTGTGCAATTGCAGGACGACATCGATGGGCTCGTTCACATCTCACAGTTAAGCGAGGATCATGTCGCCAAGGTTAAGGACGTCCTGAAAGTGGGACAAGAAGTCGAAGCGCGCGTGATTAAGGTCGACAAAGTAGAGCGCCGCATCGGGCTCTCGATCAAAGCGGCCAATTATTCCGAAGAACAACTGCGCAAGGAAGTCGAGTCGTTTGATACACTTCGTCCCGGCGAGGATATGGTTGGTTTGGAGAAAGCTTTCGCCGCAGCGGAACAAGAAGAATATCGCCCCGGGGAATCCAAGCGTGCCACAAAAGAATCGAGCGAGTCGAACGGCGAATCGAAGAAGGAACCGAGGAAGAAATAGTTCTGGCTTTTTGCTAGCGGTTTAGCGGTACTCGGGCAACAAATGCGTGCCCGTTACGGCCCTAGAGTTTGGGCTGGCCTGATCGTCTATTTAATCGCGCTGCTTGGCACTTGGCTGTTAGCGAACGAGAGTGCCCGGCCTTGGGCGGTTTCGCTCCTCATTGCCTCCGCAGTGCTGGGGGTCGTTCTGTGGGGCCGTCAAAACTGGATACCCGCGTTCCCATCCGATGCTGCTGGTATTCGCGTAAACCGCAGCGGGTTATTCTATTTACTTGGAGTTACCGTCGCTGTGCTACTCGTGCTCGCAGCGGATCTTCGTTACGCCGCAGCGCCAAATAAGACGTTCGGCCTCGCAGGTATTTTATGGATCACAAGCATAGGCTTGCTGCTCTGCTTTGCTTTCTTGGACTCGCATTCATCATCCGTTGTTTCCAGTGTACCACGTCTTCCGAGTTGGCCAGCCTGGGAAATGACGCTTCTGGCCGCCCTGTTTTCCTTAGCGTTGCTCAATCGAGTTTGGAACCTAACGAATTTTCCAGACAACATTTATCCGGACGAAATCATGACTGGCACCGTCGCTACTCAGAGTTATGTAAGTCCGACAACTCCGCCGCCGTCGGTATTTAGCACGTTGTGGAGCGGGATTGATTTGCCTGCTCTTTGGTTCTGGTTCGTGGCGTCATTTCTGAAGCTGGGTGGGACCTCGCTTGCAATGTTAAGACTGCCTGCTGCGTTGTTTGGCGCAGCTACAGTTGTCCCTCTCTACGCATTATTACGCGGAACATGGGGCAGATACGCGGCGATAGCTGGAAGCACGATCATGGCTTTCAGCATAGCGAATATTCATTACAGCCGCTTGGCGCTTAACAACATTGTGACACAGTTCTTCTGGGCCGGCTGTTTCTTTTTCGTGTTGCGCGGATTGCGATCGCGCCGCCTGTCTGATTGGACTCTGGCAGGTCTGTCGGCCGGGTTAGGCGAGTACTTTTATTACGGAACGCGGCTTCTGCCCTTCGTCCTGGCAGTGTTTATGGTGTTCCTCCTTGCTGTGTATTGGAAACAAGCACGCCAGTACGCAAGCAGTTTCCTCCTGCTGGCTGGAGGCTATTTCGTAGGGTTTGGTCCGCTGTTGGTTCATTTTATTCAGAACCCGAACCTCTACCTGGGCCGAGGAGCAAGCCTCCTGATTTGGTCACCCCATATTCCGATCAGTTTCACTGATTTCACTCGGGCTTGGAGAACGATTTGGCCAGAGTTGTCGGAGAACTTGCTTGGAATCAGCACTCACAGTTCACAAGACATCATGTTCTATGGACCATTATTGTTACCTGTCGAAAGCGCTCTGCTCGTCTTGGGCGTTGCTTTGCTTTTGTGGCACTGGCACCATCCGGCGGCGTTTCTCATACTAGCCTCCGGATTAGGTGTCTTGCTCGTGGGCGGAACGCTCGTGGCATATCCGAACAGCGTGCCACCGCTGATCAACCATTGGACTCCTGCTTTCCCAGCCTTCTATGTTGCGTTGGCTGTGCCCGTAGGCGCATGGACAACGGCTGTTCAATCCGACTTGGAACTGCAGTGGCGGTGGATCTTGCCGGCAACGGTTGGAATTGCGTTACTTGTGCTTGGCTGGTGCAATCTGAACTTTTATTTTCATCGCTATTACGCCGACCCTGATAGCTTGAAGAGCAAAGCGTACAGGTCGGCCCAACTGAATTACGAAGTGCAAACGGCTCAGAGCCGGTACTCGGCATCGCTTGGGGGTAACTATGACGTTTTTACAGTAGGCCAGAGCCCGTGGCCGTATGATCCTACAACCACGCGATTCCTCGCAAGGGAACAGAAGTGGGCGCTACTGACCAATCCTGCTACAGAACTGGCGTCCATAACTCGAAAGAACAAAGGAGTGGCATTTTTCTTTTTCCCGGGAAACGAACAATATCAGCAAAGGACATATGAGCTTTTCCCAGGCGGCAAGCAGGGCGAAGTAACGAGCCGACGCGGCAAGCACTTGTTCTACACATACGTGCTCGCGCCACCGCGACCACAGGAGACCCAGAAATAACACTCGCTTTGGCTCGACCCGACCATCGGACGCGATTATAACTCGGGCTGATGCGATTTAGTTTACCTCGACGCGCCACTCTGTTTTTGGCACCTGCTTCGGTAGTTCTGGTTTTCGTTTTGGTCGGCTGCGGGAATTCCAGCATCGTCGGCAAATGGCGGATGTCGGGAGCTGAAAATCAAATAGTTTGGGAGTTTTTAAGCAACGGTTCCGTACACGTCGGAGATGTTGCCGGGAGATATAAGTTTGGCGATCAGGACCGAATCAAAATCGAAACGCCGTTCGCGACGACAGTTTACTTGGTGACCCTGTCGAGCGATCAACTGGTGCTTCAGGAGCCGGGCGGTTCCAAGCTCGAGTTCACGAGAATGAAAGAAGCGCAGCGCTAATGGTAGGGACGCCGCGCTGCGGCGTCCGGTCGGCGCAGCGCGCCGACCCTACCAACGGCAACTCAAAATTCGGCGCTGCCGGGTGTGCGTGCGAAGGGAATCACGTCGCGAATGTTCGATATGCCGGTGATAAACATGAGCATGCGTTCGAAGCCGAGGCCGAAGCCGGAGTGTGGCACAGTTCCATAGCGACGCAGATCGAGGTACCATTTGTAATCGGCAGGATCCATATTGTGACGCCGCATGTTGTCCTCCAGCAGTTCGAGTCGTTCTTCACGCTGGCTGCCGCCGACGATTTCGCCGATGCCTGGCACCAGCAAATCTATGGCTGCAACGGTTCTGCCATCATCATTCGAACGCATATAAAACGGTTTGATTTCCTTTGGGAAATTAAAAACCGTGACCGGACATTTGAAATGTTTCTCGGTGAGCCAGCGTTCATGCTCCGATTGCAGATTTGAGCTATAATCGACCGGGAACTCGAATTTTTCGCCGCTCTTTTTCAAGAGCTCGACTGCTTCTGTGTAGGTGATCCGCTGAAACGGCCGTTCAATGACGAAATCGAGTCGAGCAAGCAATTCCTTGTCCACGAATTTCGCGAACAATTCCAATTCTTCGGGGCATTGCTTTCTCGCGTCGGCGATCAAGTACTTCACCAACTCTTCGGCGAGATCCATGTTGCCAGTCAGATCGCAAAACGCCATCTCCGGCTCGATCATCCAAAACTCGCTGGCGTGTCGCGAGGTGTTTGAGTTCTCAGCGCGAAATGTTGGGCCGAAGGTGTAAACTTTGGTAAGCGCGCAGGCGAACGCCTCAGCTTCCAGCTGTCCACTGACGGTTAGATAAGTTTGGCGGGCAAAAAAATCCTGGGCGTAATCGATCTCGCCGTTTTTTCGTGGCGGATTTTCGATGTCGATAGTTGAAACTCGGAACAATTCACCGGCGCCTTCGCAATCGCTCCCGGTAATGATTGGTGTATGAACATAAACGAAACCGCGATTCTGAAAAAACTGGTGAACGGCGAACGCGAGCCGGCTACGCACACGAAACACGCAACCGAAAAGATTCGACCGTGGGCGCAGATGCGCGATCTCCCGCAAGAATTCCGGCGTGTGTCCCTTTTTTTGGAGCGGGTAACTTTCGTCGGCGCCGCCAACAATTTCGATATCTTGCGCGACGAGTTCCCATTTCTGTCCTTTGCCTTGCGAGGGGACCAGCGCGCCCTCGACAACGATCGAAGTGCCGGTGCTGAGTCGTTGGATCTCTGCGTAATTCGGCAATGCATCCTTTTTCGCGATGACCTGAAGATTGCGCAGAGATGATCCGTCGTTCAACTCGATAAATGAAAAGCCTTTCGATTCACGCCTGGTGCGGACCCACCCCTGCACACGAACTGAGTCAGTCGGCGCAGAGCTCTGCAATGCATTTTTAATGGGAGTTGGAGAAAGCTGAGTCATTCTACTTCGAGAGATTCCTCGCATTCGCTCGGAATGACAAGAGATGTGGTGAGATGCCGAAGCTTCAACTCAGCGGAAGCCAACTGCCCGGCTGCGGTGGCGCCTTCGCGCCATTGAAACTCAGGTAAGTGTATTCCTGCAGGAAACGCTCGTAGTCATCGAGCAGTCGCATCGCGTCGTTAGGTTTGAGGCGATCGGTTTTAATCGCTTCATCTACTTGCGCTTTGAGCAAGCGCATCAGCTCGAGTTTATCCCACTGCGTCATGGCGAGCACTTCCCCGATTGTGCTGCCCTCGATCACCTCCTCAATGTACCATCCCGACTCTTCATCTGGGTCGAGAAAAACGTGTACCTCCGTGACGCGGCCAAACAGATTATGCAGATCACCCATGATGTCCTGGTAAGCGCCGACCATGAATAGGCCGAGATAATAAATTTCCCCGGGATGAATCCGATGCAGGGGCAGTGTCTCCTTCACGTCCTGCAAATCGACAAACTTGCAGACTCTTCCGTCTGAATCGCAGGTGATATCAACAATGGTGCCGTGGCGATCAGGCGGCGTCATGAGGCGATGGATCGGCATGATCGGGAAGAGTTGTCCCAGAGCCCAATGATCGAGCAGCGACTGGAACACGGAGAAATTGCAGATGTACTGATCGCCGAGCGTCGTTTCCAGCTGCTTCACTTCGTCCGGCACATAACGCAAGCCGCGATGCATGTTAACGATTTGATGAGCAACCTGCCAGTAAACCGTGTCGATCTTGGCTTTCGATTCGAGGTCGAGCAGCCCGAGATCGAATGTTTGTTGCGCTTCCTCTTTGATTTGCTGAATGTCGTGCAGACTCTCGAGACGATTTCCACGCCTCAACCGCTGTTTCACATCAAGGATGTCGGCTACGAGTTTGTGGTCCTTTTCGCTCGCTTCAACCTTGAGCTTTGGTGGAGTTCTTTCGATAGAACTAAACGCCTCGACCACCAGCACAGAATGATGCGCGACGGTGGCGCGCCCGCTCTCGCTCACAATCGCCGGATGCGCGACGCCTTCCGAGTCGCAAACATCCATAATGTTCCAGACGACGTCGTTCGCGTATTCCTGAAGCGAGTAATTGGTCGAACTGTCGAAGTCGCTGCGCGATCCGTCGTAATCGACGCCGAGGCCGCCGCCCACGTCGAGATAACCAAGTTCGTGGCCAAGTTTCGAAAGCTTTGCGTAATATCGCGCCCCTTCGCGCACTGCGCGCTTGATCACCGAAATGTCTGGCACCTGCGATCCGACATGGAAATGAACAAGTTTTAGGCAATGCGCCAGCCCAGCATCCTTTAACATCTGACTCGCAGCGACCAGATTCGTCGTGTCGAGACCGAACTTGGCATTTTCACCGCCGCTCGGCGACCACTTCCCCGAACCTTTGCTGTGTAAGCGAGCGCGAATTCCAATCCAAGGCTCGACGCCAACTTCTTTCGAGGCGCGGATGATTTGCTCAACCTCTTCCAGCTTTTCTGCGACGATCACGACCGGTTTGCCTAGTTTGCGACCGAGCAACGCGAGACGAATGAAAGCAGGATCCTTGTAGCCGTTGCAGATGATCAAAGTCTCGGGGCCTTTCTGCATCGCAAGCGCGGCGACGAGCTCTGGCTTGCTGCCTGCCTCGAGTCCAAAATTAAATTGTTCGCCTGCATCGACGATTTCTTCAACGACTTCGCGCAACTGGTTGACCTTGATTGGAAAAACCCCGCGATAGTGATTTTGATACCCGAACTCAGAGATGGCGCTTTGAAATGCGCGATTGATTGCTTCGACCCGGTGCCGGAGCAAATCCTGAAACCGAATCAACAACGGAAAACTGAGGTTTCTGGCACGCGCTTCGTTGACAACTTCCAGGAGATCGATGGAACCGCCATCGTTCTTCAACGGCTGCGCTTCGACATTGCCGGAGCCATTGACAGTAAAATAGCCCTCGCCCCATCCCTCCACGTTGTATGTGGCGATGGCGGATTCGATATCCCACTCGGCTTTCATTGTCGTTGTGCAGGGCGGTATCAACCGCAATGCGCACAATTAATCAGCGTGCAGAACATTCAAGCCCGGTACGCGAAAATCTTCGTCTGGAGCGTACAACGCACGTTGATGGATGAGCGACATCCGGTGCACAGCTTGTGTTTCCTCTTCGCACACGTACTGTTTACGCGATGAACAAAACGGTGATCGAGGTGCAGGTGCGGGCAGTTTTACCGACAAGCGGCGGGTGCGCGGTTTTCCTCGGTAACAATGAGAAGGTGTTCATCATCTACGTCGATCAAACTGTCGGCAGCGCCATCACCATGTTCATGCGTCACATCACCAAAGAGCGCCCGCTCACCCATGACTTGATGGCGCATCTGCTCGCCGCGCTGGGCGCGAAAGTCGAGCGCGTGATCATTAACGACCTGAAAAACGCTACGTATTACGCGCGGGTCATCATCCAGGTCGAAAACGAGTTGCAGCAAAAAAAGATCATCGAGTTGGATGGACGACCGAGCGATTGCATCGCGATGGCTACCCAGCAGAAGGCGCCAATCTACGTGAGCCAGGATGTGTGGGACGAAGTGGACGATATGAGCGATGTCCTGCGCAAAATGGAGGAAGAGGGGCTAAAGACTGATCCCGAAGGGGAGGAATAGCGCGATTCGCGATCCCGCTCGTATTTAACTTTGTAACCCTTGTAACGTCTTAACTTCCTGCTCGGTGGTCAGCCGAGCAGATCGCCGTAAAGGCGGTCTGCCAGTTGCAGGCAACGCTCTAGAATTTCCGATGGAGTGTTGAGCTTCAATGTCTCCTCGACCAGTTCGCGGCATTCAGGAATGGTCAGGCTTTGCACGGCGCGCTTGACTCGCGGGACCAAGGTTGCTGCTGCGCTGAGTTCATCCACGCCAAGACCTAACAGAAGCGGCACCAGCGCAACATCGCCCGCCATCTCTCCGCAAACGCCTACCCAGATGTGGTTCGCGTGGGCCGCATCGGCAACCATCTTGAGCAAACGCAGTATTGCCGGATGCGTCGGCTCGTATAGATACGCGACCTTTTCATTTACCCGGTCTACGGCAAGCGCATACTGAATGAGGTCGTTTGTTCCGACACTCAAAAAATCCACCTCGCGTGCAAGTGCGCTTGCACAGATGGCTGCGCTTGGGATCTCGACCATCGCGCCAACTTCGACTGTTTCAGCCATCTCGATTTTTAGGCTGCGCAACTGTTCTTTACACTCGTTGAGCACGGCCATGGCGCGGCGCAATTCATCCAACCCAGAGATCATGGGAAACATGATCTTTACATTGCCCACAGTGCTGGCGCGGAGAATGGCGCGCAGCTGCGTTTTAAAAATGTCCTGATTCTCAAGACAAAACCGGATGGCACGCCAGCCAAGGAAAGGATTCAACTCGTCGCCGATGTCCACTGCAGCACCAGCCAGTTTGTCGCCACCCAAATCAAAAGTTCGAATGATTAGCGGATTCGGCCGCACGCGCTCGGCAACCTTTCGATAGGTTTCGTATTGCTCGTCCTCGCTTGGCAGGGTTTCGCGGTTCAAATAGAGAAACTCGGTGCGATAAAGTCCGACTCCCTCCGCGCCGTTGGCTGCAACCGCATCGACGTCTTCCGGAAGCTCGATATTTGCCGAAAGAACAATGTGACGTCCATCGCGCGTGATAGAGGTGGTCTCGCGCAGCTGCTTCAGTTGCGCTGCGACCTTCGCCCTTCGTGATTCAATTTGCTTGTAGTACTCCAGCGTTTCCGGCGTCGGATTGACGATCAACCAGCCATCGCTTCCATCGACAAGAACGTGCTGACCGGTTTCGATTCTTGCAGTGATATCGTGCAAGCCTAGTACCGCCGGAATATTAAGAGAGCGCGCCAGGATCGCGGCGTGCGAAGTGCGGCTGCCGAGGTCGGTGGCGATCCCGAGCACGCGCTCCCGATCCATCGATGCGGCATCGGAAGGGGTGAGATTGTGCGCCACGAGAATGTAGGCTTCGCCCGGCAGCGGCATCACCTTCGGC
>Ga0306921_10001094_pt1 | contig 25775 bp, 16 predicted proteins | sample sta12Cox44000080_FD_203760 | JGI IMG/M metagenome (GOLD analysis project Ga0306921, IMG submission 203760) | Lab enrichment of tropical soil microbial communities from Luquillo Experimental Forest, Puerto Rico - statoxic.12C.oxic.44.000.080 (v2)... | ecosystem: Environmental > Terrestrial >...
GTCGAAGATGTAGTTGCCGTTGCCGCTCACGCCGTCGCGGTAGGCGAACACGAAGTCGCCGTTCGGGCCGTGGATGAACTGCGGGTAGGTGCAGCTCGTCTCGTTGGTCCCCACCATGGTGTCGAGCTGCTGGAACGTGCCGATGTCGAACGGCGCGGTGGTGCGGAAGTAGACCAGCGGCGCGGCGTGCATGTTCCCCGACACGTGGATGTAGCCGCCGCTGTCGATGGCCATGGCGATGTAGTTGTGGCTGTCCCAGCCGACGGTGCTGGCGAGACGCACCAGCCGCCAGGTGGTGCTGTCGAGCGTCCGCGATCCGATCGTCATCTTCTGGTTCGCGTCGTAGAAGGCGACGAACTGCTGGTTCCCCTGCGTGACCAGCGCGAAGCCGACCGGATCGCCCGACCAGACCGTGCTGATGTCGAGCGTCGTGACGATCGTTCCCGCCCCACCTACCCCGGCGGCCCCACCCACGCCGGCGGCCCCGCCCTGTCCGGAGGCGCCGCTCGCGCCGACGCCGCCGGCCTGTCCGGAGGCGCCGCCGCGGCCGCCGGCGCTGCCGGCCGTTCCGGAGGCCCGGCCTCCGGCCCCGCCGCTGCTCGATCCCGCAGCGCCGGCCACGCCGGCGCTCCCGGCGTCGCCGCCGGCCCCGGCGCTGCCTGCCGTTCCGCCCGCCGCGCCCGCCGCGCCCGTCGCGGCGCCGGCCGCCCCACCTGCGCTTCCGGCTGCGCCGGCCATCCCCGCGGCGCCCGTCGCTCCTGCGGCGCTCGTCGTCCCGGCAGCGCCCGCGCTGCCCGTCGTCCCCGCCGCTCCAGATCCGCCGCCGGCGCCCGCCGTTCCGGTGGTGCTCGCGTCCTTCGCCGCGGTCGTCGCCGCGGAGCCGCAGCCGGCCATCGCGGCAGCCGCAGCGGCGAGCAGGACGAGCAGACGGGCACGGCGTTCGACCGGCGGCATAGGACCTCCACCCAGACGACGAATTGGTAAGCAGTCTATACTAATTGCCCGCTGCCAGGATGACAAAGTCGACAAAATCGCACGTCCGGGAGACGCGCGCGGCTTTCTTTGGACCCGCGGGGTCGAGCCCCTAGAATCGGCGGGTGCTGCGCACCCTGGTCTTCGCGACGCTGCTCGCCGCGCTGTTCGCCTTCGGGGCGGCGCCGGCTCGTGCCTTCGAGGACTACCAGGAGACGCGCGTGCTCGGGATGGGGGGGGCCTCGCGGGCTTACGCCATCGGGGGCGCGGGTCCGCTCATCAACCCCTCGGGCATGTCGCTGGCCAAGAGCTACACCATCGAAGGGGGCTATGAGTACGCCCACCGGTTCTCGGACAACTTCCTGCACGCTTCGGTCGTCGATTCCACGTCCGAGTACAACATCGCGGGCGGGCTCTACTACACGTACCACTTCTCCAACCCGGCGGGCCTGGCCGCTGGCCACGGGCACGAGGCGGGGCTCGCCATCTCGCTGCCGTTCGGGGAGATCATGGCCATGGGTGCGACCGTCAAGTACACGCGCCTCTCGGGCGCCGACGCCGCCCCCGACGGGCACGACGGCGGCGTGACGTTCGACATCGGCGCCACCGTCAGGCCGGTGAAAGCGCTGTCGCTGGGGCTGGTCGGGGTGAACCTCTACGACCTGCACGACGGCCAGTTCCCGCGCGGGATCACCTACGGGGCTGCCTACATCCCGCTGCCCAACCTGCTCGTCGCCCTGGACGGCCGGACGAACCTCGACCCCGACAACTACGGGCGCAAGGGGACATCGGTGATGGCGGGCGGCGACTTCACCATCGCCGAGCGCGTCGCCGTCCGCCTCGGGGGCGGGTACGACGCCGCCACCGGCGCCGGCTACCTCACACTCGGCGTCTCCGGGTTGTCGGAGATCGGCGCCTTCGACGCGGGGCTCCGTCAGGACATCACGCGAGGAGACCTCGCGCCGGGGGTCCCCGCCTCCCTCCAGACGGTGCTCGGCGTGAGCCTCCGGCTGTTCGTGCCGGGCCAGCAGTTGGACCAGCGGCTCCAGTCATTCTAGGGCGTTCGCGGGGGGGAACTTTTTGCGGCCGCCGTTGTCCGAATCGGTGTGGAGGCGACGCTCCGGTTTGCGCGCGCACGAGCGCGCCGGGAACGGGTCCCCTACACGATGAGCCTGGCCGAGCGGCTCCTCATCGCGCGCCTGCGCGAGCGCGACGAGCAGGCGTTCTCCGAGATCTTCAAGCGCTTCGGGGACAAGGTGTTCAGCCTCGTCTACCGCATGCTCGGCAACCGGCACGAGGCCGAGGACGTCACGCAGGAAGTGTTCGTGACGGTGTTCAAGACCATCGACGGCTTCCGGGGCGAGGCCAAGTTCTCGACCTGGCTCCTGCGCATCGCCGCCAACCAGAGCAAGAACCGGATCAAGTACCTCGCCCGCCGGCCCACCGAAGGGGGCGAGCTCGACGAGGGGGCGCCGGCGCGCGCCGCGGCCGCGGGGGGGCCGGCCATGCAGGCGCAGATCGAGGGGCCGGATCAGCTGCTCGAGGCGGCCGAGATGGAGTCGATCATGCAGCGCGCGATCGGCAAGCTCGACGAGGAGCACCGGTTGCTCGTGATCTTGCGCGACGTCGAAGAGCTGTCATACCAGGAGATCGGGGAGATCACCGGGCTCCCGGAGGGGACCATCAAGTCGCGCCTCCACCGGGCCCGGCTCGCGATCAAGGAAGAGCTCGACACGCACACCAAGTAGCCGCACTCGACAGCGATGGACCACGCCCAGGCGGAAAGCACGTTCTCCGACTATCTCGACGACACGCTCGCCGCGCGCGTCCGCACGGAGGTCGATCAGCACCTCGCCGTCTGCATCCAGTGCCGGACCGAGCTCGAGTCGCTGCGCCGGACGGTGGGCTCGCTGGGGCGGCTGCGGCAGGTGGCGCCGCCGAGCATGCTCCCGGACATCAAGGCGCAGATCTACCGCCGCTCGCGCGGGCGGTTCTTCCGCCCGCGCTGGAAGCTGTTCGGGCGGATCCCCTTCGAGTGGATCTCGCTCGCGGCCATCATCGCGATGCTGGTCTACTACCTCGCGACGCTGCACGCGGCGCCGGGCGGCGTCCACCCGGCGCCGTGAGTCGATCTACATCGGAACCCTCAAAGGGTTCCGCACCTCCCGCGATGAGCTCCCGCCGGCAAAGCCGGCCTGCGCTCGACGCAATTGGCGCCGTTATTCGCTGTAGCTGACGGGGCCGTAGACGTTGCCGTTGCGGTCCTGCCAGGTCACCGACAGCGTGTTGGTGTAGGGACCCATCGGCGTCGCGATCATGACCGACGCGCTCCCCGAGCCCAGCGCCGGGATGGTCGCCGGCGAGGAGACGATGGTCGGGACCGTGACGCCGTCGACGGCGTCGGTGAGCGTGAACGGCCCGGCGTCGGCGTTCCCCATGCTGTTGCTCAGCGACACCGCGTACGTGGACGTCAGCCCGCCGCCGCCCAGCGTCGGCGCGCCGCTCGAGATGGTGATGACCGGGATCCCGGTGGCCACGTTGAGGCCGGCGGACTGGCTCGGTGGATCGGTCCCCACGGCGTGTCCCGAGGCGAGCGCGGTCACGAAGTAGGAGAAGAACGTGTCGAACCAGATCCGGTTGATGTACGCGGCGTCGGTCTCCGTCGCCCCCTTGGGGTCGATGAGCGTCGCCGGCACGACGCCGGTGAAGGCCAGCGTGGCCCCCGGCAGGATCGGCCCCGGCGCCGCCGGCGTGAGCGCGCCGCTCGCGCCGCCCGAGTAGGAGGCGGTCACCGCCGGGCTCTCGATGCGCCCGGTGACCCCCGTGACGATGGAGGAGAGGTCCGCCGTCCCGGGCGCGGGGATCGGCCCGGACGTCGTGTCGAACCGCATCGCGATCCGGACGGCGCTCGCCTTGGTCGGATCGAAGATCGTCGACACGACGTCGGCGGGGAGGATCGGGAAGAAGCGGAAGCCCCAGGCGGCCATCGCGCCGGCGGTGATCGTGGTGCCGACCACGGGGTTGGCGGAGTAGGTCACGCCCGGCTCGCTGATCGGCGAGACGAAGGCCCACGTGAACGCGAACATCATCGGGTCGGGGACCACCGCGCCCGTGGCGTCGATGGCGATCTTCGCCACCGGCACCCAGCCGTGCGTGGCGACCGACAGGTACTCCACCGTCTGCTGGTAGCCGGCCACGGTGAACGTCGAGCTCCCCTTGTTGGTCAGGTCGATCTCGCCGGCCACATCGAGGGTCGTCCCGATGTTGGTCACGTTCGACGTGAACGTCACCGCGTCGCCCGGCACCGCCAGCGTGCGGTCGGCGGTGAGCGTGTTCGCGAGCTGCGGGATGGCGCTGCCGCCGTTCACCTTCTCGGCGACGGCGATCGAGTCGCAGCTGGCCGCCCCCGGCACGCAGGCGCCGGCCATGCACATGTCGCCGGCGGTGCACATGTTGCCGTCGTCGCACGAAGCGCCGTCGGCCTTGGCCGGGTTCGAGCAAGCGCCGCTCGACGGATCGCAGGTCCCGGCCAGGTGGCACTGGTCGGCGGCCCCGCAGACGACCGGGTTCGCGCCGGTGCAGACGCCCGCCTGGCAGCTGTCCGACTGCGTGCAGGCGTTGCCGTCGTTGCAGGAGGCACCGTCGGCGAGCGCCGGGTTCGAGCAAAGCCCGCTCGCGGGGTCGCAGACGCCGGCGGCGTGACACTGGTCGGCGGCACGGCACAGCAGCGGGGCGCCCGCGGCGCAGGCGCCGGCCTGGCAAGTGTCGCCAATCGTGCAGGCGTTGCCGTCGTCGCACGCCGTGCCGTCGGCGAGCGCGGGGTTCGAGCAAGCGCCGGACGAGGGATCGCAAACGCCGACGCCATGGCACTGATCCAAAGCCATGCAGGTGACGGGCGCGCCCGCGCGGCAGCTCCCCGCGCCGTCGCATGACTCGGCGCCGTTGCAAGCGTTGCCGTCGCTGCACGAGGTCCCGACCGCCGCCGGCGCGTGCACGCAGGCGCCGCTCGCGTCGCAGCTGTCGACCGTGCAGGGGTTGCCGTCGTCGCACGACGCCGCCGCGCAGGTCGGCGGCGTGACCGCGGTCGGGAAGCCGTCCTGGAACGTGACGTGCGAGCCCGACCCGCCCACGTCGACGTCGCGCCCGAAGAAGGCGCCCATCGCCTCGCTGTCGTCGCCCATCACGAGCGTGCCGTTCGGCACCAGCACGAGCGCGGTAACGCGCGCGTCGTGCCCGAACGCGGCGGCCTTGGGGTTCGCGCCGAGGCTGCCGTCGTTGCCGTTCTTCCCCGAGATCTCGAGGCGGAGACCCTTCGCTGTCAGGCCCGCGCCGGCGGCGCCGCCGATGTAGACGTTGTTCTTCGCGGCGAGGCGGCCGGCGACGTGGACCGTCACCGCCCCCTGCGCCTCGACGCGCGCGCCGTTGCCGAGGGTCAGGTCGGCGAAGTCGTAGCTGCCGGCCGCGAGGCGGAGCTTGCCGCCGCCGCCGACGCTGACGCTGCCGTAGGGGCCCGGCGCCGGCGTCGCCGTCGCGCCGGGGCCGACCGAGATCGGCGCCGTGCCGGGCGCGGGAGTCGCCGCGGCGGGCAGCGCCGGGATCGGGATGAACGGCCCGACCCGCCCGTGCCAGGCGCCGGCGGCGCCGGTGAGGTCGCTGGTCTGGATGCCGCCCACCACGGCGCCGCGCTCGAGCCGCACCGAGCTCGCCAGCAGGTTGTGGCTCGACTGAATCCACGTCCCGCCGAACACGTCGATCGCCGCGCCGCCCGACAGGTACGGGCCGGACGCGCCGCGCGCGCCGATGTCGCCGCCGCGGACGACGAGGCCGCCGGGCTGCATGCGGATGCTGTTGTCCGCTTCGATGACGAAGTCTGCGGTCTTGGGGTTCGCGTTCAGCGCCGATTCGGAAGCGGTGTCGGCGGGCTGGTCGTGACAACCGGCAGCAGCCACCAAGAGCGCGACGAATCCAGAGGCGGCGGAAAGGCGGGCTCGCAACATCGTTCCCCTCCTGGAGCCCCTCGCCAGGCAGGCTCCCGTAAGCTCATCGGCAGGCCCCTCCTCAGATTAAGGAGCGCGGCCATTGTAACGGGGAATACTCCCAATAGTCAACGGATCGCGAGCCCATGTTGACAAATAGTTCAATACACAAAGATATCCTGCGCTTGAGCGTCAGCGCGGATACGTATCTCAGGCGCGCTGACGGCTCAGACGACGTGGCCGAGCAGGACCTTGAGGTACTGGCCCTCTGGAAACGCGGGCGGGAGCTGATGACAGGACGCGGGACCGCGGCGTTCGAAGATCCGAACCTCGCGCCCGGCCTGCTTCGCGCCGGCGGCGACGATCCGTTCGAACGTCTCGGCGTCGACGTTCTGGGAGCAGGAGCAGGTCACGAGGATCCCGCCGGGCGCCGTCGCCTGCAGCGCGAGCGAGTTGAGCCGCTCGTAGCCTTTGCGCGCGGCCTCGAGGTCCTTGCGCGCGCGCGCGAACTTGGGGGGATCGATGATCACGAGATCGAACGCGCGCGGCGTGGCGGTCTCGAGGAAGCGGAACGCGTCGGCCTCGACCGCCTCGATCGTGACGCCGTTGGCGGCCGCGTGGGCCTCGACGCGCGCCACCGCGCGCGCCGAGCTGTCGACCGCGGTCACGGCCGCGGCGCCCCCGCGCGCGGCCGCCAGCGCGAAGCCGCCGGCGTAGGCGTAGCAGTCGAGCACGCGCGCCCCTCGGGCGAGCCCGCCCACGCGGGCCCGGGTCTCGCGCTGGTCGATGAACATCCCGGTCTTCTGGCCGGACAGCGGCTCCACCTCCAGCTTGATGCCGTTCTCCACCACCGGCAGGGCGCTGCGGGAGGCGCCGCGCGCGACGCGCGAGCCGCCGGCGAACCCTTCCAGCTCCGCGTAGGAAGCGGGCGCGATCTCGAAGATCGTCCGGACGCCGAGCTCGGCCTCGAGAGCGTCGAAGATCTCCTCCTTGCGCTGGGCGATGCCGAGCGTCGTGATCTGCGCGACCGCCGCGTCGCCGTAGACGTCGACGACCAGCCCGGGGAGATCGTCTCCCTCGCTGTTGACGAGCCGGTAGACGTTGGTCTCGGCCGACGGCAGGCCGAGCCGCTGGCGGGCGGCGCGTGCGCGGGCGACGCGCGCGCGGAAGAACGCGGCGTCGACGGCCTCGTCGGCGCGCGTGCAGAGCCGCACCGGGATCTGCGAGCGCGGGTTATAGAAGCCGCGCCCGATGAGCCGCCCGTCGTGATCGACGAGCGCGACGACGTCGCCGGCCGCGGGCTCGCCCTCCACGCGCGCCACGGCGTTGGCGTAGACCCAGGGGTGGCCGAACCAGAGCGGGCGTGCCCGTCCCTTCTGCAGGACCACGCGCGCGTCGCCGGTCGTCACGTCACGATCCGCTGTCGGGGCGCCGGAACGACCGGGTGTCGATGCCGTAGCGCTGCACGCAGCGCCAGACCACCGCGTACTGGCGCTTGAGCCGGCGGGCCACCTCGGCCACGCTGCCGTCGCACTCGCCGAGCAGCGTCGTCAGCTCCTGTCGGGTGGGGGCGGGCCGGCGCAGGCGCGTCGTCCGGAGCACGCCGCTCTTGGAATCCTCCGACGGGCCGAAGGCGCGCACATCCGGGGGCTGGAAGTCGACGTTGGTGTCGTCCGGCACCTCCTCGGCGTCGACCTGCAGCGTCGCCGTGATGGCGTCGGGGAGGTGCTCGAGGCCGATGGACGGCGCGCCCCGCGACAGCACCTCCGCCTCGGAGACAACCTTCGACAGCTCGCGCACGTTGAGCGGCCAGGCGTGGAGGAGCATGGCGTGCAAGGCCTCGGGCTCGAAGGCCCGGTCGTCCTCGTCGTGGGGGCGGTCGCGGCGCGCGTCGTCGAGGAAGTGCGCCGCCAGCCGCCCGATGTCCTCGACCCGATCGCGCAGCGGCGGCAGGACGGCCGGCTGCGCGCCGAGCCGGCCCAGCACCGCCTCCTGCACCTGCACCCCCTTGTCGGGGGCCACGCGGCTGGTGGCGGCGATGATCCGGACGTCGGTCTCGACGACGCGCGTGGACCCGAGCGGCGTGAAGCGCCGGTCCTGCAGGAAGCGCAGCAGCTTCGACTGCAGCTCGGCCGGCATGTCGCCGATCTCGTCGAGGAACAGCGTGCCGCCGTCGGCCAGCTCGACGAGGCCGGTCTTGCGCCCCTGGGCCGTCGAGTGCGCCCCCTTCTCGTAGCCGAAGAGCTCGCTCTCCACGAGCTCGCGGGGGATGGCCGCGCAGTTGATGGCCACGAGGCCCCCCTTCCGACCCGACTTGACGTGCACCGCGTTGGCGAACACCTCCTTGCCGACGCCGGTCTCGCCGAGCAGCAGCACCTCGCTCTCCGTCGCCGCCAGCCGGCGCAGCCGGGCCAGCGTCAGCGCCAGGCCCGGCGACAGCGTCGGCACCGGCGCCAGCGGCTCGCGCGCGTCTTCCTCCACGGCGTCGAGCTCGGCGGTCGAGTACAGCCGAAACACCAGGGCCTGCGAGCCGAGGAACAGCACCGCGCCGTCGCGGAGGGGCACCGGGCCGCCGATGCGGCGCCCGTCCACGTACGTGCCGTTGGTGCTGCTCAGGTCCTGGATGATGAAGAGGTCGCTCCCGGAGGTCGCGCGCTGGATGCGGGCGTGGGAGCCGGAGACCGTGCTGTCGGCGAGCACCAGGACCTGCGCCCCGTTGCCCGCGCTCGGGCCCGAACGCCGGCCGATATCCAGGGTCAGCCCGGCGAGGGGGACGAGGCGCGGCGCGCGCAGCCCCTCGAGGGAGGTGCCGTTCCCGAGCACGACGAGCGCCCCCGTGCGTGGCACCTCCCGCAAGAACCCGCGACGCGGCTGAGTTTGGCTGAAGTCTTCCTCTGCGCTGGACATCGCGACTCGGTCCGCCTGCCGCGAGGGGTATACCAACCAGATACCGGCATTTCATGCAAGCACGGCCTGCCGCACCGCGGTTTCTCGCGCTGCGTCTGCGGTTTCCCGCGCTGCGTCTTGGGAGTATCGTCAGCTGGGGACTTCAGCCGTCGTGCCGCCAGTCGACCGTGATTCCGACGAATCCGACGCCCGGACGCGTCAAATCAACGGGGTCTCCTCCGTCGAGCCGGTTCGCCTCGAGGCGGGCGCGTTGCTGGCCTCGCGCTACCAGATCGAGGCGAGCATCGGCGAGGGGGGGAGCGGCCAGGTGTTCAGGGCCTGGGACCGAGTGCTCGGCGAGCCGATCGCGCTCAAGATCCTGAGGCCGGACCGGGCCCGCGAGCGGAGCTGGATCAAGCGCCTCGCGCGCGAGGTGAAGGTGGCGCGCGCGATCCGGCACCCCAACGTCTGCCGCGTGTTCGAGCTCGGCCACGCCGACGGCCACTGGTTCATCACCATGGAGCTGGCGACCGGGATGGGGCTGCGGCAGCTGCTGCTCACGCCGGAGGCCAGGCTCCGGCCGCTCGCCGAGCGGTTCGACGACGCGCGGGCGCTGTGCGCCGGGCTCGCCGCCATCCACGCGGTCGGGATCATCCACCGCGACGTCACCCCGCAAAACGTGCTGCGCATGAGCGACGGGCGGCTCGTGCTGTCCGACTTCGGGCTGGCCATCGAGGTCACGTCGAACACCACGATGTACGGCGGCACCCCGAGCTACATGCCGCCGGAGACCGCGATGGGCGGGCGGGCCGATCAGCGCTCCGACGTCTGGCAGGTGGGGGCGATCCTGCACGAGATCTTCTTCGGCGGCCGGCCCGAGTGGGAGCACACCGGGGATCGCATGTCGATGAAGTGGCCGCTGCCGCCGGGGGCGTCGCCCGTCGACGAGGAGCTGGCCCGCCTCTGCCGCGACTGCCTGGCGCAGAACCCGGCCCTCCGTCCGGCGACGGCGATGGTCGTCGCCGGGCGACTGGCGGCGGCCGAGCTCGCGCGCCCACGGGGGGTGCTGGAGCGGGCGGCGTCGCGCGTGGCGGGCGCCGTGCGGCGGCACCGGCGGCTGCTCGTGGCGGCCGGTTTCTTGCTGCTCGCCAGCGGGACGGTGCGCGCGGTGCAGATGGCCGCGCGGCCGCCGCTCTGCCGCGCCGGCAGCGAGAAGCTCGACGGCGTCTGGGACGGTCCCGTCAAGGAGCTGGTCGGCACCGCGTTCGCCCGGACCGGCAAAGCCTACGCGGATGCGACGCTGGGGAGCGTCGACCGGATCCTCCAGCGCTACCTCGCGTCCTGGTCCGCGATGTACACCGAGGCCTGCCAGGCCACCAACGTCCGGGGCGAGCAGTCGGCGGAGTCGCTGGATCTGCGCATGGCGTGCCTCGCCGACCGGCTCGACGGCGTGAGGTCGCTGTCCCGCCTGTTCGAGAGCGCGGACGGCGAGGTGGTCGACAACGCGATCGCGGCGAGCAACGCGCTCGGCCCGCTCGACCGCTGCGCCGACCTGCGGCTCCTGCATGCCGTGCTCCCGCCGCCCGACGCCGCGACGCGGGCCGAGGTGGACCGGATCCGCCGCGGGATCGCCGACGCCAAGGCGCTGCACGACGGCGGGCGCGAGAAGGCCGCCGCCATGCGCCTCGACGAGCTGGTCGAGGAGGCGCGCCGGGTGGGCTATCCGCCCGTCCTCGCCGAGGCCCTCGCGCTGCTCGGCGAGATCGACTGCCTCGTCGGCCGGCCCGAGGCCGGCCACGCCGCGCTCAAGCAGGCGATCTGGCAGGCGGAGTCGAGCCGCTACGACGAGCTCCGGGCCAAGACCGCGACGATCCTGGTGTTCACGGCCAACCAACTTCGCCGCTTCGACGAGGCCGAGGACTGGGCGCGGGAAGCGGAGGCGATCCTCAAGCGGATCGGAGGCCACGATCAGGTCAGGGCCTGGCTCGAGATGCACGTCGCCGAGGTCCGCCGGATGCAGGGGCGGAGCGACGAGGCGCTCGCCCACCTGTTCAAGGCGCTCGACTTCAACGGGCGCGCGGGGGCGAGCCCGGGGCAACAGGCGCGCGTGCGCAACAACATCGCCAACGTCCTGAACGACGTCGGGCGCGCCGAGGAGGCGCTGGCCTACGCCGACCGCGCCATCGCCGATCTCGGCCAGGAGCTGGGCGCCGAGCACCCCTTGGTGGGGACGTTCGTGTCGAACGAGGGCGAGATCCTCGCGCGCCTCGGTCGACACGCCGAGGCCCGCGCCGCCTTCCAGCGCGCGCTCGACGTCGAGGAGCCGTCGTACGGCGCGGAGAGCCCCAACCTCGCCTACCCGCTCGCGGGGCTCGGCGACAGCTTCCTCGCCGTCCACCAGCCGAAGCTGGCGCTGCCGCCCCTCGAGCGGGCGGCGCGGATCCGCGAGGCCGCGGAGCCCGACCGGGTGCTGGTCGCCGAGTCGGCGTTCTCGCTCGCGCGGGCCCTGTGGGAGAGCGGCGGCAGCCGCCTGCGCGCCCGGCAGCTCGCCACCGAGGCGCTCGACATCTACCGCCGGCAGCCGAGCCCCCGCGCGCACTCCGAGGACGCGGAGCGCTGGCTCCTCGCCCACCGCTGATCGGCTAGCCGCCCCCGCGCGAAGCGCGGGATCGCGGCTACCTGAAAGAGCAATAGTCGCAAACCGCGCCTGCGGCGCGGAGCGACTAGCGTCGCGGCGGCGGGAGCGGGGGCGTCGTTCCCCGGCGCGGCGGGGGGCGCCCGGTCCCGGCGCGGCCGAGCACGCGCCCGTCGTCGAACACCACCTCGCCCCGGCGGATCGTGGTGCGCGGCCAGCCGGAGAGCTCCCGCCCGGCGTACACGCTGTGACCGGCGCGCGAGCGCAGGTCGGCGTCGCGGATCGTGCGCCGGCCTCCGGTCTCCCAGATCGTGAGATCGGCGTCCGAGCCGACGGCGATGGTCCCCTTGCGCGGGTAGAGGCCGAAGAGCCGGGCCGCGTTCGTCGAGGTCAGCGCGACGAACCGCTCGAGCGTCAGCCGGCCGGCGGCCACCCCCTCCGTGTAGAGCAGGGGGAGCATGGTGTCGAGCTCGGCGACGCCCGGTCTCGTGCGCGTGACGTCGAGCTTGGGATCGAGCTTGAGCGCCCGCGTCCAGGGGGCGTGGTCGCTGGCGAGGGTGTCGATGCTGCCGTCGGCGAGGCCGCGCCAGAGCGCCTCCCGATCGCTCCCCTCGCGCAGCGGCGGCTGCGCCACGTAGAGCGCGCCGTCGTGGTCGTGGTAGCGCTCGACGGAGTGATGGAGGTAGAGCGGGCGGGTCTCGACGTAGAGCGGGAGCCCCTCGGCCCGCGCCGTGGCGCAGGCGGCGAGCGCGCGCGCCGACGACAGGTGGACGACGTAGGTCGGCGCCCCCGTCGCGCGGCACATCGCGATCGCGCGCTCGGTGGCGATGAGCTCGGACGCGACCGGGCGGCTGTCCGCGAAGTGGGACATCGCCGTGCGGGCCTGCTCGGCCAGCATCACCGTGCAGCACTCGATGGTCGACATGTCCTCGCAGTGCACGAGGGCGATCCCGCCGGCCTCGCCGACCGCGCGCATCGCCCGGGTGAACTCGCGCGCGTAGGCGTCGAAGGCCGGCAGGGTCATGAAGATCTTGATGCTGGGCTGGCCTGCGGCCACGGCGCGCGGGATCTCGGCGAGGATCTCCGGACCGGGGGTCACGATCACGTCGTGGAAGAAGACGTCGGCGATCGCCTTCTCGGTGACCAGCGCGGACTCGATGCGCGTCCTGTCGGCCATCGTCTCCCAGGGGAGGACGAAGACCATGTTGCCGACCGTCGTGATCCCGCCCGCGAGCGCGGCCTCGGAGCCGCTCGTGTAGTCGTCGACCCAGGCCGGCTCGTTCGGCTCCAGGTTGTCGAAGTTGAGGTGGACGTGCGGATCGACGCCCCCGGGGAGCACGAGGCGGCCGGTGGCGTCGATCGCGCGCGCCCCCGTCAGCGTGTGCGGCGCGCCGAGGCGGACCACCTCGCCGTTCGCGATGCCCACGTCCTGCTCCGCTCGCCCCTCGACGGTGACCACGGTGCCCCCGCGGACGACGAGGTCGAGCTTGGGAACGTCCATCAGCCTTCCGACTATCGGCGGGTGGCGCGGGTCGGCTTGAGCCGATCCGGCCGCCGCTCGGGGCGCGTTCGCTCGGCGTGGACCGCGCGCCGGTTGGCCTCGGCGAGCAGGCTGTGGGGGTGGGCCTCCCCCAAGCAGACGCAGAACGTGGCCGAGGCCCGGCGGAACAGCGCTTCGGCGCGGTCGAGGTCGCCGTCGTCGCGCTCGAGCACCGCCAGGTTGTTGACGGTCATCGCGACGTCGACGTGGCGCCCGCCGAGCAGCGCCTCCTGGATGTCGAGGGCCTCGAGGTAGGCGCGGCGCGCGGTGGCGAACCGCCCCCGTTGCTGCTCCGCCGCGGCGAGACCGGCCAGCGCCAGGCCGACCTCGAGGCAGCGCGCCCCGAGCCGCCGACGAAACACCGCCAGCGCGCGCCGGTAGAGGCGGGCGGCGTCGGCGAAGCGGCCTCGCCCCTCGAGGATCGCGGCCAGCGCCACCTGATCGGCGGCCACCGCAGGGTGACTGGTGCCGTGCAGGGCCTTGCGCAGCTCGACCGCGCGGCGGGCGTGCGGCTCGGCGTGTGCGAACCGGCCGCGGGCGTGCTCGATCCCGCCCAGGTTGTGCGCCAGCGTGGCCCGCGCCGCGCGATCGCGGGGAGCGAGCCGCTCGACGGCGCGCCGGTACATCACCGCGGCCTCCTCGTAGCGCCCCTCGGCCTTGCGGAGCACGCCGAGGTTGTTGAGGATGCCGGCGACCATCGGATCGCGCGGGCCGAACCGCCGGCGCGCGTCGCGCAGCGCCGCCGCGTAGGCGCGGCCGGCTTCGTCGTAGGCGCCGAGCGCGCGGTCGATCCCGGCGAGCGCGACGCGCGCCCGCAGCGCGAGCCGCGCGAGCTCGCCGTCGCGGGTCCCCGTCGGAACGAGATCGAGGGCGCGGCGATGGCAGCGGGCGGCGTCGCGCAGGCGATCGCGGGCCTCGAGGATGAGCCCGAGCTCGACCAGTGCGCCGGCCACGTCGGGGTGGCGCGGTCCGCGCACGGCTTCGTAGCCGCCCAGGGCGTGTCGGCAGGCACGCTCCGCCTCCGCAAACCGTCCCGCCGCCCGCAACGCGATCGCTCGTTCGTATGCTCGAGTCGTGCTGGCCAGCGGATCGCGGGGGATGGATGCCTCCGGGGCGGCATTGTACCGTCCCGATCTCAAATGTCGTCGCCCGTCGAGCATGACGCTCAGCGGAAGGAACGGATGCCACGCCGTTTCTTCGCCCCGGAGGTGATCCAGACCTCGGCGATGGACTGCGGGCCCGCGGCGCTCAAGTGTCTGCTCGAGGGTCACGGTGTCAGTGTCAGCTACGGCCGCTTGCGTGAGGCCTGCCAGACGTCCGTCGACGGGACGTCGATTGACACGTTGGAAACGTTGGCGGTCACGCTCGGCCTCGACGCCGAGCAGGTCATGATGCCGGTCGATCACCTGCTCCTCCCCGAGTCCGAGGCCCTTCCGGCCATCGTCGTCGTGCGGCTCCCCTCCGGGCTCACCCACTTCGTGGTGGTCTGGCGCGCACACGGCCCCTTCGTCCAGGTGATGGATCCGGCGCGTGGCCGTCGCTGGATCCGGCGGGCGTCGTTCCTGCGCGACGTTTACGTGCACGCCATGCCGGTGCCGGCCGAGGCGTTCTCCGAGTGGGCGCGCAGCGAGGGATTTACGGCCCCGCTCATGCGGCGGATGCGCGCCGCGTCGCTTGGAAACGCGGAGGCGCTGCTCGAGCGGGCGCAGCGCGCGCCGGGGTGGACCGCGCTCGCGGCGCTCGACGCCGCCGTGCGCACCGTCCGGGCGCTGGTGGCGGCGGGCGCGGTGGCGCCGGGCGCCGAGGCCGGCCGGCTGGTCGACGAGCTCGCCGAGCCGTCCCGGTCGGCGGGACGCTTGCCGGCGGCGCACGCCACCGGCAGCGAGGCGCCGGTCGCCGCCGACGGCGCCGCGCAGGTCCTCATGCGCGGGGCGGTGCTGGTGCGCGTGGCGGGGGCGCGGCCCCTCGACGCCGAGGAGCGCGCGGCGCTGCCGGTCGAGCTGCGGGCGGCCGTCGAGGAGCCGCCCGCGCGCGCGGGAACCGAGCTCATCCGTCTGGCTGCCGCCGAGGGCGCCCGCCGCTGGGGGGCGCTGGCCCTGGGCGTGATCTTCGTCGCGCTCGCCACGGTAGTCGAGGCGGTCCTGTTCCGCGGGATCGTCGGCGCGGGCGCGCCCGGCGCCTTGTCGCGTTCGTACTACTGGGGGGCGGTCGGCTTGCTCGCTGGGGCGCTGGCGCTCGAGCTGCCGCTGGCGCACGGTCTGCGCCGGGCAGGCGCGCGGCTCGAGGAGAGGCTCAGGCGCCGCTTCCTCGACAAGATCCCGCGCCTCGCCGATCGCTACCTGCTGAGCCGCCCGGTCTCGGACATGGCCGAGCGCGCGCACCTCCTTCACCGGCTCCGCGGGCTCCCCGCGCTGGCGGCGGAGATCGCGGGGACAGCGATCCAGATAGCCGTCATCGCCGCGGCGCTCATCTGGCTCGACCGGGGGGCGGCGTGGCTCGCCGCCGCCCTGGCGGCGGCGATGCTCCTCATCCCGTTCCTCGCCGAGCCGGCCGTCGCCGAGCGCGATCTCCGGATGCGCAACCACGCCGGGGCGCTCGGGCGCTTCTACCTCGACGGGCTCATCGGCCTCCTTGCGGTCCGCACGCACGGCGGCGAGCCGGCGCTGGCCCGCGAGCACCGCGACCGCCTCGGCGAGTGGGTGCGCGCGGCGCGCGGCGCGCTCGGCGCCGCGCTCGGGGCCGAGGCGCTCGCCGCGCTGGTCGGCTTCGGCCTCGGCACCTGGCTGCTGATCGACTTCTTCGCGCGCGCAGCGGCGGGCGCCGCCCCCGCCGACGCCGGGACCGCCTTGCTCGTCGTCTACTGGGCGCTGTCGCTGCCGATGCTCGGGCACGAGCTCGCGCTGCTCGTGCAGCAGATCCCTGCCCAGCGCAACCTCACGTTGCGCCTGGTCGAGCCGCTCGGCGCGCCGGAGGAGCACGTCCCGGCCGCGGCCGCCGCGCCGGAGGAGCACGTCCCGGCCGCGGCCGGCGCGCCGGAGGAGCACGTCCCGGCCGCGGCCGGCGCGCCGGCGCTGGGCGCGAACGGCGGCGTTGCCCTCGAGCTAGACCGCGTCCGCGTCGTGGCTGCCGGTCACGAGATCCTCGACGTGGGCGCGCTGTCGGTGGCCCCCGGGGAAGAGATCGCCGTCGTCGGCGCCTCGGGGGCCGGCAAGTCGAGCCTGCTCGGCCTGTTGCTCGGCTGGCACCGGCCCGCCGAGGGGGAGGTGCGCGTCGACGGCGTGCCGCTCGACGCGGCGGCGCTCGAGGCGCTGCGCCGCCGGACGGTGTGGGTCGATCCGTCGGTCTACCTCTGGAACCGCTCGCTCGAGGCGAACCTCGCGTTCGGCCTCGCGGCGCCGCCGGCGGACCTCGCGGCCGCCGTGCGCGACGCCGACCTCGACGAGGTCGTCGAGCGGCTCCCGGCCGGGGCGGGCACGCTGCTCGGCGAGGCGGGCGGGCTCTTGTCGGGCGGCGAGGGGCAGCGGGTTCGCTTCGGTCGCGGCCTCCTGCGCGCCGCGCCCGGGCTCGTGCTGCTCGACGAGCCGTTCCGAGGGCTCGACCGCGAGCGGCGCCGAGAGCTGCTCGCGCGCGCGCGCCGGCGCTGGCCCGGGGCCACGCTTCTTTGCGTGACCCACGACATCGCGGAGGTCGAGACGTTCCCGCGCGTGCTGGTCGTCGCCGACGGCAAGATCGCCGAGGATGGCGCGCCGGCGGCGCTGGCGGCGGACGCGGGCTCCCGGTTCGCGGCGCTGCGCGCCGCCGAACGCCGGGTGCGCACGACTTCTTGGTCCGGCGCGTCCTGGCGCCGGCTCAAGCTCCTCGGCGGCAGCATCATCGAGGAGCCCCGCGAGCAATCCCGCGAGCAATCCCGCGAGGAGGTGAAATGACGGCCGCGCTCGCCGGCTCCCCGGCGGAAACGCTGCCCGTGCCGGCCGGCCTCGCCGCCTGCTTGTGGCCGCTCGGGCGTCGGGACGAGCTGGTCTCGCGCCTGGCCAGCGCCGCCGCCCTCACCGGGCCCCTCGCGCCGGCCGAGCGCTTCGAGCTCGCCTACGGCGACGTCGCACCCGCGCTCTCGCGGCGCGCGCGCGCCACCGTTCCGGCCGTCCTCCGGGCCGGGGCCGGGGCGGGGACGCTCCTCGGCGTGGTCGGGTTCGCGGGCCCGAGAGCTCGGCTCCTCGCCACCGACGGCACTGTCGTCTACTGCGACGCTGTCGCGCTCGCCGGGTGGTTGCGCGCGCCGGTCGAGGCCGAGGCCCGCCCCCCGCTGGCGGCGGCCGTCGCCGCGGCGGGGCTCGCTGCGCCGCGCGCCACGGCCGTCACCGACGCGCTCTGCCGCGAGGCGCTCGGCGCGGCGCGGATCGCGGAAGGGGAGCGGCTCCGTCTCGCGCGGCCGTCTCTGGCGGCGGCGCTGGCGTCGGCCGGGGTCGCCCGGCGGCTCGCGATCGCGATCGGGGGCTACCTCGCGCAGCTCGCGTGTCTGTCGGCTCTCTGGTGGACCGTCGGCGCGCGCGCGCTCGCGCCCGGCGCCGGCCGCCTGACAGGTCTCGCCGCGGTGATCGCGGCCCTGGTCGGCGCGCGGCTGCTCTCCTCGGGGCTCGCCGGCCGCATGGCGATCGACGTCGGCGAGGTGCTGCGCGACCGGCTCATGGGCGGCATCCTCGCGCTCGACACCGAGCCGATTCGGGCCCAAGGGATCGGCCAGCTGCTCGGTCGCGTCGTCGAGACCGAGGCGCTCGAGGCGCTGGCTCTGGGCGGGGGCCTCATGGCCGCCGCCGGCCTGTTCGAGCTCGTCGCCGGCGCCGTCGCCCTCGCGCTCGGGCTCGCGGCCCGCGGCCAGCTGCCGTTGCTCGCGGTCTGGCTCGCCGTCGCCGTCGCGCTCGGCGCGCGCGCCCAGCGCCGGCTCGCGCGCTGGTCCGAGCTGCGCGTCGGCCTGACCCACGACCTCTGCGAGCGCATGGTCGGCCAGCGCACGCTGGTCGCGCAGCAGCCGCCGGAGCTGCACCACCGCGACGAGGACGCGGCGCTCGAGGCCTATGCGGCCGCCGGGCGACGGCTCGACCGCGCGCTCACCGCGCTCTCGGCCCTCGTCCCCCGCGGCTGGCTGCTGGCAGCGGTCGCGGTGCTGGCGCCGTGGCTCGCCGCCGCTCGGGCCGCTCCGGGCCCCTTCGCCGCCAGTCTGGGCGGCGCGCTGTTCGTTTACGGCGCTTTGCGAAAGCTGACCCGGGCCTTCCCCGCGCTCGGCGCGGCGGTGGTCGCGCGCCGGCACGCGGCGCTGCTCCTCGCCTCGGCGCCACCGGCAGACGAAGCTCCCACGGCCAGCGCGGCCGTCGATCCGCAGGCTCCGCTCGTCGCCGCGCGCGACCTCTCCTTCGCTTATCCCGGTCGCCCGCGGCCGGTGCTCTCGGGCTGCGCGCTCGAGATCCGCCGGGGCGATCGCGTGCTGCTCGAGGGTCCGTCGGGCGGCGGGAAATCGACGCTGGGCGCGCTGCTCGCGGGGCTGCGCGTCCCCGACGGGGGGACCCTCGCCCTCGCGGGCGTCGACCACCGCACGCTCGGCCCGCGCCGCTGGCGGGCGCGGGTCGGCGCCGCGCCTCAGTTTCACGAGAACCACGTCTTCTCTGCGAGCTTGCTCTTCAACCTGCTGCTCGGCCGCGCCTGGCCGCCGCGGCGCGAGGACGTCGCCGAGGCGGAGGCGGTGCTGCGCGAGCTCGATCTCGCGCCGCTGGTGGCGCGCATGCCCTCGGGGCTCGAGCAGCTCGTGGGCGAGAGCGGCTGGCAGCTCTCACACGGCGAGAAGAGCCGCCTCTACATCGCCCGCGCGTTGCTGCAACCTCTCGAGGCCCGCGTGCTCGACGAGAGCTTCGCCGCCCTCGACCCCGAGACCCTCGAGAAGGCCCTCGCCTGCGTCCTCCGCCGCGCCGAAACCCTCATCGTGATCGCCCACCCGTAGAGGTCCAAAAAAGCGCCGCGCCACGAGGGTCGCTCGTGGCGCGGCATGAACGGGGACGAACCGTCCGAGGCGCCCAGGGGTAAGTTGGGCCCCTCGAGCGGATTCGTTTGCACTCGGTGTGCCACGAGATAAAGCCGCCGCGAACGGCCCCCGGGGCTATGACCAGCGGGTTTCGCCCGTATGACCAGCGGGCTCGCGATACTGACTAGGCCCGCCTAGAACACGAAAGTCAGCTCGCCCACCAGTACGAGAACTTCAGCAGGAAGACGTCGGACGACTCACCGTGTCCAAAGGCCTGCGTGCTCAGCGTCGCGGGCGGCATGACAGTGCCGGTGGGGACGCCGGGGACGGTCGGGATCTGCGAGTGCGTGTAGACGAGGTAGAGCGTCGAGCCGAGGCGGTACTCCCAGCGGAAGACGACGTTCACGTTGATCGCGGCGTCCTGGAAGTCGGCGGGGTTCGAGCCGGCCGGCGTGGGGGTGAAAGCCGTCGCGCCGTCGAGGGTGCGGAGCGTGACCGTCGTGCCGGACGGCGGCGTGGTGGGGAGCGCCTGCTGCTTGAGCTCGCCGTAGTGGCCGGAGGCGAGGAACGCCTGTCCGTAGGCTTGCAACGTCAGTTGCGGCGTGAACGTGTAGGTGGCGCGCAGGGTGGCGCTGACGCTCTTCGCGGTCAGCTTGCCGAACACGTAGTCGTCGTCGCCGGCGGTCATCGGATCCGTCACCGGCGTGAGGTGGGTGTAGCGGTACTCGCCGTTCGCCCAGGTCACCTGGGGCAGAAGCTCGATGTCCATCTGGCGGAGCGCGTGGATGATGAAGCTCGCCTGCACGGCGGTGGCGTAGATGCCGCCGCCGATCACCTGGGTCTGGTTGGCGAGCGTGGCGAAGAGCTGCCGGCGGGGATCGCTCGCCAGCTCCAGGCGCGCGCCCAGGTAGCCCGCGCGCTCGAGCGCGGCGCCGGTCCCCACCTCGCGATCGTCGAAGCGCGCGGGCGCGACGTCGAGGGCGAGGAACACCGACGAGAAGTTGCGCAGGCGGAGGCGCGTGTTGAGCTCGTAGAGCTGCCCGAGATCGAGGCCGGAGAGGTTGCGGTTGTCCGAGACCTCGAGCGCGCTCGTGGTGTCGAAGGTGAACGTCCCCGGGTCGAGCGTCCGCCAGCCGAGGCTGGCCTTGAGCGTCTGCACGTTCTGGCGGGGCATGAAGCCGACGTCGTTGTACTGGAGCTGGCGGCCCGCCCCGGTGTACTCCGCGGAGAACAGCAGGTGCTTGCCCCCCTCCTTGGCCACGCGCAGCCAGCCGCCGGGCGCGCGCGCGCCGGGACCGATCAGCGTGCCGTCGGGCTCGGGGAGGGGGACCGTCGGTCCGCCGCGGATGTAGGATTCGATGAACGCGCCGGCCACGACGTACTCCGCCGACGGCGAGCGCCAGCGCGCGTCGAGGCCGCCGACGTAGGCGCTGTGGAAGCAGTGATCGCCGAGCGGGGTCGAGGCGCCGGACGGGCAGATCTGGTTCGCGGGGTTGGCGGGATCAGCCAGGTAGGTCTGGCTCCCCTCGAAGGGCGTGGTCCCGGTCCCGATGAGGCCGACGTGGCCCGCGCCGCCGAGGTCGCGCTTGAGGCGGAGCACGTTGAACAGCGTCGACGGCGCGGCCAGCGCGTTGAAGCGGACGCCGTTCATGTCCACGGTCGCGGTGTTGGCGGCGGTCACGGCGGTGAGGGCGCCGATCGTCCAGTCGGGGCCGAGGCGCCCGACCAGCTTGCCGGCGCCGTAGATCGTCGCGGGGAGCGGGACGCTCACGAGCGGCGCGGTCTCCTGCTGGCTCGTGCTCGTGCCCACCGTGGGGGCGAGCGGCGCGGCGCCGATGCGCCGCGAGTAGAACACCGAGAGCGGAAACGAGAAGGCGTCGATCCCCTCGAGGAAGAACGGACGCTTCTCGGGCAGGAAGGTCTCGAAGTTGGTCAGGTTGAGGATGACCTGATCGGCCTCCACCTGCGCGAAGTCGGGGTTGAACGCGCCGTCCAGCGTCAGGTCCTGCGCGACGTGCAGCTTGAGGTCCATGCCCGCCGATCCGCGCAGCTGGAAGCCGCTACCGAGCATGCCCGGGCCGGCGTCCTGGCGGCGGAAGTCGGAGAGCCCGAACGGCAAGAGCTCGAGCGCGCCCGCCCCCTTGAGCCCCTGCAGATCGTCGAGGCTGCCCAGGAACGCGACCGGGCTGGCCACGTCGCGCGGGTAGTAGGACCACAGATCGTTCTCCTGGCGCTGGGCGATGAAGCGGACCGCCTGGAACCCCCAGCTCTGCACCGGCAGGCTGCTGTCGAAGCGCAGGACGCGCAGCGGGATCCGGATCTCGGCGGACCACCCGGTCGGCGTGCGCGCCGTCTTCGCCTCCCAGTTCTCGTCCCACTCCCAGGAGTAGGTGGTCGAATCCATGATCTGCCCGTCGGCGAGGACGCCCGAGAGGTTCACCGCGAACACGAACGCGCTCTGATGATCGTTGCGCGAGTCGACGAGGATCCAGACCCAGTCGCTCTCCGAGTCACGGTCCCGGCGGGTCAGGTGCTCGACGAGCGGGGTGTGGATCTGCTCACAGTCAAAGCCGACGTAGAGCGCGGTGTCGTCGTACAGGACACGGAGCTGGGTCCGCTCCGACGGGGCGGCGCCGTCGAACGGGAACTGCTGGCGAAAGGCGTCGGTGGCGGCGGCGGTCTGCCAGGCCTCGTCGTCGAGGCGCCCATCGATCATCGGCGGCTTCGCGACCCGGACCGCGGCCAGGTGCGGCGCCGGCGGGGGGGCCGGCGACGGCTCTGCGGGCTCGGGCGGCGATGCCGCCACGGCCATCACGATCGCGGCGGTGAGGAGGGGAAACGCGGGCAAGGGTGAGGGCTCTCCCCACGATATCGGCGGGTTCGGGCGCTCGCAAATGCGCCCTCGCGTGCCCTACAACATTTCCGTTAATTTTTGCGTACTTCGCCTTGCTTCGCCCTACTTCGGTGCCTGCGACGGAGGGCCGCCGAGGCCCGCCCGGAGGCTCTCGGCGAGCGCCGTCGAGACGGAAGGGTCGGCCTCCGCGGTCGGGATCCGGGGCAGGGTGACGACCGGCAGGCCAGGGTCGCGCGCGAGCGTCCGCAGCACCGCGTCGGCGGCCTGGCGGTGGGCCCGTGCGCTGGCCGCGAGGCGCAGCGTGGCGCCGAGGCGCCCGGCGGCGGCTCCGGACGCGCGCGCGAGCACGTCGCCGACGGACGCGGCGCCGAGCGCGTCGGTCGGGATCGCGTTCACGACGAGCGGCCCGAGCGGGATCCCGAGCTCGGCGCGGGCGGTGGCCGCGAGCTCCGCCGCCTCGCGCGCCGGCAGCTCTTCGGCGAGCGTGACGATGACGAACGCGGCCCTCGCGGGGTCGTGCAGCAGCTCGGAGATGGCGCGGGCGTCGCCGGACAGCGGCCCCTTCGGCATCGCGGTCAGGATCGCCTGGGGGATCCGGAGCATGAGCGCGGCGTGTCCGCTGGCGGGACCGTCGAAGATCACGAGGTCGTAGCGCAGGCGTCCGTCGGTGAGCTCCGTCGTGTGCCACCAGACCTTCCCCAGCACGGCGTAGGCGTCGAGGCCCGGCACGGCGCCCAGGAACCCGCGCACGGCTCGGTTCTCGAACAGCGCGCGGCTCACGAGCTCCGAGCGGAGCACGAGCGTGCCGTACTCGCGGATGGACACCTCGGGCGTGATGTTGACGGCGTCGATGCCCAGGGCGACGGTCTCGACCCGCGTGCCGAGCGGCTCGGCGCGCCCGAACATCCGGCCCAGCCGGTCGGCGGTCGTCGCCTCGGCCAGGAGCACGCGCTTACCGGCGGCCGCGGCGACGCGGGCGAGGGCGGCGGCGACCGTCGTGCGGCCGACGCCCCCCTTGCCCGAGATCATCACGAACCGGCGATCGATGAGGTCCATCATGCGGGCGAGGCTCGGTCGAATGCCGCCGGTCCGCCGAGCGCGACGGCGGCGAGGAGCCCGAGCTCGGCGCCAGAGACGACCGTCAGTGCGGGGTCGTAGCTCAAAAGCGGCATGCTGACGCCGATGATGGGGATCCACCCGCGGCAAACGGCGACGTGCAGGGCCGCTGGCGCGAGCAGCGCCGTGGTGGCCGCGAGGGCCGCGGCGCGCGCGCCGGCGTCGGGCCGCGCGGCGCGGACGGCGACCACGGCGCCGGCGGCGATCGCGAGCCAGGCGCCGGCCACGCCGAGGGCGCCGAGCCAGCCGAGCTCCTCGGTGACGACGGCGTAGACGTAGTCGCTCGCCGGGGCGTGCAGGTGGCGGCGGGCGCTGCCGTGCCCGAGGCCCACCCCGGACGCCGACACGCCGCTGTTCGCGCGCGCGAGCTGCAGCACCTCGAACCCCTTGCCGCGCCGATCCTGCTCGGGGGCCAGAAAACCGTGGATGCGGCCGCCGACGTAGCCGAAGCGAGAGGCGCCGACGGCGAGCAGGAGGAGCACGATCGCCGCCGGCGGTGCGACCCGCCGCAGGGGGACGCCGGCCCCGGCGAGCGCGCCGACCGCGACGGCGAGCAGGACGGCGGCGGCGGAGAAGTCCGGCTCGGCCACGAGCAGGCCGAGGGCGGCGAAGAGGAGGCCGAGCGTCACCGGGGCGCGCGCCAGCGCACCCCGGGTGGTCCCGGCGCGCCAGGCGGCGATGAGCAGGCCGGCGGCGGCGATCAGGAGGGGCGCGGGATCGCCCGACAGGGGACCGAGCCGCAGCCAGCGGCTCGCGCCGCCGGCCTTCACGCCGACGCCGGGGAGGAACACCGCCGCCGTGATCGCCAGCGCGCCGACGAACAGCACCGGCGCGGCGCGGAGCGCGCGCCGCGTCCCGAGCCGCGCCACGGCGAGGCCGACCACCGCGGCGAGCGCGAGGGCCACGGTCTGGCGCACGGCGAAGTGCGCGGGGGCGCCGGCGCCGGCGCTGGTGGCCCGCCCCGGGGCGGTGGCGACGACGGCCACGCCCAGGCCGCCGAGGGCCAGCGCCGGCAGCGCCAGCAGGGCCTGCCGGCCCAGCAGCGCCAGCAGCGGGGTCGGGGGCCTCGCCATGGTCAAAAGCGCGCCACCACGCCGGCGCCGACGTGGAGCACGTCGCCGAACCGAGAGAAGGTGCGGCCCGACGGGGTCACGACGAGCGGTCGGGTGAAGGTCAAGGTGTAATCGGCACGGACGACCAGGCCGATGGCCTTCGAGAATGCGAGGTCCACGCCAGCGACGGCCCGTGCCGCCGGCTGCACGGCGGTCGTGCTCGCCGGGACGAGCGGCGACTCCGAGCTGGTGAAGTAGCCGACGTTGAGCCCGCCGCCGAGCGCGACGAACGGCCGCACCCCAGGGCCCACCCAGCCGAGCGTCGCGCCGAGGGCGAAGCTGGTGTCGCTGGTGACGTCGGTCGTGCCCGCCGCCGCGCCGGCCGTCTCGAAGTGGTCGTAGAGGAAGTCGATCGCCGCCCCGAGCTCGAACGACCGACCGAGCGGCAGCAGGCGCCGCTCGAAGCTGCCGCCGATGCCGAAGCCGTAGCGCGGCGGCAGCGCCTGCTCGTCGACGCGGACGCGCGTCGCGAGCTGTCCGACGACGCTCAGCGTGTTGGGCTGCACCGGGGGAGGCGGCTCCTCGATCGGCGGCATGGGCGGCGGGGGCGGCGGCGGTGCCGGCTCCGCCTGCGCCCAGACCGAAGCGAGCACCAAAGCCGCGAGCATCGGGGGAGATTACCTCATGCTGACCAGATCCTGCCCGGCCTCGACGGCCGCCCCCTCCGTACACCGCACCTCGAGCACGGCCCCCGCCCGGGGCGCCTTGAGCTCGTTTTCCATCTTCATCGCCTCGAGCACGACCACCGTCTGGCCCCCGGCCACCTTGTCCCCCGCCTTGACCAGCACCTTCACCACCCGCCCCGGAATCGGCGACCGCACCGTCACCGCGGCTCCCCCGTCCGCGCCTTCGCGCTTCGGGACCGCGATCTTCGTCCTCCGCGCGTCCGCGACCTCCGCCGCTAGCACCACCGGATCCTTCCCCACCGGGCGGATCGAGATGCTCACCTTCCCGGCGCCATCCACCCGAGCCGAGGTCTGCTTGCCGCCCTGTCGCAGCAGCCACAACCCCGGCTCCGCCTCCACCACGTCGACATCGACCACAGCCCCGTCGACCACGACCCGCCCCTCGTCGATCTCGACGACGCGCTCTTTCCCCTCGATCTTGACCGACAGCTTTCGCATCTTGAAGGCGCCGATCTATCGACGGGAGCGCGGGCTTTGCCCGCGCGGCGTCGCCCTAGATCTCGGGGGGCCGGTGGGGGGCCTCTGGCCCCCCACCTACGATTCCATGAAGGATTTGAGGCGCTTGCTGCGCGACGGGTGGCGCAGCTTGCGCAGCGCCTTGGCCTCGATCTGCCGGATTCGCTCGCGCGTCACCTCGAAGTCCTGGCCCACCTCTTCGAGCGTGTGGTCGGACTTCTCGCCGATGCCGAAGCGCATACGCAGCACCTTCTCCTCGCGTGGCGTGAGCGTGGCCAGCACCTTGCGGGTCTGCTCCGCCAGGTTCATGGAGATGACCGCGTCGGCCGGGGAGATGACGCTCTTGTCCTCGATGAAGTCGCCGAGGTGCGAGTCCTCCTCCTCGCCGATGGGCGTCTCCAGCGAGATCGGCTCCTTGGCGATCTTGAGGACCTTGCGGACCTTGTCGAGCGGCAGCTCCATCTTCTCGGCGATCTCTTCGGGCGTCGGCTCGCGCCCCAGCTCCTGCACCAGGTAGCGGCTGGTACGAATG
>Ga0306921_10001095_pt1 | contig 25774 bp, 27 predicted proteins | sample sta12Cox44000080_FD_203760 | JGI IMG/M metagenome (GOLD analysis project Ga0306921, IMG submission 203760) | Lab enrichment of tropical soil microbial communities from Luquillo Experimental Forest, Puerto Rico - statoxic.12C.oxic.44.000.080 (v2)... | ecosystem: Environmental > Terrestrial >...
CCCGTGTCTACGAATTGACCGCAAAGCATTTCTTTTGGGCCCATGGAACGTAACTGACGGTTTGAGTATAGTGCTCTAACCATCGCTTTCGACTCTTTCGAACCGCCGCTATTGCAAGGTGGCAAAGAGTCAACCGAACCGAAAAAAAACAGAAAAAATAGCCCTGCTCTCGCTAAAAGCTTGGGCCAGTTGGCGGTTGCTCCGCTCAGGATTCTCTTATGTGACCGCGCTCCAGCGACGAAAATCTTTCGCAGGCTCGACGAGCAACCTGAGGTTGACAAGCGCCCCTCATTTGGTAGGTTTAATGCGCGAGAGGTCGGACCGACAGGCCGGCACGGCGCCACCGATCCTCGCGAACATCTTCGCAGAATCCGCGCAACCGCATCCTTCCCCAAGAACGGGGTCGACCGCACCCGCGGGCAGCACTGAAATAGTCTAACCGGGTCAGCTCGGTGTGCTGGAAACCGGTACGCGCATCCGTCCTTGGGGCCCTCCCAGCATTCTCTCTCGAACGGTTCTAGCAGCCTGAAGGGCGCGGCACTGGTCATTCTTTCTTGGCAAAAGCAAAACAGGATGTCGCTTTACGGCAGCCATATGACTGCCCTGCGGAAAGAATTGTAGTTCTCTACCAAATCCTAAAAACGAGCGCGAGCCTCGACGAGCGCGACAGCGGGGCTCAGAGAACCAGAGATCAGCAGGCCCGTATCCTAGGCAATCGAGGGTGAAATTCAAGCGCAGGAACTACGACAGAAGCTCGAAAACATTCGCGAGTCATTCATACCTGCGTCGGATAGCGTGGTTCTGCCACCGCCTGACGTTGACGATCGGATTCATCGGTACACCACCATGAATATGCGTAACCTGGGCCGGTGGCTTGGCAATTTGGAAACCATTCGTCGTCTCAAGGAACGACCCTAAGTTTCGAAGGACGCTACAGCACGACAGGCCAGCTCCGAAAGCTGGTCATCCGAATCGGCCGGGCGAGAGGGGCAGAGCGCGCAATGTGCGGATTAGCGCGGTCATCCGCAATAATGGATTTCGCTCATGGCCATCGCCTTGGCGAGGGCCTTCGCTGGCAGGCGCTCTGTAGCGCCCGAAGGCGAATCAGGGATCGGGTGATTGACCTCCTCTTGAAGATCGAGATGGCTGGGCGTCCTGACACAGAAGGCGGAGTCTGTTGTGTTTTGAGGACCGCGAACGAAACTTTCAAGTATGTTTCTATCGACGAAAGAGCGTAAAAGCAAATCTGAACGGAATTCACAGCGACACGTTTGAGTCATACAGGAGTACGCGGCGGGGAAGGATTTGGCTGAAATTGCGCGCGAAGAAAAATCAAGCAGAGGAACTATTTTGCAAATTTTGAGAACGGCTCACTTCAAACCTATAACCCTCTAAGCCAGTGTTAATGGTTCTCACCAAATTGTTTGAACCGTTCTCGACCGACGGATCTCACGGTCGGCGGTAAGCAAGGATAGCCCCTCGACCAGCGCGGTAGCCCCGATAATGCGATCTGCTGGATCTTTGGGATAAGTCGCTGGAAGTCCCATGGCGCGGGCAGATGCTCGGCCGCTGATTGGCAGGACAACGAACCGAGATTCAACTTCCTGCAGGAAGGATTCGAGGCTGATGTCGAGGTGGATCCGGCCCTTGCTCGCGAGCGTGGCCAATTCCAACAGAGTGATATCGGAGATTGCCAAGCCGTCCGCATTCTTGCGGGCATTGTCGATTGTGGCTCTTGCCTTCCTCGAAATCTGATCTTGGTCAAACGCCAGCCAGGCCACGACATGCGTATCGACGAGAATCATTTGAGTTCACCCCACTCTTCAGGGGAAACCGCGGGTGAAACGACGTCCCCTGCGACGGTGCCCTTGCCTGCGAGGAAATTGTAGATCTCGTCCGTCTCGGAGTTCACTGGGACGAGCTTTGCCACTGGCTTGCCGTGCTTCGTGATTACGACCGTCTCGTGCTTGGCTTGAACCTGATCCATGACCGCGAGGCAATTTGTCTTGAAGGAACCTGCTGCCATCTTCTTCATACCGAAACCCCAGTACAACTATGGTCATTATACCATGGTCATATTGTTACCTAGAGCCCAGAAAATTACAACCCCAACAGCTCGGCGAAAAGGAATTGCGGCGTCACATGGATTGCTTAATGCACATTTCGGACTTTTTTTCTGCAGTTCAATGCAATGGCTAATACCACGTCTGTAGTACTAGGCCGTGCCAGTTGCGTCTCCGCGTCGGAGACTATTTTTACGAAACGAACTCAGTCATGTGCCTCGCTTTCAGTTGATTACGATTTTGGATTCGCAAGAGGCCGCTAGTTTATGTACCCCATCCATTCAGGAATGTTCATGATGTTCACCATGTTCACGTCATTCGATCGACGAATGGCATGAGTTTCCGGTGACATTCCCTATCGGCTGCCTAGGACGGTGTGGTTCGAATCCTAGCGGGCCCCCCAAAGCTACGATGGTGCACGGCGCGATCGACTACAGTTGCTCAGTAGCTTATTCACAAGGCTCGCCTAAAGCCGGGTATATCCGGTCTGTACGGCCTCTCCCTGAACCGCGTAAGCGCTGCAATGCTGAAGCGCTGGTCGCTCGCTAGGACCAACGGATTATGAGTACGTTTGTTCCGGATCCATCGTTCACCGCGCAGGTGCGATGGATGTCACTGTGGCAATCAGCGCAGAGCGTGATTAGGTTCTCGTCTGTGTCGTCGCCCATCCGGCTTCGCGAGCGAATGTGGTGCACCTGAAGACGATTAGAACTGCCGCAGTTCTGGCATTGCCAGCCGTCGCGCTGCAACACTTCGCTTCGGAGTTTGCGATAAGAATCCGGGTCTAGCCGAAGCCTCGGTCGCCGTGGTCGAAGATCAGCCATTAGACTCCCTCCACTTGCTTGAGGAATTCCGTTTTCTGAGGATCCGGAAGCAATGAATAAAGTCGACCAAGCGCGAAGAGCAGGGAGTCGGAGTCGCCAGCCTCTAAGTGAGCTCCGGCGAGGAAATCGGCACAAATCATCTCTAAACAGTAGCCGCGGGATTTGTTCGCGCCGAGCATCAGCGCAGCCGTTTCTAGCGCTCGCTCAATCACCGGCAATTGGCTCTTATAGAGCTTGAAATAAATGATCTCCCAAGGCTCCGTATCTTTGCCTGTCAGGTGGCACTCGACCACTCGTCTGAAGTCTTCCTTGGGAAGTTCCTTGGCTTTGTGCAACCAGGTTGCACAATCAAACTCGCCGCCGTCTCGGCGGGCCACTTTGACGAGTTCTGTGGCCTTCGTCCAGCCCACTTCGCGAAGCTGTCGCTTCGAGATCCGAGTCAGATTTTCGTGGATGGCCATCAGGTAGTAGGCTTTGCGGCGCGATTCAGGAAATCGCTTCTCGAGGAATTCATCGAAGGATTTCAAGTTTTCCAATCGCCAGTACTGACCGGCACGAACCTCGCAGAGGTATTCACCTAGCTCGACAAAGCGTTCGTCGCGTTCGTGCTCCTTGGCCTGCTCCCAGGACAAGATCTCGTCGATTTTCCCGAGAACGACCAAACCCCGCCGACGATTGATCCCGGGAGACACGGCGTTTCGCTCGCTAATCCACAAGCTCGTCAAGCCAATCAAGGTCGCTAGCTCCTGGTTTTCGAATCAGGTTCGTGCTGATTAATTCCTGGTTACCCAAACAGAGGCCCAGATGCGGGCAGCTGATGCAGCCGTTCTGCGGGAAGCGGATACCGCTGTGGGGAGGGAACTGACCCGCTTCGATCTGGCCAATCGTTGTTTCAACGAGACGCCCGTATTCGTGGCGCTGTTCTTCCGTAATCACTGCCTTCAGATATTGAATCTCGGGACGATTTTTCCGCACGAACACAACGAGGGCGACATCGGAAATCCCGCTAATCCAGGAATAGCAAATCAACTGTGGGTCAAGTGATAGCAAGCCGTCCGGCTCTTCCGAGTAGCGACTCGTCGTGGTCTTCCAGTCGATCAAGCATCGCTTGCCATCGAGTTCACCCAAGGCGTCGATGTAGGCGACGAATTCGTTGTCTCCGGGAAGTTCCCGACCGAGCTTCACTTGCAGATCAGTTTCTGGGTTGTGAATCCTGATGCGATCATCCTGGACGAACTTCTGAAGGAGATGGACGCCTTGATGGATGATGCGATCCCAGGACTCGCCCTTCTTGTATTCGAAAGGGGTGTCCCGGAACGCGCCCCATTCCTTGAAGAGCGCAGCGGTGCAGTCGTGTCCTTGGAAATAAGCCGCTAGCGACCTTTCGAAGCAACGCCCGAACGCCATCGCAGAACGCGTTTCTTTCTCTCTCCAGCCGTCTAGGTAGCGATGCCGGTAGCTGCGTGGGCAGCGAATGTACTGGGCGATCTGGGTGTGGCTATAGATCATCGCCGTTCCGTTGGCTCCGTGCTCCACCGGCCGTTTCACACGAAAGTTCTTCCCACTTTGCTGCCGGAGCAAAGGCTTCCAGGTTTTGGAAAGACCGTCCGTTCAAGGTGACATGAGATGTCCGAACAATTCCGCGAAGGCCGAAAACCGCTCTCTCATCCACTTGGTCTCGGTTAAGCAGGTCGGGGTCGTAGCCGAAATCTCGCAAAAACCAATTCAGCTTCCAGAGTGCTCGGTCAGTGCAATATAGCCGCCCACAGAGCGGTCGCGCTGCATGCGACTCAGGCTCGAGAACGACAAAACGAACGGACAGAAAGGGTTTCTGCGGGTGCCAGCGATATGAAGCAGCATCGACGCGAACGAGGAACAGGCCTTCGAGAGCGCCTTCGTGATCCTGCTGTCGTGAATGCAGACCCGGAATGTGCCGTTTCATGGCGTTGCCTCCACACGATGAGCATAAGAATTGAGTTTGCAGATGAGCCCGTCTCGATCGTTCTTGGCGAATGCCGCGAGCTGAGCGATAAAGGATTCAACCAAGTCACGGCTGGCCTCTTTCAGGGTTTGTGTACCGCAGAAACTAACGGCGTATGCTTTCACGAGCGTTGGATCGAGGTCGTACTGGCGGATCAGCAAGCAGAGTTGGTCGCGGAGACGTCGTTGACCGTTCTGGTGGCCGCCATTCCCATTCGCGGTAGGCGCGTTTTGATTGGATCGGTCAGCGCCCGAAGTTCGAGGCGACCACCCAAGTTCTTCAATCGAGCATAGACCGATACCGTACGCTTTACGCAGGGCTCGATTGACAGCTCGAGTCTCGGCGACGCGCATCTCCGAACCCAGGACGAAAGAAGAGACGTTCGAGGGGTTGGCGTCACCATGGCCGACGAATCCCCTACTACTCCTGGTTTTGTATACCGTGGAGTACTACATCCCTCGCAAGATGTCCTATTGTCCGGATGAATAACTATTTGCACAGGCCAAGGAGGACCCGTGAGGACTAGCGAAAAGGGTCCCATCTCGCGCCGGACGGAGACGCCCGCCGAGGTGGAATGTAGGCGTGTAGCTTGATACTACATACTATCAATGTTTCATCTGGTCGGGCTTAACTTGCGTAGTGAGGTCGTGGTGCGCAGGAACTTCTTGCGCACTCAACCGCTGCGTTTCTGCAAACCTAGACGTCGCAGTTGATGCGGCGTTCAGTGGATTGATTCTGTCGGACTTTGCGCGCTAGAATTTCCATGAGGTACATAACAATGATTCGTATATCTTCTTTCGCGCTTGCACTTGCCTTTTTGTTCTGTGCTTCCGCGCAAGCTAAGGTCAACGGTGACTATCTTGAGAGCCGCAGCGCCGACGTCTACACAGGTCAATGCTTCGCTAACGGCGAAGTGGGTCTTACGGGCGATCAGGCCATCCTGGCTTGGCACATTCGTTCCGGGAGCTGGAATGGCGTGAAGCTAGACGGGTTCAGTGTGGTCGCTGTCGTGAAGGCCAACGCGACGTTGGGCGATCCATACGCTGACCCTTATCCCGCGAAATCCGTGATAATCGTTGACAACCGAGCGGACGCGCGTGAGCGCGCGGCGCTTGCTGCTTTCGCGCGGCATATGGGCGGCAAGTTGCTCGCAAATGTGGTGAACGTCGTCAACGCACCCATTGACATCCAGGTAGCCCAGGGGCACCAAGGTACCGCGCTTCTGCGCGCCGGGGATTTTGTGACCGTACAAACCCGCGGGATCAACGAAAACGATCACCTTTGCGGCAACGAATCGACATTCTATCCCCCACTGACGCAAGTCAGTGATGCTATGGCCGCCGTTGCTATGACCGACAGCTACAGCGGCAAAGGTTTGGGCAAGACCTGGACGCTGCACGACAAGCGCAGCGCCTTTGTCGGCTCGTTCTAAGACTTCACATTTTACGGTTCTAGCAGCAGCGAAGCAGGCGCGAAACACTCTCTGCTTCGATCGCGAACATCATCCGAGGTATATGCGCGCCAAAGTTGCTGTGTTTCCTCTCTTGCTCCTGGCAGCAAGCGCTCTAGAGGCGTCCAAAGTGGAGACGACGGGGCCGTGCACTGACACGGCCGTTGCCGATGCGGTGAGGAAAGCCCTTGCGCCGCAGGGCTACCGCGTGACCCTCGACGACGGTTCGAACGTTGACGTCTGGCCCCCTGCCCAAATTCAAACCAGTGCCAAAACTCGCGAGGATGCCACGTACCCCTTTGCACCGTCGCTTTTCTTCGGCGTTATCCATTTCGCGAAGAACGCCCGCGATGCCCGTGGCAACTCTGTTTCTGCTGGTACGTATAGCTTGCGCTATGAGCTGCAGCCAAACGATGGCAATCATCTCGGCACTTCGCCCACCCCTGACTTCGTGCTGCTGGTCCCCGCCGCGGCGGATACCAATCCAGCTCAAAGCTACAGTTTCGATCAGGTGATTCATCTCAGCGAACAAGTGACCGGCAGAAGGCATCCTGCTCCGTTCAATCTCGTGGCTGCCGATGCCACGCACTTCCCATCCGTTATCACGGATACCGAGGATCACACCATTCTGTTCTTCAAAGTGAAGACTCAGTCCGGCGAGCTGCCGCTTGCATTAGTTGTGAAAGGAACCGCCGAGCAATAGGCGGTAGGCCCGCCAGTTTTCATTCAGGATGGTACTGCGTCAGTTTGAATCTTAGGAATCATACCAATAAAAAATCAAACTGACCCGGTACTTCAATGCATTGACAGAGAATCTCGCTGGAACAATGATGGATTCACTAAATTTGATTCCGCGGTGAGTACATGACCACTAACGACGACAAATCCTACGGCCTTTCGCGACGAGACTTCCTGAAAATATCCAGCATTGCCGCATCGGTTCCGCTGGTCGCGGGACCGAAAGTCATCGAAATAGAGGGACAGGAGGTTGCTGTCCATGGTCCCAGCGCTGTTCCCGTCACGCTGAGCGTGAATGGAAAGCGGTTCAACGCGGAACTGGAGCCGCGCGTCACGCTGCTCGACGCCTTGCGCGAGCATTTCGATGTGACCGGCCCCAAGCGTGTCTGCGATCGCGCTGAATGTGGCGCTTGCACCGTGTTGGTCGACAATCGCCTCGTGTATTCATGCACGACACTAGCCATCGAAGCGCAAGGCAAGGAAATTGTCACGGCCGAGGGGCTGGGCGGCGGGGAGCAGCCTCATCCCGTCCAGTCTGCCTTCGTAAACAATGACGCGCAGCAATGCGGGTTCTGCACGCCAGGGTTCACCGTCGCGACCAAATCCTTTCTGGACAGGAACCCGCATAGCAGCGACGCAGAAATTGCCCAAGGCCTCGCTGGGAACCTCTGCCGCTGCGGAACTTACCGCGGCATCCATGGTGTGGTCGCCCAGATGACCGGCCGCGAGCCCAAAGGGAATGCCGGTACCACTATGATCGCAGCTCGCGCCGCTGCTTCCCCAAAAGGAGATGCGTGATGCCGAGCGAAGACAAGTATACCTACCCACCTTCAGACGACCGCACTTACATCGGCCGCCGTATGGGGCGAGTCGATGGCAATGCAAAGTCCACTGGCCACGCCAAATATACATACGACTACAACCCCACGGGTCTGCTGTACGGCGCTTTCGTCCGCTGTCCCTATGCTCATGCGCGCATCACGAATATCGATACAAGCGAAGCCGAAAAGATGCCGGGCGTGAAAGCCGTGGAGATTGTCCAGAAGCCCGGCAGCGAGATCCACTGGGCTGGCGACGAGGTAGTAGCCCTCGCTGGGGTAAGCGAGCCCGCCGTGCGCGATGCTGTACGCGCCGTCAAAATCGAGTACGAGCAACTCCCGCACCTCGTCATCGATTCGAAGGAGCCGCCGCACAATATCCCGCCGGATACGGGCCCCCTTAGTCTTGGTGACCTGCAAGACATGGCTAGAAACCAGGTTCCCACCGCTCAAATCGTGAAGGAAATTAACGAGCGCGGCATCGCTTTCAAGCCCGAAGAGGCGCCCCTCGAACGCATACCTCCCGACATCGCTAATGCCGTGAAATCCGCCAAGCAGAGGCCAGCGGAAAAGAAGCCTCCGACCTGGTATAAACCAGCAGCCGCCGAAACCCAGGGTGATGCGGACGCCGCTTTCCAGGCGCCTGACGTGGTCGTCTCGGAAGGCCTTTATGGGCTACCTGTCATCACGCACTGCTGCCTTGAGGCGCATGGCGCTGTTTCCGAGTGGACCGATAACGATCACTTGCTGACGCATGTATCCACGCAATACGTCTCCGGCATTCCCGGCCAGATGGCGGAGCTCGTTGGCATTTCGGCAGCGAACATTCGCCAGGTGCAGGAGAACATCGGCGGTGGGTTCGGTAGCAAGTTCGGACCTGATCGCTGGGGCATCTACAGCGCTAAGCTCTCGAAAAAAACCGGCGGTGCTCCGGTTAAGATGATGCTCGGACGCGCTGAGGAACTTGAGGTTGCGGGTTGCCGCCCCTCAGCTTACGCGCGTGTGCGCGTGGCCGCAAAAAAGGACGGAACGCTGACGGCGTGGGATTCGTTCGGCTGGGGCACGGGTGGACCCGGCGGCGGTGGTTCGCCCCCGATCCCTTATCTGATTCGCGATCGCATTCCCAACTACCGCATTCAATGGACCGCCGTCGTCAACAACATCGGTCCGGCTCGCGCGTGGCGCGCGCCCAACCATCCTCAAGCCTGCCTAATCACCATGGCTGCCCTCGACGACCTGGCGCACAAGCTCGGCATGAACCCGCTCGAGTTTTTCAAGAAGAACATCGAGCTGACAGGACCGCGCGCCAACGTGTACATGGACGAGTTTCCGATTGCAGACGAATTAATGGGCTGGTCCAAACGGTGGCATCCGCGTGGCGACCAAACGTCGGGGCCGATCAAGCAGGGGCTCGGCATGTCCATGCATACTTGGGGCGGACGCGGACATCAGAGCGAGTGCGACCTCACCATCCAGCCGGACGGCTCCGTGACGATCAAGATGGGCACGCAGGATCTCGGCACCGGTACGCGAACGGCGATTCTTGCGATCGCAGCCGATACCCTCGGCCTAACACCGGAGGACATCACCTTGCTTTATGGTGATACCCGGTATCCCACGTCTGGTGGTTCTGGCGGCAGCACAACCATCGGCGGCGTTTCGTCCACGACGCGCCGCGCTTCGGTGGACGCGCGCGATGCGCTCTTCGCGAAAGTTGCGCCAGCACTCGGATCCACGCCCGAGCAGCTCGAAACCGTGAAAGGCCAAGTTCGCGTGAAAGGTCAGGCTTCCAACGCGCTCAGCTGGAAAGAAGCTTGCGCGAAAATGGGCGCCGTTCCTATCAATGAGCATGGCAAAAACCTCGGCGGTCGCGATCCGCTGATGAACAGCGGTGTCGGTGGCGTGCAGATGGCCGACGTGTCCGTGGACACCGAGACGGGCATAGTCAAAATTAATAAGATGGTCGCCGTCCAGGACTGCGGCTTGATCGTTTCGCTGGAGACAGCGGAATCGCAGTGCTATGGCGCGCTGATCATGGGCATCAGTTACTCTCTGTTTGAAGAGAAGGTGATGGACCCCACCAGCGGGCGCATGTTGAACCCCAATATGGAGTTCTATCGCCTCGCGGGCATCGGCGATATCGGCGAGCTCGTCGTTCACATGATGGTCAACAAATACGACAGCCGCGGCGTGGTCGGCCTCGGAGAGCCTCCCGTAGTTTCGCCCGGCGCCGCCATCAGTAATGCCGTCGCGAATGCTATTGGCGTGCGCGTGGCGAAGCTGCCCCTCACGCCGGACCGCGTGCTGGCCGCTTTAGGAGAGCAGAAAGGAGAAAACGCATGATTCAGTTCGAGTACGCAAGCCCGAACTCGGTGAAACAGGCGCTTGGTTTGCTATCCACGAACTGGGGCGATACCGAAGTCCTCGCTGGTGGGACGGATCTGCTCGGTCTCATGAAGGATTTCGTTCTGACTCCCAAGCGCCTCGTCAATATCAAGCACGTTTCCGGCCTGGAGGCGATAAATACCGAACGCGATGGCAGGACGCGCCTCGGCGCCTTGGTCACACTGGACCGGATCGTCGAGGCCTCACACCTCCAACAAAATTATCCTGCCCTTGCGCAAACCGTCGCCGACGCCGCCAGCCCCCAAATCCGCAACATGGCCACCATCGGGGGCAACGTCTGCCAACGCCCGCGCTGCTGGTATTTCCGTAACGGAATGGGCCTCCTGCCGAAGAACCCCGATGGTAAATCCATGGTCATTGAAGGCGACAACCGATACCACGCTATTCTCGGCAACGAGGGGCCAGCCCACTTCGTAAGCCCCTCAACGATTGCGCCCATGCTGATCGCTTATGGTGCGCGCGTGCGCATTGCGGGACCCGACGGTGAGCGCGAGTTGGCGCTGGAAAAGTTCTTCCGGATTCCGGCCTCCGATACTGAGCGCGAGCACAACCTCAAGTCGAATGAGCTTGTTACAGAGGTTGTTCTTCCCTCGGCAGAAAACGTTCGCGCCGCCAATTACGAAGTGCGCCAGAAAGCGTCCTTTGACTGGCCGCTAGCCACGGCAGCCGCAGTCTTGCAGATGAACGGGAGCACCGTGCAGAGCGCGCGCATCGTCATGGGCGCGGTCGCACCGGTGCCATGGGTTTCGGAAGAAGCCGCGCAGGCAATTGCAGGCAAGACCATCGACGAGCGCACGGCTACCGCGGCCGGCGAAGCTGCGGTCAGCAAGGCGCGGCCTTTAAGCCTTAACAAGTACAAGGTCAAACTAGCTGCAGTGGCCGTTAAGCGAGCCTTACTTGTCGCTGTCGGCCAGCCGGTTCCCGATTTGCATGCCCGTCAACGAGGAGGTGCGGCATGATTCCGCGACCTGAGCGCCAACGCTTTGATACAAACCATCCACAATTGTGTTCCGGGCTTCGGTGGAAGGGCCTTTTCATAGACGCCGAGCGCGACGTCACCGTGCCGCCCTGCAATGATGGTCTGTTTTGGTGCATGTATACCCAGACTTGCATCGGTCCCGATGGCCTACTCGCCGAGCCTGGCAACTGCAACGATACCGCTCGGAAGTGCCATGGCTCGGGTAAATGCAGCTGAACCAAGAATCTTGCGTTTCGAAACAGTATTACGTTTCCATCACAATTACCTGATCTTGTTTCCTTCAAATTGGGTCCAATCGCGTCTAACATCGCTTTGCCGCTCGTCACAGCCGCGTCACAAGCACTAAATGAAGGATCCTTCCTAACAGCCATCAGCCCGGTTCCTTCGCATTGGAATCGCACAGCCCGTCTGAGATCTGATATCTCAAGGCCTTTTCCGACGCAGGTTTGCGACTGATGGAGAAACCGACGATGGTCTTAATTTGAGCGACCCGAGACATAGGTAACAGATTGTACCGGACACATAGGTTACGCTTTTTCTCCTTTTGGGGAGGAAGCGATGCCTTGGAAGGAGTGTTCGTTCATGGATGAAAGGCTGCAGTTTGTTGCTCGCCGGCTAGCTGGCGAGCCGATGGCGGAACTGTGCAGAGAGTTCGGCATCTCCCGCAAGACCGGCTATAAGATTTTCGATCGCTATCAGGAATGCGGTGTACAAGGCCTAACCGACCGAAGCCGCCGCCCTTATCGCTATGCCCATCAGCTTCCTTTCCAGGTGGAGAACTACATCCTGAACGTGAAGCGCGAGCACGCCAGTTGGGGCGCGCGGAAGATTCGAGAGCGTCTGATCCGGAGATTTTCGGGAATTAAAATTCCAGCGAAAAGCACCATTCACGCGTTGCTCGATCGCCATGGTCTAGTTGCGCGCCGCGGTCGTCTGCGTCGTCGTGCCCAAGGAACTCCTCTCTCCTTGGGCCAGCGCCCCAATGAACTGTGGTGCACCGACTACAAGGGCGAGTTCTTGCTGGGGAATCGCCAGTATTGCTACCCGCTGACCGTCACCGACCACGCCAGCCGTTTTCTCCTCACCTGTGAGGCTCTTTCTTCTAGCAGGGAAGATTATGCTTTCACCGTGTTTGAAAGGCTTTTTCGAGAGCGCGGCCTTCCGTCCAACATCCGCAGCGATAACGGTGTTCCTTTCGCTTCCGCTCACGCCTTATTCAATTTGAGCAAGCTCGCGGTCTGGTGGCTCCGCCTGGGGATTGGCATTGAACGGATCAAGCCTGGCCATCCTCAGCAAAACGGCCGTCACGAGCGCATGCATCTTACTTTGAAGAAAGAAGCCACCAAGCCCGCTGCCGCAAACTTCCTTCAGCAGCAAGCCCGCTTCGACGCTTTTATCGAGGTCTTCAACAACGAACGTCCCCATGAAGCCCTGAACATGAAATGTCCGGTTGAGGTCTATCAGCATTCGACGCGTGCCTACCAGGGGCTGCCCGATATTGACTATCCCTTTCACGACAAAATCATTGTGGTCACGAATTGCGGACGCATCTGCCTCGGCCACAAGAAAATTAATTTCAGCACGGTCTTCGCTGGTCAGGCCGTGGGCATAAAAGAAGTCCACGACGACATCTGGCTGGTCAGTTTTATGGATTATGATCTGGGATACTTCGATCTGGAGACTCGAGTGCTGGAACCGCTCGAAAACCCGTTCGGCCCAAAGTTGTTACCCATGTAGCCGGTACATTCTGTAACCCATGTCTCCGGGTTGGACCCGGCTTGGTTGGTGGGCCCGCTAGGATTCGAACCTAGGACCAACGGATTATGAGTCCGATGCTCTAACCAGCTGAGCTACGGGCCCCACGCTTGTAACTTCGTGATTTTATAATATTTGGCAGGATTGCGCCGAACATTCAGATGCCCCAAAATGGTGCACTGTAGTAAATTCGTAGTACTTTTTCATAAAATTCTCTTCATTTTTTATCGGCCGCAGACGATCCCGGCCCCTGGCGGCACAAATCAGATCGAGCTAAGTAGACCTCAATATATATGCTTCTAAATGAGCGAAGCGCGCTTCATCGAACCTATGCCCTGCCTCGCGGTAAAGAAATTACCGGAGGGTGAAGGCTGGCAGTACGAGTTGAAACTAGACGGGTATCGAGCGTTGGTCGTAAGACACGAAAGACGCCGAGTCTTAGCAACGTGGTTCGTATTGTTGTTGGTCGTCATGCCGCCGCTTGTCACAACTTCCATCACACGGTTGAGGTTAAAGCTCCCCGGTTTTTGGCTCGGCGGAAACTCGCGGAAGCTTTGCAGCCATTGTCCAATGTATGTCGCCGCAGGAGCAAAAATGAAGGCGCGACAGCGAAGCACCGAGAACCATTTGCTGCCTAATATCGGGGGTCGGGTTTCCCAATTCAAAATTCGAAAAAGTGTCCGATTGCCTTTCCCGCTTTCTCTGTATAGGTCACAGTGACCTTTGCGCTTTTCTCTGTTCCCGTTCCGACGTCCTTGGCCGAGATTTCCGCTCCCTTGCCTGCTGTTTCAAAGGTCTTTTCGGTTCCATCGGCAGTTTTAATAGTCACAGTCTTCCCATCTTTCCCGACTTTGACAACAGTTCCCTCTACAGTCTTCGCAGTTCTTTTGCTCAAATTGTCGATTTCATCCGCAGTGTCAACCGTACCCTTCTTCGTGTACTCCACCACCACTTCCGAACCCTCCTTGACGCCTTTGTAGCTGTCTTTGGCGGCATCGGCAGTTGCCTGCCCGCCCTTCACGACAGTCGTGTCCACGTAGTGAACGGTGTGCTCCGTCCCATCTTTGGTTTTCAGAGTGATCGTCTTGCCTGCCGCATCGACTTTCGTAACGGTACCGTGGATAGCCGAGGCAGCCTCGTCGGCGGCGTAGACAGTGAACGCAAACAGGGCCGTGACCGCCAAACCCCTCAGCAAAGCTTTCATCTACATCCTCCTATCGCAAGATTTGGATTTCGACGGGAAAACCCGCACCGCAGCTTACATGACTTTACCCGCTTCGACCACCCGCCGCTGGTGCCTCAATTTACCACGAATGACCCTGTGTCCATCTCGTGTACCACCTCAAGCGAATAAAGCACCATTATTTGCAATCCGACGATGAAGGACATGGCAATTTATCAACCTTCAACCAACTGATAAGGTTAGCCCAGCGGAGCAGCTGCGGGGTGACACTATAACGAAAAGGGAATACGCCAGATCAGTTTCCGGACCGCTCAACTTCGGACGGAATCGTGGTCGCCGATCTCGACGTCGACTGGAGTCGTTCCATCGCCAACCTCGTGGCATGGAGTATCCACAGCCTTGCTTATAGCTCTTACTTTTGATAGTTTGACTTCCTCAGCCTATCCATACCATTCCCCGAAACGCGTCACCGACAATCAATCACGACTGGGCAGTGGAGGATGTAACATGAAGACCCGCAAAAGCAGTATTCAGCTACGGGTCGTTGTTTTGTGTTTTTTGATTTCGCCCGTAGTCCGAGCACAATCCTCGAAGGGAGTTCCCGTTTACCAGATTACCCCCGTGCAGAGCAAAATCGATTTCTCTGTAAAAGCCTCGATCGCCCTGGAAGGAACCTTCGAAAGGTGGAACGCCACGCTGACATTCACCTCAGACGATGTCTCGACCGGTGTACTAGATGTCAAGATCCAGGCAGACAGCGTGAATACCGGAAGTCACATGAAGGACGACAAACTGAAGAGCAAAGACTTCTTCGACGTGAAGAAAGATCCCTACATTACGTTTCATTCCTCCAAGATTGTTCAGACCGCCCCCAACACTTTTGATATTCAGGGAACGTTCACAATACGCGGCGTCTCGAAACCCGACAAACTAGTCTTAGTCGCTGAACGTGAGGGCCCGGGAACGGGCGAGATCCAGGGGACAATGGCTTTCGATCGCAAAGACTACGGCATGGACAGCGGCATTCCCTTCATAAAAATTGCCGACCGCGTGGAAGTCACTGTAGACTTAAAGGCGAAACGAACTAGCGGACCTCCCTTGCTGTTTAAACAATAGTTGTCTTGGTTTCCAAATCGTCTTCGATTTCGGCGCAGCAGCAACCTATTCTCAACATCTGGTCTAGCGGAAATTACTCTGATTCAAGCTGCGTAGCCACCCAACGCACCAACCAGGTCACCACTCAACACGAAAACGTCTAGGGAAGTTCAAACGAAAGGAGCAATCTGATGAAAGAAGCGATTCTGGTCACGACCCTTGTATTCACATTTAGCTTCGCGATGAACTCCGCAGCGCATTCGCAAGCCGCACAGCAAGGTGCACAGCAAGGTGCACAGCAAGGTGCACCGACGGTCAAAACAGGCTCGGCACTGAAAGCGAAGGCGAACTCGCCCACACCACCAGCCACTGCCAAGAATCAGTCACAGAAATCGTCCGTCGGAAAAGGCAAGGCTTCGGCGAAAGCCTCGGCTACGTCTTCCTATTGGACGGAAGAAGTTGACGTACACGATGACGGAAGTGCTGAAACGACTGAATTCTTGTACGACGCACAGCGTGGGATCGTCTACGCGTACGGAGAGGATGACTTCACGTGTGCAAACGGCAAGCCGGAAAAAGCGGGGATCCTCGAAGCCGTTTACGCCGCTGGGAACAAGGCGGGTAAGCCGGTGGGTTCGGGATACTACGTGGTCGGCCTGAACGCCGGACAGTGCGCTGCGAAGAAAGCGGGCGGCTACGGATGCAAGTTCGATGCGAACGGCGATCCCACGGAGTGTGGAGCGATTGCGGTCAACGACGCCACCGGTGAAGTCACCGTCGCGGTGGTGAACTAGGTTCGCGGGCGAAGCGGATCACCAATTCCAAGTACAACCGCGAAAGGAGAGCGAATGCTGCAAATAAAGAAAGTTATTACGGAGAGGCACAAAGTCGTCCTCATCGCCGGCACCTTGTTATTGATGGCCTTTTTGACGGTGGGAAGCAAAGCCGTTTTAGCACAGAAGGCGGAGACGATTGAAGCTACTGCGATGGGCACGGGCACCCAGATGGGGCAGAACGTTGAGATAAGGTTAGTCATCAACGATTTCTCTACCATGGAGGAGAGACAGGTGCTTGTGCAGTCATTCGAGAAGGGTCAGAACCAGGGTTTGGTCAACGCACTGAGTAAGATGAGAGCCGTGGGGCACATTTCGCTCACAGGCACTATCGGCTATGACGTCAGCTTCATCCGCTTGATTCCAACTCCAACAGGACGGAAGATCCGCTTTATCACTAACAGACAGATTAGGTTCGGGGAGGCTTGGACTGACTCGTCATCCCAAGCTTTTGACTTGAGTGGGGGCGAAATCGACTTGAATGATCAGGACAAGAACAAGAGCACGGGCGTTTTGTTTCCACGCGCCCAACTCGTGATTGATAAGCAGGGGCAATTGCAAATTGATCTTAGTCAGAACGCCTGGAAGCTGGTGGACGTTCTCGACTGGAAAGGAACACCCGGCGTCAATTAGTGTGGCAGGAGGCGTCAAAGGCAAATCACGGGGAGGTGCCTTATGAAGCCGCAGTACAGTTGTGCAACTTGGTGCGTTTGATTTTATTCATGCTTCGTTTTGACGGGCCGGCACTTTAGTTCTTCCACCGAGTGGGGTGGTCGAGGCTTCGGGTCTCGTTTGCTGGTAATTTCTGGCACGCGGAGGGCGATTTTTTGCGAATTCTAAGTAAGATTCACGGCAAAGAGGATAAAGAAAATACGGCGGGAACGGCCAAGACGTCGGGCTCCTTTCAATAGTTACTTGTCGCTGAAGATTCTGTATGGTAGGTCTCCTTTGAACCCAACGCCCGAACCTGTTCAAATGCTGCGGCAGCCCGAAGAACGGTCGCACGCGAACGCTCTACAACAAACTGGCAAAACTAAAATGGGCAGCAACATTTTAATACCAAGGGGAAAGCTCATGACAACATCCGGTTCATCAGTGAGTCTGTTAGTGCTGTTCGCGACTGGCTCCTTGATCATCGGAGCGACAGCCTTGCCCAGCACAGATGTTAGTCAGCTTACGGGAGGGAGTTCTCACAGTTGTGCGCTGCTTTCTGACGGCACGATAAGATGTTGGGGTAGCAACGGCTTGGGCCAGCTCGGAAACGGAACCACAACAGATTCCAACACCCCCGTTGCGGTGATCGGGTTGAGGGGTGCAACGGCGATTACAGCCGGGGGAGGGCACACCTGCGCGCTGCTTTCTGATGGTGCGATAAAATGCTGGGGCGGCAATAACTTGGGCCAACTTGGAAATGGAGCCACCACCGACTCCAGCACGCCCGTAGCGGTCGGCGGGTTGAGCGGGGCCAAGGCGATGGCAGCCGGGGCTGCTCACGTCTGTGCGCTACTTTCTGGTGGCACAATCAAATGCTGGGGAGGCGACGGCCAAGGCCAGCTCGGCAACGGAACTACAACGGATTCCAAGTCACCCGTAACGGTGAGCGGGTTGAGCGGAGCAACTGCGATCACCGCTGGGCCTAGTCACACCTGTGCACTTCATTCTGATAAGACCGTGAAGTGCTGGGGCTACAACGGCCAAGGACAGTTGGGCAATGGAACCTCTACGAACTCCAGTACGCCAGTAACTGTCAGTGGACTGACAGGCGTGACGGCGATCACTGCCGGCGGAGATCACACCTGTGCGCTGCTTTCTGACGCGACGGTAAAATGCTGGGGAGGCAACGGCCAAGGCCAGCTCGGTAACGGAACTACAACGGATTCCAAGTCACCCGTAACGGTGAGCGGGTTAAGCGGGGTCACGGCGATTGCTGCAGGGTCCGGTCGTTCGTGCGCACTGCTTTCTGATGGTGCGATAAGGTGTTGGGGCGCCAATGAGTCGGGCCAGCTCGGAAACGGAACCACAACAGATTCCAACATCCCCGTGGCGGTGAGCGGGTTAAGCGGTGCAACGGCGATCGCTGCAGGGTCCAATCATACCTGCGCGGTGCTTCCCGATAGTACGCTGAAATGCTGGGGCTCGAACCAGTTAGGGCAACTCGGAAACGGAACCACAAAGGACTCCAGCACTCCAGTGACAGTCCGACTGAGGGGCTAACTCCCGATAAGTCGTGCCGGCTCAACCGGTCGATGCAACACTCTTCTAATCTGTTGATCCGATTGTGTCTCTCAAAGAAAGCTGAACCTTTAGCCTGTACTCGATTAAACCTAAACAGGGCAGTGTTTTCTTTGAATCAGCACTCTCGAACGAATTTAGCCATTGAAACACCTGCAGATTGGAAGTCGGGCCAGTGTTACGTCGACCCATTGAGACCACCCGCCTTGCCGGACATGTTCAATTCATCCGCTTCTACCGGTCTTGGCGTCATCGGGACTTACAGACGGTGAGGTCTTGGTGGATGGACCAAGGAAGGAGGCATTCAGAGTTAACCGTATAATTCCGAAAGACCCCGCTACTGTGGTATCCCTTGGATGGTCTCGTTCACCGCTCCTCCAGCGATCTCGTTACTGCGACTCGCCGATTTCTTTAGCTGTGCCAATTTCTTCATCGCATCGAGTCGGTTCTGGTCCAACACCTGCGCATACCTGGGAACAATCTGTGTCGATGAATGCCCCAACATCTGCGCAATCGTAAGCGGCGATACACCCGCGCTGGTCAACCGTGAGGCAAACGCGTGACGCAGGTAATAAATGCCAGTTTTTTCCGCGCCGGTACATCACTGGCCTCCGCGGCGACTGGAAATGGGGGTTCGGAATGCCTGCCGACACCGATTAAAACGACGGAAGATGCCGTTTGGGCGGGTTTTAGCGAGGGACAAGAAGGAAGCAACGGACATTATGGGGGACTCGGGCTGGAAGTCGTTAAAACCCCTTATTTCGCGTCGTTTGAAATCCCTCGCCAAAACAACCTCCGAAACACCAATAAAACATGGTGTTTTTGTCGCGTGATTCTGATGTTTGAAACCATTAGCTTTCAAAAAACGCCGATTTCACCGATTCGCCGCCTGATGGACCGCCCACAATGAAGCGCCGAACTGTGTCGCTAATTTTCTGAGCGTCACCCCCTTTCGCCGTGCCGTTCGAATCTTCGCTACCTCAGCTTCAGAGAGCGTCTTGATTGGCGGTCTGCCCAACTGCCGTCCGTTTCTCCGCGCCTCCGCAATCCCAGCTTTGACCCGCTCGCTGATAAGTGCTCGCTCGAACTGCGCGATGGCGCCGAATATCTGAAAAACCAGCTCACCGCTCGGTACGGTCGTGTCCACTCCCTCTGTGGCGCTGATGAAATCCACTTTCAATTTCTTGAATTCGTCCAACGCGCTAACCAGGTGTCGCAAGCTCCGAGCAAACCGGTCGAACTTCCAGACCAGAACCACATCGACCTTTCGCTGCCTGCAAGCCCTCATCAATTCCTGCAGTGCTGGACGACTGTCCTTTGCTCCGGAGATTTTGTCCGAATAGATTTCGTTCACAGCCCATCCACGATTCTCTGCGTACGCCTTCAATTCACTCTCCTGAGCCTTCGTGGATTGACTGCCTGTGCTGACTCGAACATAAAGTGCTGCGCGTTTGGGCCTGATCATCGACTCCCTCCTAGGTTAAAAAAACATAGGAGGAATGTAAGAAGCATCGCGACGGATTGGCCAGCCCTTCGAGCTCTCGTTCGCCCTTACGTCGCCGTCCAGCCCTAGCTTACGGATTCAGATTGCGGCGTAGCTTTTTGTCGAGTGGAAGACCATCCTCGTCGACTCTTAAGGTTCGGCGCCGCCGAATATGGCGCGCTCCAAACTGCATCTGGACGTCAAAATTTGAATCATCGAGCAATTCGGCGAGTGCATCTTTCAATCGCATTCCCTTACGTCGTGACGAATACGAAATTGCCGCGTGACTATCGTCGCCATTGAGGGCCTTCCACCGTTTGGACCAATACCACGACTCTCCTGAAGACAACCCACCCACAAGCACGAACGACTCCCGCATTGATTCCTCGCACTCCACCGGAATCAGCCGAATCCACCGGAACGACAACGTCCCGTCCTCCTGCTCCACCTCCCGAATCCACCGCCGAAAATTCCGGCCCATTTCCTTTGGAGTCGTGGTCTCTGAAACCCTCAGGACGTGGAGCCAGTCCCACGCCTGTCGCGCGCACCAGTTTAAGAAGTCGTTGCAGATTCCCTTCTTATTACTCACCTCTGAAGCAGACATGATCAGCCCTCCCAGTTCATGCTATTGGCCTGGCTTGTACAGCCCTTCTTCGCACCTTCTCCTTGCTCGACCTCGAGCGCGGCGAGAACTCATTCGTCGAGAGGTCCGTTTCGTGACTATGTTTGGCTATGTTTGGCCATATTTGGCCACATTCGAACCCGATGACCGACCTTTCAACCATTTCCAAGTTTCGGTACTCTTATTCGGGCATCGATGACCGGTACGTTTGTTACTCCCTTCGGTCGTGCCACCCGGCTGCCTGAAACCTTCTTAACGATGCCTTTGCCGTGCTGGAGATGAGGCGTCGGAACCATGTCGCGCACCTCAGGGACGATCTCTCTTGCCTTCTTCGTCGTCGGCCGCACTCGATACGCCTGTTTTGGCCTAACTGACCTCAACGATTTTGGTAGCGATCCATTTCTCAATGTCGCTCTTCCGGAATCGAACGCAGCGCGTTGAGAAGCGCACAACCGGGATCCTTCCTTCGCTGATCCAGTGGTACAGCGTGCCCACTGAGAGACCGGTCAAATCCGCCACATCCCAGATTGTTAGTAACTTTTCGGGTTCCATGGAATGAAATCCGAGGCACTGCGTTGACCTAGAAATTCTCCGCAACTCAATTCCAGCGTGCACCCGGCGCGCATGACTAAATATCCGAGCAGCCCTCCGATTCGTTCGTCCAGCTCTCGCGTAAAAGCCCAGCCGCCCGAAAGCTCTCTCCAGCGAAGAAGCTCTTGTGCGTGCTCGCGCTGCCCATATCGAGCAACTAGCACATGGAAGCGAACCTCACCCCTTACCCGACGCTCTTCCAACCAAAAGTAATCTAGACTGCGTCGGCCCGAGGAGTCGGGCCACCCGCAGACCTCGTCGAGCCATATGTCGATGCTTTCCTCAACGGTCCACACTGTCTTTTTCCAATGACGGCGATCGGGATCCGTTTCCGCCCAGATGTCCTCCCAGTAGCGTCTCGATTCGTCGACCTTGCGAGCAGTCGCCGGATTGTGACCCAACGTCACAAACCAATCGAAAGGGGAGGAGTCCAGCACCTCCTTGATGAAATCAGAAAATCTTTCTTCGCCCACAGAGCCTCCTAGCTCCTTCTCTCTAAACATCGTCTTCTTCGGCCTGCCGGCGCAGCGTTTGCTGTCGGCCGGTCAGTGGATGGACGTATCGCACAAACTTCATGCCGTCCTCGACCTCCCGAAGTATCAGAGTCGGATGAGGCAGAAATTTTGTTTCGGCGCCAGCTCTTGGAATTAATCGCTTCAGGTTGTTTTCCCGTGTTCCAGGCTCCCTTGCGATCAAATTGCGTTCGATTGCGACATTTATCCATTTATACGTAACGTCTCTCTCCCATCCGTGATGTTCCCTGATTTCCTCAGTCGTCACCGGCCTCTTCAGATCGCCGTTGAGTTTGCGCACTGTCTCCGCCACCTTGAGTGCATTCGGATGAGCACCCGAGTACGTAAACGCAAACGCATCGCTCAGAATCTCGTACGCGACACAGTAGTCGGCGAGATTGATTTCAATGTCTCCCTTCACTTCACGACGGCCATCCGAAAAACTCCTGCACACAGTCACCGCCTTAAGCAAACTCAAGAACCGCTCGGCATCACGTCTTGCTCGCGTCTCGCCCGCCGGAATTTCTTCGGCCAAGCATCCGAACCACTGTGGATATCGAAATCCACGCGGATTTTCTGATATCAAACGGACTGTTTCCTGCCAAATCTCAACTGCCGGCTGCTGGATCTTCGGTTCATTTTGCTGAAATTTGGAGCGCAAGACCTTGCGCGTCAGATCTTCGGACTCGTCCGCTTTCAGCGACAGAAATCTGGTTTCGTCGTCGGCGTACACCTTGAGTGAGGTCGTCGTACTTACAAACACGGGGTCGCCTGTTCGCCGAGCTACCTTTGTGCTCCGGTCATTCCCCACCGAGACCGTGTGTTCATGCTGTAGCGATCCTTCCGACTGAAGCTCGCGTGTCATGTATTGCGCATCGCGGCCACCTCGATATTCATAAATGTAGAAAACCTTGCCACCGAGATCTCCGGAACCATAGGCAAGAGATTTCGCAGTTAAGCTGGCTCGGATGATTACGGATTCGGGTGGCAGAAGTGAGATGATCGTTCGCAGAGCATGATTCTTCCCACTCGACGTCACCCCCTTCACCAGTACAGAAACCGGCCGGTTCAAATCCTTTGTCAATGAAGCCAAGAAGATTGTGAGTCGGCTCTTTTCCTCGCCGGTGATACCGAGCTGCTCGAGCTTCTGGCCGACTCGAAAGAGAAAAGTTGGATCGCGGAGCAGCTGCAAAGCTGCTGCCCGGATTTCTCTCCGATTGGCTCTTGAGTTTCGGCTGCTCGCTGTTTTATTTTTTTGAACTTTCATGCTTCCTCTCCTCCGATCGTCGCAACTCTAAAACTAGTCGTCGGAGAAGCGGCTCATGATTGCGTAAGAAAAATCCGAAGGGCATTCATTGGTCGTTGGGAGGTCGAAAACAGGATGCGCGGAAAACCATCAAAACCGTCAAAAGCTGTTGGCGCTGATGGCCAACGCGCAGCACTGCCCGTTACCAAATCAAGTTTCGTTGCATCCGGCGAAGAAGTCTTTCGCACCTCGACTGTCTCAAAAGGCTGTCTCGATCAATTCCCGCACGCCAGGCGAGGAAAGTTGTCAAAGTTCGTAGTGGCCAGTCCTCAGGTTTTTCTGACAATAGCTCCGAAGCATGCTCCGCCGCCGAATTCAGAGCGCCAGGCTGGTAGTCTCGCAGCCACGCGAGATTCCAGAGATTGAACCGCCGGAGATGGAGGAGATTTTGTGGCCTTTCAATCGCTTGCTCTCGCAAAAATTGACGTCGGAACTTGAATTCAGCTCTCACGATTGAATCCGTTTTCTGGTAAACACACAGCTGCCACGGCGAAGTTGGCCCACCGACATAAAGCGTCTCGCGCCCAGATCTGTCACGCAGCATTCTGATTCTTCTTGCGCGAGAGAATACGTGTCGCCAGAAATACCGGACTGACGCCTCAGTCAGGTCGAACGTTACCTCTACGCGTGCAACAGTCGCCCTGAATCCTCGGCGAAGCAGGGCACTCGCTACCAGATCAACCTGGGTGCCGGTGAGAGGAACTTTATTTGAGTGTAGGACCAGCCGGAACGGCGGGATCCGAGGCCAAGGCTTCAGTCTCCCGTGCCGAAACTCGAATGTGTTTTCGGTCACCCGGCAGACGCCACGTATTGAACGTGCGTAAATCCGATTGGGACCGCCGATCGGGACAGACGGAAGCGTGCGCAATGCCCGCAGGATCCGCTGTCGCCGATTGCCCCATAATCCGAACTCCGCCCTGTCGATAAATGCGGCTCGATCCACAAGGTGCGAAAACACTCCATTTAGCGACATCTCTTGTTTTTTGTATGCTCTCTTTCACCCCGGCCCTTCCCCTTACTTCTTATCGTGCTCATTGTTATTGTTATTGTTATTACAGCGCCGGATGTATCTCAGCCTAATGCCGGTTTTGGCGGTGGTTCACATGGTTGAGAAAAGAAAAAGGACCACCCAATCACCAGCTTTGAATCGTTCTATGAGAGATGGGTCGATGAGATCAAGCGCCAGTCGCAAGCTACTAATGGAAACCGAAAAGGAGATCGCTTCTGGCAGGGAGCATTAGCGGTCAAGACCTTGAAGGACGCGGGGGCTCTTTGGATAGTGTTACCCACCGCAGAATTTGGCGATATTATGCCCAAGTTCCTGCTAGACAAACTCTTCAGAGAAATTCGATGGTACATGCATTATCGCGGATATGTCGCCGATACGAATAGGGCTTTCCGCGACCTAATCGACATTCTTTCCAGGGTACAGAACCGGCTCTCAACATTTCCGACACCCTCACAGGACGTAAAGGCACGGTTCACAAGATGCGCCGGAGATCTCGAAAAACAATGTGCTGCAGTTCGGCGCGAACAAGAGCGCTACTGGCGGGAGGCTCAATTAGGGCTGCCTGATGAAACGCTAACATGGCCCGTGAAAATCGTGAGGAATCCGGATGTTGCAGTGCAGCGGATTCGTCCGACTGAGTTGGAGAAATGGGAAAAGATCCTGAGGGGAGTGCGATATCCGACCAATCCCGCCAGAGAAATTGATCTGGACGCCCGTCTTCAATTGAGACTCGGAATAATTCTTCGTTTCTATTTCCGATGGAATTTGAAGGTTCCTCTGATTACCGTCGGCAGACTCGTCGTTTTATGTTACCTCGCAGGGAACCTCACTCGAGAGAAAGGCGATCACCTTTGGATTGCCGATAGGGACGGTAATGAAAGCCGCCGGAAATTGACTGTCAGCTTAGTGGATCAAAAGCTACGAGCGGCGCGCTTGCCGCGCTCGTTCGCCTAGCACTGTTGCTTACCTCTACCTCCTCTTACTTCCACTCAGTTCCCATACGCGAAGGTGAGTGTGGATTCGCTGATATATATCTAGCCCCTCAGATCTAATCACGGATCAAATCTGGTGAAAATGTATTCCCGCCAGAATTCCCGATCACAGCTTCATTCGCATTTGCCGGGAAATCAACCCCATCGCGTTCCCCGAACGCTATAGCAAGGGCAGGTGAAGGAATCACCCGTAAGAGTGGAAAGGCTCATCGCGGTGTCCTTCTAGTCCTGGCAAACATTCAACGTGCGGCTATTAGCGGGTGCAGGAGCGATTATTTCGGGGAGCATACGGGGGTAATAGGGGTTTTCCTGAAAAACGGGTTGGTACTTATGCTTCGAGCTGGTGTTGCGTCCACCTATCGAATCCACCCGTGTACCTCAACACGTGGTCTGAAGGATCTATGGCGCTGCGTACTAATGCTGGGTGACTTGCCCTGATGGCACTAGCAGCATTTGTTCGTCAGAAACTTCCTTTCAAATCATCTTTTCCTTCTGCAATTCCTCAACGACTAAGCCAACGACTCCGCTAATCACTTTCGTCACAGACTTCGGGTTCACCGAATCAGTCGTGCCAGTCCAAACGAGCTCTCCATCCGGTTTCGACGTTGAATAAAAATTTGATTCGATTTGCACCTGCGTTTCTGTCTGGAGATAGGCGGGCGAATAAACCACCGGTGAAAGCGCTCCGTAATATCCATAAAACGTCCCGTAGTAGGGATAGAGAGGGTAAGCCTCCGCCGGAACATAGGTGACTGTTTTGTCGTACTTGACCAAACGCGACACAAGCACCGCGTCGAATCTTTGCCCTCGAACGACTCCTTTCAATTCGTCCATGTCAATCGGAGTTGCTCCCGGCCTTGGCAAAAGCGAATAGCTGGGGACGGCTTGAATGCCAGGCTTGG
>Ga0306921_10001096_pt1 | contig 25772 bp, 20 predicted proteins | sample sta12Cox44000080_FD_203760 | JGI IMG/M metagenome (GOLD analysis project Ga0306921, IMG submission 203760) | Lab enrichment of tropical soil microbial communities from Luquillo Experimental Forest, Puerto Rico - statoxic.12C.oxic.44.000.080 (v2)... | ecosystem: Environmental > Terrestrial >...
TGTTGACGCTGACCAGGATGATCTTATCTCCCGCCAGTTGTTCGAGGTCGGGATCGTTGCCCGACCAGCCTGGGGTAGCATACCGAGAGAAGTCGAAGTCTCCCGTCTCCTCCTCCGGCCCGAGGCGCTGCGCGAACTCGATATTGACGCCATCCGTAGCGAAGAGGTAGCGTCCCTCTCGTGTCTCCAGTACGGCCATCCCGCTGGCCGGCTGGGGAACCAGCGGGCCGTGGTCGAGCATCCAGCTTTCTTCGAGCACCGGCTGGCCGGTCCAGAAGACGGAAATCTTTCCGAACGCGACGATTGGGGCCTGGGTGATCGAAACGTAGAGCGGCCCATCGGTTTCATCCGGGGCAAAGGTCGTCATCAGTGGAGCCGGAAGAAAATAAGCTCGGGCACAGTCACTGACGTACCCGCCGGTGTCGGCTTATCAGTCGAGCCGGGCAGCAGAAAGTATTGAAAAGACTTGCCGACGTTGGCTGGATCGTTGGGGTCGTCCTCCTGATACTGTGAGTTGGCGAGCAGAAGATAAAAGCCCGGATACCAGCCCACCTCGTCCACCACTCCGACCAGATAATCGGGGATCACGTAGTCCGTCATCGGCACATAGATCGAGACACCCCCCGTAACCATCTGCGCCGCGCCGTCGCCGCCGGTACTGAACGAGATGGTGGTCGCTACCCGCTGGTAAGCTTCCACGGGATGCACCGACCCGATAGGGATCGGATTGCCGTAGTAGTCTTTGACCATATCCCCCTGCCACATTGCCACGTAACCCGGCATCTCATCAACCGGCGGGGGTGGGAATTGACCGGGACCGCTGTACCCGCTCTCGTAGTCCCAATAGGAAGTGTAGGTCGCGCCCACGTACCAGACGGGTATCGAAGCCCATTTCGTAGGCACACGTATTTCCAGGTAATCCCCCTGCGCGGTAAAACCGGGAACATCAAGAGCGGTGACTTGCTCCCAGATGGTGTTCGTCGTGACGGTATCGCCCCAGCCGCCGCTGTAGGGCACGTACTCCGTAACCTGGTTGAGCGCCTCATCTACACCGTGGAACCCAATGGTGCCGCTCATCGTGCCGGAGCCGAGTGGAGATGGGTACAGGTAGACCGTAAACGGCGCAGGCGAGTAGGGCCGACCAGAGTAGAAACCACCAAGCGCGTAAGACCCGAAAGACAGCAGCATTTTGGCAAAGAAAAGGGTATCGCCTCCGTGCAGCCCGTCGAACGCCCGGTCATAGAACTCCGGGTGAGAGAAAAAGAATATCCGCCGATAGGGGTTGTAGTCTCCGCCGGTCGGAAACAGGTCGCTGTCGCCGTGCGCGCCGGGGCACGAGTTCGGATCTTCGGTGTACTCCATCGACAGGTATCCGCTCCCCGTAGCAGGCGTGCCGATCTGAAACGAATGGCCTGGGTAAACAGCCTGATGGTTTTCAAACTTCCACCACCAGAGCACCGTTCCCCCGGCATCGGTGAGATAGGGGTAGACATCGGTGTTATCATCCCACCACCCCACCGTCGGCTCGGGGAAATAAATCTGCATTGCCGGACTACGGCCCACCCAGGCTATCGGCACCGGCCTGTAGGTGTCACCGCTGAACTCCGTCAAGCCGCCGCCGTTGTCGTCCGTGGCCGGGGTCATCGAGATGTGGATCTGAAACGGCAGGTTCGGCGTCTGGAGCACGCCGAAGCCGGCTTTGATCATCGTCATCTCGGCAGTGTCGGTGGCAGCACCGCAGTAGTGCCCGGCATACGGCCCACCTGGATCAGGAAAGCTCATCAGTCGCAGTCCCAGACCAGCCCGCCGCTGGAAACGTAGAAGTAGCGATTATGGAGACCGCGATCATTCTGACCGCCGAACGCGAACCAGCGATTGCCGGAGCCGGGCGCAGCACTGTCGTACACCTCGGCAGTCATGTTCGTGTCCCAGGCCGCAGGGTTGGCGGGGTTCGGCTCGGTGGGCGCTCCGATCTTCCACTCGTAGTAGTCCTGGTTCCAGAAAGAAGCCATCCCGTTGCCGATGTTATGATCCGGCACGCTGAAGTTCTGGAGCTGCTTCCTCACGTAGTTCGGGTCCCCGCCGGCAGGATAGGAGCTGTCGCTCGGTTCCAGGTGGTTCGCATTCGTCATCGCCAGCCACCAGCTGGTGGGCGGTGAATAGCCGCCAAAGTTCACCGGCTGAAGCACCGTGCCGAGCGCGCCGTAGTACCAGTCCCTGCGGGTCCATCCACTGCCCTTTGATCCCTGCTCCAAAGAGAAGCCAATCCTGATGTCGCCGCCGGTCGCGTGCGCGTAGGGGTTGGTCATCTTGTCGAAGACAAGCAGGTGGTCCTTATCCACTCTCCCACAGAGCACCCTCCAGGTCCAGAGCGGTACGAGCACGCTGGGGTCCCAGCTATCCGCGAGAAAGGGGTAGATCCAGGTCTGGTCGGGCCACCAGTCCACGGTGGGCGTGGGGAAGACCACCGCATCCGTGGGCGTGCTCCAGATGCGCGTCCAGGAAGCCGTCACCGGGTCGGGTGCGTTCGGGTCGGCGTCATCCTTCACCTCGGCCCAATCCGGCATCTTCTGCGGCCAGTAGGTGTCCGGGTCGTAAGGCGTGTTGACCGGATCGGTGGTGAAGTTCGGGTAGGTGATGCCGTCGCCGTTGTCGGCCACCGGCGTCATCGAGATGTGTAGCCAGTACTCGTCGGGGATGTAGACCTGATCCCACCAGCCCATCCCGGCGGCGAGCAGGCTAATCTCGGTGTTGTTGAGTGCTGCGCCAAAGCCCATTGTCCTACTGGTTCTGTGCCTGCCGGCTGGCCCCGATGTTGGCAAGCTGGTAGTTCTGCTGCTGGTCGGCTTGATTGCCGGTCGGTCCTTTGTTCTGGGTCGTGGTCCCGGCGCGGTTCTGCTGGGAGATGTCCATAGACGCCTGCCCGATGATGCCGCCGCTCGGCAGCCGTACCGTCACATCCGCTTTGCCGTAGATGCGAATGCCCGGCCCTGCTGCGGCAGCCGGCCCTGCGTGGCCCGTGGGCGTACCGTAGACACCTCCTGCCTGGGCCGGGTGAGTGAGGTGATGGTGCGGCTGCGGTGGTGTAGAAGCGGCGTCTGCTACCGCACCGACACCGAAGTACGCACCACCCATTCTGGCTCGTGCCTGGGCCAGCACCGACTGCTGCCAGCCGACGTTTTGCGCCTGATCGTAGTGAGCCGGCAGCGCGCCGATGTCGTGGTAACCGCCCTCGGCATCCCTGCGCCAGAACGGTGTGTAGCCGCTGATCGCGCCGGCAGTCGGCCACATCTGGTGCGGTGGAGCGATTGCCGTGTCCAGCTCGTGCTGGTGGCGAGCCATCTGCGCCCGTTCGTTGGCCGCGCGCTGTCGCCACTGGTCCAGCATCGCGTTCCGCTGGTCTGCCCGGTGCGTGGCTTCTACGAAGCCAGGATCGCTGCGGATCTGCTGGTCCTGGATGCGATGGAGCGCGCCCCAATCGACATCGTGGATGGCTCGCTGGGTGTCGATGGCCTGACCGCCCGCGACGTGCCGGGCCGCAGCGCCGTCGCCGCCGTGCTGCCGCCGCCACTCGCGCTTGTCCCACTCGTCCTGACCGGTGAGGTGGTAGAGGAAGGCTCCCACGGCCATTCCCCCGAACCCAAGCGCCGCTGTGCCGACGCCGGGGAAAGCACTGCCGATGATGGCTCCGGCAATGCCGCCGGCAGTCGCCCAGGCTCCGGCGTGCGCGAGCTGCCAGCCCATCGGCATCTCGCCCCCTCCCTTATGGGCAGGATGAGGAGGTGTGGGAGCCGTGGTCCCCATCGGCGGCGGAGGTGGCTGCGGTGGTGGGGGCTGAACCCAATTCATCTCCGGGCCAGTGCCGCCCGCGATCCCCGCTTCCATCTCTCCGAGAGCGCCAGCCGCCAGCCCCGCCATCGAGTTGGGATCCACGGCACGGTGCTGATCCGTCACCGGCAACATCGGCAGGTCAGCCGGGTGCGCGCCGCTGCCCGGGTGAGGGATGCCGCCGCCGGAAACATCGTTCCAGCCCACGCCTGCGGGAACTCCGCCCTGCTCTGCCGTGAACGCTGCCGCCGGAGCGGAAGTGCCGGCTTGCCGGCTTGCCGGATGTCCGCGAGCAGCAGACGCAGGGCCAACACTCGGAGCGCCCTGCACCGCACCGCCGGGACCGTCGCCGGCTGTGGGTGTCGGAACAGGGACCTTTGCCGCGCTCGGGTGGTCGCCGCTCTGGAAACCCTGCGTTCCGCCGATCCCGCCGCCGACATTGTAACCGCTGGGAACGCCGAACTGCCCTGGAATGCCCCCTCTCCATCCTGGGATGAAAGCCGGATGAACGATGGGGCGAGCCTGCTGCATGTAACGGTCGCGCGTGCTTCTGCCCAGCCCGCCGAAGCCGGGGAAGTCCACGCCCCAGCCGGCTGCTGCGCGGAAGCTCGTGAGCGCGCCCGCGAGCGCGAAGCTGCTCGGCGCTCCGACAACCTCGCTCATCAACCTGTGCTGCCAGCCATAAGAGAGCTGCTGGTAAGCCTGGAGCTGCTGAAGCTGGAGCTGGTGGATCTGCTGCTCCGCTGCGAATTGCTCCTTCGGAGCCATCCCCTCGCGCTTTCCTCGTTCGAGCTGGTTCTGGGCGTCCTGAATGATCCGGCCACGGATGTTGGCTTCTTGAAGACCAATCGAGTAGATGTCGCCGGTCGCGCCGGGAACCGTCTCCAGCACCTGCCGCTGGAAGCTGGCATTGGCAAGCGCGCTCTGCATCGAGAGCGGAACTTTGTAGAGCCACGCCTGCGAAGCCATCCGCTGGGCTTTGAACTCCTTCTCGTCAATGGCTGCCTGCTGTGCCGCTTCCATATTCGGGTCGAGGTTGCCGGTGCTGCGGTCCTGATTGAGCTTCCACTTCATCATCTCAATCTCGGCCCGCATCGACTGCGCCTCGCCCTGCGCTACCTTTACGGCATCCATCCCGCCCAGGCCCTGCGCGTCCGCGCGCTGCACCTCCAGGTTCGCCTGGGACTGCGCCGCCTGCGCGCCCAGCATCGGCATCTGGATCGCCATCGCGCTCTGCTGCATCGGCAGGCCGGCTCGCTGGACCTCGGCCTGGGTGAGCTGGAGCTGATAGCGGGCACGGTCCATCTCCGTGGTACGCGGATCGCCGATGGCCGCGTTCAGACCACGGATGTAGGTATCGAGGCTCGCGGTCTGCTGCTGGAACAGGCCAGGGAGCATCCCTGCCGGCACGATGCCCTGGCCGATGGCTCCCAGGATAGTCGCAGCCTGCTGGCCGGGGAGCTGTGCCTGCTGGAGCGCGCCCTGCGTGACCGCCTGCTGGTACTGGATCTGGTTGACCGTCATCTCCTTCAGGATGCCGGCATAGGCTTCCTGGGCTTCGGCCCGCGCTTTCGGGTCGTTGCTGTTTGCCAGGATGAACTCCATGTTCTGCTTGGCGGCTTTCATCGCGCCCTGGAGAGCCGCCTGGACCACATCCTGCGCCTCGGCAGCCATACCGGTGGCCTGGATACCGGTAGGGGTCACCATGCCCGCGAACTGCGTCATCGCGGCAATCTGCTGCATCCCCTGGCCGATCCGCAGCGCGCTGCCGGCGGGACCCATCGCCGCCTGGAACCGCTCGGCCTGCATCGCAAAGGGAGCACCTCCCAGGCTGGTCAGGACCTGCCCCTGCTCGACCTGATTGCGAAGTATCTCCTTTCGCAGCTCTTGCTGCTGGCCGGGGTCTTCTCCCGACTGCTGCATCAGTACATCGAGCTGCTGCCGGCGAGCGCGCAGCTCGTTGAGCTGGTTCGCCCACAGCCCCTGCTGGGTCCGCATCGCGCCGAGAACGGCTCCAGGCCCTGCCTGCCGCGCTCGCAGGGCGGCGATGTCCGTCTGCCCTACTTGTGAGGCAAGCCCGGTAATCTCAATCTCACCACGCGTCTCTTCCATCTGCTGGAACTGGCGACCGATGGCGATGGGGTCAAAGCCCGAGGTAACGTCGGCAAGCCCCGGTATTCCCTTCAACGCTTTGAGCGCCCCGAGCTGCTGCAAGCCGGCTGTTCCGCCGCGCACGAGCGCCGCGTTAACGAGGTGGCGGATGTCGGTCGCGGAGAGCGCGTCGGTTCCCGCACCGATGTCCATTGACGAGGCGAGGTCCGGGTCGGTCATCCGCATCTGGAGCACGCGCCCGTAGAGTTCTGATCTGGCCTGGAAGATGGCCGGGTCGCCGTGCGCGTCCTCATCCAGCTTGCGCTCGATACCGGCCACCGCTCGTGGAGCCAGGAACCAGTCTGCGCCCGCCAGTGTCTGGGTCGCCTTCGTGACATCGGTTTCGCCCATGTCCACCAGTCCGGGGTTCGTCTCGGCACGCAGCAGCTTCTCGCGTCGTTCCCTCGCGGCTGGGTTGACAGCCTGATTGACCGCCCAACCGACACCGGTAACCACCGCTCCGATGCCCGCACCGACAAGCCCGCCGGCCAGCGGCCCACCGAACAGCGAACCAATCCCGAAACCCGCACCTGTTCCGGCGAGCACGGTCCTACCGAAGTCGAAGCCCATCTCCGTCGCCGCACCGCCGGGCCGGATACCGGAACGCGTGGCAAAGTCACGCATCTCCGCGCCTGCAAGCTGGGGAGCCAGCGTTTCGATCTGGGCGTTCATTCTCTCCCGCTCCAGATCACCACGAAGCCGCTGTATCTCCATCCTGGCTCCGACCCCGAAGATCGGAACCTCGCTCCACGGCTCCAGCATCGCCATCCGCCGCTCAAGCGGAGACTGCGCTCGACCGGTGAGCTGCGGCTCAAGCATCGCTTCCCCGGTACGCATCCCGATGTTGGTCAGGTAACCGGCAGCCATCGAAGCGAAGATCGGCGCTGCGGATGCACGGGTTGCTCCCTCAAGCGCGCCGAAGTAACGCTCCATGCCGGGGACCCCCTCGAAGATCCCCTGCAAGAACTCACCCATCACGGTGGGTTTCTCGTGCTCCGGCTTGCCGGAGGGTCCCGGCGTGCGTGAGCCGTGGCCCGTCTGGGTGGGATGCCCGCCACCCCCGCCGCCGCCACGACCACCCCCACCTCCGCCGCCACCACCTCCGCCGCCACCACCACCACCGTCAAAGCCGCCGGGTCCGGTGATATTGATTGTGCCGACCGAGGTGATGTCAATGCGGTCTACCCGCATAATCGTCATCGAGGCTGCCGCGCCGCCCACGCCGGCCTGCCCGCCGGTGACGAAGCTGCCGCCGGTGGGTCCCGTCTCCCACGGATGGTAAAGACCGTGAGTAGCGAGCGCGCCCCACCGCTCGCTCTTCTGCCACGCGCCCATCGCGTCGGGGATGATGGGCGAGCCATCTGCCGAGGCTGCCGCGTTCAGTCCGCTCCGCTGGCCGGGCGGGGCGAGCATCATCCCCCACACCTGCCCCATGTCCCGCTGGAACTCGGACAGGTTGTCGAGGATGTACTTGAGATGTACCTCGGCGTTGTTGTCGGGCATCGTCTACAAGCCTGTATCAGCAGGCGCAGGGAGGTGGCTGTAGTACTCCTTCATCACAGCCTGGAACTCGGTTGCCTCACGGTAGGGCAGTGCCACGAGGTCTATCGTCGTCAGGTTCTGCACCCAGAACACGAAGCGGGCTACGGACTGGTTCCACAGGTTGTCAGGCAGATCGCCTTTGCTTGTGGCGAGCATCCTGCCCGCGTTTGCGAAAGTAGATGAGGAGCCTCGGGTCCATCCGGTTCCTCGCCCACATCCTGATGATGAGCGCCCTGGCGATGGTGTCCTGGAGCTGGGTCGGATCCATCGTGCCGTCGCCGTTCCTCTCGTAAGCTTCCCCGTTCATCGCGTAGAGCGACTTGCCGAGCAGCCAGCGGTTGCGCTCATCGAAGTTGATGCGCTTCTCCTGGTCCACAATCTCGGCGAACTCGTCATCGGCCCAGAGCACGTCACCGTAGCTGAACTCCCGCATCGTGTAGGTCTGGGTCATCTGCTCGGCGTCTTTGAACTCTCCCTTCTCGTGCTGGTCGATCACGTCCAGCATCTCTTCCATCTGGGTCTGGTTGCGTACCACCTCGGCGTTTAGAAACCGGCGCTCGGTGATGCGCTGGTCTTCCCAGCTCTTGACGCGCTCCCTGGTGCTGTCGGTCGCCTCACCTTTCTTGTCAGCCTCGTAAGCCGCCAGCACTTCCGGCGGAGTTGCCTCGGCGTCGAGCCGTGCAACCGCGTTCTCACACGCATCGAGGGCGATCCGCCGGTCTGCCACATCGAGCCACGATGGGAGCAGAATGCGGAAGCCGCCCTCGAACACCACGAAGTCGAGCTTTTCCTGGTACTCTACCTGATTGGTCACCTATCTCCCTGGAGCAACCCCCGGCTGCGCCGCCCTTCTACTTCTCGGCAGCCGGTGTTTTCCGGGAAGTTCGCCGTGCCTCGCGTTCCTTCCTACGGCGGAGCCGGCCAGCCGGCCAGCCGCGTTACGCCTCGGAGATGATGATCGGGTAGCTGCCCGGCACTGCCCCCAGGCTGGCAAGACAGTTGTAACGGTACGATCGTACCACGCGCCCGCGCATCTGCCGGCGGTTGTCCGGGTCCACGGGGATGGCGCGCGGGATGGTGAAAGAAAGCGTCTTGTTGGCCGTCTTGTCGCGCTTGATGTTGATGATCAGGTTGAGCGCCTCGTAGTAGCTGGGAGCGCCGTTGCCGTCCAGCCCGAAGCCCGGCGGGTCGATACCGGACTGCGCGTTCATTCGGATCGTGAGAGCGGCAGTCGGCAGGTCCGCGTTCTGCTCTTTCACGTCGTTCGTGCCGTCCAGCTCCATATTGGCAGACAGCCCTGTATCGAAGTCCAACGTCACGCCAATGACGCCTTTGTTGGCGAGCACGCCACCGAGAGAGCAGACGCCGGCCTGGAGCGGTTTGCCCGGCAAGCCGGAACTCATCGTCGGGTCTGGGATGGAAGGCGCAGGGATGGTGCTGTCGATGGATCCCCCTGCCCAGCGCATCACGAAGCCTACCGGTGCGCCTTTGTCGATGTTCAGAGAGAAGCCGGCAGCCTTCGCGTTGTTTACCTGCCACGTCCCCAGGCCGGCTCCGCCGACGATGCCGTTGTCGGAGAAGACGAAGGGTCCCCCCAGCTCATTCAGATCGTAGGCCGGTCCCGCCGTTCGGATGATGAACCAGTTGTTCAGGTTCAGGCTGGTAAACCAGGGGTCGGCGTCTTTGCCGCCCGGCCCGCCGGTGGGCGCATCGCCGCCGAGAGGGTCCATCGGGATGGCCGGAACCTGGATAACGGGGAACGTCGGCATGTCCCCGTAGTTGAGCTGCCCGCCCTGCTGGGCCGAGATGGGGTAGGGGATGTCGAGGTTCCGGGGATGCAGGAGCGAGGCTCCTTCGCGGCAAAGCACGCGAACGCCGTCGATCTGCAAGAAGCCCGCAAACCCGTGGGTGATGGGCATAACCTAACTCCCTGGCAATAGCCGGCTCGCTGGCCGGTCGCCGGCTACTTCTTCGACTGCTTCCGTTCGGCCTGTCCCTCGCTGGCCGGCTCCGGCTGGGCCGGCTCCGGGTTCTCGGTGTAGCGGTGGCTCTTCCGGTGGCTGTTCATCTCGCGGAGCTGTTCGAGGTCCAGGAACTCCGGTACGAGGGCGAGCACGTCTTCCTCTTTCACGCGCTCCACCTTCCCGTCCACCACGTCCGCGTAGAGCTGGGGCACTTTGCACGCCTCGGCCTTCTGGCGCTCCTCCGGCTCCAGGTGAAGACGCGGATCCTTCGTCACCAGGAGCGCGCAGCGCATCCGTGTGCCGTCGCCGATGAGCGAGGTACGCCCGCAGCATACACCGCAGCCGTAGGCCAGCACCCGGTTGACGTTGAACTGGTGGTCGATGCCGGCAGTGTATGCGTCTTCGGAGAGCCGGCTCTCCCCAAGCGCCTCCGGCTCGACCCCGCTGCGGATCGCGCGCTCGGTGCTCCGTGCTACCTTCAGCATCTTACGTCTCTCCCGTGATGAACCGGACGGCAGCTCGCTCGGTCTTCCGCAGGTCTTCTTCCTTCACCTCGCCGCCAGGGAACTGCGGTCTAGCCGGAATGTGGGCCTTCGGCGCTCCCTGGTCGTGGATGACCGCGAGGTTCACCGTCCTGCCGCTTCCACCCTTCCCTGTGCCCCTCGCCCGCAGCTCGTGAACCCGCAGGCCGCGTCCGTCTTTCGCGGTGGGTCGCCGGCCCTTCTTCGCTCTCGTGATCGTGAAGGCGCTCCCCACTACTAACGTCGGCTTCTGGCCTTCGGTCGCCACCTGCTCGACGTGGCCGCGCGCTCCCTGCTCCGCGTAAGACATCGCCAGAGCGCCCGTCTTGACCAGGGGCTGGTGAGCGATGGCTTCCGCCGTCTTCTGGGCAGGGCGGGTAAAGAGACGCCTCGCGCGCCGCGCCCGCCGGGGATGAGCACGCAGGAAGCGGATCTTGCCGGCGATGGTGACGGCCTTCAGTGGCGTCCACCTCGGGTCGCCGCCCACCTGGAAGTTGGTCCGGTAGCGGTCCCTGGCTATGTCACCCAGCTCGCCCCAGAGCTTGCCCAGGTTCTCTTCCTTCGCGCGCTCCTGGATGGCTTTCGCGTACACCACCGGGTCGCCGCTCCCGCCCTCTCCGGCGGAGACAGTCACCCTGACGATGAGCGGGATGCGCGCTCCCCGCATCGGGACGGGGATCCTGAACTCCGGCATCAGCCAATCCCTCCCAGGCGCGCAATGGACAGCTCGCCGGTGATCGGCATCGTACCCATCACCTGATAGCCGGTGAAGGCATCCGTCTCGATCCACTCCTCGGCTACCTGCCCGCTCTGGGCGTGGCTCGCGGTCACCACCAGCCCGCAGTCCAGCTTGACCTCCAGGTAGTTATTCGAGTTGAGGATGTCCTTCGCGGCCATCATAATGGCCCGCAGCGCCCGAGCCGGCATCTCGCTCTGCGTCTGGTGGAGCATCACGCAGCTAATCTCGCCGTTCATCGGCATCGCGTCCGTGTAGGGTCTGCCGAAGTAGAGGTCTTCCTGGAAACGGTCCACATACACTGACAACACAGGTTGGTAGTTGTTCGCCTCCACTGCCGGCGAGCCGGTGAGGATGCGCTTCACGCCGGCTGGCCCGGCTCCGTTCGGCCAGTTGGGACCGTTGAGGAATATCTGGAGCGCGGCATCGAGCGCCGGCTTCTGGTCGAGCAGGATGTCCCGGACGGCTTCTTCCCACTGCTCCAGGTGGTCGTGCAGGCCCATCGGCCCGTTCTCGACGCAGATCCACCAGCAGAGCTGCTCGCTGGCCGGCCCGCTGTCGTCTTCCGCCGTAACGTAGATCGGCAGCCGCACCTGGGTCCGCGTGACACCGAGGAGCGGCAGCACCTGCCCATCGTCGTTGATCGGGTTCGGCGTGTTGCCGATGTCCAGCCGGTAGATGAAGGGGTTGGTGGAGGTCATCGGACAAAGACCTCCCTCGAAGCCCGGCAGGGACGAGGCGTAGACCTGGAGGTTCGCCCCCGGTACTTCCCCGAAGGTGAGGTCCATGTGCTGGCCGTCGCCAACGTTTTGAAGCTTGGTCATCACCGGCGGCATCAGAGGAACCCCGGCGCGCGGTCACTGTCGCGCTGCATCCACTTCGCCATCAGGACGCGCGAAGGAAACACGTCGCCGTTGGTCGCGCGTACCCGCCGGTGCTGGCTGCCGCCCAGGATGGCCCAGGTGGTGTCGTAGCGATACACCAGCGTTATCATTGTGCCTTTCACCGGAGCGGTCCCCGTCCACTGGATGCCCAGGCCATCCTCGGACGGCTGGAACCCGGTGGTCACCTCGGTCAGCGTGTCGCCGCGATAGACGGTGAGTATCTCGGTCACCGGCGTATACATCAGCCGGTCCACCGGATCGCCCGTCTCGCGCTCGTAGGTGATGTCCACGGTGTCCGGTCGCGTGGAAAGCGCGATCCGGTCGCCGTCGTGGAAGGGATACTCCGTCTCCAGGAAAGTGCAGACGACCTCCCCACCCTGGACCACGAAGGGGTAGCGGCGCGTGCCGACCATTGCCTGCTGGCACACCACCTTCCCACCGGTCGGCCCGGTGAGCGGGATCGGCATCACTTTGAACAGCTCGCCGCAGCCGCCGCAGAGGGGACACGTCGGCAGCGTCCGCATCGAGCCGCCCACCGCGTCCATGTGGGTCGGATTGGGGCACGGCCCAACTTTCCGGTAGTACGCGGAAGGGACCTCGCCCAGCGTGGCGACAAGCCTGGCGAACGCCTCGGTCGAGAGCTGGCCGAGAAAGCCCATCAGATGCAGATGACCTCCATCGGCTTCTCCTTTTGCATGGTCCGCTCGATCCAGGTACGGACGCCCATCTCCAGGGTGTCTGCCCGCTGGTATACCAGATTGGGGACCACACTCTGGCTCATCCCGTCAATCGAGAGCGACACGCCTCCCTGGTCCAGATAGCTCCCCATCTCCCGCAGGGTGTTCGCCGCTGCCATCTGGCCGATGTTCCTCTGGAACTCCATCACCAGCCCCTGGTCCCATTCGGTGTCGAAGGGCGGCAGCGGCTGCGAGCAGTCCCAGGTCTTCGGGTTCACCAGCCCCGCCGTATAGCGGACGTGGATGAAGTCAGGAACCATTCCCGACCGCTGGCCGACGCTGTAGAGCGGGTTGATGGCCGAGAGCGCAAAGGTGACGCTCGCCGCAGCGGTGGGAATGATGTGGACGATCCCGAACTTCCGGTCGATGTTCTGCCATACCGGTGGGATGTCAGGCCCAACGACGTTGCCCGCGAGCGCGAAGCGAAAGCCAGTAAGCCCGTTCTTTTCCCAGAGCGGCGTCCAATCCAGCGAGGTCCTGCCGGTGAGGGCCATCCAATCGCGGATGAAGTAGGAGAGCGGCTTCTGGATCCGGTCGTAGTCGCTTCCCAGGATCAGCCCCTTCGTCGTACCTACCGAGACACTATCCCCTGCCTGGGTCTGGGCTGGCAGGCCGATGGAGGTGAGCGAACTCCAGGTCGTCGCGGTCAGGATCTGCTGCCTCGTGCCGGGGATGATGAGTTCGGTGGCCGGCAGGCCGTTGCCGTCCGTCCCGGAGATAGCGACCGTCCCGCTCACCGAGCCAGCCGGCTGGCCGGCAGTCACGTAGAGGTAGAGCGCCTGGGACATCGGCGGCTGGAAGAAGCCGTCTGTGAGCGTCTCCGGCGCGGCTGGCAGGGCAGTTACGGGCAGGATGCCGGTCGGCGTAGGTCGGGGCGGCGGAGAGCCGAGGTTGGGGGTCCCCGGTACGTTGACGAAGGACGCCCAGAGCGCGAGCTGGTCCGAGCAGTAGCGCGTGAGAAAGAACGGGATGTGCAGGCTCTCTTCGATGGTAAACTGTGCCGCCCGGATGTGCTGCTCGGCAAGCTGGTCAGCGGACAGCCCCGTATACTTCGCCTGCGCGTCCAGGAGCTGGCCCATCCCGCCCAGGTGCATCCGCATCAGGCTGGCATTGATCGGGAGCGGGAGTTGTGTGCTGGCTGCCATTGAAAAGAAAGCCGCCCGCCCTTACGAGCGAGCGGCTGCGAGATTGCGCTTACTGATAGAGCTGTTCTTACTTTTCAGGAGTGTCCAATGGCGACCGGCAGTTAGCGGTCGTAGAAGGCGATGCCACGCACGCCCACGAGGGCGGAGAGGTCGGCTCCGTTCCCTACCTCGGTGGCACTGGTGATGGCGGTTGCGGTCGCCGTTCCATAGAAGCGGACGACCTTATTCACTTTGTCGTACTGCGCCTCGTAACCGAAGGTGTTCTGAAAGGTGACGAAGTACGGGTCTTTACAACCGTAAGGGGAGAAGTCGAGCGGGTAGCCACCACCAACGCCCGCCGGGTAAGCATTATCGCAGTCGAACTGGACGACACAGATCCCAATCGTCCCCTTCGAGTTGGCGAGCTTCTTCTTGTTGGCGAGGGCCATCGTCCTTACTCCTCGGCTTCCTGGGCCACCTCTGCCGCTTCATAGAGGCTGGCGTTGGGATCCACCCCCTGCGCGGGAGCGGGCCGGCTGGCCTGGGGTCCGGGCGCGGAAGGCACAGGCCGGCTGCCTTTTCGCTGGACCGGTTCCTGGATGGCGTGGCCGTGCTTCTGACCGCCTTTGCCGTGGTCCGCGTGACCCTTGCCCGGCTCTTCCTTTGCCTCGTCCTTCGGCTTCTCTGCCTGGGCTTTCGCGGCAGCCTGGGCTTCCTGCTGCCGCTGAACCTCGCTCTTCGGCAGCGGCATATCAATCTCGCCCTGGCGTACCGGGGTCGTCGGCTTCGTCGCTTCCTGCTGGCTGCGCCACTCCCTTTCGAGCTGCTCGTCCAGGGAGCGCGGCGGAGCCGGCTGGGTGCGAGTAGCGGAAGGCTCCGCCGGGCCAGCCTCGTAGTGGCCTTCCACCGGCTCGCCTTTGTCATTCACGTAAGCGTAGCCGGGGATCTGGTCCAGCCCGCAGTTGTCGGGAACTCGGGCTTGCCCGTGCGCGTCGAAGTCCACCGGCCCGTAGCCGTTCGGAGCGGTGATCCCCTTCTGGCCCGCCATCGAAGGATTGATACAGACGACGAGCGGGCCGTTGGGCTTCTTGACCTGCTTATCCGCCGTGATGATGACTTCCGGCGTTCCTTCGAGCACGACGTATCCAGGGATGAGGTGGATGCCGCAGCTCTCCCCCGCATCCCTGGAGATACCCTCGTGGTCGAAGTGAGCCACGCTGCCATCCGGCATCGTGATCGTCTCGTTCTTCCGCAGCGGATTTTCAACCGTCAGGGACACTATCCACCCCCTACATACTAGTGATACCCGCCTGCGACAGCGAGCCGACGTTGACGACGTGCAGGTTGTGCAGCGGCACTTTGAAGAGCGGCGTGCCGAACATCAGGATGCCGTAGCTGTTGCTCATCAGGTCCTGCGGGAGAGGTCGCTTCACCACCGGCAGGAGCTGCTTGAACACAATCTCATCCGAGGTCATAGTCAGGCCGCAGATGTGATAGGTGTTCGGAACCGCGTACCCGTCATCGGTGTAGGTGGTGGAGCCGCCGGAGCGGTTCACCATCGCCATGAACTTCTGGGCGCTCGTGGCGGAAGTCTGCTGGTCGGCAGGGTTTCGGAAGAGCAGGAAGTACTCGATGGTCGCGTCCGCGAAGCTGATGGTCAGGTTGATCTTCTGACCTATCGTGGCCGCGATACCCGCCGAGGTAACCGGAGCGCCCCAGCCGCCTTTGCCTACCGGAACCGCCGTGTAGTAGTACGTGCCAGCCGGCAGGCCCGGTCGGTAGGGCAGAGCGACGTTCGCCGCGCCCGCGCCGGTGACGGTCGCGCCGGACGAAGATGGCCCGTTGACACTGGTGTTGGGCGGGATGTTGCGCGGGATGCCGCCCTTCACGCCGAGGGTCAGCATCTGGTTCCGGCGGATCTGCATATAGCGCGGGTTGCCGTTCAACGCTTCCACGAGGAAGCGGTCGAAGGCTGCCCCCACGCTGCCGTCCCGAGCGTTTTCGTTCAGGCGCTGCTCGGGGAAGAGGCTCTGCCGGAGGTCGCGGATCCCCTCGTTCGGGAAGTAGAGGTCGGTGAACTCGGTCGAGTTGTTGGTGGCGATCTGGGCCACGTACTCCAGCAGGTTCTTGTCGGCGGGTGCGCCCTGCATATCCAGGCGGATGGAGTTCTGCATATCCGCCCCGTCGTCAATCTGCTTGAAGAAGCCGTCCCACATCAGCGGGTTGACCGTCGAGTTGCCCCACCAGAGGTTCCGCTCGATGTGGCGGAGCAGCTCCCGCATCTTGATTTCCTCGCTGGTGTCCATCGCGTTCTTACCGACGCCACGGAACCCCACGAGGTTGACGGCCTGGGCGGGCAACGTTACCTGCCCTTTGACCGCCAGGTACTTGACGGTCTTCAGACCCCGGTAGAAGCGGGGGTCGGAGACAATGCCAGCGTCGTTACTGGCAATGAAGCCGTCCATCCCGTCTTCGCCGAACGTCTCCAGGCGAGTGAACTCCACGTCGAGGGAGTAGGCTTCCTCCTTCGGCATGTTGTTCCAGAGGTTGAGCTGCTCTTCTCGCATCTCGGCGGATGCCAGCACCGGCGAGAGGTCCTCAACGGCGAGCGCGGTGGCGTTCGGCCCAACGTGCGGAATGCCGGGCTGAACGTCGAGCGCCTTATAGACATCCATGAAGAGCGAAGCCCCGTAGGGTCCGAACTCCCCACTCGTGATCTGGGCGTTCGGGAAGTAGCTCTCCCAGGTGATCAATCCTGCATCGGAAAACATAGCCTAACTCCCTATCGGTGGCTTACGCTTTCTCCCTGGTGGTGGGCTTCCCGTGCCGTTGCTGTGGAGCGAGGATGCACGGGAAGCCCACGGGCGGGAAACGCTTTACTCTTCCTCTTCTTCGCCTGACATTGCAGCGCGAAGAACCTTCAGGGCCTTCGGGCCGGCGCTCTTTCGCACCGCTACCTCGTAGTCGATGCCCTCGACCTCGGCCTGCCGGAGCGCGAGACACGCTTTGGCAGCGGTGTCGGCGTCCAGGTCTTCGGTACGCGCCGCAGCGCGGAAACTCTTCGAGAGGGTCGCGGCATTCATCGGCGGCAGCTCGGGCGGCGGCATCCCCTTCCGGGTCCTGCCGTTGCCGTTCCTGACCTCGGGATGCCCGGTGACGGGATGGCTGGAGATGGCTTTGCGAAGCTCCGTCTGCTCGCTCTGGAGCGCCTGAAGCCCTTCCATCGCCTGCTCGAACATGCTCTTGATGACGGGATCCGTCACCTCGGCTTCCGGCTCTTCCTCCGGTTCCTCGCTCGCCGCCTCTTCGATGGACTTGAGAACGGTGGTCAGCCGGCGAACGCCTTTGGAGAGTTCCTGGGTCGCCTGGAGCTGCGCCTGTCCCTGGTCGTAGATGTGGCCGAGGGCTTTGATGATCGTCTCGTTGCTCTCGCAGACGCTCTTCAGGAACGGCACGCCGTCGAAGGCCGCTTCGCCATCCGGCTGGGAGAGCAGACTTTTGGTGACGTGCTCCGGGTCCAGCTCGAAGTCAGTGTCGTTGGCTTCCCACGGTCGGGCGCTCTTCCCGAACCCGCCGCCGGTCCCCTCGCCGGAAGGCCGGTTGTCGTGGGCCTTCTTGCCGCGCCCCATCTTCATCTTCGGCATGTCGGTGGTCGCAGCGTCGGCGTCTTCGTCTTCCTCGTCTTCGCCCTCGTGCGCGTTCGAGTGAGCGGGATCTACGTCCTCGTCGTCCTCGTACTCCTCGTCGTTGCGCTTGCCTTTGCTCCCCCGGCTTTTGGCGATGCCGTTCGCACCGTCGAGCTGGTCAGCGTAGAGGCGAAACGCTTTGGCCGCGAGGTCCGAGGTGAGCGGGCCGTCTTCGGCGGCAGATCGAAGTTCTTCAATCTGCGCTTCCAGGGTGGAAGTGCGTGGCATTACCTAACTCCCGTGGTGGGTGGCGCAACTTCTACGGGGCGGATCAACGCGCCAAGCCTTTACCACTATGAACGTCGGCCAGATAATCGGCAATCACCAGCCCGAGGGTGACCGCCGGATCGTTGCTCTTATGGATGCGCCGCCGCCTGCGCTTTCGCCGGCCAGCCGGCTGGGATCCCAGGTCTTCGACGGCGAGGGCGGATGCGCCGGGTCCCTCGTGCGGGATGCCGCTCATCACGTCCATCGCCTTCCGTAGCTCTGCCTCGGTGAAGAGCGGCATCGTGAGTGAGCGTGTCTCCGGTACGACGGGGAAGTGAACCCTGCCGATCCGCAGCGGCCCGACCCTGCCCAGCTCCTCCATCGACTTCACGAACTGGATCGTGCCGCAGTTTTCGCTGACGACCGGGACCGGCGTGACGGCGACCGAAGTCACCATCGGCTTCGTGATGATCGACTTGTCCATCGGGTCCCGCGAGGCGACGATGCCGGCGATGGAGTACCCCAGCGGCAGCCCGCTGTCGTAGTGCTCCTTCGCCTTCCGCGCATACTCCTTCGTCATCATCAGCTCGCTCTTCATCCACGGCACGTCGATGCCGGTCTTCGGATGAGGAGCAACGAAGGTGTCGATGCCGCGCCCGATGTAGTACTGCGGATCCCTGGTCCGTTCCCAAAGGTGGTCCCAATCCACCGGGCTGTTGAGCGCCTTATGGGTCTTCAGCCCTTCCAGCAAGCCCGCCATCTGCATCGTCTCGTCCTGGAGGTCTTTGGACGGGTTCGAGAGCGGGCCTTCGATCATCCAGTTCCCGGCAGGCGTGTCGTAGGCTTTCGCCACCGGCAGGTAAACGGAGAAGGGCTGCGCGTTCTGGCCGAGGGTGACCTTCAACATCACAGTCTCCAGTTTGCGCCGCCGCGCGTGCCGAACGGCGTGGCCGCGTCATCGCCCTTCGCCTGCACGAGATGGCTGCCGCCACCGTGCTTGTCGATGGCTGCCTTCGCCTCCTTCAGCGAGTTGTGGTGCGAGAGCTTCTGCCAGCCGCTCTCTCCCTTCGCTTTGAAGTGGACGACGAACGAACCGCCGCCGGTGACGGAGTAGCTGCCGGATGGCCGGCTGGACGAGAAAAGGGAACGGCCCAGGCCGGTCGGCCCGCCGCGATCCCCACCCTGCGGGATTGTGCCGCGATCCGCACCCTGCGGAATGACGGAGCCGAACTGCTTCAGGATGCGATCACAGGCGTTGAGAGCAGAGACGGCTTTCCCGATCTGCGACATCGGCACTTTGCCTTCCACGTAGCCATCGTGCTTCTCAGCAAGCTTTTGCGCTTCTTTGCGGCTGGTAGCTGTGCCAATGATGTGCGACGTGGCCGGCCCAACGCTCGCCGATGCCCTGGAAGCGTAGTGGGCGCGAAAACCCCCACCTTCGGGCGAGATGCGATAGGCTCCGTGGGAAGCTCGCCCGACCGTCATCGCCCCCGCGCTGCCCATCCAGTCGATACGCTTCAGGATGGTATCACAGGCCGAAAGCGAGGCATCCACGCCCGCGAGCGCCTTCGCCATCTTCGTCTTCGGCTTTCGCATCCACAGGCCGGGGTCGTGCTCGGGCCACTCCTGGCCCGGCTCGGAAAGCGCGCTCTCCAGCTTCCTCGGCTTCTTCCCTTCGACCTTCCGCTCGTAGTTCGTCTCCTCGGGTGACTGACCGAGGGTAGCGACCGTGTAGGCCGCGCGTCCCAGCCGGCGAGCGAAGGTCCCTGCCGCGCCTTTCGAGACGGTGCTGGGCTTCTGGGTCCAGTGGAGCGGCATCGTGTGGCCGCACTTCGGACACTCTTGCAGCTCTTTTCGGAAGGTGTGGCCGCAGACGTTGCAGGAGCGCATCGGGCCGGTGAAGTCCGAAGCGGCCTTCAGGATGGCATCACAGTCCGAGAGGCAGTCGAGCACCGCGACCGACTTACGGCCTGCCGCGCTCCACTTCGCCATCCGCTTCGCGCCGTACTTCCGGCGACCAATCCAGCCGGCGAGCGCGCCAGGATCGTGGACCTTCTTCTTGCCCTTTCGTCCACGGAGCTGGCGCGTCAATCGCTTGAAGCGCCCGCCCTGGCCGAGCTTCATCTCACCGGCCACCGACTACCCTCCCTGGATCACCGGGCCGAATAGCTTCCAGCCGATGATGGCGAAGAGCACGAAGAGAAAGAGCGATCCCCCGCCCAGCCACCAGTCCTTCGAGTAGATGCGAAAGATCCCGAAGACCAGCCAGAAGATCATCAGGATCCAGAAGAGGATACCGAGTGGCATCGCCGCACCTCCGCTAGCTGCTCTCGGCCAGGATGTAGAGCACGTACTCGCCTGTACCGTCCAGCCCGGCGAAGACCGCCGTGTTCGCGGCCAGATGCGCGGCATCGTTGTTGATCGTCGGCAGCCCCACTTCCACACCGTCTTTGAGCGCAAGCAGCACCGTGCCGGGCCGAATGATCGGTGTGCCGATGCCGAGCGCGTCCCCGTAGACAGCAGAGAAGGTCGGGTTCGCGGCGTCGGGAGGCAGGTCAACCGAGGTGATCGAGGCAAAGGCCACCTTCCCGACTGCCGCCGTCGTGCCGACATCGGTAAAGGTTTCGCTGACCGGATCGCCTGCGGCATCCTTCCCGTGGACCACCGCATCGCCGGTAGTAGCGGCGCTCGCCGTCAGCTCGATGTTGCGGGCATAGTCGGGAAGACCAAACGGCCCGGTGAGCGTCACCCCTTCGGCGGAGGTGGGAGACGCTACAATTGCCACCGCTCCCTTCGGAGCAGGGTTCTTCCAGATCGGTCGCCGGCCATAGAACCCGCTCACCAGATCGTTGAGCCGGTCGCCCGCTCCGTTCGGGCCGCGCAGGTTCATCGCCAGCACGTCGGCATCGGAGAGTGGTCCCATAACGGATCCAGCGGTCATTGCTGTTCCTCTTGTCGTAAAGGGGAGCACCGCTACCTGCGCCTGCGACGGAGCTAATCAGCGGTGCTCCCCTCGCGTCAGTCGCCGATGGTATTGCCAGAAGGGATGGCTTACCACTACGAACGTCGGCTCCGGCTCCGGGATCGTTCAGCCGTAGAGGTGGCCCGGTGGAGGTAGACTGCCCCGGCGATCCTGCGCTCCCGCCTCGATCCGCATCGCCTCGCGCACGTCCTGGAGACGGGCGAGCGTATCGCGGTAGTCCATCATAGCGATGGCGTTCTTCTGCGAGAGCGGCGCATCACCTTCTGTAACAGCCCGAGCAAGAGGAGCCAGCCGCTCCAGCTCCATCTCCAGCTCGCCTTCCTTCTGCTGAAGCCGGGCGTAGTGGTCGCGCATACCAGCCAGGATGCGCTGGTCGTCGTAGTAGACGCGTGCCGTCTCAAGATCAAGCCGCTCTTCGAGAGAACGCAAAGTGGCATCGTCGGGAACAATGGGCTTGCCCTGACTTTCCTGCGGACTTCCCGAGGAAGAAGTTGAGCCGGTGGGGTCCGAAGCTTTCAGCATCAGCCGCATTCGTCTCTCCCTTCGCCGCCTGTACGATCGTGTGCCAGTGCCGAAGCAGGATCTTCCCTGCGCCTGTCTCGTCAGACAGGAGAGCGCGGCGCGTCTTCTCGCGGTTCTTCTCCTGCTGGATGGTCAATCCCACGCTATCATTGCGCCTCGCCATCGACTTCGCTGCCGGCTGGCCGGCTGGCTGCTTCGGTTGGGCCGACATCGTGAGCGGCTTGTCCTGGAGGTCTTCGAGAAGCGACACCGACGCCTCGCGCTCGCCGAGGGTACGCCGGGACATCAGCGTGTGGAAGAGGTGGTCGGTGATGTAGTTCGCTGCGTGGACCACATCCCGCCGCTGGCCGAAGCGCAGCGCCCTGGCAATGATCTGCCGCTGCTCTACGCTTGGTAACCCCATCATAAAGATATGGCTTGCTCCCTGGAAGTTCATCCCGTAGTTTGCAGCGTTGCTGATAGTCACCCCCGGCGTGTCGGAGCTGAAGTCATTCATCTTCCGCGCCGCGTCCTGGGTGGCCCGGTCGCTGTCTTTTCCCGTCACGGAGACGAACTTCGCTGCCTCGTCACCAATCCGCTTCTTCAGCTCGCGCTTGAATGCCGTCAGCGGCGAGTTGGGTCCAATCTCCTGGCTCCAGACGATCACCCGGCCGGGCAGGGTCTGGTCGCCGGCCTTCGTCGGTGAGTTGATGACCTTCTGCACGTCATCCACCACCTGATCGACCACCGAGTTGAGCAGGATGCGATTGACCTTCCCATCGCGTACCAGGGCAGCCTCGGCCCGCTTCTTCGGGTCGGGCGAGGCGAGAGCCTGCTCGAACTGCTTGTTGACCTCGATCACCTTCTCGCGCACGGCTGGCGTAGTCGGCACGATCCGCAGGTTCTGGTCGGCCTGCACCAGCTCGCCGTGCCCGCCCTCTCTCGTCGGCGGAGTGTGGTAGCTGACCATGTAGGGCGAGAGCATCTGCTTCAGCGCGCTCACCTTCTCGGGCGTGAACTCGCCGCCGCCGGATGCCTGCTGGCGCGCGAGGCGCTCCCACTGCGCGTTGAAGCGGGTCTTGCTGCCGAGCTGTTTGGGCGCGATGAAGTCGTTCACCAGCGAGTAGAGTTCCGAGCCGCTCTTCTGGACTAACGTCCCAGAGCCAAGCACCACGTACTCGGAGTTGGCGAACTCCCTGGCCGTCTTCGCCTTCTCGCTCTGCTTGTCGCCGAGCGCGGTGGCGTACTCGTGCGCCTCGTCCCCGAAGAAGGCCGTGCCGGTCGGCTCCATAAAGCCGTTGTCCTTCAGGTCTTTGATGTGGTCGCGCATCAGCTCCGGGGACATCACGATGAAGTTCTGCTCACCCGCGTTGACCCTCTCGATGGCCTTCTTGAGCTGCAAGCCGCTGTTGACGACGGCGATCCGGTTCGCCACGTCATCCTTCAGGAACTTCTGCTTCTCGCCCGTCTTCGTGTTCGTGACCCAACCGCCCTGCCCGTTGGGACCTGCGTCGGCTACCCAATCGTCGGCTTTGTAGTTCTTCTGCTGCGCCCGAGGCTTGGCCGGCATCGTCATCACGCCTCGCATCTTCGGGTTCTCGTGCAGCATCTCGGACATCGCCGCGTAGTAGATGGCCGTCTTGCCGGAGCCGGGTCCGTAGTTGAGTATCTCGTGCTTGAACTTCTTGATGGCTTCCACGCCCAGGATCTGGTGCGGTCGGAGCGACACCGCTTTGATCGGCTTGCCGTCCGCGCCCATCTCCGTACCGTCCTGGAGGTCGGGATTGGAGTAGGCTGCCGGCCCGAGGGTATCCATCCGGTCGCGCAGGTTCTCCACCAGCTCGTGCTTCTCCACGGCACGCTGACTGGTCGCCAGCGTCTGCGGTCGAGCCAGCCGCGTCACGCTTGCCGGCTTCACCAGGATCTGGTAGCGGTCGGCGTACTCGCCGGCTTCTTTGGCCCAGGTGTAGTCGCCTTCCCGCAGGCCCAGCTCTTTGGCTCGCTGGAGTGTCTCCACCACCGTCGATCCGCCGGGGATGACGAGCGGCTCTTTCGGGTCGTAGCGCAAGTACTGGGCGAGGTCGGCTGCGGCCCGCATCTCGCCACGGGCCACGTTGAGACGCCGCAGCCGCTCTGCGCCCATCGTTCGGGCTACTACACCAGCCTGGGCAAAGGTAACGTCGGCTGGCTCGCCCACACCTTTCAGCCCTGCCTCCTGCGCTTTCTGGATGCCGGGATCCCCGATCACCTCCATCGCGTAGCTGGTTCCGCTCCGCGTCACATTGAACTGCTTCGGCTCCAGCCCCGCCGCTTTCGCCGCCGCTTCCACCTCGGCTGCCGATCCGAACTGCTTCCCGCTGGCATCCGCCGTGATCGGCATCTTCGTGGCCGCGCTTCGCATCGCCACGTCCCCAATGTGGCGCAGCTCGCTCGCGGTCTGGAGCGCGGAGACGGCTGCCGCGTAGTTGGTCTGCTTGATGCGCGCCCCAATCTCCTCGGCTTTGCCTGCCGTGTTCACTCCCTGCTCGCGCATATAGGCTGCCGCGACACGCGCCGTGCCCTCGGGACCCAGCACGCTGGCGATGTCGGGATTGATGATGGCCGCACCGATGGCATCGTTCACGATCCCGTTCAGCGCGTCGGTCGCTCCCTGCGCCTGGGAGCGCGTCTGCCGGAGCGTCGAGGCTTGCGAGGCGTCGTGGACCAGCTTCGTGTTCGCGCGCACGCTGGCCCGGTTGATGGCCGTCTCCGCAATCCACTTCTGGACTTCGGCATCGCTCGGGTCCTTCGCCAGCACCTCGTCCGTGATGCCCTGGACCACATCGTACCGGCCTGTGTTGAGAGCGCGAACGATGGCTCTTTCCTGGGCGCGCTTGGTGGCGACCGACGCCAGCTCCTGGGCGGTCTTCATCATATCGCCGCCGGAGAAGGTGACCTCGCGCTCCGTGCCGGCGATGTTCACCCGCATCGTCCCACCGGGCTTCTCACCCCGCTGGATCTGGTCCGCGAGCTGGTCGATCATCTGCCCCAGGAGACGCTGCCCCTCGGCGTGCGCTTCGGCTCTCGCCTGCTGCTCGGCTTCCTTCTGGAACTCGGCAATATCCACGCCGGCCTGCCCTTCCAGGCCCTTCTGGTCGAGTACCGGGTCCTTTCGAGCTTCCAGCCCTTCGAGCACCTTCTGGGCCTTCTTCTGGTCCGGGGTCTTCGTCTTCTCGTCTTTGTTCCGCAGGTCATTCAGGTAGTCGCGGGGCGTCTGTTCTCCGGCTTGGCCGTAAATCTGCTGGGCGACCTTTGCCGCCTCCTCGCGGATGCGCTTCTCCAGGTCGCCCATCTGCTCACCGGTGAGCTTCTGGGTCATCTCGGAGAGCGCCGCCGTGTGCTTCTCTGCCTCTCCCTTCGCCTGCATCCGCAGGGCTTCGAGCCGGCGGAACTCCTCGGGCTTCTCCTCGGCGGCTGCGGCTGCGGCGGCTGCCTGCTCCTCCTTCCCGGCTTTCCGCTTCTGCTTCTGCTCTTCCGCCTGCTTGCCGGAGAAGTAGCGGTCCCCGCCGTGCAGGACCATCTGGTTCATCGCCCCACCCGCCCCGCCGACCACGGTGAGGTTCCCGCGCCCGTCGTCGTGAACCAGGACGGGCTGCCCCTCCGTACCGGGTCCCTCCGGGTGGACCGTGACCCACTTCAGGTTCATCTGGGCGATTTCCAGCTTCGAGAGCCAACCGTGGCCCTTCGGCTGCCGTGCCTTCCCCGGCCCGCTGGTTCCCCCACCGATCTTCTTCGTAACGACCTTCGGCTTTTGTGAAGCAGGTGAAGGAGGTGGAGCCGTGGTGGGTGGCGCGGCCACGGCCTTCGCTACCTCCGGCCAGAACTTTCGGCAGCGGTTACACTTCCCGTCGTCCCCCCGCTCCTGCCGCGCGCCGCAGTGAGGGCAGAACTCACGCGGGTCTATCGCTGCTTTGAACAGCCGCACGTTACACAGCCCCTCGGCAATGTCGCTGGCATTCGCCCTGTGCCAGAGCAGCCGCTGCCACGGGCGCGCGAGCGCCTTCTGCACCTTACCTGGGATGTGCTCCACGAACTCCAGCTCGGTCTTTCGCGCCTCGTCCTTCGTCAGCTCGCGGGGAAAGTCCACCGTGCCGAAGCTCGGGTAGTTCGGGTGCTTCCTGCCACCTACCTGGACGACAGCTTCACCCTGGAGACTGAACGGGAGCTGGCTGAAGTCACGGTAGCGCATCCCGTAGCGCCAGCGTGGGCCGTGGTAGTCTTCGTCCCACAGCATCCCCTTCGAGAGCGGCTCGTTGGACAGCCGCATATTGGGCCGGTCATCGTCGGTGAGGTCTTCGCCTTCCGCCGGGCCTACGGTGTCAGGCTCAACGATCCGCAACCGCTGGGTGAGGGGATTGTAGAACGCCGGGTAGAAGACTTTGTTCCGGCCCGCGACCCACCACTTCGCCTCGGCGGGGTTCGGCCCATCATCCGGTGCGCGGTGCTCCGGCTTCTCTTTCATCGCCTTCTCGAACGGCAGCGTGAGCTGCATCGGATGATGGAGGCGCGGCGGGTGCTGCTGGGGAAAGTGGGTGAGGAGCGGTGACCAGTTGCCGTCATCCCCCAGCACCTCCAGGTGCTTGGCCGGCACGGTCTTCGTGGAGTAGGTGTCGCCGGTGCTCTCACGGCGCATCGGATGGTTCCTCTCGTGGACGCGCAGGAGCACACTCGGTCCCTCGCCGGCAGCGAACGAGTAGGCAATGCCGGCGTTCCGGGTGAAGTAGTTCCGCCGCTCGGTCGAGCCATCCGGCCAACTGCTCTGGTCCGTACCGAAGGATGGCCGGTGTGTCTGAAGCCCTCGGGCTGCGATGTCAGGCAGATACTCTTCCACCGTTGCGTGGTAGTGGTAGCCGGCTTCGCCCTGCGTCT
>Ga0306921_10001097_pt1 | contig 25754 bp, 19 predicted proteins | sample sta12Cox44000080_FD_203760 | JGI IMG/M metagenome (GOLD analysis project Ga0306921, IMG submission 203760) | Lab enrichment of tropical soil microbial communities from Luquillo Experimental Forest, Puerto Rico - statoxic.12C.oxic.44.000.080 (v2)... | ecosystem: Environmental > Terrestrial >...
TGGAGATGATTAGCTCCCGATCACGGGTATGATAAACCGCCCGCACCGGTCGCGGCGACAGTTTCGTAAGACACAACGAGTGAGGCGGTTTTCCGATTTCAATCATTAGAATTTTGGCCGCGATCTGCCTGATTTGAGCGGCTCTAGGTGCGCTGACACCCGGAGAAATTATCCGCTAGTCACATATAACACGCGTGCTGTCTATAGCTTAGAAAGAGGGTTGCCGGGATGCTCCAACAACAAGCCGTGAATGAGACGGGAGTTGCAACGGCTGAAAATCCGATTCAGACGGAATCAGAGCAATCAAAGCCGAAGCGTGGCGGCAGGCGTCCAGGCGCCGCTCGAAAACCGAATTACGCGAACCGTCTGCTTTCTGCCCGGCTTTACGACATATGTGGTCAGGTCGAGCCTGGCCGCGGCCTTCTATACACCGCCGGTGGGCGACTGGGGGACAAGCGCTTGGGCCTTCCCAGGAAGAGTTCGCGCGACGTTGCGGGTAACCTACAGCGCGACAAAACCGAAATAGATTGTCCAGGCGCAACAGACCGTGAGAGCATTTCGGCACGATGAAGACTCTCGCGTTCATAGTTGCAGCAACGATATTTGAAGCAGTAGGCGACACGGTGATGAGAATTGCTCTCCACTACCACGTCATGCCAACCCGCATTTTCCTGTTCGGGTTGGCGACCATCCTCCTCGCAATGTACGGTGCCTCCCTGAATCTTGCACCGGTCGAATTTGCTGAGGCGACCGGCATCTACATAGCGTCGCTGTTTATCGCGTTCCAACTAGCCAACTATCTCTTCTTCCACAAGAAGCCTTCGCCCGCAATACTACTTGGCGGAGCGTTCATCTTCACTGGCGCGGTCATAGTGTCCGTTTGGAAATAAAGTCTGGATTCATGGCCTAGGCGCGGTTATGAGCACAATCCTGCCATCAGAAGGGCTTGTGACCAGCCTGAGTATTCACGCGACCTGCGGTACGGCGGGCGGCGCAAGGTCCGGCTTACGTGCGCCCTTGATCAACAGCCACAGGCAAATAGCTTGCCGCCTATGGCAGGGAAGTCGAGTGCTGTGCTGACGATCCGATAGGCCATGATGTGATTGAGGTTCGGCTCAAAGGCGGTCACGACAACCCCGGGGTAGCCAAAGCCGCCAATAAAGCGACAAAACCCAGCAGCCGCGGTGCGAGCGATTGTACCTTTGCAGAATTGGTGCAAGCGTTCCCGCATCCATGCCGGAACACGACGAGTGCGGCAGAAGGTGTGACCTGGTGGTCAAGGCATCGCCGCACCGGCCAGAGTGAAGATCAACATCAGAAATCCGACGAGCTCAGCGGAAGAGCTCATCAGTCCGTAGAGCATGAAGGCGAGAACGACCCACGCGACAAATCCGATCGCCATTGCTGCAAAGGCCAGGAGGAACAGGGTGTGGCGCGCGGCCAGGCGCCCCACGCCCGGTTGTAGTAGTATCGGAGCAGACATCCAAGGAGGATGCCATGACACAGCGGGACGCCTAGACCAGACCATTCACTGTCGATTCGACGAGAACGGTCTGCCCTTCTTCACTAACACGAACGTCATCCCAGAGAACGACTCCACCACGCTCTTCATCAGCGCCGGGATGCAGCCCCTAAAACCGAGGTTCCAGCAGCCGGACGGCACAGGCTACGGTAACGTGCAGCACTGCGTCCGCACGAACGACATCGAGGAGGTGGGCGACGGCACGCACCTGACCTTCTTCCAGATGGTCGGCAGCTTCGGTTTCGGGACGAACAACTATCAGCAACACGTCGAGATGTGGACGAGCATCATGCGCGACTTGGACATCCCGATCTCGCACGTCAACGTCCACCCGAAGAGCGGTTTCGAGCGCTACTGGGACGGAAAGTTTCCGATCCGCCACAGCGAGGACTGCTTCTGGACTGACGGTAGCGTGGGCGGCTACTGCTCCGAACTTTTCACCCCGGAAGGGCTGGAGGTCGGTAACCTCGTCAACCCGCTGGGGCACTCGGTGGACGTGGGTTTCGGATACGAGCGCCTGCTTCAGGTCATCGAGGGCAGGAGCCGAGTGGACGACACCGAGCTTTTCGACCAGTCCGTCGACCCGGTGTCTCGCGACCCCGTGCGGACCCTGACCGTCTTCTGGGAGCAGGGGATCGTGCCGGGCAACAAGGGGCGGAACTACGTCTGCCGACGCCTGATCCGGCGCTTCCTGCGACGCAACCCCTTGTCCCCGCAGGTGCCCTTCGGGGAGTGGGTGGGGGACGAGCGCAGGCGCATGGAGAAGTCCCTGCGGGACGGTCGTAGGCACTGGCGCAGGAACGGCAAAAGACCGGACGTTTTCTACTGGGATACGTTCGGAGTCTTGCCCGAGGAGCTTCCGCTAATGAAAGAGTCTTCTTGACAAGGTTCACCGACTTGCCATCGTCGCTTAGTACAGAGATATCTCGGGAGGCGCATTTCACTGGGATTGGAGGGTATTCTGGCTGAACAGATTGCGATTTCCCCTCACGACGATGTTGTTCCTGGTACCTACAAGTTCGGCGCAAGAAGCTGTTCGAAGCCTCGGCTGTCCTTCAAGATGGCCCGCTACAGGATTCATCTCGAAGATAAATTGCTTGCGCCTGGCACCAGCAACGTGAAGCTTGCCGCGACGCGACGACTCGCGTATAAGGCGGCGGATAGCGAATTGCTTAGTCCCGATTTGGCCGCTGGCATCGGTCGCGTGAAAGGTGCGCAAACACTCCGCGGTTTCGAAGGTCCAACTCGCTCGGCAGTGTCGTGGCCCATTCCCTCAACGCACGCGCAAACGATGCACTGCGCCTTAATTGCGGATCTACTATTATTGTTGCTGCTGAGGCTGCTGGGGCCGTTCCAGAATGGACGGCGGCGCGACTGGCGCGGCGCTTTCGGAAAGCTGTTCGCATCCCGCATCGTCCAGCGCCGGGCGCACTCGCACATCCACCGAGAGCCGCTGTCCCGCCTGCCCCTTGTAGACGCCGCGAACGGGCGCGACATCACCATAATCTCGGCCATACGCCACGCGGATGTGCCTCAACCCAACAGGTTTGTTCAAGGTCGGATCGACCGCTACCCATGTGCCGTTGGGCATGAGCGCTTCCACCCAAGCGTGCGAGGCTTGACCCCCGATCACGTCCTCCTGCCGCGCATCAGGGCTTGCGGTGTTGCCCGGGACCAAATAGCCGGACACGTAACGCGCGGGAATCCCCCGCATGCGCATGACGCCAAGCAGCAAGTGCGCAAAATCCTGGCACACGCCCGCGCCGATCGAAAGCGAGTCTTCGATCGACGAATGCACGTGCGTTGCACCCTTCACATAACGAAAACGCGAATGGATCGCTTCTGAAGCCGCCAGCGCCAAACCAGCGACGGTGCCGCCACTGGCCTGCTCGGCTGCGCCAATGATCTCTTTCAGCGCGGCGAGATGAGGAACGTACGCCGTCGGCGCTATAAAATCGAAATGTTCTTCATTCAACTGATCGCCGCGGAAATCGAGGTCAACAAGTGTGGTGTGATCGCTCGGCGTTTCCGTCGGATGCGCCAACACGACGGACTCCGCTACGACCCTCAGCCGTCGATGTTCCGGCAGCACGTTGAATTGATGCACCCAGTTTCCGTGCAAGTCGCGATAGGTAGTACCATGCGACGCTGGCGTCGTCGTGAGACGAAACGAGAGGCAGCTCTGCCGCTCATCGTGCAACGGCCGCAGCCGCACCTCGTTATAACTCTCCGACACCGGCGCGTCGTAAACGAATTCCGTCGTATGAACCAGGCGGTATCGGTTCATGCCACCACCGCGTAATAGAAATACGTGCGCGCGATGTCCTCCCCGATCGAGCCGCACATGCCGATCACGTCGTTAAGATAACCGTGCAAACCCTGTTGAAAAATGTCAGCGATCCTGTCGTAGCTGAGCCGTTCGACTAAACGCCCAGCGAGGCGCTCGGCCTCGTTTGCGTAATGGCCATAATTCGAACCGCTGACCGCGCGAAGTCCTGCCTGCACTTCCGTTGCGCTGTAACGGATCGAGTGCGGATGCTGCAGATGCAGGATCAGCATCTCCGCCACTTTTTCCGGCTCGATTGGCGGATGATACTGGCGGTGATACGCCTCATAAGCACCCACCGATCGCAGCACCGCCATCCACTGATGATTATCGAGCGCGTTTGCCGCGGGCGGACCGTCGAGCAGATTGTGATATTGCACGTCGACGAGGCGCGCCGTCATCTCCCCGCGTTCAAGCGCCCAGCCGACGCGCAGAAAATGCCAGCCTTCATCGTGCGGCAGCGTGGCGTCCGTGACGCCGTGAAAACGGTGCGCGCCGAATTTGATTTTGTCGCAGAAGCGGTGCGGGCCGGCAACGATTTCATCCTTCGCGACAAAACCATTCGCCATGTGGAAGAGGCCGTTGATGTCCTCCCACATTTCACGCGAAATGCGATCGCGAATGGTGCGGGCGTTTTCGCGAGCCTTCGAAATGCACTGGAGAATCGAACTGGGATTATCCGGACGAAATGCGAGGAATTCGAAAACGTTTGCCGCGTTCACTTCGGGATAGAGCTTTCGAAAACGGTCTTCCTCGCCCGCCATGATAATGAGCGGTTCCCAACGTAGCCGATAAGACTGCTGCGACTGCTCGAGCAGCATGTGGTAATTTACGTCGAGGATGCGCGCCGTGCCCTCGGCGCGTTCGATGTAGCGGGCGAGCCAGAAGAGCGATTCGGCAATCCGCGAAAGCATTTCAGTTTTCTCCTCGCAGGACCCACGTGTCCTTGCTCCCGCCGCCCTGCGATGAATTGACGACCAGCGAGTTCTTCTGCAGCGCGACGCGCGTCAGCCCGCCCGGCACAATCGTGACCTTATCCCCGTCATACAAACAGTATGGGCGCAAATCGACGTGACGCCCGGCAACACACTGCTCCGTCGCATCGTAAGAAGGCACACGCGAGAGCGGCACGACCGGCTGTGCAATGTAATTGCGCGGATCCGCGGAAATTCGCTGGCGAAATTCGTCGATGCGCGCGCGGTCGGAAGCGGGTCCGATCAGCATCCCGTACCCTCCCGATTCGCCGACCGCTTTTACCACGAGTTCAGGCAAATGGTCGCGAACGTACCCGAAGTCCTCGGGCCGCGCGCAAATATACGTTTCGACCGAACGCAGGACGGGCTCTTCGCCGAGATAGTAGCGAATGAATTCGGGCACGTACGCGTAGATCGCCTTGTCATCTGCGACGCCATTCCCCACCGCGTTGGCAAGCGCGACATTCCCTGCGCGATACGCGCCCATCAAGCCAGGAACGCCGAGAACGGAGTCGGCGCGGAACGTGAGCGAATCGAGAAATTCGTCATCCACGCGGCGATAGATCACGTCCACGCGCGTAAGCCCGCGAATCGTCTTCATGTAAACCATGCCCCCATCGACGATCAGGTCGCGCCCTTCCACCAGCTCCACGCCCATCTGCTGTGCAAGAAAACTGTGCTCGAAATAGGCGCTGTTGTAGATGCCGGGCGTGAGCACGACGATCTGCGCTTCGCTTTCTCCCCGCGGCGAAAGGCTGCGCAAAATCCGTGAAAGCTCGGCGGGGTAATGATTCACCGGTAGAACTTGCAAATCCTCGAACGCATCAGGAAACGTGCGCGTCATTACGATGCGGTTTTCTAGGACGTAGGAAACACCGCTCGGCGTGCGGACGTTGTCTTCGAGAACACAGAATTCGCTCGTTTTCGAATCGCGCACCAGATCGATGCCGCAGATGTGCGTGTGAATGCTACGCGCGACGTCCACGCCGATCACCTCGCGCCGGAAATGCGGGCAGGAATAGACCAGCGAACGCGGAATGCGGCGGTCAGCGAGTATCTGTTGCCGGCCGTAAATATCGTGCAGAAAAAGATTCAGCGCCACGACGCGCTGCGACAGGCCGCGTTCGATGTGCTGCCACTCGGAAGCCGAAATGATCCGCGGGATCAGATCGAAGGGGAACAGGCGCTCCGTACCGCGCCCGTCGCTATAAACTGTGAACGTGATTCCCTGAATGAGGAAGGAAAGATCGGCGAGCTTGCGGCGCTCTTCGAACTGGCTCGGCGCCATGCCGCACAGCTTCTGAAATAGCCGTGCGTACGGCGGGCGCGGCTGCCCGGAGGCGAGGAACATCTCGTCGTAAAAGCCGCCCGTGTCGTAGCCCTCGAACAGGCCGCGCTTCGCCATTTGCTTTGGAACCGCTCCCATTGAGCGCCTACTTTAGCAACCCATTGGGCGCAGTACCTACCAAAGAATGGATGGGATGCATAAGAGAATTGGAAGGCGGCCTGCTACGAGGCAGATTGCAACGCGTGACTGAACAGCGAATTACGGCCTGAAGCGAAGTGCCCCTGAACGGTGCCCACGACCGCAAGGATGGTCGGTCGTGGTGAGCTTTTGTCGGCGGTTTCTGCCAGCATACCTGCACGTCGTGCAGAGCCTCGTCCGCCTTGCTGCACGGGCGAGCAGCGTTTTGTGGGCGACCTCAATGATCCTTTCTCCGAGACCCAGAAGCGGTAACTCCGCACCCCGAATCGACGAGCGGGGTGTGCAAACGGGCGGGCGCGCATGGCCTGACTCGTCAGGCACCGACAGACGAAAGGGTCGGCAACGGCTAGGCTGCACTGAAACCGCCGCTTTTACAGCTCGACTCCACACCGATGCAGTACGATGCGGGGTCAGCCACCCCAGACTGGGTAACAAATCACAGAGGGCCTTCGCGTCTGACAATCGTTTTCTCCTCTTTGCCTTCGAGATCCCAATCGCAGCGGATAACACAACTCGGGAATTGCTGTGGAGTCCCTAGGATTGTGGCCGGCAGCATTCCCGCCGGCGGTTGCGCGGGCGCGGCGGAGCGAAATCCGCTAGCATGCGATCATGACTTCGCGAAAACCCCAACCGAGAGATGGGGAAGCACCAACACCACGCGGCGAAACGCGGCCGCTGTGGGCAGCCGACGATCAGCAGGCGCGGCTGGCCGAGCTGGCCGCGAGTACCTCTGACCCCGCGAAGGAGCTGCCGCTGCGACGTGACGTGCGCTCCCTTGGAGTTTTGCTCGGGCGCGTGCTGGTCGAGCAGGGCGGTGAAGAGCTTTTCGACACGGTTGAGCGATTGCGCGTGCTCTTCACCGAGCAGCGGCGCGAATCCTCTTCCAAGGGCATGACCGAGGCGCGCGACATTATCGCTAGGCTCGACGTGCGCGACGCCTATCGCGTGACGAAGGCCTTCGCGATCTACTTCGAGCTCGCCAACCTCGCGGAGACACAGCATCGCAACCGCCGCCGGCGCGCGCGCAGGCTGCGCTCTACAGAACCTGCGCTTGCCGGATCCCTGCGTGGCACGATCGAGCGCATGAAAAGCGCGGGTTTCGACGTAGCGCAGGTGCTCGAAGCGCTCGCGCAGATTCACGTGGCGCCCGTCTTCACCGCGCATCCCACGGAGATTGCGCGCCGGTCCGTCCTGCACAAGCGCCGCCAGATCGCTCGGGCACTGGCCAAGCTCGATCAGTTGCCGCTGACGGAATCGCTTGCGGCGCAGGAAGAAGCGTCAATCGCAGCCGAAATCACTGGCCTGTGGCAAACCGATGAGATTCGCCTGGAAAAGCCGAGCGTGCTGGATGAAGTGCGCATGGGCCTGGACTACTTCCCCGCCTCGATCTTCACAGCACTCGCGCCGCTCTATGCCGAAGTGGTGGAGTCGCTGCACAGCGTGTACGGTAGCGAGGCGGCGCAGGCTTTGCGCGCAGCCGCGCAAGGAACTCGGAGGAAGGGACTCACGATTCCGGGGCTGGTCGAATTCGGTTCGTGGATCGGCGGCGACCGCGACGGCAACCCATACGTCACGGCCGAAGCCACGGAAAACGCAATGCGCATGGCGCGCAACGTTATTCTGGGGCGCTATGTACACCATGTCGATGCCCTGGCCGAGGAGTTGAGCGTTTCGATGAGGCAGGCGGGAGCGTCGGACGAATTGCGCGCGCGCTGCGGGGAGTACGAGACTGGGCTGGGCGGCGGGCGCTCGCATTTCCGTCGTGTCTCACCCGCGGAATTGTACCGCCGGTTCCTCGGCTTCGTGCTGTCCCGGCTGCGGCACACACTTCCAAGCGGCGCGCCCAATAGCGACGGGCTGGGCGGCTTCGCTTACGCAAACCCGGAAGCCTTTCTGTGCGACATCGAGCTGATCCGCGCGAGCTTATGCGCGAACAAGGGCGAGCACATCGCCGAATCGCTGCTTGATCCGCTGCTGCGCGAGATTAGCACTTTTGGGTTTCACCTAGTGGTGCTCGACATTCGCCAGCACGCCAAGGCGCACAGGCAGGCACTTGCCGCTCTCGGCGACGACCTGTCACCGTCAATCGAGGGCAGCGCGGTGCATGCGAGTGTAGTGGAGACGTTCGTGAAGATCGCAGAGCTGAAGAAGCGGTACCCGCCTACGGCGATTCGCTGCTACATCATCAGCGGAACGGAATCGGCGGAGGACATATTCGCCGCGGTGCGACTGGCCCGCTCGTGCGGCGTTAGCCTCGCGGCGAACGCCCAGACAGGCGATCCCGGGCTTATGCCTGTGCCGCTCTTCGAATCAATCGCCGCACTGCGCGCCTCGGCGGAAATTCTTGAAGAAGTATGGGGCTCGCCCCCCTATCAGTCGCTGCTTGAGTCATGGGGACGGTGGCAGGAGGTCATGCTCGGCTACTCGGACTCGAACAAAGACGGAGGAATGCTCACGAGCACGTGGGAGATTTACAAGACGCATCGCGCACTGCACGCGGCGGCGCGAGCAAGAAACGTGAAGCTGCGGCTGTTTCACGGTCGCGGCGGCACGGTGGGACGCGGCGGCGGCCCGACGCATCGCGCCATCCTCGCGCAGCCACCGGGCGATTTTTCTGGCCACATTTGCATCACCGAGCAAGGCGAAGTGCTGAACTGGAAGTACGCCGATCCGGTGCTGGCCGAGTGGAGCCTGGAGCTCATGATCGCGGCGAGCCTCGAGATGGTCTCTCTGCGCGCCGCTCAGTTCAACGAGGGCGCGAGCGAAGAGTCGAACCGCTGGACCAGCGAGATGGAAGAAATGTCTACGGATGCGTTCGCATTTTACCGCGCGAAAATCCTCGATAATCCCGACGTGCTCGCCTACTTCGAGCAGGCAACACCAGTGAATGAGATGGAGGGCGTGCGCATCGGCTCGCGTCCGTCGAGGCGCACAGCGAGCCGGTGCATCGAGGACCTGCGCGCGATTCCCTGGGTTTTTGGCTGGATGCAGAGCCGGCTGGCGGTGCCGGCGTGGTTTGGTGTGGGCCACGCGCTCGAAAAGTTTGCGGCGGGCAGCGCAGCATCGCTCGATCGACTCGGCGCGATGATGGAAGGCTTCCCGTTCTTTTCGGATTTGGTGCGCAATGTCGAACTGGCGATGGCCAAGGCCGACCTCCGCATCGCGCGGCTTTACGCGGAGCTGGTGGAAGACGCGGCGCTGCGCGAGCGGGTATGGCGCATGTTCGAAGAGGAGTTTCGCCGCACTGAACGGATGATTTTGGCGGTGACAGGCCAGACGGAGCTGCTCGAGCGCAATGCGGTGCTCTCCCGGTCGATTCAGCTGCGCAACCCGTACGTCGACCCGATGAGCTTGATCCAGGTGGAACTGTTACGCCGCAAGAGGTCTGGCGTTAGGGTGAGCCGCGCAAAAGAAGAAGTGGTCCGCCTAGGGACGGGGTCGAGCGCGGAAGAAGTAAATTACGCGCTCGCCGCCACCATCAACGGCATCGCCGCGGGATTGCATAACACGGGGTAAGGCGTTACAAGGGGCTGAGGGGGAATCCGGAGAATAATGAGCCCCACAGGGTAGGCGCAAAATCCTGCCAGCGAAACGCGGACCGCGCCACTGCTGTGCCTGCGGCTGCGGCCGATTCTCATAGTGGTCAGGCGTCAAGCCAAACGCCCGCGTTGCAAGCGGTTTCAGGGTCGGGCTTCGTAAACGATGTTGAAGGGCGTTTCGGTACTGCGGCGAAATCGGGTGAAGCCCGCTGACGTGACCACATCGCGAATGCGGGCTTCGCCGGCCTGCGCGCCGAGACAGAGCCCGACCTCCTGGGAACGCGAAGAAGGCGTGCAGAGCAGCGTCGAAAAGCCGTAGTAAACGCGGCCTACCGGGTTCAGATTGTCCTTCAGATGGTCGTTTGCGAACGGCTCAACGATCATCCATGTGCCGTCCTTTGCGAGCGACTGCCGCACATGCTTGGCTGCGCCAACCGGATCGCCCATATCGTGCAAGCAGTCAAAGACTGCCACAAAGTCGTAGTCCTTCCCGGGGTACTCCTTGGCCGTGGCCACCTCGAACGTCACGCGATCGGAGAGATCTTCGCGTTTCGCCGATTCGCGGGCGCCTTCAATCGATTTGTCGTGATAATCGAATCCAAAAAAGCGCGATTTGGGAAAGGCCTTCGCCATCAGACGCGTGGAAGCACCCTTCCCACAGCCGACGTCAGCAACGCGAGCGCCTGCTTGTAATTTCTCCTCCACCCCATCGAGCGAAGGGATCCAGGAGCTCACCAGATTCGCGGCATATCCGGGACGAAAGAATTTTTCGCAACCGTGGAACACAGAATCGACATGCTCATGCCAACCCATTCCGGCGCCAGTGCGAAAGGAATCGGCGATTCGGGGGACTGCCGCAAGCGAACCCAGCGCGATTTCGAAAGCGCCAGGTACGTAGGCGGGACTATCTTCATTGGCGAGCGCGAAAGCCTGCTCCTCACTGAGACTAAACCTGTTGGTCTTCTCGTCGTAGGTGATGTAGCCGCCTGCCGCTTGCGAGGCGAGCCACTCGCGAAGGTAACGCTCGTCGGTTTTGGTTTTGGCGGCGAGTTCGTTTGAACTCATCGGCCCTGCCGAAAGCGCCTTGTACAAACCAAGCTTTTCTCCGATGACGACCATTCCAGCGTGAACGGCGGCCCCCAGGTCGCCCACGAACTGCCCGATAAACGTGTTTAGCTTATCCATGTCGAGGGAGGGCTTTTGTGCGGTACCCATGGTAGTCGCTCCTTTCAACGCTCGATAAAAGTCGACATTTCGAGCCTGGGGGCGAATTTTGCTTCCCGACGGAGGGGAAGTCAAGCGACTGAATTTTTTGCCGCGCTCCACCTCGCAAAATGGCCAATTCTTGGCCCACAGGTCCGAGGGGTGCCAAAGCCTCTGAACCTGTCCCCCGATGGTTTTATGTCTCCCGTGTAGACCATACCCCCGTCGCCCATTCGCCCCAGCTCTGCCCCTCACAAATTCGTTCGCACAGCTAGCCACAGGTCCGCGGAACAACCCGTTCCATTCTGTTGTATGATCTTCTCTCGATGGAGAAAGAGCGAGCCGAGCTGAAGCGTCCGGTTACGTTTTGGATTGGCGAAGGCGCTGGATGGCTTCTTCACCATGTTGTCACCGGACTGGCGGCCACCGGCATCACCCCGAACGCGTTCACGTACTTTTCCCTTGGCGTGAATGCGTGCGCAGCCGCCCTTTTTGCCATGGGGCAGTTTCGCTATGCCGTTGTGGCCCTGTTCCTGGCCGCCTTTCTGGACATGGCTGACGGCCAAGTCGCTCGGCGTTCGGGCCAGGTCACCGCCTTCGGTGCATTTCTCGATTCCACCCTGGACCGCTACTCTGATCTCGGCTTGTACATGGGCCTGGTTGTCTATTACACCCTGATCGGCCGCACGTTTTACATGGTGCTTGCCGCCATCGCCATGGCCAGTTCTTTCATGGTCAGCTATTCGCGGGCGCGCGCAGAGTCGCTAATTCCTTCGTGTAAAGTGGGCTTCATGGAACGCCCCGAGCGCCTCGTTCTGCTGATGCTGGGTGGAATTTGCAGTCGGATGGCTCCTGTGCTATGGGTCATCGCAACCCTCTCGACGGTCACCGTCATTCATCGAGTCGTGTACACCTGGCAGGAGTTAAAGGCGGGCCGCACGTTGCCGCAAGCGGCCGGCTAGTGGTTCTGCTCCCACAAGCCTAGCGTGTCACAGCGATTTTCGTTTCTTCTGTTTCCCTCATGGATTCCTCAACCGGTGTGGCGACAATCTCCTGTACCCGCCGCCTCAGATCGTCCAGTGAGCTTCGCTGTACGGTGGACGTGTCAATCGTGTCATGCACATAGACGGTAATTTTTCCCGGATACAGTATCCAATTGCCAGTTTGAAAGAATTGATACGAGCCGACGATACTCACGGGCACGATCGGCACTCCCAGCCTTTGGGCTATGCTGAAAATGCCCCGTTTGAACTCCTTCACATGCCCGTCGCGCGTTCTGGATCCCTCGGCAAACCCAATGAGGCTGATGCCGTCATCAAGCGCAGCTTTCGCGCGCTTGCTCATAAGTTCCAGCCCTTCTCGCTTGGGAACCCCCGGCACGGGTATGTTCCCAAACCATCCCATCATCCAGCCGTACACGGGTATCTTGAAATGAGTCTCCAGCTCGAACCCCCGCACGAATTGCGGGATCGCGGAATAGATCACAAACGGGTCGAAGACGTTTACATGATTGCAGATGAAGATGCTCGTACGCTTCGGGTTAAAGTTCGGCGAACACAGCACTTCGAGTCGCACGCCCGCCAGCCGCAAAATGTTCCGAAAAAACAGGCGCTGTGGCCGATCATTCTTTCGCGGGTCGATGACCAGCCCAAGGAAAACGAGAACGCCCCCGATTACAAAAAAGTAGGCTCCGGTGATGGTCCAGAGCACCGCCGAGCGTACCTTCAGCCAGAGACTTCTCATACGATCACGTCCAGCGCCGAGGGCAGGACCTCCACCGCGCGAATCTGGAGCTTCATCACCTCGCCGTCCACGATCGCGTTTACCGGCCGGTCGAGGTCGAGCTCAATTCTTCGGACGGCGGCACGCGAGGCCAGCCGATGCCGAATGTGCGTGCCTGTGAACAGTCTCGGAAATAACCACAACAACCGCATTCTCCCAAGCGGAGACCAGCGTACATATTCGATTTGCCCGCTCGATGGATCCGCATCCGGTGCGATCATCATGTTTCCACCTGTAAATTTACTGTTCCCAAATGCGAGAAACAGACAGGCACGCCGGTCCCATTGTGCAGCGCCCTGCAACCGATGCGGAAACGCGGCGTGCTCCAATTGTGCGAGGCGTGCAAATACCCCGAAGACATATCCCACTGGGCCCCAGTGCTTGAATTTTCGATTGGCAATTTCTCCCGCTTCCGCTGCGAAACCAAGGTTGAGCATGTTGATGAAATAAATGTCGCCTGTGGCGTGGCGGACCCGAATTACATCACATGGCCGACAGCGCTTTTCTCGCAACGCCTCGAGCGTCTGCTCAACGCCCCGTGTGGTGAAATCCCGCAGGAAGGAATTGCCCGTACCAAGCGGCAAAAAGCCGAGGGCCGCCCGACCTTCCGTTTGAGACTCGGGAAAAATGCCGTTTACAATTTCAAAGGACGTACCGTCGCCTCCGACGGCCAGAAAGTTGCGGCAACCGCGGCGGTACGCATCGCGGGCGATCTCAGTCGCTTCCCCCGGGCGAGTCGTTTGCGCGACCTGGAGATCGAGGCCAAGCATGCGAACACGGTCCAGCACGCCTGGCGCAAGCTTTCCGGAGCGGCCGCTTCCTGCGGCGGGGTTCACGATTGCAAACAACGTGTCGCTCACCCGTAAACAGCAGCCTGATCGGCGATTTGGTCCCACATCACAGCGGCACCACCGCATCGCGCGCAAGCTTCTCCCGAAGTTTCGCGGCGAGTTCCATTCGCTTGATTTTCAGCGACGCGGTGCGCGGAAAATCCTCATCCCAAACAACGTACCCGCTCACACGCTTGTAGTTGAGCAGCTTCCGGTTGCGTAAAGAAATCTCAGTCACCAAATCCGGGTCCATCGGCTTGCCGGAGACTCGATGCAGCACCAGCACCAATTGCTCACCTGTCATTTCCCGCGCCGGCCAAATATAGTTCGCCGCAAATACGCACCCCTCTTTCACCGGCAGCCCTTCAAAGGTAGCCTCGATTTCTTCGGGATAGACGTTTTTACCCTCTTCGGTGACTACCATGTTTTTCACCCGCCCGAAAAGCTGCAGATGTCCGGCTGCGTCGATTCGCCCGAGATCACCCGTCATCAGCCAGCCACCGACGATCGTTTCCGCGGTCATTTCCGGATCATCCAGATAGTGCGACATCACCGTCTTGCTGCGCACGACGACGTGCCCGATCTCATCGGGCCCGGGATTCAGTATTTTCACCTCGACCCCTGCCAAGGGCTTTCCCACTGTATCGGCGCGAAAAGGTCTGAGATCGTTGACAGTAATGGCCGTCCCCGCCTCGGTGCATCCGTAGGCATTGGCAACCGGAATCCCGAGATCGTAGAAGAATTGCAGGGTGGCCGGCTCGGTGAATGCCCCACCCACGAACAGAGTACGCAGTTCGCCCCCGAAGGCAGCATGAACTTGCTTCAGGAGCGTGCGACTGAGTCTCACCCGCGGGCGGCTACGCGTGAGCGCGCGATTTAGTGTGATAAGAGCGTTCAGAATTTTGCGCCGTCCTGCGGGCAGTTGGGCGAACCGCCCGTGCAAGTTCTGCTCGAGCGCTTTCAAAATGGCGGGGACCAACGTCATATAGGTGATCTTGTAGCGCACGAACGCATCGCGAATGTAATCGGGTCGAAGCGTCCGCAAGTGAACGACAGTCGCGCCGCAGACGAATGGTCCGATGAATCCGACCATAAAATCGATTGCGTGATTTGTCGGCAGAATGCTGAGATAGCGCACTCCCGGCCAAAATGGATAGAGCGAAGTCAGCGCCATGCATTGTTCGAGATAATTCTCGTGTGTTAGAACGCAGCCTTTGGGTCTGCCGGTCGTGCCTGACGAATACACGATGCAGGCAGGATCGCTTCGCTTGCGGAGAACAAAGGAAGGCTCGTCAGTGCCGCGAAACTCTTCCCAGCGCTTCGCGCCCGCCAAGTCGGCCTTGGCCGGGGCTTCGGTGATCAGCGCGGTCCGCACGCTCAGCGCGGGCAACTCGGGCGACGACGTGATTGCTTGCCACAAGTGATACTCGACGATCAGCAGATCGGACTTCGAATGTGCCAAGAGTGCGAGTTGCTCGCCGGGTGAAAGCTTGTAATCCAGGGGAACCAGCACTCCGCCGCAAAAGAAAACCGCATATGCGGAGATCAGCCATTTCGACTGGTTCGTCATGATGATCGACGCCCGCGAACCACAGCGAAAACCGGAATCCTGTAGCGCGCGGGCCACAGGCAGCGCGGCCTCCTTGAATTGCCGGTAGGTGAGCCGCGTCTTTTCGCGATCGCGATCCGCCTCGATCAGGCAAATCTCCTCCGGCCAGCGCTCCAGCGCCGCGCGCAAGGCTTCTCCCAGGCAGTTGTACTGGCGCAGGTCCAGCATCACAGGTTCGCCCCAGAGACAGACAGACACAGCGAAAGCGTCGGAATGCAACCCAACTCTGTCTCGGGGTAGCTCAAAGGCGGGATTGTATCCGTTCTGCTAGCGTACGGAAATCGCTCACGCCTTGAAGTTCATAGTCGGGCAGTTCGATCTGGAAGTGCTGTTCGAGCCGCGTGAGCAGGTCGAGTGCCTGAAGGCTGTTAATTCCCAGTTTCCCAAAGAAATCGTCGCTGGCATTCAGTTGCTCGCGTGGCACCTGGAAATGGGTGGCCGCCAACTCGAGAATTTCGTCCGTGGTTTGCTCGATCGTTTTCATAAGAACATATCTTGCCACAGCGGGAAATTCCTCATGGCAAATAGGGCAGTGCTTGCGTGCTTTCGACGAACTTTTTCAGCCCAGCTTCAATAGCCGGCCGCGAGAATAGCTCACAGAAGATTTCAATCTCGCGCCGCAGCTCCTCACTGGCCACGGGTTTGATGAATCGCTTCGCTGCAATTGCCGTTTGGCGATCGAATTTCCCGACCTGGGCCGCGGTGGTGCGGGCCACGCGAAGTACGTCGCCCTCGGCCACAACTTGGCTTACGAGCCCAATCGACTGCGCCTTCATAGCGTTGATGCTTCGGCCTGTCAGCAGCAGGTCTCGAACCAGCGCATTCCCCAAGTCGCGCCTAAGTCTCGGAATGCCGCCAAAACCGGGGATGAGCCCGAGTCGCAGCTCGGGAAAGCAGAAGCGTGCCATCTTGTCGGCAACTATCAGGTCGCACACCAGGGCCAGTTCAAAACCGCCGCCGAAGGTCACCCCATGTACGGCAGCGATAGTCACCAGGGGCGCGGCGTCAAGGGCGTTCATGACGCGATGAATTCTTTCCAGGAAATCGCGAACACCCGCCACGCGCTCGGCCGTCCCCAGTGTTTGAGACCGCTCGTACAGCTCACGCAGATCGGCACCCGCGCAAAACCCTTCTTTTCGCGCGCTTGAAATGACCAGCGCGTGGGCGTTCTTTTCAAGTCCTTCAAGCGCCGCCACGAAGCTCTCCAGCTCCAGGAGGGTGTCCGATCCAATCTCATTGCAAGGCGCGCGGTCCAGCAAGAGCTCGATCGTGCCGTGGCTGAGCTGCCACGAGAGAGTTTTGCCCTGAAAGCTGTTCACGCAGACCTCTTCTGGTAGAGGCTTTCGATTTCAGCCGCGAAGCGGGCGGCAATCGCGTCACGCTTGAGTTTGCCGTTCGCCGTTACCAGGCCATTTTCGGCCGTGAATGGCTCTTTAATCACGTGAAAAGCCCGAATCTGCCTATAGTGAGGCGCACGCGCGTTTACTGAGTCGATCACCACTTGAACGCGCTCGCTCAACGACCCGTTCGCCCCTCCGTTGGCCGCGAGGGTTACAATGGCCGCGAGAAAGCTCCTTTGATTGCCTACCAGCATCACTTGCTGGGCCTCCGGCAATCTCGCCGAGATCGCGTCCTCGATCGGCTCAGGAGCGACATTGTGGCCCGAATTCAAAATGATCAGGTTTTTTAACCGCCCGGTGATCCGCCAATTGCCACCGTCATCCGTCTCACCCTGATCACCCGTGTGAAACCACCCAGCATCGAGAGCTTTGGCCGTTTCCCCAGGCCGCCGCCAATATCCGGGGAAGATATTGGGTCCGCGAGTGACAATTTCGCCATTCTCAGCAAGCGTCATTTCGACGCCGGGAATTGCCGGGCCGACTCGTCCAGGGACGAAACGTCGCGGATCATCCATCGTGCAAATCGCCGTTGTTTCTGTCAACCCGTAGACCTGCAGCACGGGAATGCCCAGCATCATGAAAAATAACTGCGTTTCGACGGAAAGCGGCGCTGAGCCGCAGATCAGCGCGCGCAAATTCGATGCACCGATACTTTTGCGAATCGCAGGAAACATCACCCGTTTCGCGAGCCAGAGGCACTTCGAGCCAATGCGCCTTGTTCGCCCCTGCTGTCGCCGCGCATATTCCACCTTTGCACGGCAGAAAAGATCGCGCGTCAGCACTCCCCGCCGGGCAATCGACTCTTCAACCTTGCCGCGCACGCGTTCGAGCAGCGTCGGTACGTTCAAGAAATAATTGGGGGACGCCAGCTGCAATTCATCGGCAAGCTTGTTCAAATCGGTCGACACGGTAAGAACACTCGACCGGGACAGAGCTGTGAGCAGCAGAATCCACGAGCCCGCAAAGCAAAACGGCAAATAATGAAAAATCTGGTCCGGCCGCTCGGTGCGAGCTCGATCCATCAGCTGATCGAGCCGAGCATTCGTGCACCACAGCACGTGATTCACGTTGCCCGCGTTCAGCACCACGCCCTTGGGCTCGCCCGAAGTCCCCGATGTGTAGATGATCGTTACGGGATCCTGGTCGGCGTGATGAACTGCTGGTCGAGACGTCGGGTGCCCGGAACCGAAAACCGCACCAAGCGGCACCATCTCCGGTCCATCCGCCCACAATTTTGCCATCTCCGTGATGAGGCCTTCGCTAGAGATCACCAGTGAAGGCGCCGAGTCGTTCATCATGCCGAGGAGTTCCGCGGGAGCCTGACGCACATATAACGGCACGGTGATCAGGCCTTCCGCCATGATGGCCAGATCGAGCGCTGCCCAGTTGACGCTGTTTGGAGCAAGCAGCACGCAGCGGTCGCCCGGTTTCAGCCCGCGTGCGGTGAGGAATGCGCGCGCCCGCTGCACCATCAGCAGAAATTCTCGGGCGCTAGTCGAAACCAGCTGCCCATCTCGCGCCTCCCGGAGCACGGGCGTGTTCCCGGCCTTTTCCAAACGTTCGACGATGTCTTCGATGAAAGTCACGCCGCGAGCGCTCCCGAGTGTCGTTCGAGCAGTTGTTCGAGATTGCGACTGAGTGAAGGCAGGTATTCTTCCCAGCCTACAGCGCCCGTTCGCACAGGAAACTCTGGATATTGCCGCGCCACATGTTCTTCGAGATAAATGCCCATGCGCGCCATAGTGCGGAGATTGCGCGCAACGGTCCTGCCCATGGCCTCGCGAATGTCGTCTTCTCGAGCATCCAGCGCTTCAAGTGTGGCTACGATATTTTCCGCAAGCTCGGGGGTGTCGACGGTCATCAACAAGTGTTCGTGTCCGCGCTCACGCATCAGGTTACCGATGCGCTCGTCCATGGTGACGCCTGCCGAGAGCACGCCTGCCGGCATGGTCGTCACGATGGCATGAAAACGCGACGAGAGCAGCCGGTTGCACTGGCGTAAAACGCTCACTAGTTCGTACATGGTGAGCTGATCGGAGGCAAAGATGGGCGCTCCGCCCAGTTTCTGGGCCAGGCGCGCACAGGCGTCCCGATCCAGCATTTCCATGGCCACAAGCACAACAAACGCCTGCCGTTCGGTCCGATACTGCGCGACTCCACGCGCCATCGCCGCCAGATATTTTTCGTATGCCGCTTGCACATCGCGGCCGGAACGGTGAAAGTACAGGGTCCGATAGTGGCTCTGCTCGTATGCACCGCCGATCGAATAGGCGGCCCATTTGGCAAGGGACGGTTTCACCGGCCACCAGAACGGATTGATCGGACAAACAGCCAGGACCGGCGTCTGGCCGTCCCAGCCCGCATCGCATAGCGCCTTGCGCCCGAATTCGCCGGGTAGCGGCTCGAAAGTCCACGCCGTGTCGGTGCCCAATTCCGTGGCCACGCCTAGCTTGCCCAAAACCGCCTGCGATTCGACGTTCCTTGTGATCACCGCGGAGTCTTGGCAATATCGCTGGCACATTCTTTGCAGCAATGTGTCCATCTGGCCCGCTTCGGCCCCGTAGCCGATGCTCAGCTTGTTTTGCGCGGAAGCAATTCCCAGCGCACCGATCATCATCGCCGTCAGTGCGTTTGCGAATTTGCTCTTGAACATCGATCCTTCGCAGGCGATGACGCCGTGGTGTTCCCGTACGACGCGGTTGAGAAAAGGTGGAAACACATCGGGCAAGTACAGCTGTTGCGCGTCTGCGAAGTATCCGCGGGTCAGATTGAAATCCTGGGTCATTACGCTCAATGCCACATTCTCCGGCCCGAGAATATGCCGCGTTTGGCGGAGAATTTCTTCCACTCGAATGTCCGATCCGGTGTTTCGCGTGCCGTTGTAACCGGCAAAAAGAAGCTTCAGTTTCTCTCCCCGTTTCCACGGCTTGCCCGCGCCGAGCATCCAGGCAAGCTTGTTCAGCTCGATCAGTCCGCTCACCCACCCCTGCAGCACCACATCCATCATCGCGGTGAATCCTCTGCTGTCGCCGCCTCGGGTACGGGCGGCTTTGCAACTTCGGCTTGAGCCCCAGGTAACTCACGATATGTGTAGCTGAAATTGTTCCTGCGGCTGTATTGCAAAAGCGGATAGCAGTACTGCGAAAAGGGAACGGGTTTCGCGCCCATTTCCGTCACCACACGCTTGTTGTCGAACACCGTATTCCACACGAGGTAAGGCAGAAAGACCTTCAGCAGCGTGGCTAATCCTCCGATTCGCCCCGCGCGGCCCGCCAGCGCATTGATCGCTTTCGATGACGGCCCTTCGAGCTTCGGCGCGTACACCGGTCCGCGCTTGCCTTGCTCTTTCGCCAGGGCATCGGTGAGCTGCACAAATGTCTCAGAATCGACGCCGGAGGAAAGATGATAGATCTCGTATTCCGGCTTTTCTTTCTGGTGCAACGTTGCAATCGCACGAGCCACATAATCCACGGGCACAATATCCACTTGGTCTGTCGCGCGAAACGGTAGAACCGGCAACCCCGCCAAAAACACAAACGCCCGCACCATTTCGAACTGATTCGTTTCCGCCCTACGGCTGTCGCCTAACACGATGCTCGGCCGGAAAATCATCTTTGACACATCAGGCAGGAGTTGGCGCACCATATGCTCGCAGAATTTCTTTGTGCGCGCATACGGATCATAGTCGGATCGGTTCCAATCGACCGCCCTATCCTCTTCGACCACCTCATCGGCGCGATGTCCCGCAACAGCCACGGTGCTCACATGAGTGAACCGCCGCACCCCATGATCGTCGCGCGCGCGGATGGCCAACTGGATCACTTCGAGCGTCCCGCGTAGATTCACATTCAAGCAAGTTTTCTCGCTTTTCCGGTTGAGCGAAGCTGCGCAGTGAATGATCGAATCGGTCGTCCGCACGAGCTGCCGATAAGCGTCCTCATCTAGGCCAAAGCGCTCGCCCGTCAAATCGCCACGGAACACGAGCAGACGCGAATGAAAATAGTCATCGAATTGCGCCAAGTCCATGTGCAGTTGGAGCGCGTGCCACAGGCGCTGGCGCGCCTCGTCCGCATCCCGTGCGCGGACCAACACACTTAGCGGCTCGGTACAATCCGCGAGCAGGTTTGACACAACATGGGCACCAATGTAGCCGGTGCTGCCGGTTAGGAATATGGCCACGGTGTTCCGGGTATCGTCGTGTTCAGGGTGCCGCGCTCAAAATTGCCGTGTTCGCTTGGGGTCGTGTCAAGTCGCCGCCGCAGACCCCGCGGTCCCCGCAGTATTCGCTTCCCCGGGGACCGCAAACGGCACCTCGCGCCGCGGTCCGCTTTCCAGCGCACGCCCCTCGATCAGAGGATAGCACCACTTACGCAGTGCCGGAATGTGGACGTTGATCCAGTAATCCCACCAGTCGATCGATCGCGTGTCATATCCAAACGTCTTTCGCTCTGCGGCGGGCAAGGCCACGCTCAGCCGCTCCACATTGGCCGCCTCGAAGATGTGGTCGTTGTGCAGGATGAACGGCTCAAACAAATCGATCAGCTTGATCACTTTCTCGAGTTCACGCTCTTGCCGCGCCAGCGGCGCCTTGACGAACGGGATCGGCTTTACGGTCCGATTGATCGCTTGCACTAAGATCATCTGCGCAGGTGCAGAGAGCTTCTCATAGCGCGCCTTGGAAACTGGAATCGCATCGAACCGCAGCCGCAGCCGGTGCTGCAATCCGTTCTGTGCACGGTAGAATTTTCGATGTCCGAGGCCGGTCAATTCAATCGATCGCCGCATGTCGCACGGGTTCGCCACCGAAGTTGCCAAATGGTACATCCACTGGTGCCGCCTTTCGACCAGGGCTCCGGCGATCAGCGTCATTCCCCGGCACACCACGTCTACCGGAATCAAGTCGAGGCATTTACTTGCGTTCGTCGGCAACTGGCGAAAGAAGGTGCCCAAGAGGTAAGAAAGAGATGCCGAGGTGTTCACTCCCTCATTCCATCCGCAGAACGGCTTTTCAATCGACGATTCGACGATGGACGGCCGCACCACGGCGATCGCCGTCTTCGGGTTCTGATCCAGGAAATTGCGGATCAGTGACTCTGCAAGGCTCTTCGTAAACGTGTACGTATTCGGCCAGCCAAGTTCATTCGCGCGGCGTTTGCCCGCCTCAATCATTTCCTGCCGGAGCCAGCGCACGCGATTCTTCCGAATCTGATTCTCTAGCGCCGGGCCATGGAGATCTTTCGCCGCATGCTTTTTTTCAAGGGCCTGCTGCCGAAGCAGTTCGGTCACTTCAGCGGATACTGCGCGCGCCTCGGTTTCGCGCGCGGTCGCCTCCAGCGATTCCCATTCCTTCTTTGCCTCGAAGCCCGGAATGTCGCGCGGCGCGTAATTTTGCGGCAGCTCCTCCAAAATTCTTCCATCGCGCTGCCCCACCGCATAGCAGGTCGAAAGATGCAGCAGCGCAGCATGATCGCACTCGTGCACGAACTCCAGCAGGTAGGCCATCGACCGCACATTGGTCTCTAACGCATCCCGCAGGTCGGGATTGAAGTCCGTTAGCCCCGCGCTGTTCACGATGACATCGAGCGATCGTCCAAGCCGCTCACGAACTCGTGGCTCTATTCCCAGATGCGGCTTCGTGGCGTCTCCTTCGATTACTTCCACGCGTTCGCGCAGAAATTCCGCGAATCTCTTCCCATGCAGTTCAGCCAGGTGCTCGAAAACGGGCGATTCCTGAAGGACTCGCTGAAAGCGTTCGAGCGCTGTTGCCGTGCGATGGCCCCGGATCAGCAGGTAAACACGCCCAATTGCGGGCAGGTCGGTGAGGAGATTGGCCAGCCAAACCTTGCCGATGAATCCCGTGCCGCCGATGAGCAAGACATGTTTGCCACCGAGCGCGTTTCGGACCGAGAGCGGCGCTCGATTGCCGTCCGGCTCGAAATGCACGACCGGCAGCTCGATCTTCGCCGTCACCCGTTCGGCCGTGCGGATCGTTTGCTCGAGCACCTCCGGCTCTTTCGCAAAGCCCAAGTCTCCAAGCAACTTCTCCCGCGGCACGGTCCCATCGGGCGACTCTTTCCGCAGCTTAGCAAGAGGGCCACGCGGACGGATGACCGGCTCGAACAATCGCCCTGTGGCTATGCCGTCGCGGAAATCAAGCCGGTTGCAAAGAATTCGCTCAACCCGCAAATGCCCCGCAAGCGGCCGCATGATGTGATCGAGCCCTTGGCTAACCAGTACCACGCTGGCGCCCGAAGCCAGCAGATCGCGCAGCTTTTCTACTCCGCGAGCTTTGAGCCGCGGTTTCAGCTTGTAGTGGAAAAACTCTTCGCCTAGCAAATCGAGCCGGTCGCGGCTCTCTCCCCGCAGCACCGCGTGCATCACGCGCGTGGCAAAGACACGGTCCGCCGCATAGAGAAACGGTCGCGTCACCGCCATCATGCCCATCAGGCCGCGCCGCGTCCAACGCTCCAGAAAGCTCTGCGCGTTCCATGTAAAAAATGCCACAGGCCTCACCGCCGTCAGGTCCAGCAGGCTACCTTCCACTCGCCAGAAAACAGTCGTGCCCTCCGGCCTTGAATGGCCAGCCTCGCGCTCGCGCTTTAAAGGGCCTTCTACCGTGGCTTGCAAGGGGGACATGTTGTCTCTTGAGTATCTAACAGACAAGGTTCGCTGCAAACAGGCGCAAATTAACACGCTCCTTCTGACCCGGAGCACAGAGTCTGCTTCCGGGTTGCTCGGAGATATCTCTTTGGCCGCGCGGCAGAACCTTGCTAGGGTCCTCGATCACTCCGCGCAATCGTCATCCTCCTGTTTCCCGCAATGCGCATCTCGTCCTGCACGGCTCCACTCGGCCACGCGATTCGCAGAACATCCGCACCGGCTTCCCTTCCCAGCCCCGCCGATGCCACCGCGGGCCCTTGCCCGAGATAACCAGAGGCGCCCGATACCTGCATCACCTGCCGCAGCGCTCCCGCAGAAACCTCGATGCGGGCAAGGCCACATCGCTCGTCGACCTCCTCGCTCAGTTCCGCTTGCAGCCAAGAATTCTTCTCCGCCCCAACGTTCTTTAGCAGCACGGGCGGGCCCTGGTTTTGCGTAATCAGCAAGTCCGTCGCGCCGTCACCATCAAAGTCAAACGCGATTACGCTTCGTGGGTGGTGCAAGACAACTTTGTCCAGTCCGGTCTCGTGCGTCACATCCCGAAATCCGGCCGAGCCCTCATTTCGAAACAGTACCACGCGGCCCTCGCCCGAAAACGTCTCGCCGACAGCTACCAAATCCGCCCAGCCATCATTGTCATAGTCGATCGATGCAATTCCCCAGCCGCGCATCCATCCCGGCCCGGCCAGCGGCACGCGCTGAAACGATTTCCCGTCGATGTTTCGCCACACGCTTATGCCCGGCGGCGCCCAGTGCGTGAACGCCAAATCCATCCACCCCTCATGGGCGAAATCGAAGGCAACCGCGCCCGCCGTCGGCCCGGGCATGCTGATTGCCCAGGGGTTCGCCGACCGAAACGCGCCATCCCGCGAATTCACCAGCAGGGCGGGGAACTTTTGCCAGCCCGTAATCACCAGATCGGTGGCGCGGTCGTTGTCGATGTCAGTCGCGAGAGCGCCGATCGAAGGCCCCCCGCCCCCCGCCCCCATCTCTTGCGTCCGGTCGGCGAAGGTTCCGTTCCCCTCGTTGTGCCAAAGAATATTGCCTGCGGCCTGCCCGTCAGCGGGAAACAAGAACGGTTGCTCCGCATGGTCGAGGGGAAAATCATGGAAGCGGGTAACGTACAGATCAAGGTTCGCATCCCCGTCGTAGTCGAGAAAAGTTAGCCCGAGCACCAGCCCGTTCATCCGAACGCCCGCCGCTTGGGTTACGTCCGCTAAGCTGCCGTCAGCTTCCCTATGAAGCAGCACGATGCCGTTAGTTGTTCCGATCGCCAGCTCAGGGTGGCCGTCGCTGTCATAGTCGCCCACCGCGCAACCAGTTCCGTGACCTTTAAATTCCAGTTTCGCAGTTTTCGTCACGTCAACGAATCGGCCGTGCCCCACATTCCGGTACAGCGCCGCCCTGCCCCTTCCGTCCGCGTTTACCAGAAAAATGTCCGGTCTGCCATCGCCGTCGTAATCGAATGCGCAAGCCCCGCTCCCAAGAAAGCTCGCCAGCGTCGGACTGACTTTCGGCCCAATAAACTGTCTAGAGCGACCGCCCGCTCGGGCGCGCGAAGGCGTAAGGGGAACAGTACGCGGAAGACCCGAAATCGCAGTCACCTCTAGAAAATGAACGGGTATCGCAGTCGCCGCGCGCATGGGCGGGACTTCCATCTCCTGGGCCAGCGAATAGTTTCCCTGCTGGCCGTAAATAAACCGGATGTGCTCTGCCAATTTACTCGCCGAGAGCTGTTGGTAACGCGCCATGTGCGTCTTCGCGCCCTCCGTATCGCCCATGTGTTCTTCCGCTTGCGCCAGCCCGTACTCGGCTGAAACCGATGCTGGGTCCAGATTGATCGAGTTCTGGAAATATCCCGCAGCCCTTTCGTACTGGTGTGTTTCCTCCGCCAAATAGCCCAGAAAATATTGGGTGCCCGGGTCATTTGAATCGAGCTTGGCGGCCTTTTCGAAATCTTCAATCGCCGCCTCGAGCTTGCCCGATTCTCGTTCGAGCAGCCCCAGGTTGAACCAAGGGCGCGGATTCTGGGAGTCATGTTCGGCCGACTTCTTCAGCATAGTCGCCGCCTCGTCGTAGTTCCCCATGTTGAACAGGGCGATCCCGATGTTCAGGCAGCCGGTGTCCGATTGGGGATTCAAAATGCACGCCCTCTGAAAATTCGCCAGCGCCTCGGTGAACTCGTGTTTCTCCATCAGTGCTATCCCGATATTGTTTTCGCGAATCGCCTCCGTATAGATGACCGGCTGTTCGGCTGCCGCGTTCGCCGCTGCCGCCGAAGCCGCCTTTTTCGCACTCGCCGCCGGTTTGCTTGTTGTGGCTGAGCGTCGAGCGCGCCGTGTCTGTTGTTGCTGTGCCCCCGCGAGACCAAGTGCAAGCGCGCAGATTGAGCCGCACAAAGAAATAAGGCAAATTGTCTTGAG
>Ga0306921_10001100_pt1 | contig 25735 bp, 38 predicted proteins | sample sta12Cox44000080_FD_203760 | JGI IMG/M metagenome (GOLD analysis project Ga0306921, IMG submission 203760) | Lab enrichment of tropical soil microbial communities from Luquillo Experimental Forest, Puerto Rico - statoxic.12C.oxic.44.000.080 (v2)... | ecosystem: Environmental > Terrestrial >...
GCACGCAGAGGCCGGATATATCGTCCGCAGTCCGATCCTGAATCCGAAAAGCGAAGACGCGCTAGCAACGCAGGGGGAGTCCATATATCTGCTTAGCGGAAATTAATGCCGACTAAGCGGGTGACCGCTGCTGGCCGACTCCTGCCACCTATGAGCAGGGGACGCGCGCTATCCCTCGAGCGCCGACCAGGAATCCGCATCCTCTAGCGACTCTGTGACACAAGAGCATCCGGCGCCGATATCTTGTTGTTCGCGTTGTACACCGCGGACAACGCGGGCTGGTTGATCTTAGCCACTGCATCTGCGGTCGCATCGCGCACGCAACCAGCTTTAGCCGTGTCCGTTAGGAAAAAGTACGAAGAGCATACGACTTGGGCCGCTGCTCGAATGCGCCTGTAGAGCACATGCGCGTCGGACGGGTTAGCTAGATTGAGATCTGCAAGCTTCACGGTACGGCTGGTGTCGCTGGGGTCAGCAGCGGAAACGACGCTGAGGCTCAGTGCAAGAACGCCGAACATGGCGGTCGCTGCAAGGCCGCTAAGGCCGGTGGAAGTAATCGAAGGATTCATGGTGGTTTCCTCGTGTTTCGCCCGCACTCCGCGTCGAGATCATGCGGCGCCCAAAACTCGTGCCTGCGGTTTTGTGTTGAATGGTCGGGAAGCCCGCCCGAAGGGTCGCAATGGCAACTCACGTGATGAACCCGACGCTGAGCGCCGTAGGACCACTGATCTCCTAAGGGAGAGCGCTGCGACCGTTCACCGGGGCTTATGGACCGCTGGCCACGGAGTTTTGCCCGGCAAACCCACGGGCGATACATTGCGGTGCCCATGGACGCCTCACCACATGCCGTAACACGCCTGCACGCATCGCGAAGTTACTGGCTTTGCCAGCTCTGCGGGTGGGGTCTCTATTCAACTCTACAGCTTTGCGCCGGCGCTTTAATCTTGCGTCTTCCCTGGGCTCGAATAGCAATTGAGGTCCTGGTGCTCAACGGGATCGGCTTGATATTCACCCATCGCTTGCACGCATATATCCGCGCTCACGATTGGAGCTCATACAGTCTTCGAAGCCTGGTGCCGCGAATTGTGGTCGCGAGTCTGCTCCTCGCTCTGCCCCTCGGATTGGTCTCTCCGTTTACCCTGATATCCTCGCTGCAGAGCTCCGAGTCGCTAATTCAAGAGGTGGCCCCGAAGATCCAGTTCCACTTCGGTCCGTTCATCCGTGTTGTGCATCAATGGGCAAACTGGACGACTCTGTTCGCCCTCTGGCTCGTAATCTACTTTGTCGCCTTATCGATCCGGCGGCGTCGGAACGCCGAATTACGACAGTCCGAACTAACGCGGGCACTACAACTCGCGGAGCTCCGCCTGCTCAAATCCCAACTCAACCCCCATTTCCTCTTTAACTCGCTTAACAGCGTCCGGGCGCTGATCGCGGACGATCCAGCGGGCGCCCAGAATGCTGTCACGCAGCTCGCGCGCACCCTGCGGTACACGCTCACTGCCGGGCGCGAAGAGCTCGTGACGCTCGCGCGGGAGCTTGAGATCGTGGAGGACTATCTGGCGCTCGAGTCTCTGCGCTTTGGGGAGCGCCTGCGCGTCGAGCGCGACCTTGCTCCCGAGGCGATGGGGGCGCGTGTCCCGGTCATGCTACTGCAGACAGTGGTCGAGAACGCGATCAAGCACGGGATCGCGGAGCTGCCGGCAGGGGGAGACCTGCGCATCGTTGCCGCGCTGCGGGGCGGCACACTGCACATCGATGTCTCGAACACGCGCCCGGAGAAAACCGCTAGCGTGTTCCGGAACGATGCCAAGGGTGTCGGGTTGGATAATGCCGCCGAGCGCCTGCGCCTTTTGTTTGGCGCGAAGGCAAGCTTGCATCTCGACCTGTCGCGCGTCGAGGTCGCCGTCGCCCGGATCCGGATTCCCGAGATGGCATGAGAGCAATGATCGTCGATGACGAGCCTCTGGCGCGGCGCGAATTGAGGCGCCTGCTCGCCGAGTTCGCTTGGATTGATATAGTGGGCGAGGCGGCCAACGTCGACGAGGCGGCTCCACTGGTTGAGAGGCTGCTGCCGGAACTACTGTTCCTCGATATTCAGATGCCGGGTGGCACGGGCTTCGATCTACTCGAGCGCCTAGAACACTTGCCGCGCGTTGTTTTCACGACAGCGTACGACAAGCACGCGGTACGCGCGTTCGAGGTGAACGCACTGGACTACCTACTCAAGCCCATCGAGCCCGAGCGGCTCGCCGCAGCCGTCGCCCGCGCCCAAGGCGCAGCGGCGAGTGCCCCTGCAGCGTCGGCTGCCAGCGGCATTAGCCTCGAACGGCTGTTTCTGCGCGACGGCGATCGGTGCTGGTTCGTGCCACTGCGCGAGGTCAAGCTCTTCACCGCGGAGGGCAATTACGTGAGGCTCTCTTGGGACAAGATTCACCCGCTGCTGGGACGCCCCCTCTCGAGCCTCGAGCCGCGTCTTGATCCCAAGCAGTTCTTTCGTGCCAACCGCCAGCAGATCATCAATTTGGAATACATCGAAAGCGTAGACCTCGGAGTGAACGGCCGACTGCACGTGCAGCTGCGTGGCGGTCCAGAGGTGCAGATCTCGCGACGACAGGCACGACTCTTTCGTCAGTTGGCGAGCGTATAAACAGCCGCCCGGCTGGAGGCACGCTGCTGCCGATCGCCGACTAGTGAGTTTGGTGGCGATCGTTACTCCCAACCTCCCAGCCTTCCGTAAGCAGGGCTCAAAGGTCCGCTTTGCGGATGTCTACCTGGTCCAGCCGAATGGCCGGTTCTGGCCGGTCTCTTTCATTCGTGGCGCTCATGCCGGATGACATTGAAGTGCTCATCGGCTGCAGGTGGGTCGAAGTACGCAGTGATTTCGTCGAAGTCAGCCTCCGTTGTCCATTTCGTGCCCGGCGGGAGTCCAAGCTCCTGGCTCCTTTGCTTCAGTTGACGCTTACAGAGTTCATCAGATGCCACGATGAAGTGAAGCTCATGGTCGGACCCCGACGTTTCAATCAACTGCCGAAACCATGCTCGCTGCTTCTTCGTGTTGGCCGGAAAGTCGAGGATCACCGACCCCCCCTTCGTCAGCAATGCAACGATGTGCGGCGTGAGGACGCTCTGAAGTCGACTCGAGTACTTCACGTAGGCCGCGAGGTCGATGTATTCGCCGGGATACAGCCCCCCCAAAAGATCGTCCTGTGCCAGGTGCACGGCATCCTCCCTTGCCGCGAGCTGCTTCGACAGCGCCGACTTACCGGCTGCCATCTTCCCGCAAATAAACAACAGCTTTCCTCTCCGCTGAGTGTCCATAGCGCCCTCAACGCGTCCCTTTAGGAAGCAGGAGGCACAACCGAAACACCGGCTGCGCGGTCGTCCAACTTTTCGTAGCCAAGACTTTTGCTGGGCTCGCCATTACTCGGCCCGTAGATAGCAAGCAGGCGCGCATACCTTGGTGCCCAGTATCGGCCCACTGCCCCGGCCGGAACTCGCACGACGTCGCCTGCCTGCGCCTCGACTGTTACGCCACCGGATTCAACAAACAGCCGCCCTTCAATCACGAAGTTGTACTCGCTGTGTGGATGCTGATCAGTCCACGACTCCGCGGTCAACTGCCACTCAAACAGCACGGGCTCAGACCAACCGCGTTGCACTGGCGGCGTGATGACCCGACATTTCGGTTCGTCCTCTCCCGTTAGATCGGCTCGCGAAAATTTCGTCGGCGCGTCATTAGCCATCGCCCCGCCCCCCTTTATGTCGAGCCTTGGAAGTTGAATTATAGGCCTCGGCCCGCGAGCCGGTTCGCCACCCCTCCGCCCGCGCCTTGACGCGACGGAAATGCGACGAAAAGAGCGCTCAGCGCTTGGGAAGGGGTGGCGAGGAAGTAGCTCGGTTGGGGCTGCCCTGGCCATCGCAGTGCTACCCTGAGCTTCCAATCTCGCCAATGCGGCGGCACTGGTCCTATGCGAGGCATGGCGGCAAAATGGCTTTGCCGGCGCCGGTGGTGAGCGCAAGAGTTGACCATGGCTGAGAGCGTACTGCTCGTCGACTACGAGAACATCGGCAAGATCGATCTCGCCGCGATCCCCGACGGAGTGCGTGTGCCGTTCTTCTTCGGCGCCTCGCAGCGCACCGTGCCGACCGAGTTCCTCAAGGCGGCGTTGAAGCTCGGCGAGCGCTTCGTGCCCATCGACATCGAGGGCCAGGGCAAGAACGCGCTCGACTTTCACATCGCCTTCTATCTCGGGGAGTTCCTCGCGCGCGCACCCCACACCGCCTGCGTCATCCTGTCCAAGGACAAGGGTTTCGATCCCCTGGTGCGGCACCTTACCCGGCGCGGCCTCGACGTGCGCCGCGCCAACTCCATGGCGGAGGCGCTCGCCTCACGCGGTGTGCCCGCTGCGGCGCCTCGCAGCGGGGGTCCGAGCGGGCGTCCCGGCGGGCGCACGGGCGCGCGCCGCGAGACTCCACAGCGCGAGGGCAGATCGCTCCGCGACGAGGCGCTACAGCTCCTCGCCGGCACGCAGAAGGTGCGCCGCCCGCGCAAGCGCAAAGGCCTCATCGCCGTGCTGCACTCGCACTTCTCGCAGAGAGTCTCCGAGAGCGAGCTGCAGCGCCTGGTCGATGAGCTGATCGGCGCGGGGAGGCTGAGCGAGGCGAACGGCGCGATCACCTATCACTTGTGACCGAGCCCGGCTTGCACTGCCCCTCCGAGGGAGATTCCGCGCTCGCCGGCGCTCATGAGCCGCGCTGGGCAGCCGCCCGGTTTCACAGTTGGCCACGCGGCGGCCGTCATCGTTATCTTCCGGGGACACTCGCATGAATCACGCATTCACAACTACGGCATTCAGCCTGGACGGATACCGGATTACCAAGACCCTGGGTGTAGTGCGCGGAATTATTGTTCGTTCACGCAGCATCGTTGGAAACATTGGCGCGGGCCTGCAAACGCTGTTTGGCGGCAATATTTCCCTCTACACGAACCTCTGCGAGCGGACGCGCTCCGACGCGTTCGAGCTCATGCTCAAGCACGCGCAGCAGCTGGGTGCGAATGCCGTAATCGGCATACGGTACGACGCCACGGAAGTCATGGCTGGTGTTACTGAAGTTCTTTGCTACGGAACCGCCGTGATCGTCGAGAGCACGGTGTGACACGATGTTGAAGTCCACGCGCCCGGTGGCGCCCGTGCGGCGGGTCTCGGGCATCCTTCGACGTCGCAGTTGACCCCACCGCCGCATGCTGCGCGTTGGGCTCATCTCGGACACACATGGTCTGCTGAGAGCGGAGGCTGTCGCGTTCTTGCGTGGCTGCGATCGCATCATCCATGGAGGCGACATCGGTGGCCGGAACATCTTAGAGGAGCTATCGTCCATTGCGCCGGTGACCGCGGTTAGAGGTAACAACGACAAGGGCGCGTGGGCCGACACATTGCCGCAGACACAACTGGCGCGGTTCGAGCAGGCTTTCGTGTACGTGATTCACGACCTCGCGCAGCTGGACCTCGACCCGCGAGCCTCGGGGATCAGCGTAGTCGTATCCGGCCACTCGCATCAGCCGCAAATCAAGGAACGGGACGGCGTTGTCTACATCAATCCGGGGAGTGCCGGCCCGCGGCGCTTCCGGTTGCCGGTGGCGGTGGCCGAGCTCGATATTGCCGGTACGTCTGTCACGGCGCGTGGCGTGGAGCTCTGTGCAACACCGACGCCAAACAGGAGGACCACATGAAAAGACCCTCGACCCCACGGGCATCCTGCTGGACCACGGCCTTGATCATGACGGGCTTTTCCATCGGCGTAGCCCAGGCAGCCAACCCGAGCCAGGAATCAGAGCTCAGCGCGCTGAACGACGCCTGGATTGACGCGGAGGTGCACCACGACAGGGGGGCACTCGAGCGAATCCTCGACGAACGATGCTTGGTCACACTGTCGTCGGGCAAGACCGTTACTCGATCGCAGTTCATAGATCGAATCCTGAGCATTGAAATCAAACCCTTTGTGGTCCTGAACGAAGCCATGAACATTCATGGTGATGCGGCTCTCGTCATCAGCACCACGACAGATCGCACCAAAAAGTTCACCTGGGTGGCGGTCAAGAAGCAGGGACAATGGCGCGTGATCTCCGAGACCCTCTCTAAGATCGCGCCTCCGGACTGACAACTGGGTGCCTGACATTGTCGGAGGCGATAGTGGCTCGCTCGCTCGTCGGATACCCTTCGGACGCCGCTTCAACCTGACGCGTACAAGTCATATGCTGCTGCTACGTGCCGTGGCTGCGTTTCTCGCCCTGCCGGCCGCCGTTGCTTTTGCCCTGCCTGTTTGGATCGCCACCTCGGCGCATCGCCCCTGGCGGTTTGTCGCACTGGGTGTGCTGCTGGTCGGTCTCGGTACTCTTTTGCTGTTATGGTGCGTGCGCGAATTTTATGTTGTTGGCCGCGGGACGTTGGCACCGTGGGATCCACCCCAACACCTGGTGACGACCGGACCGTACCGGTTCTCCCGCAACCCGATGTACATTGGCGTCATCACAATTCTGACGGGATGGTGCACGCTCTGGAATTCGCGCACGCTCGTCATCTATTCAGTGCTGGTCGCGATCGGTTTCCATTTCCGCGTTCTCCTGTTTGAGGAACCGTGGGCGGCTCGCCGATTCGGAGCAGAGTGGGAGACGTACCGAGCCCGCGTGCATCGGTGGGGTCTTTAGCACCTCGGGCATTGGGCTTTTCGAGCGTGGAATACCGCTACCGCAGCGGTTTACTTTCGGCGGATACTTGTAAGGCACCCCGCTTCGTTGCAGGAGGGAGCGTCCATGTCCCGACAGATCGTCTTTACATCAAAAGCCGCTAAGCCACCCGCGACGTACAGCCAGGCAGTCCGTGCGGGCGGACTGATCTTTGTGTCAGGTACGGCTCCGCAAGATCCACACACCGGGGAATTGGTTGGGGCGTCCATTCAAGAGCAGACGCGTCAATGCTTGAAAAATATTGCGGCGATTCTGGAAGCCGGCGGCAGCTCGCTTGATAAGGTGGCAAGTGCCACCGTCGTGTTAGCGGACGAGCAGGATTTTCCGGGCATGAATGAGGAGTGGCTGAAGTGGTTTCCCTCCAATCCGCCGGCGAGGCAGGGGGCCAAGTTGCCGGTAAAAATACCTGGCCTGAAGGTGTCGATCGCCGCAATCGCTGAGGCCTGAGGATCATGACACGCATTGACATGCGGTGAAGTGTGCTCAAACTCGAAGCACGCAGTGGCTGGGTTCAACGTTGAACGCGAGCGCCATCCCGGGACCGGGCGTCGCAGCGCCGCGGGGGCGAGTTCTGCTCGCAACACTGCTGATTGGTATCGCCCTTGTCGCCATCTGGTACCTGTGGCGATTCGTTACTCCTTACGCCTCCATCGATCCAGCCTACTACGACTACCTGTGGCCGTGGCGTCATGCGCTGTGGGCGCATCTGGCAGGCGGCCTCTCGGCGCTGCTGATCGGACCGGTGCAGCTCTGGCTCGGCCTGACCCGGCGACGCCTGCGACTGCATCGACTGCTCGGCCGAATCTATCTCGGGGCAGCGATCCTCAGCCTCTCAGGCGCCTCGTATCTGATCGCGAAGGAGCTGCCTGGTGATTGGGTCTTCGCAGGTGGCCTTCTGGGGTTAGCTTGCGCGTGGGCCCTGACCACAGGAGTGGGGTACCTGGCCGTACGGCGGGGCTGCATTCAACAGCATCAGGAATGAATGATCCGTAGTTATGTTGTGGCGTCGGCCTTCGTGTTCTTCCGCCTTTTCGTCGATGTCCTGCACGCTTTCGGAGTTCACGGCCCGAAGGGCGTGCAGACTGCGGAAGAGCTGAAGCTGGCAGCATGGTTTTGCTGGTCGATCCCCTTGCTCGTGACTGAAGTCGTCATTCAAGCGCGGCACTTGCGACGAGTGGGCTTCCGAAGCGCAGCACACTGACTCTCGAGCTTGGCTGTTCTGGCTTTCGCCCCGGCCGCTGTGCATCCCATGGCGGGATCGGTAGCTGCGAGCTGCAGGGCCGGTGTCAGGTCTGCTTTACGGGGCAGCATCAACGCGCCGCGCGTATAGTCTGCCGCGCGAACGAGGATCCTTCTGCCGTCACATCGGCTTTCATAGGGGACAGCAAATATGAAGAAGCCCATTCTGCTGCTTCTCGCAGCAATTCTGACCATCTCAACATCAGTGACCCGTGCCCAGGAAGACCATGCTTACACGCAGGGGCCGGTCGTTATCGTGACCTTCGTGCGCACCGAGCCGGGTATGTTCGAAGAATACCTGCGTTATCTCGATGCCACGTATAAGCGCCTCCTGGACGAATATAAACGGCAAGGCATTGTCACCGACTACGCCATTTTTCAGGCTACTCCCCGAGATCCGAACGATGCGGACGTGATCCTGACTGTAACGTACAAGAACATGGCCGCATTCGATGAACTGCAGGCGCGCACGGATCCGGCGCTAAAGCAGGTTTTCGGGTCTCTGCCGAAAGCGGCTTCGGCCTCCATCGATCGCGAGAAGATGCGCAAGCAACTCGGCAGCCAGATGGTCCGGCAATTGATTCTGAAATAGTTCAGACAGCGAGGTCACTCCCACGACGAGCGTGGGAGTGACCTCCTGAGCCTGCCTGGATGCTGGACGACGGCATGTGCCTAGATACGAAGTCACAGTTCAGGGCCAGGGCATCGCAGTGCCAGTCGGCAGCTCTTTGGCCGTGCGTTTCTTGCGGATCGTGCAGGTGCGTGCCAAGGATCCTGTCCAGGCCGAGGTCTCTGCGGTCGAGCGGGTGACGTCCGAGTGGCAGTCGAGTGCCTATGCGTTCAGAAACCGCAGTGGGCCGCCTTACCTGACCATCAACACCATTGGCCTGCTCTCCTGGTGGCACAGGCTGCTCGGTGCGCCCCAGGGATTTCTTTTCTTCTCAGACGACGGACTCCAACTGCCGTCCGACGACCGACTCACCCAACGACTACCTCGCTGATCTGAATCACCGGAGAAAGATCCGTGTACTCGGGGATGTCAGCCAGTATCTCCTGCGCGTGAGGCCCGAAGCCCGCTTGGAACGCTTCCACCGATTCACAGAAAATGTGGCACATCGCGACATACGTCGGCGGTGCACCCGGCGTGGCGCCCCCTAGCCCCTTGTCGACCGTGTAGTACTTGCAGCTGTCGGCCATGCGTGCCTTGACCAGGGGCATGTGCTTGTCGCGGTAGTAGGCGTGGTCGAATCGGGCCCCCGGCTTATTGGGATACATCACGCTCACTTTGATCATGTGCGACCTCCCGGTGCTACTCTTTCGGCTTACCGCGAGCCCGATGCTGCATCATCGACTGCAGCGGGCGCAAAGGTCTCAGGGCATATGCTGATCACGCTTAAGTTCATCGCCATCCTGACCGCGTCGGTGTTTGCGGGCGCCGCACTGTACGTCAACCTGGCCGAACACCCGGCGCGGATGACCCTTGATACGAAGGCGGCAGCGATGGAGTGGGCGCCGAGTTACGCGCGCGCAACGCTGATGCAGGCTCCACTTGCGCTGGCGAGCCTGGTCTGTGGCCTCCTGTCATGGCTGCGTGGTGCCGGCATCGGCTGGGCCGTGGCTGCGATACTGATCGGCGCCGTGGTTCCGTTCACCCTTCTTATCATCATGCCGACGAACAGGGCCTTACTCGCGCCGGGTCGTGACCTCGCATCGCTGGAAACCCGTGCCTTGTTGATGCGATGGGCGAGGCTTCACGCGGTAAGGACCGTGCTGGGACTTGCGTCAACGAGCTTGTATGTGTTTCTGGCCCTGGGAGCCGATCATCGGGCCTGAGTCGGAGGTTCAAAAGATGAAGTGGGCCTTTATCTATACGCTCGATGACCCATCCGAGCAGCAGCGCATCGACAGACTTGGCGCGCTCGTGTGCGTCGGGGTATCGAGCGTATCGGCTGCGCCTGCGATAGCGCGGCAGCTCGTGGCCGAGGGAGTGGAGCTGATTGAATTGTGCGGCGGGTTCGGAGGCGCTGGTCTCGCGTCGATCATCTCAGCCGTGGACAAACGCGTGCCGGTCGGCGCAGTGTTTTTTGGCGTTGAAGCCAGCACTGGCCTGAATCGCATCTTTCCACAGTAGCAGGTACGGCATGGTGCCAGGCTTGGCGGTGGAGTTGCCTCGATGAGCTGGTTCCCGGACCTGGGCACCACTACGCAGGTCGATAGCGGCGAACACGTGCGCGCTGTCGGCTGGCTCTCCGCGCAGCAACCATTTCCGGTGGGTGCGGTGCCGGCCGGGATCCTCGACCGGCTTTGGCAGTTCGCCGGGAAATCGGATGACAGCATCGATGCCCTCGGATGGGGCATCGCTATGGGTTTGCACGACTGCGAACTGTGCAATGGGTGCTCGGGGACGCGCAACTTCGGAGTTCCGTCCAGCGAGCTGTTGTTTGTCGCTCCTCAGATGCTTCCCCACTACGTCGAGGTACATCGCTATCTCCCGCCGGCTGAGTTCATGAGGGCACTGATGCAGTCTCCCTTGCCCGGGACTGACGAGTACCGGGTCCTGGTCGCGCCGTTTCGGCGCTTGCACGAGCGCTACCGGGAACGTTGTAAAGAAGAGCGACTCGAGCGCGCGGCTCGCTGGGTACGTGAACAAGGCGGCAGCGAGCAGGCGATCCGCGAGGCCAGCCTGCGTTTCTTCGGTGGGAGCTCGACGGAGACCGGCGAGCTCATTCGTCGCGCACTGACAAAAGCGTAACCGGACTGTTGGCGATGCAGCTATGACGCATGACTTCACGATTCAGTTCTGCGGGAACCTCGAGGCTTGCCGGACTGAGGCAAGGATCTCACGACCGGCGGCGCAATCCGCCGAAACGCTCCTCGCTACGGTATATGAGACCGCTGAGGGATTTGTCGTCGAGTACTTTGGGCTCGCCATGGCAAATCCCTCGCTGCCCGGGCTGGACGCTGCGCTTACCGAGGCCCGCGCGGAGCTGCTTCACTACATCAATCGCAGAGGCGAGAACCGCCCGAAGGGCATTACTCGCCCGGGGCTCTCGTTGTGGCTTACGGAAAGAGACGATGAAACGGTCATGGGGATACCGCTCGAGTGAGGTCGACTGGCCTCGCGGCAGGTCAATTCTTCATGACAGCTGCAATCGGGTCTGCAGCGTAACTGGAAGTTGGGATGTTCGCCGGTCACATCGGTGCGGCGCTGGCAATCGGTCGCGCGGAGCGGGGGCTAAACATCGGCCTCTTCATCGCGGCGGCGTTGCTGCTCGACTTTCTGCTCTGGACGTTCGTGCTCATGGGCTGGGAGTCAGTCGCCATCCCGGCGGACTTTGCCGCTACGCACCAAGCGGAATTCGTCTTTCCCTATTCCCACGGACTGTTGGCGAGCGTTATCTGGGCCGGGCTCGCCGGACTGATTGGGTACGCTTTCTGTTCGCAGCCGCGGACAAGATGGCGTATTGGAGCACTGCTTGCCCTTGCCGTTCTGTCGCATTGGGGGCTGGACGCGATGGTGCACAGGCGCGAGCTTCCGCTTGCCGGTCCAGCTTCGCCCGCCGTGGGTCTTGGCTTGTGGAACAACCTGCCGCTCGCGCTGCTTCTTGAGGCCGCGATCGTCGTGGTTGGACTCTTCCTGTTCGTTTCCGGTGCCAACGTGGGGCGTCGCAAGTCGACTGCGCTCGTGCTGCTGACAGTCGTCGCGATGGTCTTCACCGCGTTGGGAATGACCGTGGCTCCTGCCCCGCCCTCCGCGATGGCGATGGCGGGCAGCTCCTTGGCCACGCTCGTTTTCGTTTGCGCACTCGCTGGCTGGTGCGGGACTCCCGGGAAGGCGAGCCGGCCGGAACAGTGACACTGTCCGGTGGACGCGGCCCTCGGCCCTGAAAGACAACGTGCACCTGCGGCGTTAATCTAGCGCTCCCCCCAAGGCATCGGCAGAGACTATGGCTAAGGCATATTGGATCTCCGCATACCGTGCCGTGCGCGACCCGGGGGCACTCGCCGCATATGCCAAGCTCGCCGGCCCTGCACTGCAGGCGGCGGGCGGGCGTTTCCTGGCGCGGGGGCTGCCGGCACAGGTCTACGAAGGCGGTCTCTCGCAGCGCATCGTCATCCTGGAGTTCGAGAGCGTCGCGCAGGCGATCGCGGCGCATGACAGCCCCGGCTATCAGCAGGCCCTCGGTGCGCTGGGAGACGGCGCGGAGCGGGATCTGCGCATCGTCGAGGGTGTCGATTGACGATGGGCCTGAGACTCCTCTGACAGGCGGTGACGCGTCACCGACGTGGCTTTCTGTGGCCCTCACCGAACTCGAGACGGCACGCGTGCGCAAGACGGTAGGAGCCTTCGTGGAGGCTCGCCGCCCGCCACCCCACCTTCGTGAGAAGGCCGATCTTTCATTTCGCGTCTCGGGTCAGAGCGTGGAGATTTTCGAGCTGCGGCAGGCCTTCGGCGGTGCGCCCGGCGAGCGGATCGAAATTCCCGTCGCGAAGGCTACCTACGTACGTGCAGTGCGCCGCTGGAGGGTCTTCTGGCTGCGTCAGGACATGAAATGGCACAGCTACCGGCCCGCTCCGGACGTTGCCACGATCGAGGAGTTCGTCGCCCTTGTCAGGGAGGACAGGAATTCCTGCTTCTTTGGATGAGGGTGCTCCGCGGAGACGTGGCCTTGATGCGCCGGTAACTTCCGCCGTCTGACCCCTGACAAGGAGAGCCCGTGCCGGCAGCCGAACTTGCGCAGTACCTGAGGGAGCACATTCCCCTCTCGAACGCCATGGGCGTCTCGGTGCTGCAGGTCGCTGAAGATTCCGTCACCCTGCTGGCGCCCCTCGCGCCAAACATCAATCACCGGCACACCGTGTTCGGCGGCAGCGCTTCGGCGCTGGCGATCCTCGCCGGTTGGGCGCTGCTGCATGTGCGGCTGCGCTCCGAGGGCATCACCGACCGCCTGGTGATTCAACGCAATGTGATGGAGTACGAGCATCCGATCACCGGGGCCTTCACGGCGCGGGCGGCGCTCGAGCATCCGCAGCGGTGGAAGCAGTTCACCTCGATGCTCATGCGCAAGGGCAAGGCCCGCATCACGGTGCTGGCCGTGCTCGAGCACATGGACCAGGTGGTGGGCAGGTTCAGCGGCCAGTTCGTCGCGTTTGGCAGGGCAGGCGAGCCCTCGTTGATCGCCCCAGCAGACCAGGCTGACACGTGACTGGATAACACCCTCATGACCGCACCCTATGCGACCGGGAATCGACTCGAGGAAATGAACGCCCCGCCGCGCTATACCGGCAGCTGCCTGTGCGGAGGTGTTGGCTATACGTTGAGCGCGGAACCCGGCCCGATTGAGGTCTGCTATTGTCAGATGTGCCGCAAGGCTTCAGGCGGACCGCTCGCGACCAACGCGCCGGTGGCGGCTGCAGCGTTTCAGGTGAGCGCGGGCCTCGAGCTGCTCGAGGGATATGAGTCGTCCCCAGGCGAGAGACGATTTTTCTGCCGGCGGTGCGGCTCACCGATCTACAGCCAGCAGGCGGCCAGACCGGAGGTGGTGAGGATACGAGTGGGGACGATCAACGAGCCCCTCAACGTTCGCCCCGCGGCGAGCTACTACACCGGATCCAGATGCAACTGGTGGGAAATCCACGATGCGCTCCCGCGCTTTGAGACCGAGTAAGCGTCAATGAACAGCCCCACACGCACCGCTTCCTGCAGCTGCGGACAACTGCGCGTTCAGGTGAAGGGCGAACCCGTGGTCGGCATCTGCCACTGCCTCGCCTGCCAGAAGAGAACCGGCAGTGTCTTTGCAACGCTGGCCAGGTTTTCGGCTCCCTTCGCGGTCTTCGGCGCCGCCACCGAATACCTGCGCGTCGGGGACCAGGGAGCAAAATTCACCTTCCGGTTCTGCCCGGTTTGTGGCACGACGGTATTCCACACCGAGGAGGGCGATGAGCAGTCGGTCAGCATTGCCGTCGGTGCATTGGCGGATTCGACCTTGCCTGCGCCGCGAGTCTCCGTCTACGACTGCCGCAGGCATCCCTGGGTTCAGCTGCCGCCGGGAATGGTGTCATTCGAGAGAGATCCGACCTGACTGGTGTTAGCCGCAGTGCGATGGTGGTGAGCGCGTTCGCTGCCGGAGCCGCGGCAGCGCTGCTGGTTTTGTATCTCATGTTCCGCACGGCACCCGGGGTCATCATGGCGGATGACATGGTGCGGGCACTGGCGGTCGCCGCCGATCGGCCGCTGGCGCAATTTCCGCGCGGTTCGGTCGTCTACGTGAAGAGCTCAGTCGGCCCGCTGCTCATCGAGACTCTCCGCCCGAGGCATCCCTCGCTCAACTTGCGGCCTTACTCCGAGCGGCCGGAAGACGCGTGTACCGAGCGTGGTTCCCCGGCTTCCCAGTGCGAGCGTAATGAGCGCAATGATTTCCTCAAGCTCGAGCTCCTGTCCTCCCCCACACGCGGCACGCTGCTGGTAGCCGTCGGTACCGCGACCGCGTTCGGCCAGGTGCTCCTCATCAGCGTTTTCGGCCAATGGCGCGTGCTCACCGAGCGCTCGTACGAAATCTGACATCGACCGATGCCGTGGGCTATCCTTTGCAGGGCGCAATCCGAGCGGCCCGAGGCCCGAGGTGATCCCATGATGTTGATCCCCCTGACGGATGCCTCACGACGTCCCACGCAGTTTCCGATCGTCACGGCGATCATCATCGGCATCAATGCCCTGATGTTCGTGCTCGAGCTCGCAGGTGGCGAGTCCTTCGTCACCCGCTGGTCGGTCATCCCCGCCAACATCGTCGCCGGTCACGACTGGATCACGATCCTTACTGCGATGTTCATGCACGGCGGCTGGTCGCACATCATCGGCAACATGGTGTTTTTGTGGGCCTTCGGACCTGCGGTTGAGGACACGATGGGCGCGCGGCGCTACGCAGCGTTCTACCTGCTCGGAGGCCTGGCCGCGGCCCTGGCGCAGATCGCGGCCGCACCGGCATCCACCGTTCCGAACCTTGGTGCGAGCGGCGCCATTGCCGCAGTCATGGGGGCTTTCCTGGTCACCTATCCCCGCGACCAGATCCGCTCCTTGCTGTTCATATTCGTGTTCGTGCGCGTTGCCTACATCCCCGCCGCGGTGCTGATCGGTGTATGGGCGCTCACGCAGTTCATCAACCTGGGCGCCCTCGCGCAGCAACCCGCTGGCGGCGGTGTGGCCTACGCCGCCCATGTTGGTGGTTTTATCTTCGGCGCGGTCACGGCGCGGCTGTTTGAGCCTCAGTACTGGATGGCCCGCCTCGGCCGGTGAGGATTCGCCTGTGCCTCCTGGCGCTGCTGCTTGGAAGCAGTCTCGGCGCGGCTCTCGCGCAGACCTCGGCCGCCTGGGCGCCGAACGACATCAGCGTGTCGCAGTCGGTACCCGAGCAGGCCGGGATCACCGGCAGCCGCTTCGAGGTCGGGGCTAACGGCGATGCCCGCATCGCGATCGAGCGGCGCGCGGGCAGCAGCCACACGGCCGGTACGATCCTGCTGGTCGCCGGGCGCTGGATGCTGACGCAGGGATTTTCCGGTGCCGCTGCCGAGGAGCTCACGGCGCTCGATGCGGCGGCAGTGAACTCGCAGCTCGTGATCGTGTTGCTCACCGCGGCGCTGCCCAACGGCGCCCCCGCTGCAGGACCGCCGCAGCACCTGCGTGTCGCGGAGAAGGCGCAGCCGATAAAAATAACGACGGCCAGCTCATCCGCGGAGTACGGTGCCCCCTGGACGGTAGTCGGTGCGGTGACCGTGCAACATACCGATGGCCCCGCGAGCTATCAGCTCTCTTTCACCTATTCCGACCAGGGCGTCGCGCGCACCAAGGACCTCAGCGGGAATGTCGGCAACGAGAAGTCGCCCCTCTCCTTGCCGGACTCGATGAAGCTCGCAGGATGGAAGATCCGCAGACTCCCTCAGTCAGCCGAGTCTTCCGGCACGGCCGCTCAGGCGGACTCCGCCGCGCACAGTGAGATCCCGAGGGCAGCTACGCTGGGCGAGCTGCGGCAGCTCAGGTGAAAGGAACGCACGTGCCGGAACTCTGCGTCAGAAGCTTCGCCATCTCGATCGATGGTTACGGGGCGGGACCGGGGCAGGATCTGCAGAATCCCCTCGGCGTGCACGGTCCCGAGCTGATGGACTGGCTCTTCCAGACGCGGGCCTGGCGCAGCATGCACGGCGAGCAGGGCGGCGAGACCGGAGTCGACAACGCCATGGCCGAGCAGGGCTTCCAGGGTATCGGTGCCTGGATTCTCGGCCGCAACATGTTCGGTCCCGTACGCGGGCCATGGCCGGATGAGAGCTGGAAGGGCTGGTGGGGCGATGAGCCGCCGTATCACACCCCGGTATTCGTGCTCACCCATTACCCCCGCGCGCCGCTCAGGATGGCGGGCGGTACCGAGTTTCACTTCATAACCAGCGGCATCGACGCTGCGCTCGAGCAGGCCCGCGCGGCCGCGCGTGGCGGCGATGTGCGGCTCGGTGGTGGCGTGGCGGCGATCCGGCAGTATCTGCGGGCCGGCCTGATCGATGAGCTGCACCTGGTGGTGCGACCGGTGCTGCTGGGAAGCGGGGAGCACCTGCTGCACGACATCGATATGCGCGCCCTCGGCTATCGCTGCAGCCGCAGCATCGCGGGCGAGCGCGCTACGCATGTGTTTCTGCGCCGTGAGCGGTGAGACGCGAGGCGGTGTGAGGCCCGGCGCAGACCATGCGACTCTGGACGCTGCATCCGCGCTACCTTGACGCGGCGGGGCTCGTCGCGCTCTGGCGCGAAGGCCTGCTCGCGCGGGCCGTGCTGCGCGGCAGGACCCGCGGCTATCGTCACCATCCGCAGCTCGAGCGATTCCGCTCGCATCCGGCCCCGTGTACCGCCATCAACCGCTATCTGTCCGCGGTGCTGGCCGAGGCCGCCGTGCGCGGGTACGCCTTCAATGGCCGCAGCATCGGTGCGGCGCGCGGTCGCATCATCATCACGGTGAGCAAGGGGCAGTTGACTCACGAGTGGCAGCACCTGTTGCGCAAGCTGAGACATCGCAGCCCGGCGCTCTACCGCAGGTGGCGTGAGGAGCGATCGCCGAAGCCTCATCCGCTCTTTCGCATCGTGGCCGGGGGAGTGGCTAGCTGGGAGCGCAGCAAACCTGCCGCGCAGTTGAAAGTTGCGGCGGCACTGCAGCGGCGGCGCCGTTCGGTCCGGCCGCGGGATGTAGCCGGTGCGCTGAAGCCACCGCGGCCGGGAGGCCGGCAGCGCGCGTGAACGGATCGTCGGCGGTGTTGAGTGGTTGTGTGTTGCTGCTGGGGTGTTTGCCGCTATGCTTGGGCGAGGCGCAGATGCCCGTGGGAACGGGCTCGACGCTTGAGCCTTGAGCATGAGCTGGAGGGCTCGCAACGTCCGCACCGCATGTGCGCACGGGGCAAGGGAGGCGCTCTCGTGAGTTACGCACTGACCATAGAGCCGAAGCCGGGCTACCTGCACATCGTCGTGACGGGCGACAACACGCGCGACACGGTGATCCGTTACATGGACGAGGTGGTGCGCGAGTGCACGTTGCGACAGTGCTTTCGCGTGCTGGTCGAGGAGCGGCTCGCTGGCCCGCGTCTCGGGACGCTCGATGTCTTCGAGCTGGTGGCGACGGGGAGCACGCGTTTCCTGAGGACGTTGAAGGCGATGGCCTACGTCGATGTCAATGCGCCCACTCAGGAGATGATGCAGTTTGCGGAGAACGTCGCGGTCAATCGCGCGTTTCCCGTGAGGGTCTTTCCCACGGTCATCGCCGCCGAACGCTGGCTGCAGGCAGAGCAGCAGCACAGCATCTCGCCGAGCGCCGCCGCGGCCGCGGCGCCCCGTGGCGGCCAGGACGCAGTCAAACCACGGCGCTAGCGAGATCCCGACGCATCCGCCCAGCCACGGCGCACCGGCCTATTCGGCTTCGGCCTTTATCGGCCGGCTCATGAGCGCCCGCACCGCATCGGGTGCGGGCAGTTTCTCGTACAGCACCCGGTACACCGTGGCACACAACGGCATCTCCACGCCGGCACGCACCGCTACCCTGTCGATGGCGCGCGCCGCGGCATAGCCTTCTACCGCCTGGCCGATTTCCGCGAGCGCCGCCTCGGGGCTGCGGCCCGCGGCGAGCAGCAGCCCGAAGCGACGGTTGCGCGACTGATCGTCGGTACAGGTGAGCACCAGATCCCCGAGACCTGCAAGTCCCATGAAGGTCTCGACGCGCGCCCCGAGCGCAACACCGAGACGCGTCATTTCCTTCAGCCCGCGCGTGATGAGAGCAACGCGCGTGTTGGCGCCGAACCCGAGCCCGTCCGAAAGCCCAGCGCCCACCGCGAGTGCGTTTTTCACGGCGCCGCCGATCTCGACCCCGAGGATGTCGCTGGAACTGTAAGCACGAAAGCTCTCCGAGGACAGCTCGCGGGCGAGGGTCTGCGCGTAGGCGGCATCGGCCGAAGCGATGGTCATCGCCGTCGGCAGCCCCGCGCCGACTTCCCGCGCGAAGGTCGGTCCGGAGAGCACGGCGGTGCGCCGCCCGGCGCCCAGCACCTCGCGTGCGACCTGGTGCGGGAGCTTCCCGCTGTCCTGCTCGAACCCCTTGGTTGCCCACGCGACATGCATCGACGGTGCGAGGTGCGGAGCGAGCTGTGTGAGGAGTTGCCGCAGTGCAGGGCTCGGGACCGCCACCAGCACGTCGCGGGCACCGGCGAGCGCCGCGGAGAGATCGGGCTCGACCACGAGCGATGGCGGGAATGGAGCACTCGGCAGGTAGCGCTCGTTGCGCCCGCTCGCGGTCATGGCGGAGAGCTGCGCGCGATCCCGACCCCAGAGCTTCACGGGGCGACCGCTGCGCGCAAACTGAATGGCGAGCGCGGTGCCCCAGGAACCTGCGCCGAGTACCGCGAGCGGGATGTGTGCGGGGCGCTCGCTCATCTGCGCTTCACCGCGATGCCTGCGCGCAGCGGCCGGGGTCAGTTGGTGACGGCGGGCTGCGCCTGGTTGGCGGCGTACAGCGCCTCGAAATTCACCGGCGGCAGCAGGAACTGCGGAAAGCCGCCCTGGCTCACCAGCTGCGAGACCGCCGCGCGCGCATACGGGAACAGCACTCCCGGGCACACGGTGCTGATCGCACGCTTGAGATCGGGCTCCGGCAGATTGCGCACCACGAAAAGCCCCGCCTGTTTCACCTCGACGAGGAAGATGGTCGCCTCGCCGTGCTTGGCGGATACCGTGACGGTGAGCACCACCTCGCGCACCTCGGGGCCGAGCGAGGTGGAGCTGGTCTGCAGGTCGAGGTTGATCTGCGGATTCCAGTTGCCATCGAGGCGCGGTCCGTTGGGCGACTCGTACGAGCAGTCCTTCAGGTAGACGTTCTGCAGTGCGAGTATTGCGCCGGTATCCGCGGGGCTGGAAAGCGGCATGCCGCCGACTGTCTCATTCATGGTCTCAGGGCTCCGGTTACTTCAACAGGGCATCCAGGCGCCCATCCGCATCGAGCGCCTGCAGGTCATCGGATCCGCCGACGTGGCGCTCGCCGATGAAGATCTGCGGTACGGTATCTCGACCGCTGCGCGTACGCATCTCCTCCCGGGCGCCGGCCACCGCATCGACATCGATTTCCTCGACGGCGATACCCTTGGAGGCGAGCAGGCTCCGGGCGCTTGAGCAATACGGGCACCAGTCCGTCACGTACATGACGACCTTCGGCGCGCTCATCGGGCCCGAGACACCTTCAAGCACGCGACAGCGGCAGGTTGTCCGCGCGCCAGGCGGCGAGGCCGCCGCGCAGCGCAAACACCCGCGTGAACCCCTGGGCGGCGAGCTGGCGGACGGCGGCACCGCCGAGGGAGCCGCTGTCATCGTACACGACGACCGTCTTTTCCTTATGCTTCTTCAGCGTGTCACCGGCGCTCACGATCTGCTCGCTGCTCATCTGCCGGGCGCCGTTCAGGTGACCGGCCTGGTACTGCTCGGCGGGACGCAGGTCGAGCACCAGCGCCCCCTGGTTCATCAGCCGGATGAGCTCCTGGGGCGACACCGACTGCAGGCCTTCCGAGCGCATGCGCATTTCGTATACAACGACCAGCGCCGCCAGCACGGCGGTCGCAGTGGCAAGCCAGGGGTGATGGCTGGCGAAGTCGAGGACACGATCCATGGGTGAGCTGGGCAGGCCACGGGCGAAAAAGGGCGCGCATTATAGCGTCCCGCTGCGCTACGGCACGGCCAACGGCGCGGGCGTCGCCGCCCTGGCAACGATAGTCCTTGCAGCGTTCGTTCTTGCACCCGTTGGCGCGGCACCCGCCGGCGCCGCCCGCTCCGAGACCGAGGCCCGCAAGGCGGAGGAGCAACTGCAGGCCGTGAAAACGGAGATCGAGCGCATCACGCGGGAGGTGAGCGGCGAGCAGGTGGAGCGCGACCGGCTGACGCGCGAGCTGCGCGGGGCGGAGCTGCAGGTGGCGCGGGCACGCGATGCGCTCGCGGAAGTGCGCCACCAGCGGGCCGAGGACGCGGCACGGCGCGCGGCGCTCGCTGCCGAAAAACGAACCCGTGAGACGCAGTTGGAACAGAACCGCACCGCGCTCGCCGGGCAGATGCGCGCCGCTTACCTCATCGGCCGACAGGAGCCCTTCAAGCTCCTTCTCAATCAGAAGGATCCCGCGCTCGCCGGTCGCATGTTCGCCTATTACAGCTACTTCGGGCGGGCGCGCGCCGGTCAGATCCACCTCATCGAGGACGATGTGCGGCGGCTCGGCGAGCTCGACGCGGAACTCGAGGCCGAGGACGCCAAGCTCGCGGAGCTCGAGAAGGAGCAGCGTGCGCAACTGACTGAGCTCGAGCAGGCGCGCGAGCGGCGCGGCCATGTGCTTGTGAGTCTCGAAGCCCAGTCTCGCAGCCGTGCGCAGAATCTCGAGCGGCTGCGTGCCCAGCAATCGGGTCTCGAGAAGCTCGTGCGCGAGCTGCGTGCCGCCATGGAGCGGTTTCCGGTAGAAGGAAACGATGCTTTCACGCGACTGCGCGGCAAGTTGGCGTGGCCGGTGAATGGGCGCCTGGTGGCGCGGTTCGGCGATGCCCGCGCCGGCGGGGTGCGCTGGGACGGGGTGCTGGTGGCGACCGAGCGCGGGGCACCGGTGAAGGCCGTCTGCCAGGGCCGGGTGATCTACGCCGACTGGCTGCCGGGCCTGGGGCTCCTCGCCATCGTCGATCACGGCGACGGATACCTGAGCCTCTACGGGCACAACGAGCGGCTCTATAAGGCGGTCGGCGAGCAGGTGGCGGCCGGAGATACCATCGCCGCGGCCGGGGATAGCGGGGGAAGTCCCCGGCCCGAGCTCTATTTCGAGATCCGCAAGGGCGGCAAGCCCGTCGATCCGCGCCCCTGGTTCAAGGCCCCGGACCCCTAAAAAGGCACCCCACGAAATCTCGCTCGCCGCGCTCGGCGGGACCCCCGGCGACCGGTAAGAAGGCGAGATCTCGTGGGACCCAGGCCAGGAAGCCCGGTTTCCGGGGCACCCCTTACCGGGTGTGATTGGGATCAACCTTTTGCGGGGTCTTCCCGGCGCGAGTGTGCGGATTCGCCAACTTGCGCAAGGACCGCTGGCCCCGGACGCGCAATGGTGTTCACTGCCATGAGTGCGCTTCCGGTCAGCGATTACGTTCCTGGACAACCCGGTGACCGGTTCGATCCCTACATCCGCCTGGTCCGCTCGCTGCTGCCACGCACCTCCTGCATCGCCATGTTCGGACCGGCGGGAGAGCTGCTCTGGACCACCGAAGCCGTGGCCGGTCCGGATCTGGTCAATATCGTCGACGACGCGCTGCTCTCCTCGCGCGCCAATCCCGAAAGCGCCGGGCAGATGCGTCTGCTCGAGGGGAGCACCCCGGTGTACCTGTGGGCGCTGCGCGATGACGAGCAGCAGCTCCTGTCGCTCCTGACCGTGGTCGTGCGGGCGAACGATTCGCTCGACAAGCGCACCCCTGATTTCTCTTTCGTGTGCCAGCTCCTCGCTCCCGCGGTCGAGTGTCTGCGACGCGAGCTGATAGCGCATGCGAGGATCGAGGAGCTCACCCACACCGTGGGCGGGCTCGATAAGGACCTGAACCTGCTCCTCACCCAGGACAGTGCCGGGTTGCCGGCCGCTGAGGCGGGCGCCGGCGATCTGCAGCAGCTGCTGCAGCAGACCATCGAGCATCTGCGCGCGAGCACCGGTGCACTGCTGGTGCCCGAGAAGAATGTGATGCTGGTGCGCTCGGCCGACGCCCGGCCGCCGGATACGCAGTTCTGGATGCGCGCGCACCGCCGGCTCATGCCGCTCGCACAGGCACAACGCGAGCCGCTGATACTGAACGAGACACAGTCGATCGAGGCGCCCGAGGCGTTTCCGTTCCGGGTGCTGTGCTGCTCGCTGCGCTCGCGCACCGGTCGCGTCATCGGGGTGCTGGCGCTGCTGCGCGAGCCATTCGCCGAGCCTTTTGGCGCGCGCGATGCGCACGTGGGAGAGATCCTCGCGCGCAAGGCCATCGCCGCGGTGGAGAGCAACTACGACCCGTTGAGCGGTCTGTACGCCCGGCCAGCCTTCGAGCGGCGCGTAAAGTCGGTGGTCGCCGATGCGAAATCCACCTCCTGGAGCGCCCTCTACATCGACGTCGATCAGTTGCATGCCATCAACGAGAACTCCGGCATGCACGTCGGGGACGCCATTCTCGGGCAACTCGGCGAGTTGATCCGCCAGCGCCTGCCGCCCGGGGCGTTCGGGGCCCGTATCTCGGGCGATCGCTTCGCGCTCATGCTCCCGGCACGGGTCCAGGATGCAGAAGCGTTTGCCGAGGCGCTGCGCGAAGGCACCGAGCGGCTCGCGCTGGTGAACGGCGAGTCGCGGCTGCCGGTGTCGATCAGCGCCGGTGTCGCCCCCGTCGAGTCACAGGCGAGTGAGCTCGCGCAGGTGCTCGCACCCGCCGAGACCGCCTGCAAGGCGGCCAAGGACCGCGGCCGCAACCGTGTCGAGGTCTATCAGCCGACCGATGCCAGCATCGTGCGCCGCCACGCCGATATCGGCATGGCGGGGCAGGTCCGTGAAGCCATTGACGCCGGCCGCCTGCATCTCGATGCGCAGCTCATCCTGCCTTTCGCCGCCGCCGAGAGCGCGCGGCCGCACTACGAGCTGCTGCTGCGCATGCGCGATGAGAGCGGGCGCACGGTGGGCCCGGACAATTTCCTTTCCGCAGCGACCCGCTACCAGCTGATGCCGGTCATCGACCGCTGGGTGATCACTCATGTCATCGAGGCGCTCCAGCCGCGCGCCGGGATCCTCGAGGGCAAGGCGCTCGGGTTCGCCATCAACTTCTCAGGCCAGTCGCTGAACGATGACGCCTTTGCCGACTACCTGATCAAGATCATCGGCACGAGTGGGCTGGATCCGGAGCTCTTCTGCTTCGAGCTCACCGAAAATGCCACGGTCGCCAATCTCGCCCGCACCGAGACACTCATGCGGCGCCTGCGGCAGCTCGGGTGCGGTGTCGCGCTCGATGACTTCGGCACCGGGCTCTCCTCGCTTTCCTGCCTGCGGCAGCTCCCCGTCACCATGCTGAAGATCGACGGCAGCTTCGTGCGCGATGTGCTCAAGGACGCGCGCGCCGAATCCATGGTGCGCGCGATTGCACAGCTGGCGCGCAGCATGTCGATCACCACGGTGGCCGAGTACATCGAGACCGAGGCGATCAGTGCCCGCATCGCGGAGCTGGGAGTCGACTACGGGCAGGGCTTTGCGATCGGTAAGCCCATTCCGCTCGCGGACCTGCTCACGGAGCTCCCCCTGCCGAGCGCGCCCGGCACAGAGGACCCCGACGCAACCGGGGAACGTGAACAGATGACCTGGTTCGCGGGCGCGGCGCGCTGAGGCGCCGCGCGGCGGGAACCACGGTCGACATCGCCGATCCGAACAACGCCGAGGGTGCGAATCGAGGTCTCCGCATCATGTCCACGCGCTCACGCACACTCATCGCCCTCACTGCAGGGACGTTCTTTGGTTTCTGCCTTGCGATAACCAGCGGCGTCCGCGCCGACCGGCCGAGTGCCGTGCCGGCGGAGACCGCACCTCACGGCGCTCTCCCCTGGCAGGACGCGAGCCTGTTTGCCGAGGTCTACGAGCGCATCAAGCGCGACTACGTCGATGAGGTCGATGACCACGCCCTGATGGAGAAGGCGATTCGCGGCATGGTGGCCGCGCTCGATCCGCACTCCGCTTACCTCGACAGCCAGGAATTCGACGAGATCCGCCTCTCCACCATGGGTTCCTACCCCGGGGTCGGCATCGAAGTGGTGGCGAGCGAGGGCGTGGTGAAGGTCCTGCGGCCAATCGATGGTTCGCCGGCGCAGCGCGCCGGGCTGCGTGCCGGAGACCAGATCGTGCGGATCGATGGCACCGATGTGGGTGCTGATCTCGCCGGTGCCATCGCCCGCATGCGGGGTATCTCGGGGAGCCTCGTCAGCCTGTCGGTCCGACGCGAAGGGAACCCTGAGATCCTCGACTTCGCGCTGCGCCGCGCGCAGGTGGAAGTGCACAGCGTCCTCGAGCAGAGCCTCGAGCCGGGTTTCGGCTACCTGCGCATCACGACCTTCAGCGAGACCACCTCACAGGATGTGGCGAAGGCCATTTCGCGGCTCAGACGCGACAATCCAACCGGAATTATCGGACTAGTGCTCGACCTGAGAAACAATCCGGGCGGTGTTCTCGAAGCCGGTGTTGCGGTTGCCGATGACTTCCTGAGCACCGGAGTCATCGTGAGCGCCGACGGCCGCACCCCCGAAGCCCGCTTCCGGATGGAAGCCTCGCACGGCGACCTCATCAACGGCGCACCGCTCGTAGTACTGGTGAACGGCGGCTCGGCGTCCGCTTCCGAGATTGTCGCCGGTGCCCTCAAGGACCACGGCCGTGCGCTCCTGGTCGGACGCAAGACCTACGGCAAGGGCTCGGTGCAGACGGTGCTCCCGCTCACGCGGGGAGGTGCGGTGAAGCTCACCACCTCGCGCTACTTCACTCCTTCCGGGGCCTCGATCCACGGCAAGGGCATCGTCCCAGATATCGTCGAGGAGGGCCCCGGCGATCCGCCGGCGGAGCTCAGCCCGGGCAAGGTTGAAGGGCCGCTCACCGAGCGCGACGCGGACGTGCGCCTCGCGCTCGCCGTGCTGAAGGAAAGGGCCGCCGAGCCGCGGCTCGTCCCGCTCGTCAGCCGCGCGTTCGTGCCCTGATATCCTCCCACGCCATGCTGGCGTGGCTTATCGATCTGGTGCTGCATCTCGACCGGCATCTGGTCGAGCTGCTCGCCCGCTATGACCTCTGGATCTACCCGATCCTTTTCGCGGTGATCTTCGCCGAGACTGGCCTCGTGGTGACGCCGTTTCTGCCGGGCGACTCGCTGCTCTTTGCGGTGGGCGCCCTCGCAGCGGTCGACACGAGCGGCACGCTCCGTGCGCCGGTGGCGAGCGTGGCGCTCGGCACTGCGGCGGTGCTCGGCAACATCGTGAACTACAGCATCGGACGCGCCATCGGACCGCGCGCCTTCTCCGGGCGCTACCGCTGGCTGAAAGTCGATTACCTGCGGCGCACCGAGGAGTTCTTCCGCCGCCACGGACCCATGGCGATCACCTTGTCGCGCTTCGTACCCATTGTGCGCACCTGCGCACCCTTCGTCGCGGGGATCGGCCGCATGCCAGTCGGGCGCTTTCTTGC
>Ga0306921_10001101_pt1 | contig 25729 bp, 19 predicted proteins | sample sta12Cox44000080_FD_203760 | JGI IMG/M metagenome (GOLD analysis project Ga0306921, IMG submission 203760) | Lab enrichment of tropical soil microbial communities from Luquillo Experimental Forest, Puerto Rico - statoxic.12C.oxic.44.000.080 (v2)... | ecosystem: Environmental > Terrestrial >...
GCGCATTCCAACGGCCGATGCCGACGGCAAATTCGTCGCGACGCCAATGGACACCGGGCTGCGCTTCGCTGGCACCGTCGAACTCGCCGGTCTCGCCGCACCCCCCGATTGGCGGCGCGCCCGGATCCTGCTCGCTCAAGGCCGCAAGATGCTGCCCGGCCTCGCCGCCTCCCACCCCGAAGAGCGGATCTCGGTCTGGATGGGCCATCGCCCGAGCCTGCCCGACTCGCTGCCGGTTCTTGGTCGGTCGCGTGCTACGCCGGACGTCGTCTACGCCTTTGGCCACGGCCATGTCGGCATGACCGCCGCACCGATGACCGGCAAAGTCGTCGCCGACCTCGTCGCCGGCCGTCCTCCGTCGATCGACATCGCCCCCTTTGCCGCCGGCCGGTTCGGGTAACTTAGCTACCAGGGTTCTGCTCTGGCAACGTGAGCGCCGCGGGCAACCGGATCCCACTGGCTCAGTGGTGGTACGTCTCGGGATGAAGGGTGTTACTTGACCCAAAATCGAGATGCACGTCGGTGTCTTCATGAGTAAAATCATTTAACGATGTTGCTCGCGCTCGGCGCGTGCGAGCAGGCGAGGGCGATACGGTTTGGGCTGTTCTCGTAGTACCTAGGGGTAAGGGCACGAACGCAAATTCTTTCCGAGAATGAGTCAAGCGATGGCCACTACCAATACGTTAGATGTCCGAGAGGTTTCCGACATCCCGCACTTCTTTGTTTCTTACGCGCGGGCGGATCGGGACAAATACTTAGAGCGTTTTTTTTCGGATCTAACAGAGCGCGTTGCAGGCCTGCTGGCTGCCGGCACGAATGACGTGGCATTTCTTGATATCAACAGCATTGAGACCGGTGAGGATTGGAATACAAAAATTGCGGGCGCAGCGCAAACCAGCCACGTTCTCGTATGTATATATTCGCCCCGCTTTTTTTCCAAGAGAAGAACAAATGAATTTTGTGCGAAAGAATTTTCAGTTTTTCTTGAACGCCATAAACATAATAATGAGTTGAGTTATGGACCTTACAAGTGGCGTAACGAGACGCTTGTTGGGGTCCGCGGTGTGCGCAACATAGTTCCAGTGCTGTGGTACAGCGAGAACGAGCTTCAAGAATCAGACGATCTTCCGCCTCCTATGGTGAGAACAGTTAAATGGGACTTGAATAAAGTAACTTCAGAACTAAATAAATTGTATCGAACTAAAGGTATGTCCAGAATTGCGATTAGACGGGCAGGGCACATATTTCGACGTTATCCTAAGATTAGCCGGATTGATTTGTGAGTATTCGCATAATCCATTGCCACCCCTTCCTTTTCTCCCGGACTTTGCAAAATTGCAAAATGCGTTCTGGGATTCTCCACGAGAGGCACCACAGGACACAAGTGATTGTGCTACCGGTCTTGGCCAGCCAGACGTGGCAGAGGCCGGCGTTGCGGCCGAGCCTTACACCGAGGCTCGAGCTGAAGAATTCCAAGGACCTGGCCAACTTCTTGCGATTGAGCTGCGCTCTCCCGCCGACCCGGGGTCAGTATGGGCACCTTACCGCGGCTACCAGAGCCTCTCCGATTTAGTGGCAGATATCGCTACTGAGCGTCGGTTGGCTTGCCGCTCGGAATTGCTCGACCCCGCAGGTCCCGGCTTCCCGTCTCGCCTGCAGGTGATGCTCACAGCTGCGACAAGGACGAACACATTGGCCGTTCTGATCCTCGATCCGTTTTGCCTTGCCGAGACAGAGATTCGAGATCGGGTGAGCCGGCTAGTTGTCCAAGATACCTGGCGCGGCGGTCTCTTGATCCCCGTGGACTCGTCGAATGCGGAGGCTCTCAGATTGACCGCGCAGCATAAACACATTCTTGAGATCTCTACGGGGCATGAGCAGCAGGTAGTAGTACGTCGAGCAGCTGGTTCAATCGGGGACTTTCGGATCGCACTGCTATCGATTCTAGATGACATCCTTGCTCGGATCGTCAAACACGGGGAAATTTACCAGACATTCCCTGACAATGCTGGACCTCAAACTAAGCCGCAGATAACAAACGTACATACTCCCGAAGCATAGCTATGATAGGTCCTAAGACACCTGGAACAATTATAACCTTCTACTCCTACAAGGGTGGAACGGGTCGCACTATGGCGCTGGCCAATTTCGCCTGGGTTCTCGCGAGCAACGATAAGAATGTCCTGCTTATTGACTGGGATCTCGAGGCACCGGGTCTGCACCGATATCTGAGGCCATTCCTTGTAGATCCCGAATTACAAAGCACGCGCGGTCTCATCGATTTTGTTTGGGATCTTGCAGCGAAGAAAATGACCCCTGCTGGAGACAATATGTCGCCGCCGTCGGAGACTAACCCGGTTTCCCTTGAAGATTACGCCGTGGGGCTCGACTGGAACTTTGCCGGGGAAGGCTCAATAGCATTTGTTCCAGCCGGGCGACAGGACGAGGATTATCCTCAGCGGGTCAACACCTTTGATTGGGACAACTTCTACGAGCGACTTGGCGGAGGCAAGCTGTTGCACGCGACAGGTGAACAGCTTCGGCGCGACTACGATTACATCTTAATCGATAGCCGAATTGGCGTCAGTGACACCTCGGGCATATGCACGGTGCAAATGCCGGACCTGCTCGTCATAGGCTTCACGCTAAATCACCAGAGTATGCGCGGGGCCGCCGCAGTCGCAGCTTCTGTCCAAAAACAGCGAGAATTGGATTTCCGGATCTACCCAGTTCCGACCAGGCTGGAAAACGCGGAAACCGACAAGTTGGAGTCCGCGATGTTCTTTGGCAAGAGGATGTTTGCTCCGTTTTTATCTCACGTTCAGCCTGATCAAAAGGGCATCGATCTTCGTCAGCAGGAGACGTATTGGGCGGACGTTAGCACCCCGTACCGAACGTTTTATGCTTTCGAGGAAGCTCCTGCAGCTTTCAAAGACCAACCTGGAAGGCACGATACGATTCTGGCCTCAATTGAACGGCTTTCCCGCTGGATTACCAATGGGGAGGTGAGTACCCTAAAACCAGTTGATGAGGCCCGGTGCCAGGCTGTGATTACGGCCTACACCTTTACAACCGATGAGGTCCCCAATCTCGGCTCCGTGCCCGCGCCACCGGCCAGCCTCCTTCCCACATACGACCACGACATTTTTGTATCTTACGCGCATGTTGACGACGAACCATTCTCGCCGGGTCAATCCACCGGGTGGGTGACGACTTTCATTCGCCTTCTAAAGAATGAGCTGGCGCAAAGGGTTGGGCGTACTGAGGAGGTCAGGATTTGGTTTGATTCGCTCACTCTGCGCGGAGATCACGCCATCACTGCGGAGATAGCGGTAAAGCTTGAGCGTTCGGCTACTTTTCTCGCCATCCTATCGCCTGGCTATCTAGCCTCGGAGTGGTGCCAGGACGAAGCACGTTTGTTTACCCAGCATTTCGCGAGCGATCTTGTCCGCCGTGTTTTCGTGGTTGAAAAGGCACCGCTTGATGACGCTGCGGTGGTGCCACAGGAGCTAACACGACATCGGGACTATCGATTTTGGTATCTCGACCGCAACAGGCAACCTCGGACGTTCGCCAGGCCAATGCCCCAACAAGAAGAAATCGAATATTTTAGGCAGATTGGGGATCTCGCGCGCGATGTCTACGGACAGCTAAGGGCGATGCGGGCCGGCCCAGCTGCGCACCCCACAATCAACCCGGCCAGCTCGAGCGTTGGTGTAGCGACAGTGTTTCTGGCTGAAGTAACAGACGATCTCGAATTCCGCCGGCTCGAATTGCAGCGCTACCTCGAGCAGCAGGGCGTCCTAGTATTGCCGGAGACGAGTTTGCCGCCAGCACGCGCTCAATTCGAGGCGGCGCTCGACAGTGATCTCGCCCGCTGCCAGGTATTTGTGCAGTTGCTCGGGCCAATGCCAGGCAAGATGCCACCTGATGTCCCGGAGGGGTATGGCTGGCTGCAGCTCGATCTCGCGCGGCGGCGGGGATTGCACGTCCTGCAATGGCGAAATCCCGAACTCGACCTCGCGGACATCGAAGGGCCGCGACACCGAGAGCTCTTAGAGAGCTTGAAACGGTACAAGCGACCTCACTCGAAACCTTCAAGAGCGCGGTCGCGGCGGCGCTGGCACCGCCGCTTCCGCCAGCACCGCCCCGCGCAACCGGCGACCGTCCGTTTGTCTTCCTCAACACCGAGCCGCGGCATGGCGAGATCGCGGCTAAGATCCGCGCCGCGATCGGCAGCCAAGCCATATTGGCGGAGCCGCTCCGCGCTGGCACGGCCGAAGAGGTGCGTGTCGATCTTGAGCAGAACCTGATCGATTGCGACGCGATGGTGATGGTCTATGTCGATAATCCCGGCTGGGCGCGCGCGCAGTTGCGGGCCTTTCTCAAGGCAGCGCCGCGCCGCGACCGGCTGGTGCGAGCGATCCCGGTGATCGATGCGCCGGCCGAGCCGAAGCCCGAGCTCAACTTCACGATCCAGAAATGGTCATCATCGACGGCCGCAGCGGCATCGGACCCGAGGTGTTGGCCAGGCTTTCGGAGGTACTCCGACTGTGACGGCGATGCCGTCAAGAGCACTCCTCCCCTATCCGGGTCTGCGGCCGTTCGAACGCGAGGAGGCCACTATCTTCTTCGGCCGCGCGCAATGCTCGATCGCCTCGGGCGGCACCGCTTGCTCGCGGTCACCGGCAGTTCGGGCTGCGGTAAGTCCTCGCTAGTGCGTGCCGGTCTGCTTGAAGCGCTCGAAACGGGCCTGCTGGCCACCGCCGGCCCTATGTGGCGCGTCGCGGCCTTACGCCCTGGCGGCCAGCCGATGACCGTGCTTGCTGCCGCGCTGATCGGGGCGCTGGGTGGTTCCCAAACTGAGGATGACGTCGCAATGCCCGGCGCGCCAGGCTCGAGCGCGGGCCTTTCTCGTTGCTCGAAGAGCTGCGCGGGCGCCCGCTGACCGACGGCGGAAATTTGCTGATCCTCGTTGACCAATTCGAGGAGTTGTTCCGCTATCAGGGACTTGCCGGTCGCGAAGAGGCCGAGGCCGTTGTTGCGGTGCTCCTCGAGAGTGCACGGCAGGACGCGGTTCCGATCTATATAGTGCTGACGATGCGTTCGGACTTTCTCGGACGCTGCGCTGATTTTGACGGTCTCGCCGAAGCGGTCAGCGATGCTCAATATCTTTGCCCGCGCTTGTCGCGGGACCAGATTCGCGCGGCGATCGAGGGACCTGCTGAAGTGTTTGGGGGCAGGGTGGAGCCGCGTCTCGTGTCTCGCATTGTCAACGACATGGGCACCGACCCCGACCAGCTGCCGCTCATGCAGCACGCGCTGATGCGCTTGTGGGAACGGGCCCGATCGCTCGATACGAATGCTCCGCAGTTGCGTCTCGATGACTACGAAGCGGAGGGCGGCATCAAGGGTAGCCTTTCTCGCCACGCCGATGAGATCCTCGCCGAAGTCACTCGTGGCAGGCCCGAGCGCGCCGATACCGCGCGCCGGTTATTCTGCTTACTCACCGAAGGCGAAGGTGAGAATGCCGTGCGCCGCCTCGCCAGGGTGTCGGAGGCCCTTGAAGTCACGGGTGGACCGCTCGGCGAAATCGCGGCGGTTGCAGACGCCTTCCGCGCACCCGGCCGCAGCCTCTTGATGCCAGCAGCAGAACGGCCGCTAGCCCCAGACACAATCCTCGACATCAGCCATGAAAGCTTGATCCGGCAATGGCAGGAGCTCAAGGACTGGGTGCGTGGCGAGGCCGTCTCGGCCGAGCAATATCGCGAGATCGAGCGCCGAGCGCGCCGTTGGGCCGCTGGGAGTGCCGCTTTCCTGGATGGTACAGATCTCGACGGCGCTTTGGCGTGGCGCGAGCGCGAGCATCCGACAGCCCCTTGGGCCGCGCGCTATGGCGGCGACTTCGCTCTGGTGATGCGCTTTCTCGACGAAAGCCGGGCCCGGCGCGACAACGCCGACGCGGAACGGCGCGAGCAAGAACGGCGGATAATCGTGGCCGAAGAAGCCGTCGAGCGCCAACGGGTCGAAGCCCAGGCCGAGCAGCGCCGCGTCGCGCTCGTAGCCGCCGAGGAGCGCGCGTTCGCAGCCTCCCGGCTCGCCAGACGCACGCGCGTCGGTCTGATGGTAATGTCGGTACTTCTTGCCATTGCCGCTGGCCTCGCCTGGTGGGGTTTGGACAGTGCCCGCGAAGCCCGTTACCAGCGAATCAAAGCCGAAAGCCAACGAGTTGAAGCCGAAATGCAAAGAGGCATTGCCGAAGACGCAGCCAAGGAGGCCCAGCAGCAAAAGGCGGCTGCCGAACAGGCGGAACGGGTGGCCGAAGCGCAGAAGGAGCGCGCCGAACGATTGGCGGACGAACTGCGGCAGGCGCTCGCCAAAAAATGAGACCGACTGACCAAAAATCGTACGCTCTCTGGCAGGGCTGAATTACCCGCGCTTCCGGACCGAGAAAGCTCAAGAGGCGCTGCATGACAGGCAACTGGTGTTCGACGAATTGGCCGCTCCGCCGCTCCTGTCTGCCTTGCCGGTATAGCCGGTATATTAGCGCCGGATCGGCCGGCCTGGTTTCCCGCCGTTTCCGTGCTCGCGTAGTCTCGTTCCCGGGACCGACAATGCGTGTGCCGCAGAGCACACAGAAGAGGTCAGGCGCGCCGGGTTCAGCCCGAACGGGGAGCGGACCGCCCCTTCCGACAACACCGCGAGGCTGTGCGAGTGTGGTTTCCCTCCTACAAATCTCGAAAAGGCTCTCTTCCGCCACGCAGTCGAGACACGACTGTTCGAGACGGCTCGTCACACACCGGAAGCGGCAATCGCGTGTGCCCGGCGTGGTTCGCTTGCTCGCGCGCTCCCGCCGGAGACTGCGGTTCGAATATTCGGCGAAGCCGCCGCTTGGCGCCCGACGGGACCGTGACCTTCACGTCGCCCCGTTCGCCCGCTGCTGGTTCGCCTAAGGCAGGCTGTCATCTTCGGGCCAAGATTGCCCCGTACCGTGTGAAAGGATGGCTAAGGGCAGCTGGACGGCGGCGCCGATGCGCCGTTTCGGCAACCCTGCTCCTCCCCTGGTAGCCGCAAAACCCACCCTGTTCGTTGCCCCGCGCTAACACGTAACATCCGGATTTGATTGTCAAATTGGCGATGAAGCGGTCGTGGATTAAATTTTTGCCCTGTTTTCCGCCTGATAACAGGGGGCAACCGAGGTGCCGGGACCGGTTCGCTTCGGTCAACCGCGGAGCTGTCCGCCGGTGGCCTTTTCGACCTGGGTGATCAGCCGCTTCGAGAATCCCTCGATCTCGGCGTCGGTGAGGGTGCGCTCCTGCGGCTGCAGCACCACTGTAATCGCGAGCGACTTCTTGCCGTCCGGTAGTTCGGCGCCTTCGTAAACGTCGAAGAGCCGGATCTCGCTAACGAGCTTGCGATCGACCCCGCGGGCCGCGCGCAACAGGCTCTCGGCCGGAAGATCGCGGTCGATGACAAAGGCGAAGTCGCGCTCGATCGGCTGGAACACCGAGAGATGCACCGGCGGTTTGGCGCGGCCCAAGCGCGGTCCGGGCATCGCGTCGAGAAAAACCTCAAAGCCGGCAAGCGGCGGCCGCGCATCGAGCGCCTCGATGACCGCCGGATGCAATTCGCCAAACGCGCCAAGCAGCTTCGGCCCTAGCTGCAGACTGCCGGCCCGCCCGGGATGGTACCAGCCGGGTGGATCTGCCGAGGCCTGGATGCTGTCGGCCGGGGCTCCCATCGCAGCGAGTGCGGCGAGCGCATCGCTCTTGACGTCGTATAGATCGACCTCGCGTCCTTTCTCTCGCCAGTGTTTGGGGCCGGTATGCCCGGCGCGTACCCCAGCCGCGGCCAGGGCCTGGCCGGCCGGCGTATCGTCACAATAGAGCGCACCGACTTCGAACAACGCCGCGTCGGGATACCCGCGATCGGCGTTCCGCCGCGCGGCCGACACGAGCCCGGGCAGCAGCGAAGGCCGCATCGCGTCGAGATCGGCGCTGATCGGGTTGACGAGCCGCAACTCCGGCTTGGCGCCGCCGAACAGCTCGGCCTCGCGCGTCGAGATGAACGAGAACGTCGCCGCCTCGGTTAGACCACGGGCGGCCAGCGCACGACGCACGAGCTCCGCGCGTCGCTGCGCGGGGGTCAGAGACGGACGCGATAACGCCGTATCGCGATCGAGCGGTACCGCCGGGATCTGGTCATATCCCTTGACCCTGAGGACTTCCTCGACGAGATCGGCTTCACCCTCGATGTCGCCGCGCCACGAAGGCGGCTCGACCGCGAGTTCGCCGCCTGCCGCGCGCTCGACCGTGAAGCCGAGCGCGGTGAGGATCGCTGCACTCTCCTCAGGCGGCACGTCGAGCCCGCCGAGGGTCGCCGGACGCTCGGGACGCAGCGCATAGCGGCGCCGCCAATCCGGGACAGCACCGGCCGTCACGATCTCGGACACGTGGCCACCGCAGAGGTCGAGCATCAGGCGGGTGGCAATTTCGAGCCCGTCCCTGACGAAGGCGGGGTCGAGCCCACGCTCGAAACGATAGCGCGCGTCGCTCGAGATATTGAGCTTACGACCGGTCGCCGCGGTGCGCACCGGGTCGAACAGTGCCGCCTCGATCAAAACCTCAGTGGTCGCCTCGGTGCAGCCGGTGGCCTCGCCGCCGATCACGCCGCCGAGGCTTTGCACTCCGGCGCTGTCGGCGATCGCGGTTATCTCGGAGTCGAGAGCGTATTCCTGACCGTTGAGGGCGAGCAAAGTCTCGCCGGGCCGCGCGAGGCGCACGGTCAAATCGCCCGCGAGGCGACCAGCGTCGAAGACGTGGAGCGGCCGGTTTACGTCGAAGGTCAGGAAATTGGTGATGTCGACGAGCGCCGAAATCGGCCGCAGCCCGATCGCCTCGACGCGGCTGCGAAGCCAATCGGGGCTCGGCCCGTTGCGAACACCCCGCAGATGCCGCCCGAAGAAGAGCGGACACGCCGAGTGATCTTCGATATGGATGCCGATCGGCGAACGAAAGCAGCCCGGAACCGGGGTCGCATCGAGCGGCTTCAGACTCCCGAGCCCTGAGGCCGCTAGATCGCGGGCGACGCCGCGCACGCCCAGGCAGTCGGCGCGGTTCGGCGTCACCTTGATGTCGAGGACGGTATCCCCGAGCCGGGCATAGCTCGCATATTGCGCCCCGACCGGCGCGTCCTCCGGCAATTCGATGATCCCTTCGTGATCCTCGCCGAGACACAGCTCATAGGCCGAGCACAGCATGCCGCGCGAGGCGACACCGCGGATCACGGTCTCCCGCAATATGGAGCCAGTGCGCGGAATGACGGTACCGGCCGGCGCAAACACGCCCCTCATTCCGGTGTGGGCGTTGGGCGCACCGCAGACGACCTGGACCTGTCCTTGACCAGTGTCGACGAGGCAGACCTTAAGCCGGTCGGCGTTGGGATGACGTTCGGCCGACACGACCGACGCTATGGCGAAGGGCGCGAGTGCCTCCGCCCGATTCTCGACGCCCTCGACGTCGTGGCCGAGCATGACGAGCCGGTCGACGATTGTGCTGAGCGGGGCGTCGGTGTCGAGATGGGTCTTGAGCCAGCCGATGGTCGTCTTCACGCCGCGGCACCTCCCGAGAGCGGGCCGCGAACGAGCGAGGGGATGTCGAGCGGCAAAAACCCGTAATGCCGCAGCCAGCGCAAATCCGACTCGTAAAAAGCCCGCACATCGGGGATGCCGTATTTCAGCATCGCAATGCGCTCGATCCCCATGCCGAACGCAAAGCCCTGAAACTCGGCCGGATCGATGCCGCAGTTCTTCAGGACTTGCGGGTGGACCATGCCGCTGCCGAGGATTTCGAGCCACTCGCCGCCGGCGCCGATCTTCAGCTCGCCGTCTTTGCGCGAGCAGCCGATATCGACCTCGGCCGAGGGCTCGGTGAACGGGAAATAGCTCGGGCGAAAGCGGACCGGCAGGTCGTCGAGCCCCAAATAAGCGCGGAGGAACTCGATCAGGCAGCCCTTCAGATGGCCCATATGGGTCGACCGGTCGATGACCAGCCCCTCGACCTGATGAAACATCGGCGAATGTGTCGCGTCGTGGTCGCAGCGGAAGGTGCGCCCGGGCACGATGATCCGGATCGGCGGCTGTTGTGCCAGCATCGTGCGGATCTGCACCGTTGAAGTGTGGGTGCGCAGCACGAGCCTTGTGCCGTCCGGCCGCTCCGGCAGGTAGAACGTGTCGTGCTCCTGTCGCGCCGGGTGCTCGGGCGGAATGTTGAGGGCAGTAAAGTTGTAGAAATCTTCCTCGATATGCGGGCCTTCGGCGAATGCGAAACCCATTTCGCCAAAGATCGCGACGATTTCGTCGATAGTCTGGCTGATCGGATGGATACGCCCCGTTCCGGCGAACGGCACAGGGAGGGTGACATCGGCACGCTCTTGGGCGAGTTGTTGCTCGAGCGCAGAGCGGCCGAGCCGAGTCGTCGCCTCAGCGAGTGCCGCCGTAATCTGATCCTTTGCAAGGTTCAACGCCACCCCGGCGCGCCGCCGCTCATCCGGATCGAGCTTGCCGAGCTCTCGCATCGCCAGGGTCAACGAACCACGGCGGCCGAGCACTCTGATCCGGATTGTTTCGAGCGCTGCCGGGGATATCGCGCTCGCAATCTCCTTCACCACCTCGCCGAAGTCTTCCATGAGCAAATCCTGCAACAAAAAAGGGCCGATCGATGCGGCCCTCCTCGATTTAACGCCGGTACGCCGCGAATTAACGTTCGCAACCGTCGCTAAATCGCCGGATCCGGGAAGTCATCACTCGGCTGCCGCGGCGATTGGTGCAGTGCCCAGCGCCGCCCGCGCCGTAACCGCGATTGCCTGGAACGCTTCGGGCTCGCGGACCGCGATATCGGACAGCATCTTGCGGTCGAGATCGAGCCCGGCCAGCTTGATCCCATGCATGAACTGCGAGTAGGTCAGGCCGTGTTCTCGCGCGCCGGCGTTGATCCGCTGGATCCACAAGGCGCGGAAGTCGCGCTTGCGATTGCGCCGATCGCGATAGGCGTAGCGCAGCGCCTTTTCAACTTTTTCGATCGCGATGCGGTAGGCGGTGCTGCCGCGGCCGCGGTAGCCCTTGGCCAGATCGAGGATCTTCTTGTGGCGGGCGTGGGTCGTCGTCCCGCGCTTGACCCGGGCCATGGCTCAGCCTCGCAGATAGGGCATGTAGGTCAAGACGAGCTTGGCGTCGCCCGGCTGGAGGGTGACCTTGCCGCGCGCCTTGCGCTTCATCTGCTTGGGCTTGCTGATCAGGCGATGGCGCTTGTGCGCGACATTCATCGTGATCTTGCCGGACGCGGTGCGGCCAAAGCGCTTCTTGGCACCGCTCTTCGTTTTGAGCTTAGGCATTTCAATATCCGTTGGAGCCGCGCCTTATATAGGCGAAAACTAGCTAAAGCAAGCCGATGCCAGCGACGACGGCCAGTTTACTCCGCCGCGGTGGGCAACAGCACGGCATCGACGGAATTGTCGGTGACTGCAGCGGTGTGGAAGTAGCGGATTTCGGGGTCCATGCCGTAGCGCTCGCGGATACCCGTGAGCCACGGGCCAGAGTAGAAGGCTTCGGCGTCGGCGCGGCTCTGCCAGAGATAGACGCCGCCCGCCCAGCCATCCTCAGCATAGATGAACTGCTTGCGAATTAGCCCCGGAACATCACGAAAGCCGGGGGCGATCCTGCGGAAATGCTCGGCGCAGGCGGCTTGGCCGATGCTCGGCGGCAGCCGATACTGAACGATCGTGGTGATCATGATATCGTCCTCCTGATATTCACTCGGCCCGCCTCGGTCACATCAGCTCGCCAGCGGGTGCGGCCGCGGGTTTGAGCCGTCGGTGAAGCGCGAGAGGCGGAAGGGTGTCGGATCGACCAGAGTCGGGTCACCAGCTACCATGTCCGCCACCAATTTGCCCGCCCCCGGACCGATGCCGAAACCGTGGCCGGAAAACCCGGTCGCGATGAAGAAGCCGGGTAACGTCTCGACCGGCGAGATTACCGGTATGGCATCCGGCATGACATCGATCATGCCGCCCCAACTTTCGGCGACGACCGCGTTACGGAATACCGGGAAGGCCTCGGCAGTGGCGGCACGTGCGCGATCGACAACAAATCGGTCAGGTTCGGGATCGAGCACACGCACCGCCTCGAACGGCGAAGCGTCGTCGAGACCCCAGCGCCGAGGGATGCGCCACTCCTCTACCCAGCGGTTGCCAACCCGGAACCGCAGCTTCTTCCAATGCAGTCGCGCCGCCGGAAGGTAATCGAAGAACAGACGGAAGTGATCCGGAACGAGGTCGATCGTGCGAACCCCCAAGGTCGCGACGGTGTAGCCGCCGTCCATCCGCTTGCGAAAGCCGAAGAGGCCGCCCGACGCGGAGATCTCCGGGCCCCCTTCAAACGGCTCGGTCCGCATAACCGTTGCCAGCACTTTGAGCTGCGGCAGCTCGATGCCGAGGTTACCGCAAAACAGGCGGCACCACGCGCCGCCGGTTAGCACGACGGTATCGCAGGCGATGCGGCCCTTTTCGGTGACCGCACCCGACACGCGTCCACCCGCGGTCTCGATGCCGCGTACCGCGCATTGGGTGACGATCGCAGCGCGATGCCGACGCGCCGCCTCGGCGATCGCCGGTGCTGCCCGCTGCGGCTCGGCCTTGCCGTCGCTGGCGGTATAGAGTGCGCCGGTCCAGCTCCCGGTTAGGCCCGGCATCAGCTCGGCCGCTTGGTTCCGGCTGATGATGCGCGTGTCGAGCTGATATTGACGGGCATGTTCGAGCCAGGCTTCGAGCTGCCCCAGTTCGGCCTGAGTCTCGGCCAGATACATGATCCCGGCTTGGCGAAAGCCAGTCTCGGCCTCGACCAAATCGTTCATCCCCTGCCATAGCCGCAGGCTCTCGATGATCAAGGGGAGCTCGCGTGGATCACGCCCCATCTTGCGACACCAGCCCCAATTGCGGCTCGACTGCTCGCCGGCGATGTGCCCCTTCTCGCAGAGGACGACCCGGACCCCCTTTTGCGCGAGGAAAAGCGCCGCGCTAGTGCCGATGATCCCGCCGCCGATGATGACGACATCGGCGCGTGCCGGAAGCTCTTCGTCCGAGCGGACGGGATCAACGCGCGGCGCCATGTCAACCCGTCAGTCGATCGCGGCGTGGACAAGGTTGGCGACACGGTCGAGGCGCGCCGTATGCCATGGATCGGGCGACACGCCGTTGGTGATGTAGGTGAACGAGACCCCACTTGTCGGATCCGCCCAGGAATAGGAGGTTCCCGCACCGCCGTGCCCAAAGGTTTCGGGCGCACCGATCGTACCGAGACCGCGGATCCGGTCACTCTCGCCGCGCACATGTGGACCGAGCCCGCGATGCATCGGAATGCCGCCCATCGCGTCGTCCCCCCGCTCTCCGGTGTGGCTGCGCGTGACATAGGCGATCAACCGGGGCGATAGCAGCCGCACATCACCGAGCCGGCCGCGGCCGAGCAGCATCTGATAGAACGCCGCCATCCCGCGAGCGGTCGCGTAGCCGCCGCCGCTCGGCATCCCGGCGGCCTTGAACTCCGCCGAATTGTCGCGCGGCTCAGCCGCATAAGTGTCAGCGCAGCGTTCGTGCTGGCTGGCCGGTACGCCGACAAAAATGTCGGCGGCGAGCCCGAGCGGCGTGAGCACCTTGTCGCGAATGACGTCGCGATAATCTTGACCGGTCACCGCCTCGATTACCATCGCTTGCGTCAAATGCGCCGCACGCGGGTGGTATTGCAGCCGTGTGCCTGGCGTCCAGTCGAGCGAGAAGTCACAGACTTCGGCGCGCATCCGCGCGTGATCGGTCCAGGTCGCTTTCGTCACGTCGCCGCTCGGAAAGCCACCTTGATGCGTCATGATCTGATGCAAGGTGATCTCGCCTTTGCCACGCGCGGCAAATTCCGGCAGGTGGTCGGCAATCCGATCCATAAACGAGAGCCTGCCTTCCTCGATCAGTGCCCAGACGGCCGAGCTGGTCAGCACCTTGGTTTGGCTGAATAGGAGAAACAACGTCTCGTCGGTTGCCGGCGCGTTACGCGGCTCGGTCTTCGCGTCGCCGTAGCTGCGGAAGAACGCCAATTGGCCATGCCGCGCTAGCGCGATCTGCGCCCCCGGGTAGCGGCCTTCCTCGAGGTGCTGCCGAATCAGCCGGTCGAGATGCTGAAGCGGCTTTCCGGCAAATCCGAGGCTTGCCGGATCACCCAACGGCAGCGGGTATTTGTCAGGCATGACTGTTTCCTTCGCAGAGGTGGGAAATCGAATGCTACATGACCATACGCAATTCGACTATTCTGTAACGAGCACCCGTTAGGCTGTCGTCTAGGGAGATGAAGATGCGTGAAGCCGTTATCATATCTACCGCACGCACGCCGATCGGCAGAGCCTTCCGGGGCGCATTCAATGACACCCAGGCGCAAGCGCTCGCCGGCCATGTGGTAGCCGAGGCGGTGCGGCGCGCGGGGATCGAACCCGCCGAGGTCGAGGACGTCGTCCTGGGTGCCGCGCTCCAACAGGGCTCGACCGGCTTCAACGTGGCCCGTCAGGCGGCAGTCCGCGCCGGATTGCCGGTCTCGGTCGCGGGGATGACGATCGATCGGCAATGCTCTTCGGGGCTGATGGCGATTGCAACCGCGGCAAAAGAGATCATGCATGATGGCATGACGATCGCCGTAGGCGGCGGTCTGGAGTCGATCTCGTTGGTCCAGAACGACAAGCGCAACCAGTTCCGGGCGGAGGATCCCTGGCTCAGCGAGCAGCGGCCCGACCTTTACATGACGATGATCGAAACCGCGGAGATCGTCGCCGAGCGATACCAGGTCACCCGTGAGGCGCAAGACGAATATGCGCTGCTCTCGCAACAGCGGACAGCAGCAGCCCAAGCAGAGGGTAGGCTCGATCACGAAATTGCTCCGATGCCTTCGGAAATGCGGGTCGATAACCGCGAAACCGGTGAGACCTCATATGTCTCCGTCACCCTCGACAAGGACGAGGGCAACCGGCCCTCGACGACCCTCTCGGGCCTAGCGGCTTTGAAGCCGGTGTTCCGTGACGGGCAAACCGTCAAGGAGGGCCGGTTCATCACCGCAGGCAACGCCTCGCAGCTCTCCGACGGCGCCTCCGCTTCGGTGCTGATGGAAGCGAAGCAGGCCGAACGCTACGGGCTGCAGCCGCTCGGTGCCTATCGCGGCATGGCGGTTGCGGGATGCGCCCCAGACGAGATGGGGATCGGTCCGGTCTTCGCCGTACCCAAGCTGTTGCAGCAACATGGACTCAAGGTCGATGACATCGGTTTGTGGGAGCTTAACGAGGCGTTCGCCGTTCAGGCCCTCTACTGCCGAAACCGGCTCGGCATCGATCCCGAGCGATACAATGTCGATGGGGGCGCGATCTCAATCGGACACCCCTACGGGATGTCGGGCGCACGCATGGTCGGCCACGCGCTGATCGAGGGCAAAAGGCGTGGTGTGCGCTGGGTGGTCGTGACCATGTGCGTTGGTGGTGGTATGGGCGCAGCCGGCCTGTTCGAAGTGCTGTAAAACAGCTGCGGCGCGCGCGGCCTAAATGAAGCCGGAGACGAGGACGCTTCCCCGGGAAGCCTGTGATTAGGAAATCAGTGGCCGGAGTCTGAGACGTTTGGGGCGCTCCGGCGAGTACGAGTCCCAGTCGACAACGGCTTACAGCGGTTGCGTAACATTGCTGCGACGTGTCTCTGCTAAATCAACATAGGCCACGAATTTCCTCTATGTGGACCGCTATCTTGATAATTTAGGTTAATTATTTCAACCATTACTAAAAAATGTCTTTGTTCCTTTGCTGGCATCCTCTTCTGCGGTACACTTGTAAGTTCAGGCCAGCACAGGGAATCTATGAGCGGTTGCGCACGATCCACGTTGATCGCCCTGTCAGTCGTTCAAACTGTCGCGGTGGCGCAGGCTGGAGAACGCACAGCGCCGATCGACCCGTCGTTTGCCGTGATTGGGACAAGAAGTTCGGGTCAGGGAGCGATCAAAAGAATCCGACCAAGTATCAGCGCGATGCTCGATCGCATAGCCTATGCCGTCGACGGCGCGGAATCCGGCCATGGTCAAGATCTCACGATGTGGCGTCCCGATCCGTCCGGGCCGCAGGACCCATGCAGGTCAGCGAGCCGGCAGCGGCCGATGTGGGCGGTGGTGATCGGTTTGATTCGACGGAAAATCGCGCGATCGGGCGCGCCTACCTGGAGCACCTATACCGGCGGTACAAAAACTGGCCAGATGCGATCGCCGCCTACAATTGGGGCATGGGCAACGTGGATAATTGGGTCAAGGCCGGGCGCCCTGCAGGCAAATTCGTAAACGGCGTCGCGGCTTATTTGCGGCGTGTACTTCACGACAGTGGGATGTGCGACGGCTCGACGCCGGCGTCGGTTCGGCCGCCGAGGGCGCAGATGCTACCGGCGACCCAGCACCCGAGGGAAGTAGCGGTGGAAGAGGGAGAACCGCAGGCCGACTCGTTCGCACTAGCCGTATGCGCGGATCTTGACGCCTGGGGACCGGCGCTCGACGAGAGGGATCGAGCTTTCCTCGGCACACAGGGTCACTTCTATAAAAAACTAGAAAAAGCCATGCTCTTGGTCACGCATCACTTGCGGGCGTCACAACACGCCACCCACGGCCGCGACGATCGCCCAACCATCTCTTGGAACATCGCGATGCAGCGGCCGTGAGCATGAGACGACCTCTGCGTCAAGCGGGCGACGAGGGCTATCGGCTGGGCTCGGTGATACGAACGCCTCCCTTAACAGCGCGATCCGCCGCATCAATAAAACTGCAACGAATGAGAGATAAAACCTGGGCACGTCCTATCGATCGGCCCAATAGGTCTCAACTTGTCAAAATCCTAGTGGTGCTCACGATACAGAAGAACTGCACAGGCGACGAAAGGCAGATTTTGAGCGTAGATAGGTACTCATCCAGCTGGCGACGAGGTAAGTGGTGTCGACCGGCGAGGAGATCTTGATGCTAGAGATCCTGGCGATCTTAGCAGTTCAGGTGATCGGCGCCATTCTGGGGACCTTGAGTATCGGGGGAGCGGACTGGTTGTATCATCGTGCGCGTATAGGGCAGCCCCTGCACGCCTTTTGGGTCTCTTCTTCAAGCACGGCGATCTCCTTACCCTTGCTCACTTGGACCATCAACGTATTCCTGGGCGTCGGATGGATCAGCTGGGTGTTGGCCAGCACATTTGGCGGGATAATGTTCCTCTGGATGTCGCGCAACCTGTTGAAGGTCCCTGCATGCAAAAGTCTCGGTCCGGACATGCCGCGTTGCGCTGACCAACCAGACCGATCCCTCCGTGGTCAAGCATCAACGGCTAGCCCGCGATTTCGTGGTGCGCAGACTTACTTGTCTTCGGCGGGGCTAGAGGCTGGCTGGCAATCCCAGGGCGAGGAGCAGCAAGAAACCCAGCCTCGCGATGAGAGCCCGACAATCACCAGCCTCGCGGAACCTAAAGAAAGCCTCTCGTCGACCACTCCTACGTCGCAGGCCGGTGCCTCCCCGTGAAGTAGGTTTGTTTATACCGGGCCGAGATTTGAGAGACCGCTTGCGCCCACGCCCGAAGCCGATTTCCCGGCAGTTGCGGAGGCAATCCGGGAGATTTTGAGCCCGTCACTTCTTCGTAGCCGCGTGCTCTGCGGCATGTTCTGCCTTCGACAACGTCAGCTTCTCTGGATGAACAATCGTTTTGTTCACAGCCGCCCGTGCGGCGCCGAGACCGGGGAATTCCCTGTCGACGCCATCGCGCTTTAGGACATAGGTGGCCGATATCGGCTTACCGCTGTCTTGGTCGGCCACCGTGCGCTTTGTGATCGTCCAGTGGACGCGACGGGTGAGGTTGTCCTCGGCCGCGTCAACCACATCTTCGAAGCCACGATCGACAACCGCTTCGAGCGCGTAGAGCCGTTGCTCCGGTCTCTTCCTCGCCGCGTCGCGATCTCTTCCCCGTCGTCCATCGTCGCGCCTTGGTGCGCCCCGGCCGCGTGGACGGCGGTTCGGGGAGCGCCGGTCATCGCCCACGGATCTCCTCTCGGGCGATCGCTCATCGCCGCTTGAGCGGTCCCGCACCCCGCGGCTTCGTGAGCCTCTGTATGGCGTGGATCGGTACCGCGGTGCTCCCGCCGCGGTACCATCGGCTGCTGAAGCAGCGACGATCTTGTCAGCTCCAGCGGTGCTCGTTTCCGCCGGTCGCGGAGGCCGCCGGCGGCGGCGTCTGCTGCGTGGCTGTTCGTGCGGTCGGCCAACACTCGGCTCGCTATCGCTCGGCGGAGCGACATTTGGAGAAGGCTCCGGAGCGCGCGTCGCTGCCTGGACTGCTCCGTCCTCGGCCACCTCTGGAGAGTCCGCCTCGCGCCGTGGACCGCGACGGCGCCGCCGGCGCCGTCGTGGTCCACCCTCGGGCGGCGACATAGCCGGCAAATCTGCGCCCGGCGGGACGTCCCCGGCTGTCGCGGAATGCTCGGCTTGGTTCTGACTGGCTTCAGTAGCCTCTGCCGGATCTGTGATGCGAGGCGGTCGGCGGCGCCGACGCCGGCGGCGGGACAGTCTCGGGGCTTCGGAGTGGTCCGCCGTCTGGTCGTGTGGATTACTCGCGATCGAGGCGTCCTCAGCTGGTGTCGCCGGCTGGCTCGGGCTCGTCGGTTCGCCCTCTTGAGCTTCGGCGGGTTGGGCGCTCGGCGCCTCTGCGCTGATCCGATCGCTGGGCGGATCGTCGGAAGAATGTGGCATCGGGGGGGTTCCTCGAGTGGTTATGCGGCCCGCGGCGGATATAAGCAAGAGGCGCGAGACCGGCGGCCTTTCAGGGGATGAGATCGAGCCGTGCAAGGGCTCGGGGGAGCTCGGCAAAATGGTCGAGAAGGGCGTCCGCTGCGAGCGATTCAGGGTCGACCCGGGCATAGCCGTAACGCATCAGCACGAGCGGGACCCCGGCGGCACGAGCAGCAGCGGCGTCGTTTTCGTTGTCGCCGATCAGTGCACTCGCCCCAACCCGGCCGCCGAGTTCGCCGATCAGGCCGAGGAGGTGACCGGGATCGGGCTTTTTAACTGGGAAGCGATCGCCGCCGGCGATCCCGTCGAACAGCTCGCTGAGACCGAGGCCATCGACCACCGCGATCGTCGCCCGCTGCGGTTTGTTCGTGCAGATCGCGGTACGGTAGCCCCGCCGGCGCAGGGTTGCCAGCGTCTCCGGCACCTTGGGATAGGGGCGGGTCAGGCGGACTGCGTTCGCCTCGTAGATCTTGAGGAAACGCGGCAACGCCCCCGCCGCGTCGGCTGGATCGCCTCCGCTCGCGGCGAGAGCCCGGGCGACCATCGCCGGCGCTCCGTCACCGACCATGCGTTTTACCTGCGACAGCGACAGCGCGGGGTGCCCGCGCTCGCGCAGCAGCTGGTTTAGCGCGGCGCGCAAATCGGGCGCGCTGTCGACGAGCGTGCCGTCGAGATCGAACACCAGCAGAAAGCGGCTCATCGCTACCGACTTTTCGTTGTCATGCTATAAATTGGCAATGATCTTTTGGTGTAGATAGCAGTGCCGCCGCGTCTGATTATACCTTCTGCGAGCCCGCGATGAGCCAATCCCGTTTCGCCGCCATCATCCTCGCCGCCGGCCGCAGCACGCGGATGAAATCTGCGATACCGAAGGTGATGCATCCGATCGCCGGGCAACCGATGATCGCCAATCTCTTGCAGGCGCTGGAGCCGTTGAGGCCCGCCGCGACCGTCGTCGTGATCGGGCCGCACATGGACGACGTCGCCCGAACCGTGGCTCCGGCGCAGACCGTCGTGCAAGACCCGCCGCTCGGCACCGGCGATGCGGTGCGGGCCGCACTCCGAGTCTTCCAGGGCCAACTCGCACCGCAAAGCGGAATCGATGAAGTCCTCGTGCTCTACGGCGACACACCCCTGTTGCGCAGCGAGACCTTGGCGCAGCTCTTGTCCGAGCAAAAGAGGGCACCGGCCGCGATCTTGCTCGCCGGCATGCGGCCTGATGATCCCAGCCCCTATGGCCGGCTCGTTTCGGCCCCCGATGGGAGGATCCTGCGCATTGTCGAGGCGGCCGACGCCACTCCCGAGGAGTGCGCAATCGGGCTCGTCTGGGGAGGCCTGATGCTGGTCCGGGCATGCCACGTCTTCGAGCTCGTCGAGGCGCTCGACCGCAACAACGCGAAAAACGAATTCTACCTGACCAGCATTGTCGGGCTGGCGAGCGACAAAGGCCTCCAGTGTCGCGCGATCGAACTCCCGGGCGAAGAACTGATTGGCATCAACACCCGCGCCGAACTCGCCGAGGCCGAGGTACTGATGCAATGGCGGCTGCGGCGTTCGGCGATGGATGCGGGTGTTACTCTGGTCGCGCCGGAAACCGTGTATCTCAGTGCTGATACCAGGTTCGGCCGCGATGCGATCGTCGAGCCGAACGTCACGTTCGGCCCCGGTGTCACGGTAGGGGAAGGAGCGCGAATCTATTCTTTCTCGCATCTCGAAGGTGCGGTAGTGGGCGCGGGCGCCCGGGTCGGCCCGTTTGCCCGGCTGCGCCCGGGTGCGGTGCTCGATGACGAAGTGCATGTCGGCAATTTCGTCGAGGTCAAGGCCGCGCGACTCGGCGCCGGCGCCAAGGCCAATCACCTCAGCTATATCGGCGACGCCGAGGTCGGAGCGCGCACCAACATCGGCGCCGGCACGATCACGTGCAATTACGACGGTTTCAACAAACACCGGACGATCATCGGCGAAGGCGTTTTTATCGGCTCGAATACCGCACTGGTAGCACCCGTGACGGTCGGAGACGGAGCCTACGTCGCCGCGGGTAGCGTCGTCACTCGCGAGGTAGCGGCGGACGCTCTAACGATCGGGCGCGGGCAACAGGTCGACAAGCCGGGACGCGCCGCCGAGATCCGCGCGCGGCTGCGGCGCAAGAATAGCTGATGAGACGAGAGACGATCGCGTCAGGTCTTCTCGAAGGGCTGCGGCGCCTCGAATATTGCGGCTATGATTCGGCCGGCCACATCGCCGTCCTCAAGGGGACCGACGTCGACCAGCCGCGCAACCTGGCCAAGAGCGTGACAGTCGATTAGGGCAGGCGACACCGGCCGGGCGAAATTCCCGCCGAGCCCGTATACAGCGAAATCGGAAAACGGCCCGGCCGGAACACCGGGTTGCCCGATCAGGCACCAATTATGTCAAAGGCTTGCGACCCAATTCCTTGGTTTGGCGAACAAGGAAATTTGGCGCAGCGAGCAGGGAAGTATTTCGTCGCAACAGAGAACGGATTTGGCCTTCTGCGCCCGATCACGGAAACACCAGGGAACTGCAGAGCCTTTGAGCGGCTACTGCAGATCCCCGAGGAAGCGGTCGAGGGCGGCGAGCACCACCGGTTCGACCAGGGTCGGCGCGTGCCCGATGCCGGCCACCCTGACCAATTTACCGCGCGGCATTACGTCGACCATGCGCAGCGCCTGCGCCTCGGAGAGCACGTCACTCTCGGTGCCCCACACCACCAGGATCGGGCAGGGCAGAGCCTGCAATGCCGGCCATAGCGGAGGCCGCGGCAGCGCGCCGCGCTCGACCCGCTGCCGGATATAGGCGGGGTCCATCTTCCACCCCCATTTGCCGCCCGCACCCCGCCGCAAGACGCCGAGCGCCAATTCGTGCTGGTCCTCGGCACTGCGCGCCGCGAGGATCGGCGACATCGTACGGCGATAGGCCATTGCCTCGTCCAGGGTCGCGAACTCGTCGGGCCGGCTGCCGACCATCTGGGTGATGCGCTGAGTGCCGGCCTCGGCCTCGGGCCCGATATCGTTGATCACCAGGCCGAGTAACCGTTCGGCATGCTCGGCGGCATAGGCCATCGCGATGATGCCGCCCATCGAGGTGCCGATCAGCACGAACTTGTCGAGGCCGAGCCCGCCGACGAAACCCCCGAGGTCACCTGCCTGATCTTCGTAGCGATAGGCGCCGGATGGTGACCAGGCGCTCTCCCCGTGCCCGCGCACATCGAGCGCGAAGATGTGGAACCGATCCTGGAGGTGCCGGGCGAGCGCGTTGAACGCGTCCGCACTCCCCGTATAGCCGTGGACGCAAACGATCGGGGGAGCGTCCGCCGCGCCCCATTCCAGGTAATGCAGGTCGAGATCGTTGACCCTTAGGGTCCTGCTCAGGGGTTGCATCGAGGTCGTCATCGGGGTCCGCCTTTCCGCTGTCCGGAGTTTCGCCTGATGAACGCACGGCGGCACCCGTAATCCGCCGCGTTATCGGACGGCCGCCGAGGAAGCCCAATAAGACCGTCACGCCGCGCCCGTCTTCACGACGAGGGAGGCGGCGCCGATTCTTGTCCGGCCATTCGTCGAACCATTCCGGCGCTCGACCGCAATCGGCCCAACCACTTCCGCTTCGCGTCGACCTTACGCTCCTGGCTGAGTGCCGTCGAGGACTTCAAGCGCGGCGTCCTCCGCTCAGTAGCCGACCTCCAGGCCGCCATCAACCGCTTCCTCGATAGTTGCAACACCGCGGCGAAGCAGTTCATCCGGATCGCCGATCCAGACAAAATCATCGTCGCAGTCAGAGGCGGGTAGCAAATGTTAGACTCGATTCACCAGTGATTAACCGTGTCTCCCTGGCTCTCGTGCGGGTAGAAGTGTCCGATGAGCCTACCTATCTTTATTAGTCATTCTTCGAAAGACCGGAAGACGGCTTTTAGGATATGCGGCGCGTTGGAGCGTCGCGGACTCGCGTGTTGGATTTCGTCGCGCGACATCCGAGCCGGAGAGAATTATCAGGAAGCGATTTTTGCAGCAATTGAAACCGGTAGCGTTCTGATCCTGGTATTTACGAGGAACGCAAACAACTCAGACGGTGTGAAACGAGAAATCGCCTTAGCCAGTCAAAAGCATATTCTTGTGGTCCCTGCCCGAGTGGAAGATGTGACGCCTAATCCCGCGTTTCGCTACGAGTTCGCTACGCGTCAATGGATCGACTTATTTGAGGACTGGGAAACCGGAATTGAACGCCTGGTGTCTCAGATTGCAGAGGCGCTCGGCAACGTGACTAATGCCGGCTCCTTCCCGCCATCGGGACCGCGGGTCCGGCTCGAGCCGCGGGAACCTAGTCGGCGGCGTCCATGGCACATGATTTCTCCGCCGCGCGCGATCTCCATTGCCCTTGTCGCCGCAGTGGTAATTTTGTTGTTGGGAACCGCGGCGGTAAAATTTGGCGTTCCTCTCGGGACTGCGGTGCAAACCACTTCTCAGTGGGTAGGCTTTGGTCGTTCTTCAGGCCTGCCGGCCAGCGTGCAAGAGGCGCAAAACATTTCTCAGCGGCTGAGCTTTGGTCCTGCTTCGGGCCTGTCGGCCAACATGCAAGAGAAGCTTACAGCTTCGGCTGCCAAATTCCTGAAATATTTCGAAAGACTGGGATACCATCCTAAAACTGAGACCATTAACTTCAACACTAAGCCAAAAGTAGAGAATGCAGCTTCATATTATGACGATAAAGAGACGATATATGTGGACGCCCGGTGGGCAGACGACGAATCGCTCCTGTATCACGAATATTCGCATTTGATCCTGTACTCATCTCTGCCGTTCAACGGGTTGTCCGGTCCGACGAAGTGGAAATTTAGTCAGGTGCCGATTGAATATGGATTGGCAAACTATTTCACCGCCAGCGCTCGCAACCGGCCGCTTATTGGTGAGCTGGCCGCTCAGATCCTGAAGACCGGGACATCATCCCTGAGCAATCTGGAAAACGGGGAGAAGGTTACGACGCTCAAGTCGTCGAATTCCGCGGTTGCCACCAAGCTGGGAGACGGATGGGGTGGCGCCTTTTGGGATATCCGAAATAGGCTGGGACAGGCCGCGGCAGACCAATGGATTTACGATGCCTGGCGACAGATGACGGATGTTGATGATGCCTTCGTGGCGCAGAGCTTTATCAGAAACTTTCTAAACCACGCGCGCACCGGCGGGGGGTCGAGGCCGAGGAGGCCGTTCGAGGTATATTGCATGATCGCGGCATTCGCGCGACCTGACCGGTAGAGCGGGTCCTGAATTTTTGCCAAGCATGGTTTCCGGGTTGTGCAGCCAACGCGCGCAGGCGCCGGCAGCTCATGCAACCTCGAGCGAGAAGCAAGCCCCAGATCCGCCGGGCGCCGCCCCGTCTTGCCAAAGATCCGGGCCGGCCGTACCTATCATTCATCCGAATGAGGGAGGTGCGCGATGGAACTAAAGGATCGGAAGCTGTTCCGGCAGCAATGCTACGTCAATGGCGAGTGGATCGACGCGTTGAACCGCGGCACGATCCCGGTCACCAACCCGGCGACTGGCGAGACCCTGGGCACGGTGCCGCGGATGGGTGCCGAGGAGACCCGCCAGGCAATCGAGGCGGCCGACAAGGCATTACCGGGATGGCGCGGCAAGACCGCCAAAGAGCGCGCGCAGGTGCTGCGCAAATGGTTCGACCTGATGATGGCGAACCAGGAAGACCTCGCGACCCTGATGACTGCCGAGCAGGGCAAGCCAATGGCCGAGTCGCGCGGCGAGATCGCTTATGCCGCCGCCTTCATCGAGTGGTTTGGCGAGGAGGGCAAGCGCGTCTATGGCGACACGATCCCGGCGCACGCCACCGACAAGCGCATCGTCGTCACCAAGGAGCCGATCGGCGTCTGCGCGGCGATCACACCGTGGAACTTCCCGGCGGCGATGATCACCCGCAAGGCCGGCCCGGCCTTGGCCGCCGGCTGCACGATGGTATTGAAGCCGGCGACCGCCACGCCCTTCTCTGCCCTGGCCTTGTGCGAATTGGCCGAGCGCGCCGGTGTGCCAAAGGGTGTCTTTTCCTGTGTCACCGGTCCGTCAAACGAGATCGGCAGCGAGCTGACCAGCAACCCGACCGTGCGCAAATTGACTTTCACCGGCTCGACCGAGGTCGGTAAGTTGCTGATGGAGCAGTGCGCCGCGACGGTCAAGAAGACCTCGATGGAATTGGGTGGCAATGCGCCGTTCATCGTCTTTGACGACGCCGATATCGAGATGGCGGTCAAGGGTGCCATCGCCTCGAAATACCGCAACGCCGGCCAGACCTGTGTGTGTGCCAACCGCATTCTGGTGCAGGACGGCGTCTATGACGCCTTTACCGAGCGGCTCGCCGAGACCGCGGGCGCGATGAAGGTCGCCGACGGGTTCGAGCCGGGTGCGGTGATCGGGCCGCTGATCGACATGAAGGCGGTCGAGAAGGTCGAGGCGCACATCGCCGACGCGGTAAAGAAGGGCGCCAAGGTAGTGACCGGCGGCAAGCGTTCGGCGCTCGGCGGCACCTTCTTCGAGCCGACGGTCTTGACCGATGTGACGACCGACATGGTCATCACCAAGGAGGAGACCTTCGGTCCGGTGGCGCCGCTCTACCGCTTCAAGACCGACGACGAGGCCATCAAGATGGCCAACGACACCGAATTCGGTCTCGCCGCCTATTTCTACAGCCGCGACATCGGCCGCATCTGGCGCGTCGCCGAAGGGCTCGAATACGGCATCGTCGGCATCAATGAGGGCATTATCTCGACCGAGATCGCGCCGTTCGGCGGCATGAAGGAAAGCGGCATCGGCCGCGAAGGCTCGAAATACGGCATCGAGGAATTCCTCGAAG
>Ga0306921_10001102_pt1 | contig 25708 bp, 16 predicted proteins | sample sta12Cox44000080_FD_203760 | JGI IMG/M metagenome (GOLD analysis project Ga0306921, IMG submission 203760) | Lab enrichment of tropical soil microbial communities from Luquillo Experimental Forest, Puerto Rico - statoxic.12C.oxic.44.000.080 (v2)... | ecosystem: Environmental > Terrestrial >...
GGAGTACTCTTGACGGCTGCCCTCGTCGGAGCCCTCGTGCTGGTCATGGAGGAAAGGCGATGAAAAGATGAAGCAAACGCTCAACGCTAAACGCTCAACGCCCAACGCCGAACGTCCAACTCTCAATGTTGAAGTCAGAATCTCCTCCGAATTCGGCGTTGGGCGTTTTCTGCCAGGACTGCGATGACACCAACACTTCAACTCTTCCTCATCGTTTCCGCGGCGTTGTTTTCCGTCGGTCTGCTTGCTGCTTTGAGCAGGCGTCACGCCATTTTCATCCTCATCGGCATCGAAATGATGCTCGCCGCGGCGAATTTGAATTTCATCGCGTTCTGGCGTTTCGCTCCGCCGCCGCATCCGCCAACCGGCGTAATGATCGTAATTTTTTCCATCGCGATTTCCGCCGCTGAAGCCGCTGTTGGGCTCGCGATGGTCATCGCTGTTTACCGGCATTATCGGACGACGAACGTTGATCAATTCGATCAGCTCAAGGGATGAAGATTAAAAAAGAGAAGCAAACGCTCAACGCTCAACGCCCAATACTCAATTCAGAAAGGGTTCTGAGTTCGACGTTGGGCGTTGGGCGTTGGGCGTTGGACGTTAGGCGTTTTCTGTACGCCGAAAGATGAGCGCCCAGATTCTCGATGGTCTCTGGCTATTGCCGGCAATACCATTTGCGGCAGCGGTCGTAATTTTGAGTTTGTCGAATTCGCGCCGGAAAAGTGCGGCTGCACTGGCGATCGCTGGACAGATGGCCGTGTTCGCAATGTCGGTTGTGGCGTTCTTCCCAACGCTGCAAACGCAAGGCTTCCGGGCAGTCCAGAATTTCACCTGGTTCACGTTTGGCGACAATGCGCTGCGGCTCGGATTTGTTCTCGATCCGCTCGCGGCAGCCATGCTGGTTATGATTTCACTGGTGGGCCTCTGCATTTTTGTCTTCAGCGTCGGCTACATGGCTGACGACAAGAATTTCACCCGTTTCTTCGCGTATCTGTCGTTCTTCTCTGGCGCGATGCTCGGCGTAGTTATCGCTAACAGCTTGCTTCTGCTTTTCATGTTTTGGGAACTCGTAGGGCTGGCGTCGTATTTACTGATCGGCTTCTGGATCGAGCGACCCAGCGCCGCGGCGGCGGCAAAGAAAGCATTCATCACCACGCGCATCGGTGACATGGGATTTTTTCTGGGGATGCTCTGGCTCTACAATCGCAGCGGTACATTGCTTTTCTACGATGGCGGCCACGGATGTCTTGAAGGCGCCGGTCTGGCCTTGCTTGGCGCAAGCGCCACGTTCATCGCGCTCCTGATTTTCTGCGGCGCAGTTGGCAAGTCCGGACAATTCCCACTGCACGTCTGGTTGCCCGACGCGATGGAGGGCCCGACGCCGGTCAGCGCACTGATCCACGCGGCTACAATGGTCGCGGCGGGTGTGTTTCTCGTCGCGCGCGTTTATCCGCTCTTTTCGTTAGGCGCGATCAACGGCGTGACCTCCTCACTCACTGTCGTTGTCTGGATTGGAGTAACTACAGCGCTCATGGCTGCGCTCATCGCCATCGCGCAGGCGGATATCAAGCGCATCCTCGCTTACTCAACCGTGTCGCAACTCGGTTTGATGATGGTCTCGTTAGGCGTCGGTGGTGTTGCAGCCGGGATCATGCATTTATTGGCGCATGGCTTTTTCAAGGCGCTTCTGTTTCTTGGCTCTGGCTCCGTGATTCACGGGTGCCATGGCGAACAGGACATTCGCAAAATGGGTGGCCTGCGGCGACTGATGCCGGTGACGTTTGGAACGTACGCCGTCGGTATGATGGCGTTGAGTGGCGTTCCGCTGTTATTCTCCGGTGGCTGGACGAAGGAGGAAATTCTTCACGCCACCGCGCATTGGCCGCGATCGCATGCACCGTATTACCTGATGCTGGCAGGCGTCGTTCTCACCGCACTCTATATGACGCGGCAAATGATGTATGTCTTTTTCGGCAATCGCCGGAGCGCCTCTGAGCACGCGCACGAAAGTCCGCGCGTGATGACGATGCCGCTGATTGTGCTGGCGATTGGCACAGTTTTCCTGAGCGTTGTGCTCACCTCTGCCTGGCCATGGCTGAATGGTTATCTCGCGGGTGAACCGGTTCACTTCGACATAGCGCACCTGATCCAGCCCATGCTTTTCATTTCGCTCGTGCTCGTTGGCGGTGGGATTGCGCTGGGTCTCTGGTTCTATCGCAAAGCTGGCGCGCAGGCTCGAGATCGACCCGCAGAAGTTGATCCACTTGAGTACGCGCAACCGGCGTTGTTCCGGTTCCTGGCGAACAAGATGTGGATCGATGAGCTGTATGCGCGGACGATCATCGCTTTCGCATGGGCGAGCGCGTGTTTGTCCGACTGGATGGATCGTTACTTCTGGGATGGTTTGGTGCGCGGCTTCGGCGCAATTGGCCAACTGTTTGGAATATTTACAGCAGATATGGACGAGCGCGGCATCAATGCCGGAGTAGATGAAACCACAGTTGGCGCTCGCGGTTTGGGCCGTCTGTTGTCCGGCGCACACTCTGGACAAATTCAAATCTACCTGGGCGTCGTGGCTGTTGGGATGTTGGCACTCCTTCTTCTCTACGCATGGTTGGCTTAGTCACGGCGATTATTTTGATTCCGCTGCTTGGCGCGGTGGCCGTGTGCTTGGTTCCCAGCCGAACGGTCCGTCATTCCGAGCGCAGCAAAGCGGAGTCGAGGAACCCCGTTGTATCACCAGCTGTAACTCCACGGGATGTCTCGACTTCGCTCGACATGACGAAGCCGATTGCGCTGATGTTTAATATCATCTCTGCCGGATGCGCCCTAGCGTTGTGGCGAAATTTCGATGCCACTGCGACTGGCCTCCAGTTCGTGGAACGTCATGCCTGGATTCCGGCTATTAACGCCGAATATCTGGTAGGCGTGGATGGCCTGAGCCTGCTGCTCGTGTTGCTCACCGCGGTGATTATTCCGTTCGCATTCTTTGCGCCACCGGCTCCCGATCGAAGTCGAGCGTTTTACGCGACTATGCTGGTCATGCAGTCTGCGCTCTATGGCACTTTCACCGCGCAGAATTTCGTTCTCTGGTTTTTGTTTTACGAAATGAGTCTGATCCCGGGTTTTCTGCTGATCAAGATCTGGGGCGGTGAAAATCGCGATCGCGCCGCGACGAAGTTCTTTCTCTACACGTTTCTCGGAAGCGTCGCGATGTTACTTTCGTTCCTTGGGATTTATTTGGCCAAGGGCACGTTCGACTTTGCTGCTCTGGCGAGTCTTGGAAAGAGCGGATTGCTTACGGGAAACCTCGCCTGGCTCGCTTTTGCCGGAATTTTTGTTGGGCTTGCGGTAAAGGTGCCGCTCTTTCCGTTTCACACCTGGTTGCCGGACGCCTATCAAACCGCGCCCACCGGCGTGTCCATGGTGCTCACGGGAGTGTTATCAAAAATGGGCGTTTACGGTTTCGTGCGCCTGCTACTTCCGTTGTTCCCTAACGAAATCAAAGTCATTGGTCCGTGGCTGCTTGCGCTGGTGGTTTGCTCGATTGTTTTCGCTCCGCTGGCTGCATGGGCGCAGCACGATTTAAAGCGGATGATCGCATATCTTTCGATCAACCATCTTGGCTACTGCATGCTTGGTCTTTTTGCGCTTGCCGCGTCGCCCGCTGTTGCTGCGACGGTCGACACACAAGCAGCACTGAGTGGGGTGTTCATGCAAATCTTCAATCATGGTATTACCGCCGCGACGCTTTTCTATTTTGTGGGCCTGCTCGAACAACGGCGCGGTCAGCGAGGCATCGACGATTTCGGTGGCCTGATGCAGCGGACACCGCTGCTCTGTGGTTGGATGAGTGTCGCGATATTTTCGTCGCTCGGTTTGCCAGGGCTGAACGGATTTATTGGAGAGTTTCTGATTTTCAAAGGCTCTTTCGCGATGGCGGCAGCGTTCACCGCTATTGCTGTGATCGGCCTTCTCGTCACAGCCATCGTTTTCATGCGAGCAATGCAATCTCTCTTCAGTGGACCACTTGCAGAAGGTTGCAGTGCGTTCCCCGATCTTTTGCGGGGCGAAAAACTTGTCGTGGTTCCCGTAACACTGCTCATGTTCGCCATCGGCATCGCGCCACAATTCATCTTCAACATTTTCAACAGAACCGTAGTTCAAATGGCGCGGCTGCTTAGCTGAGAATTGCGGCGAATGAATAAAGAAATCGTTCCCATCGGCCGAATCGCACAAAGCATTCTAGTGTTGCGTGGGCAAAGGGTGATGCTGGATCGCGACTTAGCCGTCCTATATGGGGTCGAAACGCGTGTCCTAAATCAAGCTGTGAAGCGCAACTGTGATCGCTTCCCGGAGGATTTTGTCTTTACGCTGTCGCGCGAGGAGATCCAGAGGATATCACAAACTGTGACATCCTCAGCGAGCCTGAAATTTTCTAAACAAGTGCGCGCTTTTACCGAAGAAGGCGTTGCGATGCTGTCGAGCGTTTTGACCAGCGAACGCGCGATTAAGGTGAACATCGCGATCATGCGCGCATTTGTGAAGTTGCGCGAAGCGCTCGAGACAAATCGCGAGTTAGCACGACGGTTTTCGGAACTTGAACGGCGGGTCGGCAAGCACGACGCCGAAATTGCGGCGATTCTGGAAACAATCCGGCAGCTGATAGCGCCGCCGGAAAAACCTCGGCGCGAAATAGGATTTCATGTGCGCGAGAGAACCGGATACTACCCGGCCAGAACACGCGCATGATTGCTTGGACGATTTACATCACGTTCGCGGGCGCAGTGGTCTTGCTTTCTTTGCCGCGGGCCGTTGCGCGCTGGATCGCGCTGCTGACGACCATCGCAGGCCTCGCACTCGGCACAATCGCGTTCGTCGGTACGCCCATTTCGGATCTGGCGCACTTTGCAACGATCGTGAGCGTGCCGTGGGTGCCGGCTCTCGGGATGAATTACCATCTGGCGCTCGATGGCGTTAGCCTGACGATGGTTCTTGTCACTGGCATTTCAGCGGTAAGCACGGTGTTATTTTCATGGGATGTGGAACATCGGCAGAACGAATTTTTTTTCTGGCTTATGCTGGTGGTCGCGGGGTGCTACGGCGTGTTTCTCAGCGCGGATCTATTTTTGCTGTTTGCGTTCTACGAGTTGGTGATCGTGCCCAAATATTTTCTTATCGCCATCTTTGGCTCGACCAACAAGGAATATGGCGCGATGAAGCTGACCCTGTATTCCTTTTTCGGCGGGATGTTCGTGTTCGTTGGAATACTGGTCGCTTATGTCACTGGAGGGTCATTAGATCTTAATCAGCTGTCGCAGTTTCAATTTTCACCGCAACTGCAAGCGTGGGCGTTTCCGGTGCTGTTTCTTGGCTTTGCTGTGCTGGCCGGCATCTGGCCGTTGCACACCTGGGCGCCGACTGGCCATGCTGCTGCTCCGACTGCAGGTTCGATGTTGCTCGCGGGAATTGTGATGAAGCTCGGCTCTTACGCTGGTCTACGCGTAGCGATGAATCTTTTTCCGCAGGGATTTCAGATGTGGAGCAAATGGATCGCTGTGCTCGCTGTGATCGGCATCGTGTATGCAGCGGCAGTGGCGCTTCGTCAACGTGATCTGAAATTTGTAATCGGTTATTCGAGCGTGAGTCACATGGGCTTTGTGCTACTCGGTTTCGCTACGGCTAACACGCTCGGCGTTTCCGGTGCAGTGTTGCAAATGTTCTCACACGGCGTGATCGCGGCCCTGCTATTCGCCGTCGCCGGACGCATGGTCTACCGGCGGACGCACACGCGCGACCTCGATACGCTTTCTGAAATGAATTTGAGCCACGCAATGCCCTTCGCGGCGTTCACTTTCGTAGTCGCCGCGGCTGCCTCGATGGGTATCCCCGGCTTCAGCGGATTTGCAGCCGAGATCACGATTCTCATCGGCGCATGGAAAACATACCCGATTGCGGTTTGGATCGCCGGAGCCGGGATAGTTCTCGTCGCTGCGTTCACATTGCGCGCGCTAAAGCTTTCGTTCTTCGGTGAGAAAGGCGTCCAAGGCGAAGTTAAAAAAGGTACAGGTTTAATTCAGGAAGAGTTCAAGCCGATCACGATCCCGGAGAAAATCGGCGCCTGCATGCTGATGCTCACAACAGTCGCCGTCGGCCTTTATCCAAAACTGTTGCTGGACCGCATCATGCCCGCTGTCGAAACGATGAGATTTTTGAAATGACACGTATCGCATCGCTTCAACGGTTTAACGCTTCGACGCTTTAACGATGTCTTATCTCCAGCTTCTCAAACTTGCGTCGCCTGAAGCGGTCGTGGTTGTGACTGCTCTGGTTGTGCTTTCGATCGGTCTCGTTGCGAAACGCGCAGCGGCGGCGTGCGCATTTATTGCAGCGCTCGGAATTGTGGTTGCAATCGTGGCAGTTCTGTTTTTGCCGCGCGACAAGACCCTGTTTGGCGGAATGCTCGTGATTTCGCCGCTCACGTCAATGTTCAAAATCATTTGTCTCGCGCTCGCATTTTTCACGATTCTGCTGACGCAGGCAGAAAAGGCGCTGCGCCATCGCGGCGAATATCTGGCGCTTATTCTTCTGGCAACGATCGGCCTGATGCTACTCGTCGGCAGTGAAGAACTGCTGATGATTTTTATCGGTCTCGAGTTGCTCGGACTGTCCCTGTATGTCCTGGCCGCATTCGATAAAACGGATGTGCGTTCAGCCGAAGCCGGTCTGAAATATTTTCTGTTCGGCAGCACGTCGAGTGCATTCACACTCTTCGGGATCAGCCTGATTTACGGCATGTCGGGAGCCACCGGTCTCGCTGCGATTTCAAGTAGGTTGGCAACAACGTCAGTCCAGCCGCTGCTTGCGGTTGGAATCGTTATGACGCTCGTCGGCTTCGCATTCAAAATCGCTGCCGCGCCGTTCCATCTCTGGGCGCCTGATGCGTATCAAGGTGCGCCGGTCCCGAGCGCCGCGTTTATCGCTTCTGGTTCAAAGGTCGCGTCGTTTGTTGTGCTGGGAAAAATTGTGCTCGTAGGCTTTGCGCCGGTGCACGGCAGCGCCGGATGGCACGCGATGGTGGCTGGTTGGTCGCCTGTGCTCGCGGCACTGGCGGCCTTATCCATCATCATTGGCAATCTCGTCGCGCTTGCTCAATCAAACGTGCGCAGACTGCTTGCCTACTCCGCGGTCGCACACGCGGGTTACACATTAATTGGGTTCGTCGCCGGTGACCGCGAAGGCTTTTCGGCTGCCTTGTTCTACACGACTGTGTATGCGGTCACGCTCGTCGGCGCGTTTGGCGTTGTCGGCGTCGTGCGGCGCGAAACCGGCGGCGACAATTTCTCGAACTTTTCCGGCCTCGCCTCCCGTTCTCCGTTGCTCGCCGGATGCATGGCAATCTTCATGTTGTCACTCGCCGGCATCCCGCCGTTGGCTGGGTTTTTTGGAAAGTTCTATTTGTTCAGCGCCGCGCTACATGCTGGCGCAAATCCCGCGCTTCTGTGGCTCGTCGCGGTTGGCCTCATCGGCAGTTTTGTGTCGCTGTATTATTACCTTCTCGTATTGAAAGCGATTTTTGTCGATGCAACGTCGCTTGCGGCCGCAGAACCGATGGAGCACGCGCGATCCGATTTTTTGCAACGAGCTACGGTCGCGGTGCTTGCCGCAGCAGTTGTTTTCCTCGGCGTGGTGCCGAACGTTTTGGCATCGCGCATTCTGGCCGCGATACCGTAAGAAATTTCCAAAAAAAAATGCAATTAACGCTTGACCCGCGCACCGTAAGTTTTGCATCAAAAGTAACGTGCGCATTGCGAAGTTGGTGATGTGAAAATGGGCAGGATCAGCGAGTTCATTGAGCGTAATTTCCGGCATTTCAACGCGGCGGTGCTGAAAGACGCCGCCGACGCCTACATTGCGCATCTCGATCGTGGCGGGAAGATGATGATCACGCTCGCGGGCGCGATGAGCACCGCCGAACTGGGCGTATCGCTCGCAGAGTTGATCCGCCGCGACAAAGTGCACGCCATCACATGCACGGGTGCGAACATGGAGGAAGACCTGTTCAATCTCGTCGCGCGCAGCAAATATGAACGGATTCCAAATTATCGGGAGCTAAGTTCGCAACAAGAGCAGGAGCTGCTGCGGCGGCACCTCAATCGCGTCACGGATACTTGCATTCCGGAAGAAGAAGCGATGCGACGCATTGAACACGTGGTGCTCGACGAATGGGTGGCCGCCTCGGACAAGAACCAGAGAAAGCTTCCCCACCAGTTCCTTTACAAAATCCTGCGCGAGTGCCGCCTCAAACAATTTTATGAGATCGATCCAGCCGATAGTTGGATGGTCGCCGCTGCGCACAAGGAGCTTCCGTTATTTGTGCCAGGCTGGGAAGATTCGACTCTCGGAAACATTTACGCGGCGCGCTGCATCACCGGAGCCATCAAAAACGTGCAGGCTATTCGTTCTGGAATCGAATACATGATCGAACTCGCAGGCTGGTATCGCGAACTATCAAAGGATTCATCAATCGGCTTTTTCCAAATTGGCGGCGGCATCGCAGGCGATTTTCCCATTTGCGTTGTGCCGATGTTGAATCAGGACGTGGTCAGTATGCCGGTCCCAGAGTGGGGTTATTTTTGCCAAATCAGCGATTCCACCACCAGTTTCGGCTCATACTCCGGTGCGGTGCCTAACGAGAAGATCACATGGGGAAAACTAAGCGTCGACACTCCGCGGTTCGTCATCGAATCTGATGCGACAATCGTTGCGCCTTTGGTTTTCGCTAAGGTCTTAGGTTGGTGACCCCCCACGGCGCGTCGGCGGGTTGTCAGCCTTTCGTCGTCAATTCGATGGCGTGAGGCAAGCTTTAAAACGAGGATACGGAATGCTTTACGTGGTGGCCACTCCGATCGGTAATCTCGGCGACATCACCTTGCGGGCTCTCGAGGCCCTAAAGAGCGCTGATGTTGTGGCCGCGGAAGACACGCGGCATTCCGGTTTACTTCTAAAACATTTCGAGATCAAAAAACCTTTTGTCAGCTACCACGAGCATAATGAAGCGGCGCGCACCGCCGAGTTGGTCGAGCGCCTCGCCCGAGGCGAAAACATCGCGTTGATCACAGACGCCGGGACACCCGCACTGTCGGATCCGGGGGTGCGTCTCATTCGCGAATGCATCAGTCGCGAACTGCCATTTACGATTATCCCCGGAGCATCGTCCATCCTCACGGCTCTGCTCGGTTCCGGATTTGCCACCGAGAGATTCTCGTTCCGTGGATTTCTTCCGGTGAAGAGCGGCCAACGCGAGCGGGAACTGCGGATAGCAGCTGAAACCGAGGAAACGACGCTTTTTTTTGAATCTCCTTACCGGCTTCTTAAAACACTTCAGGCTTGCAGCAGCATCATGCCGGAGCGGCAACTGTGCATCGCACGTGAGCTGACAAAAAAATTTGAGGAATTCCGTCGCGGCACCGCTGCCGAACTGCTTGCACACTATGAGGCACATCCGGTCAAAGGCGAGATCGTGCTGGTCGTCTCTGGCGCGTAGTTGGATCGCCGCAGTATTCAACGAGCAACCAAAATTTGGCGGTCAATAGTGCGGGCGAGACGCAGAAAGCGGCCATGCGAATAAACAAATCGGAATCGTCGTCCAATCGAGCCACTGAAATCAGCTGGGAACCATGCGACGCGACATTGCCTTTTCACAGAAATCCACAAGGTCTTGGCGTTCCGCCGGCTTTCTCCCCGTTGAGTTGCCGACTGGAGTAGCTAAACAGGCTCGGAAACGTTGGCCTGGTGACGAGACTTTCGCGAGCAGATTGGAGGGCTTCTGCGATTATGAATTGATGACCCGCCTGCCACGGTTTCTAACGCCATTGCTCGCGGGATGCGCCGTAACGGTTTTACAGGTTGTAATGGCCGTGGCTTTGCTTGCTCCAGAAGGGCCGACGGCCGAGCGCTACTCCGCGCTGGTTCAACACGACAGCTATTGGTTCATGAACATCATCGATCGCGGATACCAGACCATTGTTCCGCCGATCGATCACAAGGTGATGGAGGTCTCGAATGTCGCATTTTTCCCCGCATACCCGGCGATTGCCGCGTTGCTCCGAAATGTATTCAACATTCGCACCGGCACAGCGCTTTTGATTGCTGCGCAGCTCGCGGCGTGGGGTTTTTGGACCTATTTCTTCCTGTTCTGCAGGCGCTGGAAAATTTCGCCTTCGCTCCAGATTTGCGGGACACTGCTCATCCTCGCGAACCCGGGAGCGTTCTTCCTCGTCGCCGCTTACTCGGAATCGCTCTTTCTAATGGCGCTGCTTGGCTTCATCTATTGGAGCACCGCAGAAGGTCGCGCGGCGAAAGTGTTAGCAGCTATACACGGAGTCGTTATGTCTGCGACGCGAATTGTCGGGATTGTGTGCGCTGCTTTTCCTCTGGTGCGCTCGGCTTTTCAAACGGGATGGCGCGGTTTGCTCAAGCCTCGCATATGGCTTCGGGAGAACCGGGCAGCTGTCGGATTGACATTTGTGGCGGCGTGCGGCGGGATCGCCTTTTTCGTTTTGTGCCGATTGCGCTGGGGTCAGTGGGACCTTTACATGCGTACGCAGGCGGCTGGCTGGGGCATCGTGCCCGATTATCTTGCAGTGGTTAGACCCGAAAGTTATCGGTGGCTTGTTCCGGCACTAAATGATCCCACCGAAATGAGCCAGTTTTCGATGACACTGGGTGCTGTGCTTCTCGTTGCCATCGCAGTTACTGAATTGATTCCAGCGATTCGGTGCCGGGCCGGCCTGCCGGTACGCGCAGGGATCTATTTTTGCGCGGCCACGATTTATTACCTGTCGGTGAGCGGTGTCGCCTGCGTCGAAATGGAAAGTATGCTGCGTTACGAGTTCGGCGCGTACACTTTGATCGTGCTGGCGCTTTTGAATTTTCTGCGTCAATTTCGCACGCCGCCAGTGTGGGTGCGGGCTTTTGGGACGGCGGCAGTAGCTTTGGTCAGCGCTGCGGGGCTGTGCGTACAGGGCTGGTACGTCTGGAATTTCACTCGGGGTCACTGGGTTGCATAGCAAAATATGAAGCCAAAGGTCGTCATTATCGGTGCAGGTCCGGCAGGCCTAACGGCTGGCTATTTGCTTTCCAAGAATGACATCGATGTCGTCGTGCTCGAAGCCGATCCCGTTTACGTGGGCGGCATTTCGCGCACGGCAACTTACAAGGGCTTTCATTTCGACATCGGCGGTCACCGTTTCTTCTCAAAATCGAAAGCGGTCGAAGACTTGTGGACCGAGATTTTGCCGAACGACATGCTTACGCGCCCGCGCTCCTCGCGCATTTTTTACGGCGGCAAATTTTTTTCCTATCCGCTCAAGCCAATTGAAGCGCTGCTAAAACTGGGCGTCTTCAAATCGATCCTATGCGTTCTTTCCTGGCTAAAAGCGCGTCTGTTTCCGGTGCGAAACCCGCGGAATTTCGAAGAATGGGTGAGCAATCAATTCGGCAAGCGACTGTTCAACACGTTCTTCAAAAGTTACACCGAAAAAGTTTGGGGCATGAGTTGCAAGGAAATTTCCGCCGATTGGGCGGCGCAACGGATCAAAGGCCTTTCGTTAGGCAGCGCAATCAAGAACGCGCTTATTCCGCAGCGTTACAATGGCGACCGGAGCAAAGTGATCAAGACATTGATCAATTCTTTCCGCTATCCTCGGCGAGGTCCGGGAATGATGTGGGAGGCGTGTGCCGAAAAGATGACGACGCTGGGGGGCAAGTTGGAGATGGGCTGTAGAGTCACGCGCTGTTCCTATGACGAGTTGTCCGGGCAATGGAATGTCGAATACAAAAATGGCCATGGACGTTCGCAAATAATCGAAGCCGAACATGTCATTTCGTCGGCACCGATGCGCGAGCTGACCTGCGGTTTGTCGCCGGCGGTGAGTGAACGAACCAGGCGCGCGGCTGAGAGCCTCAAGTATCGCGATTTCCTCACCGTCATGCTGATCTTAAAAGATCGGCAGATGTTCGAAGATAACTGGATCTACATTCACGATCCGAGAGTGAAGGTCGGCCGCGTTCAGAATTTCCGTTCATGGTCGCCCGACATGGTGCCCGAGACGGATAAGGTTTGCTACGGTCTCGAGTATTTTTGTTTCGAACACGACGGTCTTTGGGACTCTGGGGACAACGATTTGATCGAGCTTGCCAAACGCGAGCTGATTCAGATCGGCTTGGCGAAGGAAGGCGATTTCATCGACGGCTGCGTAGTTCGCCAGAAAAAGGCATATCCGGTCTATGATGACGACTACGCCCGGCACGTCGCCACGATTCGTCAGGAACTGGACACGCGTTACCCGAACCTGCACTTGGTCGGCCGTAACGGCATGCACAAGTACAACAATCAGGATCACGCCATGATGACTGCGATGTTGTGCGCGGAAAATATTCTCGCTGACACAAAGCTATATGATCTCTGGCAGGTGAACAGCGATGCCGAATATCATGAAGCGGGTCCCGCTGCAGCGGAGGAAACGAACGGCAGCGCGCTTCGGCTCGTTCCCGCTCGCGTTGGCACCCCGGAGCTGGCGCCGGAAGCATAGCGCACCCGCGCTACGTGTTTTCGAATTCTTCCACTGGCGGGCAAGAGCAGAACAGATTCCTATCGCCATAGACGTTGTCGATGCGGCCAACTGCGGGCCAGAATTTGTGGTCGCGCGTCCACGGCGCGGGAAAAGCTGCCTGTGTGCGCGAGTAGGGGCGGTCCCATTTGTCGGACGCAATTTGTCGCGCGGTGTGAGGCGCGTTCTTGAGCAAATTGTTTTGCCGATCCTGTTTTCCGTCGGCAATTGCTTGCATCTCCGCGTGAATGGAAATCATCGCATCACAGAAACGATCAAGCTCGTGTTTCGGTTCGCTCTCGGTCGGCTCGATCATCATCGTCCCGCCAACTGGCCACGAAACGGTTGGCGCGTGAAAGCCGTAATCCATCAAACGCTTTGCCACATCTTCGACTTCAATGCCTGCGCTTCTCCACTGGCGCAGGTCGACAATGCATTCGTGCGCGACGAGACCATGCTTGCCCTTGAAAAGAACGGGAAAGTACGGCTCGAGTCGTTTAGCGATGTAATTAGCGTTGAGAATCGCCACCTCGCTCGCGCGTTTCAACCCGGCGGCGCCCATCATGCAAATGTACATCCACGTGATCGTCAGAATGCTGGCGCTCCCCCACGGCGCCGCCGCGACAGGGCCGACGGGATTTTTGATGGTTGATGTTCGATGTTCGATGTTCGCTGCGCTGGGCAAGAAGGGCACCAGATGTTTGGCTACGCCGATCGGTCCCACACCTGGACCGCCGCCGCCGTGGGGGATGCAAAACGTCTTATGCAAATTCAGGTGACAAACATCGGCGCCATAGTCGCCGGGGCGGCAAAGACCGACCTGTGCATTCATGTTTGCGCCGTCCATATAAACCTGGCCCCCATGCGCATGCACGATGTCGCAAATTTCGCGAATCGTCGGCTCGAACACGCCGTGCGTTGATGGGTAAGTCACCATGAGCGCGGCGAGATCGCGCGCGTGTTCGTCTGCTTTTGCGCGAAGGTCTGCAACGTCGATGTCTCCATCTTTTAGGCAGGCGACCGACACAACCTTAAACCCTGCCATTATCGCGCTGGCCGGATTCGTGCCGTGCGCAGATGTCGGAATGAGGCAAATGTTACGGTGCGCTTCGCCGCGCGATGCATGATATTCGCGAATTGCCAACAGACCTGCGAATTCGCCCTGCGATCCGGCATTAGGTTGCAATGAAACCGCGGCGAAGCCGGTGATTTCTGCGAGCCAGTATTCCAGTTGCCGGAAAATTTCCATGAAGCCCGCCGCCTGTTCGGTGGGAGCGAAGGGATGCAATTGGGAAATCTCGGGCCACGAAATCGGGAACATTTCCGCGGTGGCGTTGAGCTTCATTGTGCATGAACCGAGCGGAATCATTGACGTTGTGAGCGACAGATCGCGCGACTCCAGCTTCTTCAGGTAGCGCAGCATTTCTGTCTCAGTGTCGTGCGTGTTGAAGATTGGATGCGTGAGATACTCGGTAGTGCGGATAGCCGGTTGCGGAATGCGGATTGGCGGGTCACCAATATTGTCATCGTCAAAATCACGGACGGTCGTGCCGCGGAAGACGGACATCAGCAGTTCAATATCCCGTGGCGTTGTCGTTTCATCAAAAGAAATGCCCACCGCGCATGGCCCAAGTTCTCGCAGGTTGCAACCCGCCTTTGCAGCGTGCTCCAAAGTGACTTTGCTCGATTCCACTTCGACGCGAACCGTGTCGAAGAAATTCTCGTGCGTGACTGCGCAGCCAAGGGCGCGCAGACCATCCGCAAGTCGACTGGCTAGCCGATGAATACGCTCTGCGATTGCGCGCAAGCCTTTAGGGCCGTGATAAACAGCATACATCGACGCAACAACGGCGAGGAGTACCTCTGCCGTGCAAATGTTGCTGGTCGCTTTGTCGCGGCGGATGTGTTGCTCGCGCGTTTGCAGTGCGAGGCGATACGCGGGCCGACCTTCAACGTCGTGTGAAACGCCAACCAGTCTGCCGGGCATGTGACGTTTGAATTTGTCGCGCGTGGCGAAGTATGCCGCGTGCGGTCCGCCGAATCCCAGCGGCACGCCAAAACGCTGCGTGTTACCAACGGCAACGTCGGCGCCGAATTCACCCGGCGGTTTGAGTAATGTCAGCGCAAGAATGTCGGCCGCGGCCACCACCAGCGCACCTGCATCGTGCGCCTTCCGGACGAACCCTGCGTAATCGTAGATCGCGCCATCGGTCGCCGGATATTGAACAAGCGCGCCGAAAACTGTGCTGTCGAAATTGAACGCCGAGTAATCACCGATCTTTATCTCGATGCCGAGCGGTTTCGCGCGTGTCTGAACGACAGCAATCGTTTGGGGATGACAATTATCGGCGACAAAGAAGGTCTTCCGATTTGGAACTGCCGCGTGACAAAGCGCCATCGCTTCGGCCGCGGCCGTCGCTTCGTCAAGCATTGAGGCGTTCGCGATGTCGAGGGCAGTCAGGTCTATGATCATCTGTTGGAAGTTCAGCAGCGCTTCGAGGCGGCCTTGCGCGATTTCCGCCTGATAAGGCGTGTAAGCGGTGTACCAGCCGGGGCTTTCAAGAATGTTTCGCTGAATGACAGGCGGCGTGATGCAGTCGTAGTAGCCAGTCCCGATGAACGAGCGCGCGATTTTGTTCTTTTGTGCGATCGTCCGCAGCTCTGCCAGCGCTTCGCCTTCCGATTTCGCTTCCGGCAAATTCAGCTGCCGCTTGAGACGAATATCCTTCGGAACTGTGGCGTCGATGAGCGCACCGAGACTATCGAAACCAACGTCGGGCAACATCGCTTGGACTTCTTCCTCGTTCGGCCCGATGTGTCTGCGCGCGAACGAATCAATGTCGATGGGTGGTTCGCGCATTTGCATCGGAAGAGACTACGGAGCGCGAATTATCGCGCAAGACGCCGCATGGTAGAAACGATGCGGGAATGTGTTTAGCGCCAAAGTTGCAGAATTCACTCGCGGGGCCTCTGACGCCGCTGAAACAAAGCTCCGGAGGAGCGTGATGTTTATAGTGCATTCAGCGACCATGACGAAGCTCCGTAGGAGCGACATGTTCACTGTATCGGCTTGAAAATGTAATGCTCATCGTATGGAACCCGATGCTGTTCCAGAAACTCAACGTATTCCTCCTGAAAAGACTTTCGACGATGATGCGTCTCTTGATGGAGAATGTAGTTCGCAACACGATCGAGATGCGAATGCGATACGGAAAACGCACCGTAACCTTCCTGCCATGAAAACCTGCATCCCGGCCATCTCTGTTCGTTAATGTGATTAGTCGACCCTGTCTTGATGTCGCCGATTAAGTCTGCTGGAGCAATGCTCGGTTTCAGACCGAGCAACAGATGTGTGTGATCGGGCATGCAGTAGATCGCAATCAGCTTCTGGCCCTTTCGGGTGACGATTCCGGCGATGTATTTTTGTAGCTCCTCGCGTCGGACAGGTGCAATTACACGCGCGCGAGCGGACACCTCGAAGACAACGTGCAGATAAATTTGTGTGTAGGTGTTGGCCATTTCGCGGAGGTTAACATGACGCTCCTAACGGAGCTTATCACATCCACCTTTGCGGGAGCTATAACCATGTCGCACCTACGGTGCTTCCGTCCTGTGACTTCGTTGATCCGTGCTGTGAGCGAAGCAAAGCTCCGTTAGGGGCGTAACGTTTATATCCTGTTGCTCGAAACAGGGATGAAGCTCCGTAGGAGCGGCATGTGAACGCAGAAATCTCACTCGAGCGCTGCCTGCGCCGCGGCTAATCGTGCGATCGGAATTCGGAACGGACTGCAACTGACGTATTCGAGACCGAGCTGATGGCAGAATTTTACGCTGTTTGGTTCGCCGCCATGCTCCCCGCAAATTCCAAGTTTGATATCCGGCCGCGTTTTGCGGCCGAGATCGCGAGTAATTTCCATCAAACGTCCGACACCCTTCTGATCGATTGTTGCGAATGGATTTGAACCGACAATGTCGAGTTCCACGTACGCGGGCAGGAAACTGCCCGAGTCATCGCGACTCATTCCCAGTGTGGTCTGCGTCAGATCGTTCGTGCCGAAGCTGAAGAATTCAGCGTCGCGCGCGATCTGGTCGGCTAGCAGCGCGGCGCGCGGGATCTCGATCATTGTTCCGACGAGATATTTGAGTTTTGTTCCTCGTTTTTTGGCCGCTTCGTCTGCGACGCGCCTCACAATGTTGATTTGCAGCTTTAGCTCGCGCGGGAATCCTACCAGCGGAATCATGATTTCGGGGTGGACCCTTATCCCTTTAGCTTGCACCTCGGCAGCTGCTTCAAAAATTGCGCGGGCCTGCATTTCGGAAATCTCGGGAAACGTGATCCCAAGACGACAACCACGATGACCCAGCATCGGATTGAATTCGTGCAACTCATGCACGCGGCGCGAAATTTGTTCTACGGGAATCCCAAGCTTATTCGCGAGTTCGTTTTGCTGCGCGTGATCGGCAGGCAGAAACTCGTGTAGCGGCGGATCCAAAAAACGAATCGTGGCGGGCAAACCGTTTAGCGCCATAAAGATGCCGACAAAATCTCCGCGCTGATACGGAAGCAGTTTTGCCAGTGCTCGCGCGCGCTCATCCTTTGTGCCGGCGAGGATCATTTCCCGCATGGCGTCGATCCGGTCGCCTTCAAAGAACATGTGTTCCGTGCGGCAGAGCCCGATTCCTTCAGCACCGAAAGCGACAGCGTTTTTGACCTGCTCGGGTGTATCGGCATTTGTGCGCACCCCCAGCCGGCGGAATTCGTCCGCCCATTTCATCAACTTCGCGTATTCCTGATATGTGACGCTCTTCGTCGGATCGAGCGAGCCGTCTACCAACACCTGAATGATTTCGGACGGCGCGGTGGCGACTTCGCCGGCAAACACTTCGCCGGCGGTACCATCGATCGAAATGTAATCGCCTCGATTCAAACTCGTGCCGTTCGCGCTGAGTGTGCCTTTGTGGTAGTCGATCTGAATCCCGGTCGCACCACACACGCACACTTTTCCCATTTGCCGCGCGACGAGTGCCGCGTGCGAAGAAACACCGCCGCGCGCGGTGAGAATCCCTTCAGCCGCGATCATGCCGCGCAGATCTTCCGGGGACGTTTCGATGCGCGCGAGCACCACCTTCTCTCCTCGATCCGCGCGCGCGACAGCTTCTTCCGCGCTGAATACGACGTGCCCGCACGCCGCTCCCGGTCCAGCCGCGAGACCGGTCCCAATTTTCTTCGCGTTCCGTACTGCCTCGCGATCAAAAACTGGCGCGAGGAGATGGGAGAGTGAATCGGCCGGGACTCGGCGAACCGCGTCCTTTTTGGTTATCAATCTTTCGCCGACCATGTCCACGGCGATACGCACCGCTGCCTGGCCGGTGCGTTTGCCGTTTCGCGTTTGCAAAATGTAAAGGCGATTTTCCTCGACCGTGAATTCGAGGTCCTGCATGTCTTTGAAGTGCTTTTCAAGGATCGCACGGACGTTCATAAGCTCCTTGTGCGCTGCGGGCATCTCTTTCGCCAGATCGGCGATCGGATGCGGCGTGCGCACGCCAGCAACTACGTCTTCGCCTTGCGCGTTGATGAGGTATTCGCCGTAGAAAACCTTTTCGCCAGTGGCCGGGTCGCGCGTGAATGCGACTCCCGTCGCGCTGGTGTCGCCCATGTTTCCAAACACCATCGTCTGGACGTTCACCGCCGTTCCCCATTCGTGCGGAATGCCGTACTTCCGTCGATAGACGATAGCGCGATCGTTCATCCATGAGCCGAATACCGCGCCAATCGCGCCCCAGAGTTGTTCGTTCGGATCCTGGGGGAAAGATTTTCCGGTGCGCTCGTTAATCAAAGCCTTGAACCGCTGCACAAGCTCTTTGAGATCGGCGACGGTCAATCGAACATCGGGGAAGTCGTGCTTGCCGTAGCGTTCGTCCTTCAAACGCTCAATTACTGCTTCGAACGGCTCGTGCTCTTCGCCCGGCAGTTTTTGCACGCCCATCACCACGTCGCCATACATTTGAAGGAATCGTCGGTAAGAATCCCAGGCAAACCGCGTGTTTTTCGATTTCCTCGCGACGATCTCGACTACTTCGTCGTTCATCCCGAGATTGAGAATTGTATCCATCATTCCCGGCATCGAATCGCGGGCGCCGGAGCGCACTGACACTAGGAGAGGTCGTTCCCGGTCGGAGAATCTTTTGCCGGTGGATTCTTCGATCCTGGCCATAGCAACGGCGACTTTGGCCTCCAATTGCGGCGGATACGAGCGATGGTGATCGTAAAAATAACTGCAAACCTCAGTGTCGATGGTGAACCCCGGCGGGACCGGCAGCCCGATCCTCGTCATCTCATGGAGGTTTGCGCCTTTTCCGCCCAGCAACGCTTTCTGCGTGCCCTTTCCGTCAGCGTGGCCATCCCCGAAGTAATAAACGTAACGCGTGGCACGTTGCCCGCGGGTGGCTTTCCGAGATTTGAATCGCATCGGTTTGCGCGCGCGTTGAAGTCGTTTTCGAAGATTAGATTTTCGTTTTGTGGCCATAATTTGCAGCGGCAGCGACCGCTGAAATGACGAAGGGCCAAACTAAATTCCAGCGTCGCGATGTCAATGCACGGGATGACCGAGGAAACCCAACTTTATTGTAGCGGCAGGCGTGTCGCCTGCGTTCAAAATATTGCAGCCGGCACGGCTGCCTCTACCGAACTGAAGCAACAGCCCCGAATTATGCTGGCGCGGTTTCGCCGTTTGTAAGAACTTCAGCAATCGTCGCCGTAAAATCTTCAACGCCGGTACTCGGCACGATGATGCTGTTACGGCGGCCGTGAGCTTCCTCCGTGATGCGCAAGAATCTACCGCGATCGTTCTCCCGGAGCTCGACGTAGAAATGCTTGCGCTCGATCTGCAGTTCTCTCGCCTCGATGATCTTATCCATTTTGCCTTGCGGCCGCGAGTTTAGGGCATCCCGGCCACAGAATGGAAGCAAAATCCGCAGCTTTTTTCAGGGATTTTCAGGGGGCGGAATGGGCCGGTTTTTATATACGCATTCCACGCTGCGCCACGGCACCGCAATGCCGTCTCTTACAGTGAGCTATCCGATGCAGAGATATTCTATCCACCGCGGCGATCCATCGCGTGTGCGTTTCTCTTGATACGGCCAAGCGTTTTGAAGCATCACGCACCTAATGCTCCTCAAGGCAGAAGGATTCGGGATTGACAAAGAATCTAAGGTGTTGGATTTGGCGTAGGCCATGCCAGATACAGAGTCAGGTCGGGAGTGTCTTGAGCGTCGATCAGTGAAGGGTTCCCTACTACCAGGATGCGGTTTCCGTCCCGGCTTACATCCGTGGCAATGTAGTAGTGAGGGTCGGGCTGCCCGAAAGCCGCCATCAGCTTGTTAACGAACACCATCCCAGAATCTGCACTCCAAACGAAGGCTAACTGAGGCGGGCTGTCCGGACCTACCACGCATGTGGATAGCTGTCCCGCGGCTACGCGCCCGCCGTCGGACACGTCCTCGACAGCGCTTGTGTTGTAGGTCTGCTTGAGGCCATTTTCCGGGAGGATCGTGAACCCGTTACCGCTGGTCCACACAAAAGGTTTTCGACTGCACGCAGGATCGGTGCATGAAGGGCAGCTGAATTGCTGGGCCAGTGCACCACCAGCCGCGTTACCTTGAGAATCGATGGAGCTGAGGTTAACAACGCTAAGTCCGTTTGGCGGTTGGAACATTTGGGGATTGCCATTGATGTCCCAGCGCATAAGGACGACCCGCCCATCGCTAAGGACTGCGTAGCCGAAAATCACTCCATTGTCGGCAACAAACACAGCTACGCTAGATTGGGCTTGGATTCCGGCGGTGGATAGTTGCTGCGCGACACCGTTCACCCACTTGGTAGCCTTGCATCCGGCGAGAAACTGCGCGCCCGCGGCACCGACGATGACGGAACCATCATCGCTCATCGGATGTGTGCGTCGCGCGGTGTATGCCATGCTTGCTTCGAAAGGGTTACTGCCAACTGCCGACCAAGGGTAGGTGCTCGGCAGGATCTGCGGATTGCCATCGTACCACACCGCCGCCTGGCTGACCCCGACGCGCCCACCAACGCGTAGGTTCCCGGCGATCAGCCGTCCGCCGTTGGAGAGCGCGACTGCATTGCCTCCGCTATAGCCATTGGGTAAGGCGAGGAATTCGACGGGGCTTCCATCGGATGTCCACATCCACGGCGCGTCGGTCCCATTATCAAAGAAGATTACGCCACCGACCACCTCACTACCATCCGGAGTGATCCCGCTTGGGATATAGGTGCTATGCTCCCAGTTGTAATCGCCTTCCAGTTTGAACAGCCTCGATGTTCCATTTTGTTGCGACCACAGATAAGGTGCATAGGTCTCGCACCAGATGAAGCCACCATGGTCGTAAGTTGTGGCGCCAGCGGCAAAGCCGTGGTCCAGATCGACCAGCCCGACGCCTGGGTCGTATCCTCCTCCACAACTGCCGGTTCCCGGAGCACCTTTAATTTGTATGGCCTGCGTTACTAACGGAATCGGACGGCTAAGTGATGGAGCCGCAAACGCGTTGGACAAAACACCAAAGCCAGACAGTGCCGCAAAGACAGATAGGGCAACAACAAGTTCAACTAAGACGCTAAGATCAGGAAACACAGGTTTAAGCTTTCCTCTATTCATAGTTTTGTTATTCCTTTCACAGAGGTACTGCAGGAAATCCGGCGCGATATAACGCGGAAGATTGGCTGCGCCGCGTTACACCGCCTGCTCGCGAATGCGTTCGGGGCTGAAGCGTTGCCGCCTTCGTCAAGGCTTCGACGATCGAAGGAAGCGTTCAAGCGGCAAATCAGGACAAGGCGCGGATCCGCCTATGCCAAGGCTCCGGCGTGACAGGTTAGGTCGATTTCAAGGATTGGGACTGTAGAGGCAGCCGTGTCGGCTGCTTTACCTTAGACGCAGGCGGCACGCCTGCCGCTACAGCGTCACTTCAGCGCAAGTGGCAACCTTTTCGAAGAGGCCAATTCACCTAAAACAGACTGTTGGAGTCCGCGCTGTGCTCAGTTTGTGACAGGGTCATGGACGAGGCGCCGGTGTCGGGCTCACCCTTGGCGCTTGTACTTCAAACGAACCGATGTCGATGCGGCCGCTGACTGCGCGATGGAAATTGGGCCGCGCTGATCATAGAAAGGCTGCGGGGTCAAGCTCGGGGCGCCGCATCAGGCAGGTTGCATGTTGTCCTGTTGCCAAACAAAAAGCCACCACGCGCCCAAAGCGTGGTGGCTGATTCATTGGGGGACGACCTCTCATTGGCAACACGGGATCGGCTGGTAGGCCGTATGTGAGAAGATTTCGCTGAGAGCCTCTCCGGAAGCAAACATGCTTCGGGCTCCCTGTGGAGTGAATTTATAGAGGGCGTTCCCGTTCGCATCGCGCGTATTCACAACATTCACAACATTCGCCACAAACAGATTGCCTGCACTGTCAAAGGCCAGACTTTCTGCGCTGTTCGGGACGGATCCAAAGATCGTTCGAGGATATCGACGAAGGATTCCTAGGTGGTACTCATAGATGTTGCCGCCCAAATCCGCCATGTACAGATTGCCCATGCTGTCGAAGGCCAGACCGGCTGGGCGATCGGACGGATCCAACACGGCCAAGGTAACTCGCGATCCGTCCGATTTGTATTCGTAGATGCTACCCTGATGAATGTTACCGGCGCTCTTATCTGCAACAAACAAATTGCCCGTTCTGTCAAAAGCCATCCCTGCAGGGCGGTACAACCCCGAGGCAAAGGTCGTTCGCGACCCGGTCGGTTTGTATTTATAGATGATTCCGCTGTCGTAATCCGCTACAAACAGATTGCCCGCTTCGTCAGCGGCCAGGTTGGAAGGATAACTTAACCTGGAGGCAAAGATGGTTAGCATTCCGTTTGGCGTAATTTTATAGATCGCTGCATCGGCTCCGGATTCCAGGATCTCGTAATCCATGAAGAACAGATTGCCCGCGGTATCAAAAGTAAGATCCGAAGGTCTATATAATCCGGAGGCAAAGATGCTCTGCCGTCCATCCCAGGTGAATTTAAAGATCTCGCCGCCGTTGGCATCGGTTCCCGACACAAACAGGTTCTGTGCTGAAGCGCCTGAGCAGATCAGGATAACTACTCCTAAACACGCTATCCTGTTGAATGACTGAGCGGCAACGTCAACCGCAGACTTGAATATCGTTTCTGGTAGTTTCGTTTTCATGTTTGTTCCTCTGTTTTGTTTTGCCTTTCACAGAGGTACTGCAGAAAATCCGGCGCGATATAACGCGGAAAGTTTGGCTTCGCGGCGTTAAATCGTTAAAAAGCGGGGGAAGCGTTAAATCGGGAAAATCACGGATCCGCCTATGCCAAGGCTCCGGCGTGACAGGTTAGGCCGATTTCACGCATTGGGACTGTAGATGCAGCCGTGTCGGCTGCTTTACCTTAGACGCAGGCGGCACGCCTGCCGTCACTTCGGCACGACGGAGTGCGGGCTTCCTCAACTCCGACTAACGCTTTTACGGGACGGGAATTTGAACAAGCAAGACTCAGGGTTACCTATCACACTCTGATGGTGGTGTCCTGCGATCACGCAAGGCCAAGAGCGACAATTGTACACGCCCCAAATTTGTGTTTACGTACGCATTGTCTCCGCATAAAAGGCGATGAGACGAAGGCGATTAACGGAAATCCACACGACGGACGGTCGCATTGCCACGGCCTATTGACGCGTCGGCCTGAAATGAGCCGCCAAGTTGAGCCTGGTTCCGTTGGCGTTGCTCTTGCAGCGGGCGTTGCCGCTGCGCTTCTGTCCGTATCGATCGCATCTGCCCAGAATCCTTCGGTGGCTTCGACATCCGTTGTGGCAGAGGTCGAACGAGTAATCGTCACAGGCTCGAATATTCCGACCGCAGAAGAAGTCGGTCCGAATCCAGTGGACACATATCGCCCGAGCGACATTGAAAAATTGGGGATCCGAAACACCACCGACCTGATGATCCAGTTGCCGCAGGAGATGGGCACGACTGTCAATCAGAACATGTCCGGTTTCGGTGACGGCAGCGTGATACCGAATCTGCGTGGATTGCTGCCCAAGGAAACTCTGGTTCTGATCGATGGAAAACGCGCCGCGATAGTTGGCAGCGGCGGTGTTTTTGGTAACACCCCGAGCGCCGCCGGAGTGGACATCAACCTCATTCCATTTCCGATGATTGATCACATCGACATTCTGAAGGATGGCGCGTCGGCCGTTTATGGCAGCGACGCCGTGGCCGGTGTGATCAACATCTTTTTGTTACACAAGTTCCGTGGTCTTGAGATTGGTGGCAGTGCGGGAAACACAAACATGGGAGCGTCCAATGATGCGCGTGAGCTGGAGGGCTGGCTCAAAGCCGGCACGGGAGACGACAAGACCGATATCGTGATCATCGCCGATTTTTACGATCGGGGCGCAATCTACAACCGCGACCGTTTCCTTAGCGGTAACGCGAATGCGATTCCCTGGGGTGGATTTGATGCCCGCAGTACAAGTTTCCCTGGTGGAATCGGCCCATTCCGCTTAATACCGAAATTATTTTTCAGTGCGAACTCTCCGCCGCCACACTCGGCGCCGAACGTCGCAACTTCTCCATTTTACAACGGATTAGTGTTAGGGCCACCGAATGCCAATGGTTTCCCTACCTTTTTGTTTAAGAACGCGAAGGTTGGATTTGGGTCACCTGGGGTCTTGGATGGGGACTATGTCTTGTATAACTTTCAAGCTGTGATGCCGGCGATTCCACCCGCGGATCGCCAAAGCTATTATGGCTCTTTCACGCGCGACGTTTGCGACAAATACCTAACGGTGTTCGCCGACTTTAAGTATACCCGCTCCTTTTTTGACGGAGCGAATGAGCCTACCCCATTCAATCCGGATCCATTCGCGCTACCGAACGGCGCTCCCTTTAGCCCCGCAGGGCTCAGTGTGCCAATTCAGAATCCGTTTAATCCGTTCACTGTCGCCGATGCCACTTTGATATACAATGGTGTCTCTGTTCCGGTAACTACTGGTGTCAGCTATCGCGCCATTAACGATGAGCCACTCAGAACGAATAAGACCACTTTTCACGACGTTTTGTTCGACACCGGACTTCGCGGCGAGATGGGCGAATTTGGGGATTATTTCAATAGTTGGAACTGGGAATTAGGGTTTCGTTATTCGCGGAACGAGCAGGAAAATCTCCTTAGCGGCATTGCTAGTAAGTCTGGATTGCGTGAAGCGTTGCTGGACACCAATCCGGCGACTGCGTTTAATCCGTTCTTAGGGTTCTTCGGCCGCAATAGCCGGGCTGCAATTAGTAGAGTGTATGTAACTCTGGACCGCTCCGGAACCTTTGAGTTGCCTTTGGGCTATTTCCATCTCGACGGCGATCTGTTCAATCTTCCCTCGGGGCCGATCTCATTCGCGACCGGGGCTGAGTATCGTGGGGAGCGATGGGCGAACAACCCTAGCTCGGAGAACACCACGTTTGACACGATCGGCGGCATCGATTTTGAAGCTTCACGGGTTAACCGCGATGTTTGGGCAACCTACCAGGAAGTGCGGATACCATTCACCAGCCCGACGTGGAGCCTCCCTGGTTTCTACAGCGTTGAGGTTGACTTTGCCGAGCGGGAGGAATGGTACAGCCAGAACACCTCTGCCGCTCTACCTTCTGGAGCCTTCCCATTTCAGCCGTCGGCGCACACCCGTTATAACGCACAGAAACCAAAGGTCTCTGCGCGCTGGCAGCCGCTTGATCCCAAGTACATCGGCGCGCTCACCCTGCGTGGCAGTTACAGCGAAGCGTTCCATGCGCCGACACTACCCGACCTTAATCCGTTAGAGACCGAAGTCTTTCTCTCATTTCCCGACAATCTTCACGATCCCAAGGGACTGACTCCCCCAGGAACTAGCATTCCGATCATCGTAAGCGGAAACCCTAACCTGAACCCGGAGGTCGCTTACGAATGGACTTATGGAGCGGTTTACAGCCCGAAATGGATCAAAGGTCTTACGCTGAGTGCTGACTTTTGGCATATCGACCTGCGATCGATTGCAT
>Ga0306921_10001104_pt1 | contig 25702 bp, 28 predicted proteins | sample sta12Cox44000080_FD_203760 | JGI IMG/M metagenome (GOLD analysis project Ga0306921, IMG submission 203760) | Lab enrichment of tropical soil microbial communities from Luquillo Experimental Forest, Puerto Rico - statoxic.12C.oxic.44.000.080 (v2)... | ecosystem: Environmental > Terrestrial >...
ACGGGTGTAGTGCCGGCCGTAAACCAAATCGAGGTGCACCCGTACTTTACGAACGGCGCGGCCATCGCGGGTTCGCTACACCACGGCGCCGCGGTGGAAGCGCATAGTCCGCTCGGGCACGGGCAGGGCCGGCTGCTCGAAGACCCAGTGATCCGAGGGGTCGCCGGCGTGCGAGCCAAGACGAACGCACAGATCGTTCTTCGCTGGCACCTCCAGCACGGCCGCATTGTGTTTCCGAAGTCAGTTCATCGCGAACGGATGGAGGAGAACCTCCAGGTTTTCGGCTTCGAACTCTCACCTGACGAGATGGCCGCGATCGACGGTCTCGACAGGGGTGAAAAGGGACGCGTCGGGCCGCATCCGGACACGTTTGCCGCGATCCCAGAGAAGACCAGGGATGCCCATTGAGCAGGCTCGTCCTACCGGACGCTGACGATGAGCCGTAGCCTGTTGCGTGAGTACCGGACCCCGACGGCTACTGATGAAGTCCAGGTGAACGAAAGGAGTTAGCGGCTGCTGCGTCCGCTAACCCCTCGTCTGTCGTGGTTGCGGGGGCCTGCAATCACCGATATCAAAGCCTCTCGAGTTCTCCGTAGATTTGACCTAGGCACGTTGCACGGGCCCGCAACCACCCAAATCAATTCGCCTCCCTTTGGGGCGAGACGTCGTCTGAATCGCCTCGGGTTGATCTCATCTTGCACCAGCCACCCAGTCAGACGGTGGCCCAGCGGAGATAAACCAGGGCCAGCTTCTCGGGCAGCCGACGCAGATGGTCGAGGACGAGGTAGTTGCCGGCTCCGAAGATCGGCGAGACATAGCGATCGGCGCTTGGATCGAGGCTCATGCAAAAGGTGGCGATGCCGGTCCTCCGCTGCTCTTCCACCGCGCGCTTGGCATCACGCACCAGATACCGGCGGTCGTGCACATCAATGTCATGAGGCGCGCCATCGGTGACCAGGACAATGAGTTTCCGGGCCGCGGCGCGACGGCCCAGCAGGTACCCGGCATGGCGCAGTGCCGCGCCCATGCGCGTGGATCGCTGGCCCGTCATGGCAGCGAGCCGGGCTCGCGGGACTTCCGCATAAGGCTCCTCGAAGTCCTTGAACCGATAGTAGCCAATATCCTCGCGGCCGCTCGAGTCGAAGCCGTGCACTGCGAAGCTGTCGTCGACGCTGTCTATGGCCTCCGCCACCACCGCGGTCGCCTCGCGGGCGAGAGCGAGGACGGTAGTCCCCGCGCTTACCACGAAGTCGTTCGTGGACCGCGAGAGATCGAGTAGCCACAGAACAGCGAGATTGCGGCGGGTGTGGCCTGCACGCCGATAGACGTGCGGGCTGGGGGTGCGCCCGGCGCGCATGTCGGCCATCGCGGTGATGCACGCGTCGAGATCGAGGTCGTTGCCCTCCACCTGGCGGCGCAAGCGCGCAGCATGCCCGACCCGCGCGCTCTTGACGAGGCGATTCACCCGCCTGACGGTGTCCTCGCGTCGCCTGAGGATGTCGGCGATCGCGCGAGGGTCGCCGGACTCTGCCGGTTGCTCCCGGAGGGTGCACCAGGCGGGCCGGTAGATACCGATCACGTAGTCCCACTCCGGATAGTGATAGAGCCGCGAGTCCGGCGCGCCGGCGGCGGGCGCCTCTGCTGGCGGCAGACTTTCGCTCGGAGCAGCTTCAGATCCGAGATCTGTATGGTTTCCGTAGCCGAGAGTTCCCGCGAGAACCGCCGGCTCGACCTTCGGAGGCGCTGAATCGGCGGGAAGGTCCCAGAGGAGAGTGTTGTCGTCGCGGTATGGAGGCTCCACGAGATAGCTGCGGGCGTCGAATTGCAGACGCATCTGGCCGAGGTCGTTGCCGAGCAAGGTCCCGATCGCACGACTCATCGAAGGGTCAGTCAAACCTTCGGTCCCCGCCTCGAACATCTCCCGCCCCTTGGCCACCCAGGCGTCCTCGTCCCGGTAGCCCGGGTCGATGAGGGCGCGTGCGAGTCGCGCCATCAGCGACACTGCATTGGGGATGGCTCCGGGCTGCACCGTGTGGAAGGGTTGCCAGAGTCGTCGGAGGCCCGGCAAGTCCCGCCACGCCAGCCGCTCGATTCGAGCGTCCTCGATCAGAGAGACAAGCGCCACCTGGATGGGTCGCAGTTTTCCGAGGGCGAAGCGCTGAGTCGAGTGGACGAGATGCGCCGCGGCATGCGCGGCAGCCGCGCGATAGAGAGTGACGCTGTCACTTCGCCCGCCCACGGAGGGCGGGAGCGGCATCCGGATGATGCCCTCGACAACAGACGCCCGCAGCCCGTCGGCTTCGCGCAGCGTGACTGGCCGCCCCCACAAGGCGCGCAGGTAACAGGCGAGCCGCCGCTCGATTGTCGCGAACGCCGCGACCGGCTCCGACATCGGCAAGATCAGAAGAAGATCTTGATGACCGCTTCGAGGGCATCCCGGATGTCCGGATCATCCGTGACCGGCGCCACGAGGGCAACCCGGCAAGCGGCCATGGGTTCCGCACCTTGCGCAATAAGCGAGCCCGCGTACACGAGCATGCGGGTGGACAGGCCCTCGTCGAGCCCGTGACCCTTGAGGTTCCGGGAACGCTCTCCGATGCTCACCAGGCGCGCGGCGATGTCGAGGTCCATGCCGGACTCGTGCACCACGATCTCGATCTCCGCGTCGCGCGGCGGCCACCCGAAATCGAGGGCGCCGAACCGCTGCTTGGTGGACTGCTTGAGGTCCTTGATGATGCTCTGGTAGCCGGGATTGTAGGAGATCACGAGCTGGAAGTCGGGATGCGCATGCACCAGCTCGCCCTTCTTCTCGAGCGGCAGCACGCGGCGCGCGTCGGCCAGGGGGTGCAGCACGACCGTCGTGTCCTGACGCGCCTCCACGATCTCGTCCAGATAACAGATGGCGCCGAAGCGCACGGCCAGGGTGAGCGGCCCGTCCTGCCAGCGGGTGCCGCTCGCGTCGAGGAGATGGCGGCCGACGAGATCGGAGGCCGTCATGTCCTCGTGGCAGGCGATGGTGATGAGCGGCTTGCCGAGGCGCCAGGCCACGAACTCCACGAAGCGCGTCTTGCCGCATCCGGTCGGACCCTTGAGCATCATGGGCATCCGGAGGGCATAGGCCGCCTCGTAGAGCTTCACTTCGTCGCCGGTCGGCCGATAGTAGGGCTCTGAGTCGATCAGGTACTGGCTGATCAGGTCCGGCAGGCCGCTCACGCGTCCTGTCCCATCACAGCTTGCGGAGCGGCCGCGCGGGCTTCCCCACCAGTCGGCGGCGGAGCAGGTCCCACGCATTGAAGAGGATCTCGCGCACCGCCCAGGTCGTGCGGCCGAGCACCCGAACCACCGTGAAGGACGGAGCCGGTCCGCCGGCGCCCCCGTAGACACCGTCGCAGCTCTCGATCAGCTCGGCGAGCGTCATGATCAGATCCTTGTCGAGACGAGGCGAGTACGCGTAGAGCGATCCGTAGTACACATAGTCGTTCCAGAGCCCAAGGCGGTCCATCCGTCCGTCCGCCGGCTCGAAATGGAGCCGGTCCACGAGACACGGCTCTCGACCCACGCTGACCTCGACCTCGACGAAGAACTGCTCGAAGCCGAACTGCTCGCCACGGGCGACCCGGCCGGCCGCCAGCAGGTCGGTCAGGATCAGCGTCGCATTCGGGTCGAGGTCGATCCGAGTGCTCCGGTAGAAGCGTGAGCCGGCGAATGGGATCGTCTGGTCCGGCAGGCACTCGAGCACGGCGTCGCCATGGAGAATATAGTGGTTGACCTCCTCCGCGTAGGTCTCGTCCATCCGATAGACTTTGGTCGCCGACTGCGTGCTAATCACGGCTCGCGCTCCCGGCGCGAGGGTGATCGCGGTCTGGAGCCGGTCACCCTGGACGATGCCCCCGGTCGGATTCAGGAGATAGACGTAGGCCTCGTCGTCGCCGTCCTGGTAGGACGGCGGCAATCCCTGAAGCGGAATCCGCCAGTATTGATCCGCGATCACGGTCCGGCCCCGGCGCGGCGCCAGCGTGAGACGCAGCACACCCGACTTGCCGACCTCCTCCGTCAGCGGTCCCCAGGCTTCGAACGCTGCGGGCAAGCTCACGCCGGGCTCACGAGATGCACAGGCGTGAGTAGAGCCGCGCGTGGCGGAGCGCCGCGATGTCCTGGGCGACCGCGGAGGTAGACAGTTCACCCTCGCGAGTCGACTCGGCCCGGATGGCGGCGCCGCGGATGGCCGGGCCCAGCTCGCGCAGGCACCGCTGCGCGGCGATCCCGCCGAGGGGCACCAGCCGCGTTGCCACCACGGTCAACGAGGAGGCGAGGCTCCAGAGGAAGGCGAGCAACGACACGGGCACGTCAATCTTGAGGTCAGCCGCCACGCACGCGAAGACGGCGGCCGTGTTGCCGGGGGCCTGCCCATCATCGAGCAGCGCTGCGTAGCTCTCTACCGCAGGTCCGGGGAAGATCTCGCGTGCGGCCCGAAGCGCGGACCGGCCAGTGGAGCGGCTCGCGGCCCGAATCTCCGGGGCGAGCTTGAGGGCCGTGAGTAGGCGGTCGATCCGGAGCACGGCCTCCCAGTCGCCCGCGGTCACGGCCCGCTCCACGAGGGCTACCCCGGCTCCGTCGGTGGGCCCGGCCGAGTGGGTGAGATGGACGCCGAGCCACTCGCCGAACGTGGCGACGTCGTGCACCAGCCCCGCCTGCACGAACGTCTCGAGGCCATAGGAATGGGCGAAGGAGCCGGTGGGGAAGGCGCCGCTCGTGAGCTGAAGAAGCGCCCCGAGCGTCTCGTCAGCACGCATGGACGTGAGAGCGCGCGGCCGTCACCGCAGGAAATACCGCTGGGCCAGGGGCAGCACCCGGGCCGGCCGGCACGTCGCGTGCTCGCCGTTCACGAAGACCTTGTACGTCTCGGGATCGACGCGGATCTCCGGGCACAGGCTATTGCGAATCATCTGCGCCTTGCCGAGCGTGCGCGTGCCGCGGACCGGCACCAGCTGCACATTGCCGTGGAGGCGCCGGCCGAGGTTCGCGTCGAGGGCGGCCTGGGTGACGAAGGTCACGCAGGTCGCACGCATGTTCGCTCCGTAGGCTCCGTACTGGGGCCGGTAGAGGATGGGCTGGCAGGTCATGAGGGACGCGTTGGCGTCGCCCATCGCGGACCACGCGATGAACCCGCCTTTCAGGATCACCTCGGGCTTGGCGCCGAAGAACCCGGGCCGCCAGAGCACCACGTCGGCAAGCGTGCCCGGCCGGAAGGAGCCGACGTGGCGCTCGATGCCGAACGCGATCGCGGGATTCAGGGTGTACTTGGCGAGGTAGCGGAGGACACGCTGGTTGTCGCTGTCTCCCGTCTCCTCGGCCAGCCGGCCGCGCTGGGCCTTCATGGAGGCGGCGAGCTGCCATACCCGCGTCACCGTCTCCCCGATCCGGCCCATGCCCTGCGAGTCCGAACCGAGCATGCTGATGGCGCCCATGTCGTGCAGCACGTCCTCCGCGGCGATCGTCTCGGCACGGATGCGCGACTCGGCGAACGCCACGTCCTCGGGGACGAGCGGATTCAAGTGGTGACAGGTCATGATCATGTCGAGGTGCTCGTCGACGGTGTTCACGGTGAACGGATTGGTCGGGTTCGTGGACGACGGCAGGCAGTTCGGCTCCCCGGCCACGCGGATGATGTCCGGTGCATGCCCGCCCCCGGCGCCCTCCGTGTGGTAGGTGTGAATCGTCCGGCCCCCGATTGCCTCCAGCGTCCGCTCGAGGAAACCGGCTTCGTTCAGGGTGTCGGTGTGGATTTGCACCTGGAAGTCATACTCGTCGGCCACCGACAGGCACGTGTCGATGGTCGCGGGCGTCGTGCCCCAGTCCTCGTGGAGCTTGAGCCCGATGGCGCCGCCCAGCGCCTGCTCGACGAGAACCCGGGGCTTGCTGCTGTTCCCCTTGCCGAGCTGCCCCATGTTGACGGGGATGCCCGCGAACGCGTCGATCATCCGCTGGAGGTTGAAGGCGCCGGGCGCGTCGATGCCGACGGTCTTCGGTCCGGTCCCGCCGCCGATCATGGTGGTGATGCCGTTGGACAGCGCTTCCCAGGCGAGCTGCGCGCAGTCGAAGTGCACGTGCACGTCGATACCGCCCGGGGTGACGATCATCCCCTCCACCGAGAGAATGTCCGTGTTGGCGCTTACCACGAGCCCTGGCGTCACGTCCATCACGTCGGGATTGCCGGCCTTGCCGACGCCGACGATCCGCCCGTCCTTGATCCCGATGTCTCCCTTCACGATGCCCAGCTCTGGATCCATCACGATGGCGTTGGTGATCACGAAGTCGAGGGCACCCTCTTCCGCGGTCACGCCCGGTGCCTGGCCCATCCCGTCGCGCAGGGTCTTGCCGCCACCGAACACCGCCTCGTCGCCGTAGCTGTTCCAGTCACGCTCGATCTCGATGACGAGCCCGGTATCGGCGAGGTGCACGCGGTCTCCGGTGGTGGGGCCGTAGAGATCGGCGTACTCCCGGCGCGTCAGCCGTCGTGCCATGTCCTCAGTGCCCTCTCTCGAACCGGAAGCCCGCCGCCCGGGCACGCTGGACCGCAGCCGCTTTGACCGCATCGCTGCGGGCGCTGCCGTTGGTCAGGCCGTTGAATCCATACACCGCCTGCTTGCCCGCGTACTCGGTCAGGACCACCTTGCGCTCCTCGCCGGGCTCGAAGCGGGCGGCCGTCCCCGACGGGATGTCGAGATGCATGCCGAAGGCCTGAGAGCGCTCGAAGGCAAGGGCGCTGTTGACCTCGAAGAAGTGGAAATGGGAGCCCACCTGGATCGGCCGGTCGCCGGTGTTCTCCACCGTCAGCTCGACCGTGCGCCGGCCCGCATTGATCTCGACATCCCCGCCGGAGAGATCGATCCGCCCGATGTCGGAGCAGCCCACCACCACGCCGTCCACCGGCCCTCGCGTCCTATCCGTGGTCTCCACGCCGTGGCCCGTGATCAGCGGATCGGCTGGTGGACGGTCACGAGCTTGGTACCGTCGGGAAACAGCGCCTCCACCTGGAGTTCGGTCAGGAGGGCGTCGACCCCTTCCATGACATCGTCCACGGTGAGCAGGCCGGCGCCGTACTGGATCAGCTCGGCGACGAGGGCCCGGCCCTCGCGGGCCTTCTCCTGGATCTCGTCGCTGATGTAGGCGACGGCCTCGGGATAGTTGAGCTTGATGCCCCTGGCCTTTCGGCGCCGCGCCATCTCCGCCGCGGTGAAGATGATGAGCCGCTCCTGTTCCTTTGGAGTGAGATGCACGTGTCTATACCCTCAGAACAGCGCCAGGTAGTGATCGATCTCCCACTGGGAGACCGTGTTGTGGTACCGGACCCATTCCTGCCGCTTGACCTTCAGGAACTCGGCGGCCAGCGCCGGGCCGAGGGCGCCGCGGACCACCGGGTCCGCCTCGAAGGCGTCCAGCGCCTCCGGTAGCGTCTGGGGCACGAAGCCCGGGCCGCCTCCGCTCCTGACATCTTCGACCGAAAGCGCGTACATGTTCCTCCCGGCGCCCGGGGGACCGGGGTCAAGCTTGCGGCGGATGCCGTCGAGGCCGGCGGCGATGACTCCGGCGATGCCGAGGTAGGGGTTGACGGCACCCGAGACCACCCGGCACTCGAAGCGGCCCGCGTCGGGGACGCGAAACATGTGGGTGCGGTTGTTGTCCCCGTAGCTGATGAAGGCGGGCGTCCACGTGAACCCCGACGTGGCCCCGGTCAGGAACTCGCCGATTGACAGGCGCTTGTAGTCGTTCACCGTCGGCGCCACGAGCGCGACAAGGGCACGCGCATGCTCCATCATGCCCGCGAGGAACTGGTAGCCGAGCGCGGATAGCCCGAGGCCGCGCGCGTCACCCTCGTCGAGGAAGAGGTTGTGCCGACCCGCAGCGTCCCAAAGCGAGAGGTGGAAGTGGCAACCCGAGCCGGTGAGCTTCGAGAACGGCTTAGGCATGTGAGTGGCGATCGCCCCGAAGCGCTTGGCCACCTGGCTGGTCAGCATCTTGTAGAACGTGTAGCGGTCGGCGGTGGTGAGGGCATCGGCGTACTTCCAGTTGATCTCGTACTGGGCGTTGGCGTCCTCGTGATCGGACGCGTACGGCTCCCAGCCGAGGGCGTCGAGATGGCTGAGCACGGCGCGCAAATAGCCCATGGACCCGGCGAGGCTCTTGAAGTCGTAGCAAGGCTTGGCCATGGTGTCTACGCCGTCGGGATCGAAGGGCGCTATGGTGCCGTCGGCACGACGGGTGACGAGGAAGTGCTCCGCCTCCACGCCGACCATGAGTTGGTAGCCCTCGCGCGCAAGCTCCTCGATGGCCCGGCGGAGCATCGTCCGGGGGCAGCAGGTCCACGGCTGCCCGTCCACCGTGATGTCGCAGGCGAGCCGCGCGACGCCCGTTTCCCAGGGCACGGGGGTATACGAGTCGAGATCGGGCATGGCGATCAAGTCGTGGTCGTGAGGCCCCTGGCCCATTCCCCATACCGCGCCTCCGGCGAATCCGGCCGAGCCCTCCACGAACTGGTCGAAGGCACGGACGGGTATGCCCTTGCAGCGGGGGGTACCGTGCACGTCCACGTATTGGGCGAGAATATAGTCGACGCTGTCCTCGGTGAGCCGCCGGCGGATCTCTTCGCGCGTTGCGGTCATCAATCGCGCCCCTGTCCGGGCACCCAGCGTGTCCCGACCAGTGGGAGCCCGGTGATGGCGGCCGCCTCGATGGTGAGCGGGCGGAGATCCTCGGGCTCGAGGTCGTGCACGTCAGCCTTCCCGCAGGCGCGCGCGAGCATCTGGACCTCGAGGGTCATCGCGTGGAGGAAGTTGGCGACGCGGTCCGCTCCCTCCTCGACGGGCAGGCGCTTCATCAGCTCGGGATCCTGGGTGGTGATGCCGACCGGACACCGCCCCGTATGGCAGTGATGACAGGCATAGGGCTCGGTGCCGAGGGCGTGGTAGTCGTCCACGTAGACCGGCTTGTTGCAGTTGAGCGCGATCAGGGCTGCGGTGCCGATGTACACGGCGTCGGCGCCGAGGGCCATGGCCTTGGCCACGTCTACCCCCGACCGGATGCCGCCAGCAATGATGAGCTGCACGCGGCCGTACAGACCCAACTCCTCCAGCGCCTGACGCGCCTCGCAGACAGCAGCCAGCGTCGGGATGCCGGTATGGTCCTGCAGGATCTCGGGCGAGGCGGCTGTCCCCCCCTCCATCCCGTCGACCACCACGACGTCAGCGCCGGCCTTGGCGGCCAGCTTCACGTCGTCGTAGACGCGCGTGGCCCCTAGCTTCACGAATATCGGCACTTCCCAGTCGGTTGCCTCGCGCAGCTCCTCGATCTTGATGATCATGTCGTCCGGGCCGAGGAAGTCGGGATGGCGCGCCGGGCTCCGCTGGTCCACGCCGGCCGGCAACTCGCGCGCAGCGGCGATCTCGGCCGACAGCTTCGCACCGAGGAGCAGTCCCCCGGTTCCCGGCTTCGCCCCCTGGCCGATGGTCAGCTCGATCGCGTCCGCGGCGCGGAGGTGGTGCACGTCGAGACCGTACCGGCTTGGCAGCACTTCGTAGATCAGCGTGCGCGCGTGCTCGCGCTCCGCGGCGAGCATCCCCCCGTCGCCCGTGGTGGTCGAGCTGCCGACGCGCCGGGCGCCCTCCGCGAGCGAGACCTTCGCGTTGTACGACAGCGCCCCCCAGCTCATCCCGGTGATCATGACCGGGATGTCCAGCTCGACCGGGCGCCGGGCATGCCGCGTGCCGAGCACCGTCTTCGTGCGGCAGCGCTCGCGGTAGCCTTCGAGAGGGATGCGAGTCAGGGAGCATGGGATGAAGGTGAGGTCGTCGAAGGAGGGGAGCGGTCGCGGCCGAAGCGTCCCGAACCCGCGGAAGAGATAGCGTCCCAGCTCAGCCTTGGCGTGGATGTCTTCCATGACCTCCGGTCGGTACACGGGGCTTGCGCGAAGAGGCCTCGGAACGTCCCCCGTTGCACCATCCACCGACCTCAGAACGCGGTCTTCCACAGCTCGCGCTCGCTCCTGTGGTAGTTCCAGAGCTTCCGGCCCGACACGATCTTGCGAAAGGTGTCGGGCCCCTTCAGGCCGTGTCTGGTCAGCGTGGCCCCGATCTCGGTGTGCTCCTCCGCGCTCGCATCCGACACGACGGTGTCGCTTCCAGGCTCGGCGATCACCCCGCCGATGTAAACGACGCCTTCGTACATCGAGTCCGCGATACCCTCGGCCGCGTCACCGCAGATCACGATGATCCCGCGCTGCATCATGAAGCCCGTCATGTAACCCGCGCTGCCGCCTATGACCAGAAGCCCCCCCTTCATGGCGACACCGGCACGCGCTGCCGCGTCACCGCGCACCACGACCTCACCGCCGCGAATCGAGGCCGCTGCCGCGTTGCCGGCATGGCCGTCGACGACCACCGTGCCAGACAGAAGGCCCTCCGCTACACCCCATCCAGTCGAGCCATGGATCTCGATGTGGGCCCCGTCGCTCATCCCACCGCAGTAGTAGCCGACCGGCCCCTCGATGCTGATGCTGACATCGCGAAGGATCGCCACGGCCAGATTGTGCCGCGCGGCGGGGTGACGCACCGTGATCTCGCGCTCTCCTGCGTCGATGAGCCGGCGGAGAGCCTGGTTGATCTCGCGGACCGTGAGGCCCGCACAGTCGACGACCGTCATGGTAGGCATGGCCCGGGCGCAGCCGGCCACTCGGAGCCCGGACCAACCTTCCATGCAGTCACCGCCCCCGCCCCTGCCTCGCGTGCGGTGTACGGGCTCGAAAGCGCGGCATGGAGCGCGACCTCCTCGTTCGCCACCGCGATGGCGACGGCGTCCTCACCGACGAGGAGCGGCTTGAGGCAGAACGGATCCTTGGCGAAGCCGAAGGTGTCCGCGGTCGCCGCGAGGTAGCTGAAGCTCCCGTCCAGCTCCTTCACCGAGCTCTCCATCGCCTCCTCGAGTGACGCCCCCTCGCCGAGCTGCCGCGCGAGGTAGATCCCGATGATCTCGGAGTCGTTCTCCGTGTAGAAGCGCGTGCCGTCTTGCTCATAGAGCCGGCGGAGGCGGTGATAGTTGGTGATGTGGCCGTTGTGCACCACGGCAAGGTCCGGCGTCCCGCGGGCCCAAAATGGCTGGGAATGTGACAGGTCGATCCGGCTCTCCGTCGAGAGCCGAGTATGTCCGAGCCCGTGAGTGCCGGTGAGCCCTGAGACACCGAAGGCCATTTCGAGGTCCTCCGGCCGCCCCACCTGCTTCACGATCTCGAGCCGGCGGCCCATGCTGACGACCTCAGCGCCGGGCTCCCTCGCCTCGATCTGGAGAGCCAGCTCCCCGGGCTCACCGCTCGGGGCCTCGAACCCGATGAGGCCCGCGGATGTCTTCACTCGCACCTTCAGACCGGCGGTCGCCCGTCCCCACACGGCGACGCCGGCCGAATCGGGTCCGCGGAGCGCGAGCGCCCCAAGCATGGCGAGAAGCGGCCCGCCGAGGGCGCAGGTCGCGTCCGCCTTCACGAGATACCCGACAATGCCGCACATGAGCGTTGCGCGTTTCGTTCCCCAGCAGACGACCGGGAAGGGGCCGGCGAGGCCCCTCCCACCGGGTCAGGCGTGCGTGAGATCCTTGCTGTTCGGAATGCCGGGGATCGGACACTCCTCGGTGCCCACGGTCGACCGGGTGAGCGCCTCTACCATCTTCTTGGTGCCGTCGGGATCGTTGATCCACTTCGTGTAGAAGTCGTAGGGGCAGGCGGCCACGCCCTCCGCGCCCTCACGCGAGTTGATCTTGCCCGTATAGCCTCGATGGAGCAGCTTGAAGAGGTGGTTCTCGGACTGGAGGTTCTTGCGCGCGTCCCGGATGAGCCCTTTAGAGAGCGCGGCGTATTGGATGCCGTAGTCCTCCTCCCCGCACTCCCCGAGCGTGCGGCCATCGAAGCCAATGATCGCGGAGTGGCCGAAGTAGGAGTAGACGCCATCGAAGCCCGCCGCGTTGGCCACCGCCACGTAGACGTTGTTCGACCACGCCATCGCCTTGGCCATGATGATCTGCTGCTCCTTGGCCGGGTACATGTAGCCCTGGCAACGCACGATCAGCTCGGCTCCCTTCATGGCACAGTCGCGCCAGATCTCCGGGTAGTTGCCGTCGTCGCAGATGATCAGGCTCACCTTGAGGCCCTTGGGACCATCGGATACGTAGGTGCAGTTGCCCGGATACCAGCCCTCGATGGGTACCCAGGGCATGATCTTCCGGTACTTCTGGACGATCTGGCCCTCGTTGTTCATGAGGATGAGGGTGTTGTAGGGGGCCTTGTGCGGATGTTCCTCGTGGCGCTCGCCGGTCAGCGAGAACACCCCCCAGACGTTGGCGTTGCGGCATGCCTTGCCGAAAATCTCCGTCTCTTCCCCCGGGACGGCGGAGGCCGTCTCGTACATCTCCTTGGCGTCGTACATGATGCCGTGAGTGCTGTACTCGGGGAAGATGACGAGATCCATGCCAGGCAGCCCGACCTTCATGCCCTCGACCATCTCCGCGATCTTCTTCGCGTTGTCGAGGACCTCCTTCCCGGTGTGCATGCGAGGCATCTTGTAGTTCACGACGGCGACGCCGACCGTGTCGAAGCTGCTCGAGATGTCTCCGTGCATCATGGTGAGGCTCCTTTCGTCAGACGGTCAAATGGGCGTGGATCTTGGCGGTGTCCACGTCGGCCTTCAGCCCTTCGTACGCGAACTCTCCCTTGTCCAAGATCAGGAAGCGGTCGGCGACCTCGATGGCGAAGCTCAGCACCTGCTCGGACAGCACCATGGCGAAGCCGTGCTCGCTTCGCAGCGCGTTCAGGGTGCGGGCGATCTCCTTGATGATGGAGGGCTGGACACCCTCTGTGGGCTCATCGAGCAGGAGGACGGCCGGGCGCGCCACGAGCGCTCGGGCGATGGCGAGCTGCTGCTGCTGTCCACCCGAGAGATTGCCGGCCAGCCGCCGGCGCATCTGCGCCAGCACCGGGAACGTGTCGTAGATGTGGGCGGGCACGGTACGGTCCGACACGGTCTCGAGCCCGGCGAGAAGATTCTCCTCCACGGTCAGATAGGGGAAGAGCATGCGGCCCTGGGGGACATAGGCAAGCCCGGCGGCGACGCGCTCGTAGCTCTTGGCCTGGGTGATGTCCCTGCCCCGGAGCATGATGCGACCGCTGCCCACAGGCAGGAGGCCGATGAGGGCCTTGAAGAGCGTGGTCTTGCCCATACCGTTCCGGCCCATCACCGCGATGGTCTCGCGCTCCCCGAGCCGGAAGCTGACGTCGCGGACGACGTGGCTCTCCCCGTAGTAGACATTTAGGTTCTCGACGGCGAGGACCGGCTCAGTCACCGAGGTAGACCTCGATGACGCGGGGATCACTCTGCACCTCTTCCATCGGGCCCTCGGCCAGCACCTTCCCCTGATGCATCACCGTGACCTTGTGCGCGATCATCTGCACAAAGGCCATGTCGTGCTCGATCACGATGGTGGAGCGGCCTGCGCTGATGCCGTTCAGCATCTCGGCGGTTTGTTCGCGTTCCCGCGGGCTCATGCCTGCCACCGGCTCGTCGAGCAAGAGCAGCTCGGGATCCTGCATGAGGAGCATGCCAATCTCGAGCCACTGCTTCTGCCCGTGGGAGAGGCTTCCCGCCTTCACATGAAGCTGGTCCACCAAGTAGATCCGCCGGGCAACTTCCTCAATCTTGTCGCGGAGGACGGCATCCCGCTTGAAGAATAGCGAGCCAACCACCCCGCGCTTCTCCGGGTAGGAAATCTCAAGGTTCTCGAATACGGTCAGGTCCTCGTAGGTGGAAGGCGTCTGAAACTTTCGCCCGACCCCGACCCGCGTCACCTCGTATTCGATCATCTCGGTCAGCTCGTGCTCCTTGAATCGGATGGAGCCCCGCGTCGGCTTGGTCTTGCCGCAGATCATGTCAAGGAGCGTGGTCTTGCCCGCACCGTTGGGGCCGATCACGCAGCGCAGCTCGTCCTCCTCCACGGACAGGCTCAAGCCGTCCACGGCGCAGAAGCCGTCGAAGGAGACGGTAAGATCCTCGACGGAGAGAATCATGCCGACCGGCTGCTCCGGACCTCGATGGGCGCGTCGATCTCGGGGCGGGTCGCCCGCGGAGGGGCGGCCGCCGCCATGGACACCTTCTCCCGTCCCTCGCGTGGCCACCAGCGAAGGCGTTTCACGAGACCGGCGAGCCCCGTGGGGAGGAACACGACGACCAGGATGAACAGAGTGCCGAGAAGGTAGAGCCAGATCTCGGGAAAGTTCTCCGAGAAGAAGGTCTTGGCCGTGAAGACGAGGAGCGTTCCCCAGACGGTGCCGACGAGCGAGAGGCGGCCGCCCACCGCGGCGTAAATGACCATTTCTATCGACGGCACGATGCCGACGAGGGAGGGCGAGGCGAGGCCTTCCTGCAGGGCGAAGAGCGCTCCGCCTAGGGAGGCGAGGAGCGCGGCGACTGCGAACACGAAGGCCTTGAAGGTCGCCGGATTGTAGCCTGAGAAGCGAACCCGGTCCTCGCGGTCCCTGATCGCGACCAGGATCTTGCCGGTCCGGCTGGCCAGGAGGGCCCGGCCAGCAAGAACAGAGGCGAGGAGCATCCCGACCGTAACGAAATAGAGAAGGCGCTTGACGCCATTGCTCAGAATGTCAACGCCGAGGAACGTCTTGAAGTCAGTGATGCCGTTGACCCCACCCGTGTAGCCCTGCTGGCCGATGATGACGATGGAGGCGATGGCCGCTAAGGCCAAGGTGATGATGGAGAAATAGACACCACCCACGCGCTTTCGGAAGTTAGCGTAGGCGAGGAGGAAGGCAAAGAGGGGCGGGACCACGAGGATGGCGACGATCGTGAAGGTCAGCGAATGAAACGGACGCCACCACCAGGGCAGGCTCTCGACACTGTTCCAGACCATGAAGTCGGGAAGGCTCGAGCCATAGAACTGCGAGAGGGCCGAACCGGTATTCGTTTGCGCCGCTGCCTCCAGCTTGAGGAACATGGCCATGAAATAGCTGCCCATGCCGAAATACAACCCCTGCCCGAGGCTCAGGATCCCGCCGTAGCCCCAGAGGAGGACCAGCCCCACAGCCGGGAAGGCGAAGCAGAGATACTTGGCGACGAGTTGCTGCCGGAAGTCATCGAGCAAGAACGGCATCGGGGCGAGGAGGGCGAGCAGCACGAGTAGGCCCACCGTTTCACGCGCACGGTCACGCTGGCCCGACACGGTCAACGCCTGACCTTGAGGGCGAACAGTCCGGAGGGGCGAAAGTACAAGGCCACGATCACGCAGAGGAGGATGGTTGCCTTGGCCATGGAACCGGTGAGCGCGAACTCGAGCCACGATTGCATCTGGCCAATCATGAACGCGGAGCTGAATGTCCCGAGCAGGCTGTCGACTCCGCCGAACACCACCACGATGAAGGTGTCCACGATGTACTGCTGGCCCGTGACGGGCCCGGTGGAGGCAAGCATCGTGAATGCGCTCCCGGCGATGCCGGCCAGGCCGGAGCCGATCGCGAAGGTCATCGCGTCGACGCGGGCCGTATTGATTCCCACCGCACCGCTGATGGCGCGGTTTTGCGTCACCGCACGGATGCGCAGCCCCCAGCGGGTGGCATACAGGAGGCGATAGAGCCCGATGCCCACCAGTACGGTGAGCCCGATGATGAAGAGCCGCGAGAGCGGGATCGACAGGCCCGCCCTCGGCTGCCACGCACCGGCCAGCCACTTGGGCGATGGGACCCCGACCTCCCGCGGCCCGAAGAGGTTGCGAAAGGTTTGCTGCATGATCAACGACAGCCCCCAGGTGGCCAGCATCGTGTCGAGGGGCCGCTTGTAGAGGAATCGGATGAAGCCGCGCTCGAGCACGAGCCCGAACGCAAAGGTCACGCCGAAAGCCAATACGATGGCCACGAGCAGATAGATCGCGAGCAAGCCCGGCATGAAGCGCTCGAAGATGACCGCGGTCAGATACGTGGTGTAGGCGCCCATGGCCATGAGCTCGCCGTGAGCCATGTTGATCACGCCCATGAGGCCGAACACGATGGCGAGCCCCAGCGCCATCAGGGCGAGCACCGTGAACAGGCTCAACCCGTTGAAGGCCTGCATGACGACGATGTCGAGGCTCATGGCCTGCGCGCCGACCTCAGAGCTTCGGGAACGGGTTGGGCTCGATCAGCGGCGATTCGTAGACCATCTCGATCTGGCCGTCGTTCTTGAAGGCGCCTATGCGCGCGTGCTTCCAGAGATGGTGATTGGCCTTGTGGAACTTGACCTTGCCCTCTGGCGCATCGATCTCGAGTTCGGCCGAGGCGGCCACCACCGCCGGCACCTCGAAGCTCTTGGCCTTCTCCGCCGCCATCTTCCAGAGGTACACGGAGATGTAGCCGCACTCGAGGGTGTCGCCCACCACCCGGTTCTGCCCGTACTTGGCCTTGAAGGCCTTCACGAACTTCTCGTTGGGGGCACCCTTGAGGCTCTGGAAATAACCCATGCAGGAGAGGAAACCCTCGAGGTTCTCAACCCCGATACCCGAGGCCTCCTCCTCGGACACGGCGAGGGCGAGGAGTGCCTGGTTCTTGCCGTTGAGGCCAGCCGCCTGCAGCTGTTTGTAGAAGGCCACGTTGCTCCCGCCCACCACGGTGGACAGGATGACATCGGGCTTCTGCGCCTTGATCTTGTTGATAACCGAGGCGAACTCGATGTTGCCGAGCGGGATGTAGTCCTCGCCGAGCACCTTGCCTCCCGCCTTCTCGATGGTAGGCTTGGCGATCTTGTTGGTCGTCCGGGGCCAGATGTAGTCGGACCCGATGAGGTAGAAGGACTTGCCTTTGTTCTGGGCAAGCCAGTTCACGGCCGCGATCACTGATTGGGTCGCCTCCTGGGCCGTGTACATGATGTTGGGCGACATCTCGAGACCTTCGTAGTAGGTCGGGTAGTAGAGGAGGCCCTTGCTCCGCTCGACGACCGGGAGGGTGGCCTTGCGCGACGCAGACGTGTAGCAGCCCATGATGGCCGCGACCTTGTCGCGGTCGAGCAGCTTGCGAGCCTTCTCGGCGAAGGTCGGCCAGTCGCTCGCTCCATCCTCGACAATGACCTCGATCTTCCGGCCATTCACCCCTCCGCTCGCGTTGATTTCCTCGATGGCGAGCTTCTCGGCGTCCACCACCGAGGCTTCCGCAATGGCGATGGTGCCGGTGAGCGAGTGCAGGATGCCGACCTTCACCGTGGTCTGCGCCCACGCTCCGCGCGGCCAGATGTAGGGCGCCGCGATCGTGCTCGCGACGGCGGCAGCACCGCCTGTCTTCAGTAAGGTCCGTCGACTGATCCGCATGTGGCACCCCCGTTTGCAAAGAGTTTGGGCACCCGACTGTTCGTGTTCGCTGCCGGAATGCAAGAACACAACCAGCGATCTCAGAGAGCTATCACGCTGTCCTCGCGTCGCTCGATGCGAGGGAAATGCATGAAGGTGAAGGGCCAGTCATCGCGAGCGACGACGGGGCAAAAAGCAGGCAGCCTGCGTTTTGATCTTCAGGAATGCACGCTCGTGCTCATCCGAGTAGCAGCCGTGCAGGAGTGCTTCCTTTTCGCGCTGAGCGAACGGACACGCTGAGCGTGTGCTCGATCAACCTTGGGCGCCACTGCTCTGCGAAACGCTTCCGCACTCATCGGCAAACGACGCCCCGTGCCGCTTTCGTCGGCAGGCATGGCGTACCGGATAAGAAGCAACTCGCAAATCTCTCCATCTCACGTGCCGCTGGTGGGCGGCACACCACTTGCTGCAGCATCCTGGTTCGCGAGCGACTGCCGATCGACAGAAGGAGAGTTGAGCTCATGATCATGAATCGGCGTGGATTTCTCCGCATCACGAGCGCGGGCACTCTCGCCCTCATTCCGCCCTCGCCCGCATACGCGCAGGCGAAAAAGCTCGGGAAGATCGAGTACGGGCTGGCCAGCCTGGATCCGATCTACTCGGCCGCGTACATCGCCCACAAGAAGGGGCTCTTCGCGGAGGAGGGCCTCGAGGTCGAGGTGCTGAACTCACAGAGCGGGCCGCGCTCCAAGCAGATGCTGGCGGCTGGTCAGCTCTTCGTGACGACTACCGGCTGCAACGACGCCATTGCGTTGACCCTGGCCGGAAAGGCGTCGACCCTGGTCCTCGGCTTTGACAATCGCGTCGCCTTCGCCAATATCCTCGTGCACAAGGACCTCTACGACTCGGGCAAGGTGCGCAAGGTCGCCGATCTCGCGGGCCAGACCATTGCCGTCACGCAGCCGCAGGCGGCCACGTGGCTCATAGCGGTCTACATCCTCGAGCGCGCCGGCGTTAAGGACAAGGTCGAGATCAAGGGTCTCGGCGATTTCGCCACCATGATGGGCGCGGTCAAGACCAAGCAGGTCCCTGCCACCATCGCCACGGTGTCCATGGTGGACGCTGCGAAGGAGGAAGGCTGGGGACGGCTGCTCTTCGACGTCTCTGACGCCAAGGGCTGGGACTCGGTCTTCGGCGGCGAACTGCCCGGCGTGGGCGCCTATGTCCTCGCTGAGTCGGTCAAGAAGCGTCCGGAGGTGATCCAGGCCTTCGCCAACGCCATGGTCAAGGCCACGGACGTGCTCAAGACAACGAGCCCGGAAGCCATCGCGGATCTCGTTTACGAGCCCTTCCTGTCAGGCTTTCCAAAGGCGTCCGTGGTGCGCGGGATTAACGTCTACAAGCAGACGTGGAACTTCACGAACCTGATCTCGAAGGACGGCTACGACCGCCTCATCGGCATAAGGGCCGGCCGGCAGGCTCCGGAGGCCGATCTCAAGAAAACGACCCCGTATGAGACCATGGTCGACATGAGCTTCGTAAAGAAGGCTCGCAATCTCGGCTGAAGCCGTGATTGAAGTCGAAGCGGCCAGCAAGGTCTACGTCACGGCCACACGAGAGATCTGGGCGGTGCGCGACATCAGCCTGTCGGTGGGCGGGGGCGAGTTCGTCTCCATCGTCGGGCCGTCCGGCTGCGGCAAGTCGACGCTCCTCAACATGATCGCGGGCTTCGAGGCGCCCACAGCCGGCGAGATACGGGTGGCGGGCGCCCGCGTGGCCGGCCAGATCCCCGACGGCCTCGGCTACATATTCCAGAAAGACACCGTCCTGCCCTGGTACACGGTGAGGCAGAACATCGCGCTCGGCCTTCGCTATCGCGGCCGCTCCGCCGGCCTGATCAACGAGAAGGTGGAGACCCTCGCGACCCTGGCCGGACTCGAGGGCTTCGAGGAGCTTTACCCCCACGAGCTGTCCGGAGGGATGCGACGACGCCTTGCCCTCGTGATGACCCTCGCCTGCGACCCGACCATCCTGCTCCTCGACGAGCCCTTCGGTGCCCTCGACACACACACCAAGACGCTCCTGCACATGGAGCTGCTCGAGATCAGGCGGCGCACCCGACAGACCATCGTGCTGGTGACCCACGACCTCGGCGAGGCGGTGACGCTCTCCGACCGTGTGGTCGTGCTCTCCCGCCCTCCCTCACGCGTCTTGATGAACCAGTCGATCGACTTGCCGGAGCCGCGCGACGTCTTTTCCATTCGCGAGACGGAGGCCTATGCGCACTACTACCAGGCGATCTGGAAGGTGCTGGGCCAGGAGTTCCGGGCCGCGGGCATGACGCACTGATGGCCGCTATCATGGAGCGGACGGAGAGTGAGCTTCGCCGCCAACTCCAGGGCCGCCAACGGGTCATCCTGGGCGAGCGGATGCAGGTCCTCGGATGGCAGGTCCTGATCCTCCTCGTCGTCCTTGCCTTCTGGGAGTGGACGACGCGGGTGCCGTGGTTCGTTGAGCACACCGTCATGGATCCTTTCTTCGTGAGTCGCCCGTCGGCCATCGTGCAACGGATCTACGACTGGACGTTCGGCCCGAAGCGCGGACACCTCTGGCCGCACCTCGCCTCTACCCTCTGGGCCACCTTCCTCGGCCTCGTGGCCGGCGTGGCCACCGGCTTCGCCGTGGGATTGCTGCTTTCGCAGAATCGCCGCCTCGCCCGCATACTGAATCCTTATGTCATCGCGCTGAACTCGGTCCCTCGCATCGCCCTCGTCCCTCTCATCACCATGATCTTCGGGCTAGGCGTGGGCTCGAAGGTTGTGACCGCGTGGTTCATGGTCTTCTTCCTAGTCTTCTTCAACACCTTCAAGGGCGGGCAGGGTATCGGTAGCTGCCAGGAACGACGGTAGGGCCGAGCGACGCGGCGAGGACGCTACTACCCGCGATGGTGATGAATGCTGGCCAGTCCGTCACTCAATCACCTGATCCGCCCGCGCTACCAGCGAGGGCGGGATCGTCAGGCCGAGCGCCTTGGCGGTCTTGAGGTTAATCACCAACTGGAACCGCAACGGTTGTTGGACCGGCAGATCGCCTGGTCGCGCCCCTTTGAGGATGCGATCGACGTAGGTGGCCGCCCGACGCACCTGGTCATCCTGGTCGACGCCGTAAGCCATCAGGCCACCGCCCTCGGCAAAACCCCGGAAGTGGCCGATCGCCGGGAGCTTCTGTTTCAGCGCCAGTTCCGCGATCGTGCGCGCATGGGCGAAGGCCAGCGGCGTGGGCAGAACGATTAGGCCTCCGTCACGTTGGGGGTGAAGACCGCCCAACGCCGACGCGAGTTCTTCCACTCGCGCGACCTTCAGCAACCGCAACTCGACGCCGAGCGCAGCGCCCCGACGTTCGGGTTCCCGAAAAATTCCCTCCATCAGTGCCACGGCTCCAGGACTATCATCGGGCGAGAGCCACAGCGCGACGCCCTTGCGGGAGACGAAAGCCTCGCGCAGCAACTCCACGCGCTTAGCGCTCGTCTCGACGTTCATCTGAGACAGCCCGGTGACGTTGCCTCCGGGCCGCGCGAGGCTGGCGACGAGGCCTGCGCCAACCGGATCGGCGGCTAGGGCGAAGACAATGGGGATCGTCCCTGTCAGGGGCTTGAGTGCCAACACGGCGGGGGTGGACGGGGCGACGATGACGTCGGGGTTCTGTCTGACGACGGCGGCGGCCGCCTCTGGAAGTTCACTCGGCGTCGCAGGCCAGACCGCTGTAATGACAAGAGTCTTGTCCGGGACATACCCCAACTCGCGTAAACCGACACGCAACGCTTCAAGCTGGCTCCGGTGAGCCTCGCTCGCACCGGAGGGAAGGAATCCGATGTGATGAGCTTTCCCCGTCTGCTGTGCCATCGCGGCGCCCGGCGCGGCTAGCAGGCCACCCGCAATGGCAGCCATGAACCGCCTGCGTCCAAGTGGATGGCGGAGCGGTTCGCTTCCTATAGGGCTGGTCATAGGCCCCCCTATGGAGAACGCTCGAATCGCCAGGAAGTCTAGCAGACGCAGGCGGGGGTCCGCTTCCTAGAGGCTGCGTGCCGAGTTCCCCAGGCGAGCCGCGCGCGCACGCTGGCGCCCGGCCTAGCCGGGGGTGGAACCCGTCCAGGGGGGCCCCGGCAGCCGGGCTGGGCTGGTTTCAGATTCGCCGAAGTTGCGCCGAAGTTCTGGAGCGCGCTGGGGACTACTCGGTAGCACTCACGGCTAGCGCCGGAGGTGGATCGACGGCTCGCATCCCGCTGCTATTGCTTACCTGGAGTGACCGCGCGTGTCCTGACGTGCCACGGAGAGCTATCGGCCGGAACTGATTTCGAGTCGGACGCCTTCAACCGGGCTCGGTTCGGACACCCTCCGGCATTGACGGCGGCCTCTCTCTTGCGCCCGCTTGCGCCAAACGATCTAGGATTTCAGCTGATCTCCTGTCGGTTCCCGAAACTCATGCAACTGCTGCTAGGGAGTACCCGAAGATAGAAGGGCGAGATGCATTCAGCACTTCCGTGACAACGTCGAGAAGTCGCAAGGTTGGACACCGGGGCGTCTTACTGACCGCCCCGGTTTCAGGGTCATGTGCCCGCAAGGGTGTGGGGGTTCGAGTCCCCCCTTCGGCACCATGCTAAATCAGCTTCTTCTACAGCACTCACCTCCCGATGCTACCGCAGCAGTCAGGCTTTGTGCTGAGTTTGTGCCACCGCTACTCCCCGGCATGTCCAGCTTCGCTATTGCTTCCCGCAACCGCCCAGGGTTCTTGACGCCGGACGCCTCTTGACAGTGGAACTTTGGGGGTGTAGTCGGATCCACCATGATCCATGGGTCGACTTTGTCGAGCGTGGCATCCTTTGCGCTCGTCGCTGTGCTCTCGGCATTGACATCATTAGCGGATGCCAGTCTGCCTGATCCATCGTGGATGAGTGGAGTTTATGACGACAATGACTTCGACGACATCGTCGGCTTCATCACGTCCGGCGCAAGCCTGGTCGATGACGTCACCACCCGGGATCTTAGGCCGCCAGGGATCCTCGGTGCCAAAGTCCCGCAAGCACCTGAACTGTTCTAGCGTTCCTTGGCGACCGTTCCGGAGTTCGTCCGCGCGCTCCTCCTGCCTCCTAGAGCGCGACGCCTTCTGCGGACGCTGCGGCCACAGGAGTTCGGATCCCCGCGCGTCACAAGCCGGCGACAAACCAACTTCAGAGAGATCACTGAATCCTTGCCCGCAGGACAAGGTGATCGACAAGATCAGCGGAAAGTCGACCGGCGTTGCCCGCACAAAATTGGCATCAGGTTCGCGCGAGGATTCAGAGAACGATCTGAGGAGAGTCTTCCGCTCCACCTAGCACCACTCGAGGCCGACGGCGAACGGGGCCGCGGGGGCCGCATGGGCACGGTCGGAGTCGCCCTAACGCAGGCGGTTATGGCAAGGGGCGCCTAGCATCAGGGCGGACAGCGCCGGCAGGCAGTGAACCGCACACCGAGAGGAGATCATCGTGAGCACTAACAATGCCATTGCCGCCGTGATTCACGACCAGCTCGGCCAAGTCCTGACGACGGTGCTCAAATCCGGAGGCAAGAGTCCCTTCGAGATCCACGTAAATCCCAACGATGGGCTCCTGCAGCAACTGCAGGAGCCGGGAGATGCGGCGCCGAGGGTATCCCTCACGTTCAAGGTGCGTCGGAGGCGACCTCCGACCGTCACCTATCACGAATCGGGCGGCGATTGCACGTTACACCCGACCAAGCAACGGAGGGGCCAGCCTTGGATCTGAACACGATGGTTCACTTCGCACAAGTCGTGAAGGCGGCGTACGCCATTGCTCCAGAGAACCTGAGCAACTCTGCGGGCCAGACTATCACGGTGAGCCTCGGCGGCGCATCCACGTCGTACACCGTCATCACCACGATCTACGCTAACGACCTCGCCACCGAGATGAATCCGCTGCGCGGAACGCGCCGGGTCTCGATCGGTCTGGTCCTCCAAGACGCCGTCGGCAACGTCGTGATCGCCGTCCGCGGCACCGAGGGCATCCTAGAGTGGGTCCAGGACGCGCGGTTCCTGCCGCACCCGTGCCCGTTCCTCGCGGGAGCCGGCCACACCGAGGATGGCTTCACGTCGATGTACATGTCGTTCACCGTCGATGCACAACCGGGCTCGCTCTCCGTCGCGAAGTCGCTGGCGACGTTGCCATGGAGGAAGACGCCCGTCCAGTCCGTCACGATCTGCGGGCACAGTCTGGGCGGCGCCCTTGCCACGCTGCTCGCGTTGGATGTTGCCGCCAACACCCCGTTCACCGACCCTGCCGCCTACACGTATGCGAGCCCGCGCACCGGCGACGACACGTTCGTGAGCATGTATAGCCACGTCGTCCAGCGCTCCTGCCGGGTCGCCAACCGCATGGACCTCGTACCAAAGCTACCCGCGCCACCGCTCTACGAGCACGTTCCCTCGCTGTTCGAGCTCAACCCAGTGGTGCTCGGCTTACCCCCCAAGATCCTCGTCAAGCCAGAGATCGCGTGCGAGCACATCCTGGACAGCTATCTGCACCTCTTGACCCTGAAGGCCGGCGGCGATGTGCTCCCGCTTACCGCGGCCTGCGTGCCTCTTTGAGTGCTGGCGGAGCGTCGCAAGAGTCAAGCCGGAAAGACGACGCCCGATGCTCCCAGGGCCCACCGTAAGGACATCTACCGGATTGACCGCTCGCAGCTCTTGAGACTAGAGTCCCCGATCTGTGATCCTCACGCGGCGTCGTGCCGGTGAAGGCTCCTCAATACGGGGTCAGTAGCGACAGCAAGTCGCGCCACACCTCGGAGGTCGGCGACGCGGCCGCGTTGAGGCGGTCGCGCAGGGCGCCGTAGCGGCGCTGCAGCTCAGCGACGTCCCGCGGAAAGTTCTGGTAGTAGGCCGGGCTCACCCCGAGGCGGGCCGAGAGCGCGGCGGCCTTCGCCCGATCGTCGCCGGTCAGCGCGACCACCGCCAGGTACCGTGCGAACTGGTCCATGAACCAGAGGTCGAGCGGGCGAACGCCCCGGCCGTGGGCGGGTCGAGGCGCTCGTCGGTGACGAAGACCATGTACTTCTGGCCGAGCGTGAAGGCCTGGGCACCCAGGCCCATCAGCGAGCGGAGCGTGTCCCCGACTGCCGTCTCACCGCCCGTGAACGCCCCGCCTGACGTGGCCCAAGCGGAGGCGGACGCGCCGCCAAGGAACTCGCCGGTGGTCTGTTCGAAGAACCGGCGCACGTGGTAGGGCGACCCCTGGGCCATCGTGGATGTGCCGACCACGAGCACACGAGCGTTGCGGAGCAGCGCGCGGGCCTTGTCAGCGTTCTCCACCGACGGAAAAGCGTCGTAGATGGTCGCCCTGAGCGGGAGGCTCTCGTCGCGGATCACCTGCTGGAGCAAGAGGTAAATGCCGAAGCCGGCCCGCATCGAGTCGTGGCGCGAAGAGTAGGGGCTCGGCCCGAAGCAGAGCAGCCGGATCTCCGCCGCTCCGCCTGCGTCCCCGCGCGCCGCGGTGGGACCACCGCTGGCGATCCCCATCACCAAGCACAGGCTCACGAACACCGCGCGTGACGTCGAGGCTCTCATCGCAATTTCCCTCCGGCTGCGCCACGTCGCCTGCACCGTGGGCGTAGACCAAAGTGACGAGATCGTCATCCCGCCCGACAAGAGCCAGTTGAGCCTGCACGTAGAGGCCACCACCAACGTCGTGCGCGACGCGGACCTGAAAGTCTCCGACGTCGATGGCAGCTTCACCGCGGGCACAGTGCCCCGCGCTGATCGGGCGCGGGATCAACTCTAGCACCCTTCCGGCGGCGTTCGTCTCGCCCGCGGGCTTCATTGATGTGACGGAGTCTGCCAGACTCGGGCACCGGCCCGCCTCGGGAGCCGCTGCCGCAGTGCACATTGGCAGCGGCCTTCCCGAGTCCCGCGAGCTGGCTCGGGTGAGCGGCCTGCTAGAGGGGACACACCACCGCCGTCAGCAGCCCACGGATCGTGTCACATCGGCGTCATCGTCGCCAATGCTCCAAAAACTCCGGTGGCTCGAACACCCGGTCGCGCGTGAGTAAGATGAATGCATGAGTCGATCAACCGGCGAGATCGTTCGTGAGGGGACCCCTTCTCGATGAGGAGGATTGATCACATGACAGCCCACAAGGTGGTGAAGCACGAGCAGTGGCTCGCGGCACGGAAGAAGCATCTGGCAAAGGAGAAGGCGTAAGCTTCCCCGTCAAGTAGACAGCGTGAAAGTAGACTCCGCGGGGGCATCCGGCCTCGGCAGAAACGTCAGGGGCGGCACCTGGCCGAGGCTGTC